>Ga0315907_10005302_pt1 | contig 14124 bp, 12 predicted proteins | sample LakEriMetagenome_3_FD_203525 | JGI IMG/M metagenome (GOLD analysis project Ga0315907, IMG submission 203525) | Freshwater fungal communities from buoy surface, Lake Erie, Ohio, United States - Buoy 12 MA123 | ecosystem: Environmental > Aquatic > Freshwater > Lake > Lake biofilm | place: USA...
CTGATAAGCATGCAGGTGTCATGTACATGAGTAAGCAAAATATTAATCCGTATAAAATCGGGATCGAACTCATGAGGGATATCGAATACCGATGGAATAGGGGTATGTTTGGAAAAGATTACAACGAATGTACTGATATGCGAGAAAAGCTTAATTGGGATACAAAATTAGGTAAAGGTCGTGAGAAGATTTTCGATGTCCGTAAATCTCACAATGATATTTCATTTATCGATGAATTCTTGACTCCTGAGTTCTGTGAGCGCCAGCAGCTCTTTACCTATAAATATAACCCTCGCTCAGGTAGATTTGAGATTGATTCAAAAGATTTTCTGGCCATCAAGCAAAAGCTTCTTTCTCAGTTAACAAATTTTGGTCAACCTATTATTGAAGTAGAGGATGGAAATTATCTCAATCGTAAAGAACTCCTTTTAAGTCATGTGCATTATGGAGTTGATTTGGATGTCGGATTTGCAAATGAAACTCTTAGAAATCTTTTTGCTATCTGGAAACGACCAGTCAATTTAAAGACAAAATATGAAGAGAAAGAAGTGGTTTTTCACTTTGATGGAAAAGATTTTAAAACAAATCATTAGTTGATTTCTTTATTCTCTGGAATAAGTTTTATTAATTTATCGTCCAGTTCTTCAATGTCGAGCTGATTAACAAACACTTGTTCTTTCAGAGGATCATGAATTTTTTTACTTGCGAGTTTTTGCCACTCTTTTTTGTAAGGTGTTTTTTCATCCCTTCTCATGATGAGCGGAAATGTGTCCCAAAGATCCATTTGGAAAGAGACCCAGCAATTTACTAGGTCATATTGCTCACAACTCAGACCGGCAAATTTTTTTGCTACTTTGGATTTATTTTCCATTAATCCAACAAAACTGTGAATTTGAGTCACTTCAAGTTCTTGCCCCTTTCTGGAATTTGTATTAATGAATTCTAGAATGTTTCTCGCTTTTCCATAATCACCTTTTTGTGAGTAAAAAGCTGAAAGAAGAGTTAACTTATTTATTTGAGTCTGTGGGGTCGCAATTACTCGCTCAGTTATTTTTGCACCTTCCTCCCAGTCCCCTAGGAACCAAGCAAGAGGAAGCATTCTTTCCATGGCATTTTGTGAATTTTGTTTTTTCTGTAAAGCAAGCTTATATTGAGCATAGGCGAGTTCATATTTCTTTCTCAAAATATATAAATTTCCCTTAATGTTTTCTGCATTTGGAGAATCCAACCCCTCTACAAAACGATAGGATTTTTTGAACTGACCTAGCCTAAAGTTTATCTGGCCCAGAAGTTCTCTTATTTCATCATCCTCATATTGCTCAAAAGTTAAATCGGTTAATTGTTCTTCAATGAGTTTCTCTTGATTGAGGTACAATGCCATTTTCAGGAACATTTTGATTTGATCATTGTCAAAGGCGACAATTTTAATTCCTTTAAAAGGTTTTTTTGTGACACCTTCATGAGGCTTCAATTTTAAATTCACTAAGACATTTAGCCATTCGAAGTGAGATGGACTGAAGTGATTCAAATTCTCTTCCTGGCATCTCGGCCATTCTTGTTTAAGTTCTCTAATTTTGTTTAGGACAATGAGATTGAGTAATTTTAGGGTACAGATCTTTTGATAATTTGGAATTTGTTGAAGTTCTTTGAGGCTTAAATATTCGAGAGATTTATTAAAATCATTCTCCATAAAATTTAATATCCCAAGGTAGCGATAAACGATAGGTTTAAGTTTGGTTTGTGTAAATGCAACTTTTGAAAGATGCATCTTCGCGAGGTTAGTCTCCCCGTTGACTAAGAAATATTTTATTCTCTTCAAGTCTTGATTTTGAGCGGCCATATCTGAAAAAAGGATCTTGTTTAATTCTTGGATATCCCCGATGACTGGAGGAGGCGAGTGCGTTCCCCTTGCATTTTTACCAAAAGTCTCGGTGCCTGCTAGGGAAATTAATAAAAACAAAAAGACTTTCATTTTCATAGTAAACCTATCGAACTTATTTCCGATAAGTTTAAAAAAAGACTATGAGTAAGATCTTTCTTGTCGGGTATTTAATCTTGTGGAGTCCGCTTCTTCTGGCCCTTGTGCCAGTGGAGGGTATCCTTATGGGTGACGCTGTATCAGAATTCCAGAAAGATCCCTTGTTTTATGTTTTCAATGATATCTATGACAAATCCCAAGAAGGTGAAAATAAAAAATTTCATCTTTATCAGAATTTTTTTCGTAGTGGTGCTTATCTTAATGAAAGCTGTCAGCAGTATGAGACACCAAAATATGGTTCTAGCTGGAATGAAAAACAGGCCCAAAGATCAGTGGCTTCAACTCTCCAATATCTTGGTTTAGACACCAGTATTAAGGCCATTGGAGCTCATGCTCGCAGAAATCAATTATCCAAGGAAGATTACAGTAATTTAAGTGAAAATTTAGTGCAGAATTTTTGTACGAAGAATTTAACCGTTTTTTCTATCAAAAGAATAAAAGATTCTCTCCATTATTATTATGACAATCCCCAAGACAACATCTTGCCTTCAGTCAAATCATCTCCTTTTGCGACAAAATTATTTGTGACAAAAACTGAAAGTGATCAAGCGCTCTCAAATGAATTTGATCAAGCAATAAACAATTTTAAGGCTTTTTGCTCTTGGGGAGGAGATGTTTCTGATTATAGACTCATGGCTCCCTACCTAAAGAATAAATTTATTATGGCCTTTGTTTTAAAAAATTTAATAGGTCATCAAGATTTTTATGATTTGAAAACTCAAAAGACTTCATCAAGGGAATCGGATAATACTGTTCAGGTGACATGTCGTGATCTCATTTGTCGGAAGACAAATTTAATGACTTTTAAGGAGAGTTTCCCTCTCACAATGGGTTCTACTGGGCTTGTATCTGATCTTAATAAATTATATTGTTTTCATTTCAAAAATATTGAATATTCAGCAAGCTCTACTATTCCTCAAGTAAAGAAATGGATAAAATCAATGGAGCTTGAAGACCCAATTTTTGAGACCTCCTATTTTATGTCTCTCATGACGGGTGTTCCAGACCCTATCTTTGGTATTGAGAACTATCGTGAATTACCTTTTGTTGCCAAAAGCAGTATCGATGAGAAATGGAGCAAGTGGTCTGAACAAACTCTTAACCATTTTTCTCTTGATATGCTTTTTGAGGATTCTTTGAAAATTAAGGTTAGGCAAAAAACAAATGTCTCTGATTTAAGGCAGAATGGTTTTCATCTTGATTTTACTGTTACCCTGGGGGAAATGGATAAAGTTGTAGATAATTCAGATAAGCTGACCGTTTCATTTAATCTAAAAATATCAAAAAATTATTTACGTTACATGAAAACGAAGTGGGCCAATTTATCTTCAGAACTAGATCAGGAAGGCTTAAATCTTTTCAAGGAAGAAGTTTCTAAATATATGAGCTTCCAATTAAAAGAAAAGGAAAAGTTATTCCAGCAAAAAGTTTGGAGTGATGATTTTCCTCGATTTGTTACGCAAGAACTCATGAATCAGCTAAACATGTATAAAGGTCCGTTATTTGATAGTTTTCAAGACCAAATGCTTCATATCCCTGTGAAATTTTCTTATGGTATTTTTGCTCTCAATTATTTGCGCTATAAATCTGACGTTAGCTCAGGTCGATTGAAATTAAATTTATAGACATTTCTTCATAAGAAAACTAACCTCGCCCTTGACTTATTCTTAACATGAACCAAATTCTCATTATGGCAAAAAAAAGTTCTGGTTCCAAATCTGTTGTGATTAAAGCCTCTGACTCTGAGCGGTCCCCAAAGCGCCCGGACGTTATAGAAATTCAGTCCGATGACGATGAGATAATTGAAAATCTTGCGACTCAAGATGAATCTTACTCTTTATCAGTTGCAAGTTCTCTGCCTGTCATTCGAAAAAGTACTGATCTCAAGGTCCAAGATCCGCTTACTCTCTATTTAAAAGAAATTGCTAGACATAAGTTGCTCACACCTGAAGAGGAAAAAGAGCTCACGGCCGAGCTTATTAAAACTGGTGATATCGAGGTCGCCAAAAAACTTGTTTTGGCCAATTTGCGTTTGGTTGTCAAAATTGCTCTTGAGTATAAGAATGCTTACAAAAATATCATGGATCTTATTCAAGAGGGAAATATCGGTCTTATGAAGGCCGTATCAAAATATGATCCCACAAAGGGAGCAAAGCTTTCTTACTATGCGAGCTGGTGGATACGTTCCTATATTTTAAAATTTATCCTAGATAATTTTAGATTAGTTAAAATTGGGACGACCCAAGAACAAAAAAAATTATTTTATAATCTCATGCGCGAAAAGCAGCGTTTGATGAGTTTGGGAATTGCTCCCGATGTAAAATTACTTTCAGAGAGCCTGGGTGTTTCTGAAAAAGCTGTAATTGAAATGGATCAAAGATTAAGTTCTCAAGGGCAGGAAGTGAGCTTTGATAAACCACTTGATGATAGCGCAGGGAGTCATGCGCTCGGAGACATTATTGGTGATAATGAGGATTCTGTGGAGTCAAAACTTGCCGATCTTCAGAATTTAGAGATTCTCCAGCAGCACTTAGGTGATTTCGTCAAAAATCTAAAACCGAGAGACCAAGAAATCTTTAAAAAACGACTACTTACTGAAATTCCTGAAAGTCTTCAAAGTATTGCTGATCAATATGGTGTTTCTCGAGAGAGGATCAGGCAGGTTGAAGAGCGGCTGATTGATCAATTAAAAGTTTACATGTCTGAGTTTCTTCGATAAAACCTAAACACATAAAATAACGAGGAAAATGGTAGCAATAACGCTTACCTAGACCTTGTACTAGGTTTCAAAGTCAGTTTGAAACTTGGGCAAAGGAGACAAAACATGCTTACTAAAGAAGTAACAGCAGAAGTCGTAAAAAAGTTTGGAGCAAAAGCTACAAACACTGGTTCAGTAGAAGTGCAAGTGGCCCTTCTTACAGAGAAGATCAAGGCGCTTACTCCGCACTTTGAGAAGAACAAGAAAGATCACTCTGGAATGAGAGGTCTTATGAAGATGATTGGTCAACGTCGCTCTCTTCTTAAGCACTTAAGCTTAAAAGATGAAGCTCGTTACACAAAGCTCATCAACGAACTCGGAATTCGTAAGTAATTTAAAAGGGGCCTTTGGGCCCCTTTATATTTTGGTTTTGATGAAATTGACGGGAGCGTTTTTAGAGATAAAAAGTAGAATGAATCATAAGTCATCCTTCTCTTTATCTCTCAAACTTCTGAATCTCATCTCACCAAAAAATTAAATATAAATATTTCCCTGGCGACTTTTATCGCTGGGATCCTCTTCTTAGGAGAAGCTATGTTGAATAACAAAAAAGAATTTAAACTAAACTACGGTGGCAAAGAAGTGACAGTTGAAACTGGTCGTCTTGCTAAGCAAGCTGATTCGGCCGTGTTAGTTTCTTGTGAAGGAACTCAAGTTCTCGTTACTTTAGGATGTGCTCCTGAAGTAAATGACGGGCAAGATTTTTTTCCACTTCTTGTTGATTATAAAGAAAAATTTTATGCTGCTGGAAAGTTCCTCGGTGGATTTCTCAAAAGAGAAGGGCGACCTTCTAATGCAGAAATTCTCATTATGCGTTTGATTGATAGACCTCTCAGACCGCTTTTCCCTGAAGGTTTCATGAATGAAACTGTGTTAATGGCACAAGTTCTTTCTATGAAAGTAGAAGGAGGAGATCCTGAAGTTCTAGCTGGTCTTGGCGCTGCTGCTGCTCTAGCTATCTCTAATGTTCCTTTTAATGGCCCGATGGGGTATGCAAAAGTTGGTCGTGTAAATGGTCAATTCGTCCTTAATCCAACTAAAAAACAACTTGAAACTTCTGACCTTGAACTATTAGTTGCAGGTTCAGAAAATGCCATCCTTATGGTTGAAGGGGAGTCTAATCAAATTTCAGAAGCGGATATGCTTGCTGGTATTATTTTTGGACACGAATCAATTAAGGAGTGGTGTAAGCTCGTTCATACAATGACAAAAGAAGTAGGTAAGAAAAAGCGTGAGTGGATTCCTGCAACACCAAATGCTGTTCTCATGCAAAAAGCTGCTGAGGACTTCAATAGTGATGCTCGCTCAGTTCTTTCTGTTAACGTAAAACAAGATAGAACGGCTGCAACGAATGCCCTTAGAAAAAAGATTAAAGAAGCTCTTAAATCAAATCCGTCAAAATATGCTCTCACTGATGACACTGATTTTGGTAAGGAAGCTGCCAAAGTTACTGATGAAATTCTCTACAAGCTTATGCGTGCAGATATTATCAATGAGAATAAAAGAATTGCTGGCCGCGGTTTAAATGTTGTTCGTGCAATTGAAACTGAAACTTCTGTTTTAAAACAAGTTCACGGATCATCTCTCTTTACTAGAGGGGAAACTCAAGTTCTTGCTGCTGTTACTATCGGTGGTAAAGAAGGTGAGCAGATGGCCGATTCTATTCACGGTGTGACTTTCGATAAATTTTATCTTCACTATGCTATGCCACCATTTTCTGTTGGTGAGGCGAAGGGCTATAGAGGTGTTGGACGTCGTGAAATTGGTCACGGGAATCTTGCTGAACGTGCACTCAAAAAAGCCATGCCTTCTCAAGAAATTTTTCCATACACGGTACGTGTTGCCTGTGAAGTTTTAGAATCTAATGGTTCGTCTTCTATGGGATCTGTTTGTTCAGGCTCTATGGCCCTTATGGATGCTGGTGTTCCTCTTGTTGGCCCAGTTGCTGGTGTGGCCATGGGTCTTATTAAAGAAGGTGAAAAATATAAAATCCTCACTGATATTCTAGGTGATGAAGATCACTTAGGTGACATGGATTTTAAAGTTGCCGGAACTGCAAATGGTATCACGGCGATTCAAATGGATATGAAAATTGCTGGTATCTCTGAGCAAATCTTCAAAGAAGCACTTGCTCAAGCAAAAGAAGGTCGAATTCATATTCTTGGAGAAATGTCTAAAACGATTGCTAAAAATCGTGAAGGTTTCAAAACAGGTGTTCCACAAATTAAAATGTTCAAAATTGCTCCTGATAAAATCGGTGCACTTATTGGACCTGGTGGAAAAAATATTAAAGGTCTTCAAGAGAATTTCAAAGTTACAATGGATGTTGCTGAAGATGGAACTGTAAAAGTTCTTGGTGTTGATGTGGCAAAAATCGATGAAGTGATTGCTCTGGCAGATATGCAGTTAAATGGCCCTAAGATTGATGCTGTTTATAAAGGTACAGTTGTCACAATTAAAGAATACGGTGCCTTTGTTGATATCGTGCCAGGTCTTGCTGGTCTTGTTCACGTTTCTGAAATTGCAGATGAAAGAGTGAATGATGTGAATGAATATTTAACTGAAGGTCAGTTGGTTGATGTTAAAGTTCTTGAAGTGGATCGCTTTGGGAAAATTAAACTTTCAATTAGAGCAGTTGCTCCTATAGCAAAAAAGGCCAAGTAGTATGGTTGAGGTTAAAGTCATAAAACTTCCTCACTATGATATGAGCTTTGAGCTTCCTTTTTATGCGACAGAGGGAGCTGCAGGTGCTGATATTCGGGCCTCTCTTCCTGAAAAAAAATCTTTAGTCGTGAGACCCGGGGAACGTTTACTCGTTCCTACGGGACTTTCGATGGAAATTCCAGTTGGATACGAAATTCAAGTTCGCCCTCGATCTGGTCTCTCTTTAAAGTCTTCCCTTATGGTCGTTAATTCTCCGGGTACTATTGATAGCGATTATCGTGGGGAAGTGAACATCATTATTGGAAATTTTGGAAAAGAGGACTACATCATTGAGCACGGTCTCAGAATTGCTCAACTTGTGATTTCTCCTGTTCTCCAAGCAAAGTTTAAAACTGTAGATGGTTTATCTGAAACTCAACGTGGCTCTGGTGGATTTGGTTCCACTGGGACTCGATAAAGAAAGGATTTATTATGGATTTAAAAGTTCCTTATTCAAACATTACGGATAAAAAGCAAGGTTTTGATGCTGCTAAGAAGCTCATTCCTGAAGTTATAGCAAAATTTGGTGTGAAGGCCGATACAAAAATTGATGATGCTCAATCACTTATTGAAGCCAAGGGCACAGGGTTTAGTGCACATATCAAATTTACTGAGACAGAAGCCCAAGTGAAAGTTGACCTTAATTTTCTTCTAAAGCCGCTTAGAGGAAAGATTTTAGAAACAATAGAGAAGCAAATAAAGAAAGTTGTATGAGTGATTTTAAATGCACCCTATGGCCTTCCGGAGAAGTTCTGGAGGTAAATTCAGAAGAATCACTTCTTTCTCAATTGAAGAAGGCCGGAAAAAAAATTAAATCAAGTTGCGGAGGCTGTGCCTCTTGCGGTGATTGCGTCGTGGTTATTAAATCTGGTGAATTGAACCTTTCCCCACAAAACTTTGAAGAGTTAAGATTATTAGGAAATGTGTACCACATAACCAAAGAAAGACTTTCCTGCCAAACCAAAGTTCTTGGCGATGTCACAATCGATATTTCTGCCCATGACAAGAATGCTTTCACTGGAAAAGGTGAAAAACTGGTGCAAAAGAGCACCGGCACAATCCTAAAAAAGCGTGAAGAAGTGGAAAAAGCGGTTAGAGAAAGTGAGGAAAAAAGTCGGGAAAAACCAGCAGATGACTGGTATCGTCACTGGGAAAAAGGATCTGAAGATTCGGATAAACCTAAGAAGCTTGGTGGTAATAAGAAGCCGAAAGCTTTTAGTTTTAATGATTCAGACGGTTCAGAAGAAAAAGAATAGTAAGGAGAAAAAAAATGTCTCAGACCATGACCTCTGCAAGTTCTGTTGAAGTTGCAGATAATAAGTTTCCAGGACAGATTAAGTTTATTGTAGGGAATGAAGCCTGTGAGCGATATAGCTACTACGGGATGAAATCAATCCTTACTATCTTCATGATTCAAGTTCTCTTGTTTCAAGAAGCAGATGCGACTTTTACGTATCATATTTTTTCAAGTCTCTGTTATTTCTTCCCTCTTATGGGTGCCTACCTCTCTGATAGAATCTGGGGAAAGTATAAGACTATTCTTTATCTTTCTCTTGTTTATTGTTTAGGTCATGCGGTTCTTGCGATATGGGAAAATAAATTTGGTCTTTATATGGGGCTTGGGCTTATTGCCTTAGGTTCTGGTGGGATTAAGCCTTGTGTTTCTGCTCACGTAGGGGATCAGTTCAAGGCCAATCAGCAGCACCTTCTGAAGAAAGTTTATGAGTTATTCTACTTCATGATTAACTTTGGTTCTTTCTTTTCTACTATCATTACTCCATGGACTCTTAAGCACTACGGTCCATCTGTCGCTTTTGGTATTCCAGGTGTCTTGATGTTTATTGCAACATTTGTTTTCTGGATGGGAAGACATGATTATGTTCATGTTCCTCCTTCTAAATCTGATGGACATGGTTTTTTTGCGGTGGTTTTTTCTGCCTTTAATAATCAAAAGTCTCGTAAAGCAGGTCAGTCTTTTCTAGATGCTGCTTTAGTGGATCATCAGCAAGAGCATATTGATGCAACAAAATCTGTGCTCGATATTGCTAAACTCTTTGCTGCTATTTCTGTGTTCTGGGCGCTTTTTGATCAGCACGGTTCATCTTGGGTGATTCAGGCCATGAATATGGATCTTAATTTTATGGGGATGCAGTTTGAGGCTTCTCAGATTGCTGCTTGGAATCCGATCATGGTGATGGGGCTTATTCCGTTATTCTCAATGGGTGTTTATCCTCTTCTTGATAAAATGGGACTTAAGACAACTCCTATCCGTCGAATTACATGGGGGATGTTCGTCGCAGCAGCTTCTTTTGTGATCGTGGCCCTCATTCAGATGTCTATGGATGCCAATGGCCCAGAGAATAAAGTGAATGTGATGTGGCAGTTCTTCCCATACCTTGTGATTACTATGGCGGAAGTTATGGTTTCAATTACGGGTCTTGAGTTTGCTTACACTCAAGCTCCTCGTTCGATGAAATCTTCTGTGATGTCGATTTGGCTTTTAACTGTTTTTTTTGGAAACTTAATTACAGCTTACGTTTCTAAGATTAATTTCTTTCCAACGGCTTCAACAGGATATTTCTTTTTCTTTGCCATCTTGATGGCGATCTTTGCAGTGATCTTCTGGTATATGGGATCAAAATATAAAGTAAAAAATTACATGGAAAAATAAGCTAAAAGCCCCTCGCAAGAGGGGCTTTTTTTTTACAGGCCTGAGCCTGGGAATAAATTGGGAGAGTACCAGGTTTCCGAACCTCCCGGCCCCGAGCAACTTTTATCAAAGGGACGAATAGGGCCTGCTGGAATGTCTAAGCTTTGATCTCTAAAGAAATCATCCCAGTCTTGGACATCATTAAAGTCATTAAAAGGGTTATTATCCTCCGACAACTCTTGGCCAATTGTATCCATTCTTCCATTTTGATAAGTTGATTGTTGTTCAAATATATCCGATAACAATTCAAAATCATGGTTTTCGTAATCTGGAAACTGATCCCAATCCCTGACAACTAGACGTATGCGAGCCTTAATATCTAAAGCGTTGTTCAGGCAGTAGAAGGCATAGAAAGGATTTGCGGCTGCTTTCGATATGCTTCCTGCATGATTTATCGCAGAAAGAGTTGTCATAAAGCTATCTGCTGCATGATAAGTAACCTTCCAGCCAGGCCCGGGTGTGGTAACTACGCTATTAGCAGCGGAGCTTCTCGGAGAATGGTAGGTTGGGTAAGCCAACTTAGCCGAAAAATAATCCTCAGTGGTGTTTGAATTATCCCAATAATTGATACCTACCGAGTAACGATCGATAACGTTGGGGTCGAATTTTTTTCTTTCTGTTTTTCCAAATGAGCTATAGGGTGCAGTTGCAAAAAAAAGAGGATCAGAATTATCGATGGATCCACTACATTGTCTGACAAAATTCGCGATACTCATGTTGGTAAAGTGTCCAAGACTGCTTGGAGAGGAGAGAGTGACTTCTTTTTCAAATGGTGTGTCTGCTGTAGACTGATTAATATCGGCGATGATACCTTTAAAGGTTGATTCTGTACCAGATATACCAGCTCCTGCACGGCAATTTGCTAATTTACCACTACATTTATGAAGTCGATTCACTGCAGGGGAAGCTTGTAAGTGAGTTGTATTCCAGGAAGATCCATTCGTTGTACAATCTTCTTCATTATCGTATGAGGAATTCGTGCAATATGCCGGGGCTATCCCGATAGTAATTTCATTAACTGATATTATTCCACTATCACAATTTGGTCCCTCAGCTTCAGTGTAGTCGAAATCACAGAGATCCTGATCTGTTTCTACTGACCTACCGGCAGCCGTAATTCCTACACTGAGATCTACCGCTTTATCACAACTGGCATTGCTATAAGTGCTGGACGGGTTTGCACCTTTATAGGTACCACTCATACTACCATTGAGTTCTGCAGCACACCGATAGAGGTTGACTGATCGTGAAGAGCTTCCTGGTTGGTATTGAAAAAAATTAAAAGGTGCATAGACTACGTTTTCACAGAGGTTAGGACTGGCCGTGAGTTTTAGGTCAACACCACTGTAATAAAGGCTCTGTTCCTCGGCTTCGAGAAAACAAGTGATATCATAAGTCCCTGGATCACCTTGAAAAAGTGTGGTGGAAAAAGTCTCCTCATCAATCTTGCACTCCACATTGTTATTACCTTCTCCAGTTTTGTGCATTTTGTATCTGAGCATTGAGCCTGATGTTTGTTCAAGTTTAAATACATAATTTGAATTAGAAGATGTTGATGGTCCACCACCTGGTAATGTCGTTGATCCTCCTGATTGAAGTTCAGGTGAAATTTTTTCGTTACAACTGACCATCATCGTAGAGATGGTGAGGAGAGATAAAATTTTTGGTAGACTCTTCATAATTCATCCTTGAGGTTAAACCCATTTCATTGGACTCTTCGGATAGTCGCAAAAGAAATTAAGTAGTTGGTTTTTTTTTGCTCCTCTTTTTTTTAGCAGCAGGTTAGAATTTAATAAGAATGATAAATCTCTTATATTCTCTTATTAAAACCGTCGGAAAAGGTGGCCAATTGGTGGCCCCTGAGAGATTCCAAAGACTTCGCTCTTATTTCTTGATCACTTTGATCTTTTCACTCTTTGGAATCTGCCAAAATTTATGGGCTTCTCAGGAGGCAGTCATTATAGCTGACAGTGCGATTGTCTATGCTGATAAACAGATGAGTGCCCCAGTCGGTTATATTGCCAAAGGAAAAAAAGTTAGAATAGGGGTTGTTCCTCGAAATCGTGCCCAGGTTTATCCCATTGTTGTTTCCGGAAAAATTGCTTATATCCGCTCCCTAGATGTTTCACCAATCTCAGATTCAGATACTCCTCAACGATTAATGACGGAGCGATTCTCAAAACAAACACAGAAAAAACTTGTTGGCTCATATTCACTTTCTTATTTCAGTTATATGTCCCAAGTTTCGCTTGAAAATGAAAATGCTGATTTGAAAGACGGGGGCGCCCTAAATTGGAATGGGTTGACTTTGCAAGGTTCATCTCACCAAGGCAATGGAATAGATTTTAGTTTCCTTTTTAGTGGAATGACCGCCAAGTTTAAGCAGGAAACATTTAATGTTTTTGAATTGGGCTTTGGTGTTTCAGGACAGATCCTTGCTTTTGAACGTATGAGTTTAAAGCTTGAGGGTGTAGGCATGGCCATCCCGTTTTCAAATTACGCTTATAAGGATGATTTTAGAGTGAATGGTTATGGTTACAGTGTAGGAGGCGCTCTAAAGGGGCTTTATCGTTTTTCTAAAACTTGGGGGGCGGAAATTTACGGGGGATCCCACTACACTAAATTGGCGAGTCTTAATGCACCAAAGCCGTATAAGCAAATCTCACCAAGTTTTCTTGGTACTAAATTAGGAATCGGTTTAATTGTTGAGTTTTAAGGAAATTGAGTGATCAGTTGCTCTAGTTTCACTAAATCTGTTTTCCTAGAGTGACGGTCGATATTGATACGTTTGCCATCTTTAGTGTTTAACCACAGGACAAAGTAACCTTTATTTTGGAATCCTGCTGAATCCTCATCACCTTTGGCACGTGCGACGTTGGGCGAGGATAAAAAGGTGGAGATTTCAAAAGCATTCTCATCTTTGGGAATAAACCGTTCACTAAAAACCTTCAGTCCATAAATTCGATACTCTAGGACGACAGATTCTTTGCTTTTAATGATGCGTTTTTCAAAAAAGAAGAAGCCTAAAAGAGATGTAGGGAGTAGCGCCAGAAATCCAAAAAGGGCGTAGCCTAAAAGAGCGTCTGTATCATCTCCAAGCTGAATCAACTTTAGAATAGGAGCTTTAATAGCGAGGAACATAAAAAGTATCATGAGGCATATAGCAAGAGCGTAGCCCCAGAAGATATAAGGCAGGCCATAAGTCTTAAGGACTATTCTTTCAGGATGAATATCAACGAAATCTTTTTCTTCGGTAGAAACCGGAAATACATATAATAAACCCATAGATTATCTTTACCTCAAATTACCTCTGATGAGGAGAGAAAACATCTAAAATTTCAAGCCGAGGATAGAGGAGCTTCATCCAGGTATTAAAGACCGGTAAAGGAGCTTCCACTTCACGATTAAAATCATTGCGTACATGCTCTGATAGCTTCTCAGGGTCGATGGTTAACACCAGTCCTAGCTTTTTCTCCAGCCGCATGACAAGAAACGCCCATTGATCCTGGAGCTCCTGGGGGAGATGAAGCTTTTTTACTTCACGATAGATCATGGCGAGTTCTTTTTTATTCGATACAAATTTAAAATTCCAAACTTGAATGAAAAATTTAAAAATATCTTTCCAAATTGGGCCTGGCACCAAAGCTTCTGCCATTTGTAAATGATGATAAGCTTGATCCCATGCTCCTTCATCGTAAGAACTTTGCGCCAAAGAGGCCTCTTTCCAGGCCCTTTCAAATGGGTGGAGAGTTTCTGCTTCTTTTATCATTTGCCCCTGACTCATTTCTCTGAGGTCAAATTCAAGAATGGAGTCTGATGCTGTCAGTGCTCCAGATCCTTCCTTAACCTTCACAATACCGTCTTGAAGATTAATTTCATAGGCGCCTACAGTTGATAAGGTGGAAATTGGATGAG
>Ga0315907_10005304_pt1:0-7500 | contig 14120 bp, 6 predicted proteins | sample LakEriMetagenome_3_FD_203525 | JGI IMG/M metagenome (GOLD analysis project Ga0315907, IMG submission 203525) | Freshwater fungal communities from buoy surface, Lake Erie, Ohio, United States - Buoy 12 MA123 | ecosystem: Environmental > Aquatic > Freshwater > Lake > Lake biofilm | place...
CGGCGGCCGAAGATCTTGCCGCGCTGCACCGCGCCAAGGGGCTAAAGGTTGCCGTAGTGGACGTGGCCGACGCCTACCGCGAGTTTTCGGGCGGAGTCCCGGACATAATGGGCTTGCGCAACCTGCTTCGCATGCTGTGGTCCCGGCCCGCTGATTCGACCCTGCTTCAGTACGTGCTGCTTTTTGGCGACGCGTCCTACGACTACAAAGGGCGCCTCAGTCCGCAGCAAAATTGGGTTCCGGCCTACGAGTCGCCTTCGAGCATGAGCATTAAAACGTCCTTTGTTTCCGACGATTTTTATGGGTATTTGGACCCCGGGGAAGGCACCAACCTCGCCGCAGTTACGCTGGATCTTGGAATTGGGCGCATTCCGGTTAATTCGCTCGAGGAAGCCCAAGGTGTCGTGGCCAAAATTTACCGCTACGCCGATCCCGCGCAATCGCTGGGCCCTTGGAGGCAGCGCCTGAACTTCGTGGCCGATGACGTCGACGAAGACTGGGAGCAGATTCTCACGCTGGTCGCCGACCGAATTGCCGAGCGGGTTGACACGCAGCACGCCGAGTTCGACGTGCGCAAGCTCTTCGCCGACGGCTATGCTCAGGTTTCGAGCGCGGGCAATCAGTCCTACCCGAAACTTCGCGAGGAGTTGCTCCGATCCGTCGACGAAGGCCATTTGATTACCACCTACATCGGCCACGGCGGCGAGGTCAATTGGGCCAGCGAAGACATTTTGCAAATTGAAGACTGCCGAACCTTTAGCAACCGAGTAAAGCTGCCGCTCTTCATCACCGTGACCTGCGAGTTTTCGCGCTACGACGACCCGCTGCGGACCTCGGCCGGTGAAGAGCTTATGGTCAACCCCGACGGGGGCGCCATTGCGCTGCTTACCACGACCCGAGCCGTTTTTGTTGGAGGGGCAACCCTGCTCACCGACAGCGTATTTAATGTGGTTCTGCAGCAGGAGCAAGGTCGCTACCAAACCTTTGGCCAAATCATTAAAAAAGCCAAGAATTCGGTTACGGCGGGGGATAAGCTGCGCTTCACGCTGTTGGGCGACCCCGCACTGCGCTTGAACGGTCCGGAACAGCGCATGGAGGTGTCCGACATCGAGGTTTTTCGTCCGACGTCCGAAGAATGGGTGGCCACGGACAGCCTGAGCGCCCTCGATCTGGTTCGCTTGCGGGGAAGCGTGCGCCGCCGCGACGGGGCCGTTGATTCGACCTTCAACGGGTCCGCTCGGATTCGACTTTTTGATAAAGTTCAGCAACGGGCCATGCTCGACAACGACAACGTGGGGTACGCCGCCTCGTATGCCTTTAGAAACCAGCTGGCCTACCAGGGCGAAGTGGACGTTCGCGACGGGCATTTTTCGGCGGAATGGCGGATGCCGTTGGATCTCGTGCTTGCCTGGGGAAAGGGTAAAATTTTGACCTACGCCCAGGGCGGACTCCGCGACGCGGCGGGATCAAATTCGGACCTGTTCCTTGGCGATCTGGCCAGTGACGCCCCGGTCGACACGACCGGACCGTTGCTCCGTGTATTTATGGACGACACCAGCTTCGTGAATGGAGGCATCACGGGCGCGGATCCCTTGGGCTTGGTGCGCTTGGCGGATCCCAACGGCATCAACGCGATCGGTGCCGGAATTGGCCACGATTTGGTTGGGTACCTTGACGAAAACTGGCGCGAGCCCTTGGTGATGAACGACCGATACCAGGCCGACCCCAATACCTACCAGCGCGGAACCGCGACCTGGCCGTTTGTGGGGCTCAGCGATGGTCCTCACCGGTTTACGGTTCGGGCTTGGGATACGTACAATAATCCCCGTCAAGCGAGCGTTGAGTTCCTGGTGATATCTCGAGACCAACTGAAACTAGGGGCCGTGCGGCTCTTCCCCAACCCAACTCCGGGCTGGACTACCTGGCAGGTTGAGCACAACGCATCCGGAGACAGCCTTCAGGTTGATTGGACCGTTACCGACGGCTCAGGCCGCGCAGTTTGGGCCCACCAATGGGTTGGCCGGGCGACGTCCTCGGTGCTTCAGGCCCCAGAGTGGCAGGCTACGACCCCCAACGGAACCCCGCTCCCGAACGGATGGTATGTGGCCAAGGTTACGGTCGTCCGCCCACGAGACGGCCAAAAGGTGCACCAAGCCGACCGCCTGATTTTGATTCGCCCCTAATCCCCAACGAGTATATTTGTCGATCTCTATGAACACGAAGCGCGCATTCCTTTTGTCGATGTCGGTTGCGGTGACCAGCGGGTCGCTGAACGGCCAAACGTTTTACGATCGCTTAAACGATTTAAACGTGGTTACGACCGCCATGCCCATGCTTAACATTGGGCCGGACGCGCGTTCGGGCGGAATGGCCAACACGGGCATCGGCTTGAGTCCGGACGCCAACGCCATCTTCTGGAACCCCGCGAAACTCGCCTTTGTAGGCCGCAACAACGTGTACGGCGGACTTTCGTACACACCCTGGCTTCGCCGCCTGGTGCCCGATGTCGAACTTATGTTTGCCAATGTGGCCGCCGGAGTCGGCGAGCGCGGTGGGGTGGGCGCAAGCCTGCGGTACTTCTCGCTCGGAGAAATCACCTTCCGCAACGAGCAGGGTGAAGAACAGGGCACCTACCGCCCCTACGAAATGTCGCTGGATGTGGCGTATGCGCTCAAGCTGTCCGACCATTTTTCGGGCGGAGTTTCGCTGCGCTACGCGCTGTCGGACCTGGCACAAGGCCAAGTGGTCGGGGGTCAGCTGACCAAAGTGGGCCAGACGGTCGCCACAGACATCAGTGTGTTTTACCAGGGCGATGAATTCAGCATGCCCGACGGCCAGCGCGGTCAGTGGGTAGGCGGATTAACGCTTTCGAACATCGGCGCAAAAATTCGCTATTCGGAGAGCGGCGAGTCCGACTTTATTCCCACCAACATGCGCTTGGGCGGAGGCTTTAACTGGAAGCTCGACAAGTACAATCGCTTGACCCTGCTGACCGACGTCAACAAATTGATGGTGCCCACCAAGCCCGAGCGGGATTTGCTGGACGCCGACAACGACGGGGACCGTAGCGAAATCATCGCGGGCAAAGACGATAAAATTGGCGTGATTCCCGGAATTATTCAGTCCTGGGATCCGACGGCTAAGCCCGATGGATTCAAGGAACTGATGCGCGAATTCATGATTAATGTGGGCGGTGAGTACTGGTACAACGACCAATTCGCGGTGCGCGCGGGCTACCAGCACGAAGACGTGACCAAGGGCAACCGCCGCTTTTTCACCATGGGGTTTGGCGTGCGCTACAACCTCATTGGGCTTGATTTCGCCTACTTGTTCCCGGCGGACCAAACGGTGCGTTCCCCGCTCGAAAACACCATTCGCTTCAGTGCGCTGATCGATTTGAACCAAATCCTGAAGTAGGGGGTTAGTGTACGAACTACGGCAAGCACATAAGGCCGTCTAACCTTACTTTTGCACCGCGCATTTACGCGCGATTCGAACATGGCAAAAAAGAAGCTCACCAAAGAGGTCTACCTCAAGTGGTACGAAGACATGCTCTTCTGGCGCAAGTTTGAGGATATGACCTCGGCGCTGTACATCCAGCAAAAAATTCGCGGATTCCTTCACCTGTACAACGGTCAAGAGGCCGTGCTTGCGGGTTCGCTGCTCGCCATGGAGCCGGGCGACAAAATGATTACGGCCTACCGGAACCACGTTCAGCCCATTGGCCTTGGGGTCGATCCGCGCAAAATCATGGCCGAATTGCTGGGCAAGGTCGACGGTACCTCGCGCGGTAAGGGCGGCTCGATGCACATGTTTTCGAAGGAGCACAATTTTTACGGCGGACACGGAATCGTCGGAGGGCAGATTCCGCTCGGTGCGGGAATGGCTTTTGCCGACAAGTACTTGGGCAAACCCCACGTGACGCTCTGCTACATGGGCGACGGCGCCGTGCGCCAAGGATCGCTTCACGAAACCTTTAATATGGCGATGCTTTGGAAGCTCCCCGTAGTGTTCATCGTGGAGAACAACGGATACGCCATGGGCACCTCGGTAGAGCGCACCGCGAACCACACCGATATCTATAAGCTCGGCTTGGGCTACGAAATGCCCTGTGCCCCGGTGGAGGGAATGGATCCGGCTGTGGTGTACGATGCCGTCTACGAAGCCGTGGAACGCGCACGCCGCGGTGAAGGTCCGAGCTTCCTGGAAATTCGCACCTACCGCTACAAAGGCCACTCCATGTCGGATGCCCAGCACTACCGAACCAAGGACGAGGTGGCCGAGTACCAGTTGATTGACCCCATCCTGACGGCCAAAGACGTCCTCCTCAAAAAGAAGTGGGCATCGGCCTCCGATATTGAGGCGATCGATGCCCGAGTTAAGGACCTTGTTGCCGAGTGCGTGGATTTTGCCGAAAAGTCGCCCTACCCGGACGCCGAAGAGCTTTGGCAGCACGTGTACGTGGACGGAGATTACCCCTTTATTACCGAATAAGTTATGGCCCTAGTAATTACGATGCCGCGCTTGAGCGACACGATGACCGAAGGGGTCGTCGCAAAGTGGCATGCCAAATTGGGAGATACCGTTACCGAAGGCAAACTGCTCGCGGAGATTGAAACCGATAAGGCAACCATGGATTTTGAGGCCTTTCCGGGCCAAGAAGGCGTACTGCTTCACATTGGGGTTCAGGAAGGGCAAACGGCCCCCGTCGACAGCATTTTGGCCATTTTGGGCGCTGCGGGCGAAGATATTTCGAGTTTGATTTCGGGCGCGTCTGCGGCTCCTGCCGCTCCGGCTTCTGCCGCTCCTGCGGCTCCTGCTCCTGCCGCTCCTGCGGTTGAACCAGCAGTTGCCGCTCCGGCCGCCGCTCCGGCCGCCGCTCCGGCTCCGGTGGAGGCCCATGGGCCCGCCGCATCGGCCGACGGCCGCGTTAAGGCCTCGCCGCTGGCGCGGTCGCTTGCGAACGAGCTTGGCGTAAACCTTGCTACGCTTAGCGGCACCGGCGACGGCGGACGCATCACCAAGCGCGACGTGGAACTCGCGGCGGCATCGCCGGTTTCGGCACCGACCGGGGCTGCAGCGCATTCGCCTGCGATCTCCTACCCAAGTTCGGGCTTCACCGACACGCCGATTTCGCAAATGCGCAAGACGATTGCCAAGCGCTTGGCGGAGTCGAAGTTTACCGCGCCGCACTTCTACTTGACGATTGCGGTAGATATGTCGGCAGCGGCGGCAGCCCGCGCCGAAATCAATGCCGCCGGCGACGTTAAAATTTCGTTTAACGACCTCGTAGTGAAGTCGGTAGCCAAAGCCCTTAAAAAGCACCCTGCGGTGAATTCGTCGTGGATGGGAGAAAGCGTTCGTACGAACTACGACGTCCACGTTGGGGTCGCTGTGGCTGTTGAAGATGGACTCCTGGTTCCCGTGGTGCGCCACGCCGACGCCAAAGGTTTGGCCGAAATTTCGTCGGAAGTCCGCAGTTTTGCGCAAAAAGCTAAGGACAAAAAGCTTCAACCCAGCGATTGGGCGGGCAACACCTTTACGATTTCGAACCTTGGAATGTTTGGCATTGAGGAGTTTACGGCAATCATTAACCCGCCCGACGCCGCCATCTTGGCCGTTGGCGGAATACAGGATGTTCCCGTGGTGAAGAACGGAGCCGTGGTTCCGGGTCAGGTTATGAAAATGACGCTGAGTTGCGACCACCGCGTAATCGACGGCGCGACCGGCGCAGCATTTTTGAATACGGTAAAGGGCTACCTCGAGCGCCCGCTGTCGCTGATTCTCTGAAATCGAAACGGGGCGGACCTTCCGCCCTTTTTCGGTACCCAATTTTTTAGTTAGAATGAGTCTAAATACGCGCCAATTCCGTGCGCTGCATTGTACCTTGGAAGCATGAAACTCTCGGAGCTCGGCGTCGGCCAGAAGGCCCTGATTTTGCAGGCGGCCGTGGAACTCCCGGTCAAGCTGTTTGAAATGGGGTGCCTTCCCGGAGAGGAAGTGGAACTTGTTTTTGCTGCGCCTTTTCGAGATCCCCTCTGCTTTCGCGTGCAGGGCACCCTGGTGAGCATGCGGCGCGAGCTTGCCGAACTCATTCCCATTACGGAGCCCTATGTCGCCTAAGCGCGCGCTTCGGGTAGCGCTGGTCGGCCGTCCCAATACGGGAAAGTCGTCGCTCTTCAATCGGCTCACCGGGCTGAATCAAAAGGTGGGCAACTACCCGGGTGTCACCATGGAAAAGCACGTGGGTCTGGCCAAGCTCGGTGCCAACGCCCTCGCTGAAGTCGTTGACCTTCCGGGAATTTACAGCCTGCATCCTTCATCGGACGACGAGCGCGTCGTGCTGGATGCACTGACTACCTCGGTGGATGCCGAGCGATCCGATGTGGTGGTGGGTTTGGCCGACGGGACGAACCTGAAAACCTGCCTGTTCGTATTTACCCAAGTCCTTGATTTGGGATTTCCCGCCGTTCTCGCCGTGACCATGGTTGACGAAATGGAGCGACGCGGTGCGCAACTTGACCTGCCGGCCCTGGAAGCTGCGCTGGGAGTACGGGTTGTCCCGGTAAACAGCCGCACCGGCATGGGGTTTGACGAACTTCGCGCGGCCATTGTTGCGGCGAAACCCAGCGGGCAGACCCCGTTTTTTCAGCCTGCGGGCGCCCACCTGCCCTGGCTTCAGAAGAAGCAGGCCTGCATCGGCGCGGGGCTGACCTACCGCGCGTGGCTCGACGGCTTGCGCGATGCCGACTTTGCCGATGAGGTCCGCGAGTCGGGCCGAAGTCCCGAACGCGCCCGGGCCGATGAAGCCATACAGCGCTACCGCTGGGTGAATCAATGGTTGCGAAAAGTCTACCACTACGACCCGGTACGCGATCGCCGGGCCGCCGCGCGCTTCGACCGCGTGGTCGTCCATCCCGTTTGGGGCAGCATGCTGTTGTTCGGCGTGCTGTTCGCCCTGTTCCAGGCGTTGTTTTACGGGTCTTCGGTTCCCATGGACGCGATCGATGGCGGCATCGCGCGACTTTCCGAGTGGCTTAACCAGCAATTGCCCGCGGGTTTTGTCAACCATTTTATCACCAGCGGACTGCTGCCGGGTATTGCCGGTGTGCTGATCTTCCTGCCGCAAATCGCCCTGCTCTTTTTATTTATTGCGCTGCTGGAGGAGAGCGGCTACATGGCCCGGGTCGTGTTCATCATGGATCGCTTTATGCGGCCGTTCGGATTGAGCGGCAAATCCGTGGTTCCCCTGGTAAGCGGAACAGCCTGCGCCATACCGGCCGTCATGAGTTCGCGGAACATGGAATCGGCGCGGGAACGCTGGCTGGCCATAGCGGTGACCCCCTTAATGACCTGCAGTGCCCGGCTGCCGGTGTACGCCTTAATTATCGGGCTCGTGGTGCCCAACACGCCGTGGATGGGCATAAGCCTACAGGGCATGACCCTGTTTGGGCTTTATGCCCTTGGGTTCTTGGCTGCGCTGCTCGGATCGGCACTGCT
>Ga0315907_10005304_pt1:12500-14120 | contig 14120 bp, 6 predicted proteins | sample LakEriMetagenome_3_FD_203525 | JGI IMG/M metagenome (GOLD analysis project Ga0315907, IMG submission 203525) | Freshwater fungal communities from buoy surface, Lake Erie, Ohio, United States - Buoy 12 MA123 | ecosystem: Environmental > Aquatic > Freshwater > Lake > Lake biofilm...
TAACTGCGATGGGGTGACGAAGGTGTGACAGCTCCGCGAACTGACGGAATAGTTCGTTGAAGCCCGTAGGTATAGGTTGGATAGGCAAATCCGTTCGACCTGCTGAAAGGTGATAGTACTCCAAGGCTTCGGCTGCGGAGATAGTGAGTGTAATCAGACTTCCGAGAAAAACCTCTAAGCTTCAGGTTATATCAGCTCGTACCGTAAACCGACACAGGTGGGTGAGGAGAGTATCCTCAGGTGCTCGAGTGATTCATGGCTAAGGAACTAGGCAAAATCGCCCCGTAACTTCGGGAGAAGGGGCGCCCCCGCGAGGGGGCCGCAGTGAAAAGGCCCAGGCGACTGTTTAGCAAAAACACAGGACTCTGCTAAATCGAAAGATGATGTATAGGGTCTGACACCTGCCCGGTGCTGGAAGGTTAAGAGGAGGCGTCATCGCAAGAGAAGCGCTGAATTGAAGCCCCAGTAAACGGCGGCCGTAACTATAACGGTCCTAAGGTAGCGAAATTCCTTGTCGGGTAAGTTCCGACCTGCACGAATGGTGTAACGATCTGGGCACTGTCTCGGCCATGAGCTCGGTGAAATTGTAGTATCGGTGAAGATGCCGATTACCCGTAGTGGGACGAAAAGACCCCGTGAACCTTCACTACAGCTTAGTATTGACTTCGGATAATGGATGTGTAGGATAGGTGGGAGATAATGAAGCGTGGTCGCCAGGCTGCGTGGAATCATCCTTGAAATACCACCCTTCTGTTATTTGGAGCCTAACCCCGCAAGGGGGACATTGCTTGGTGGGTAGTTTGACTGGGGTGGTCGCCTCCAAAAGAGTAACGGAGGCTTCCAAAGGTACCCTCAGCACGTTTGGTAACCGTGCGTAGAGTGCAATGGCACAAGGGTGCTTGACTGTGAGACCTACAAGTCGAGCAGGCACGAAAGTGGGGCATAGTGATCCGGTGGTTCCGCATGGGTGGGCCATCGCTCAAAGGATAAAAGGTACTCCGGGGATAACAGGCTGATCCTTCCCAAGAGCTCACATCGACGGGAGGGTTTGGCACCTCGATGTCGGCTCGTCACATCCTGGGGCTGGAGAAGGTCCCAAGGGTTGGGCTGTTCGCCCATTAAAGTGGCACGCGAGCTGGGTTCAGAACGTCGCGAGACAGTTCGGTCTCTATCTACTATGGGCGTTAGAAATTTGAGGGGAGCTGACTTTAGTACGAGAGGACCGAGTCGGACGCACCTCTAGTGTACCTGTTGTGGCGCCAGCTGCATCGCAGGGTAGCTATGTGCGGATGGGATAAGCGCTGAAAGCATATAAGCGCGAAGCCCACCCCAAGATGAGATTTCTCTTAAGGGTCGTTCAAGACTAGGACGTTGATAGGCTACAGGTGTAAAGGCAGCAATGTCATAGCCGAGTAGTACTAATTACCCGTGGATTCGAACCAGGATATGTTTTATGTTGCTTCCAATGTGTCAATGATAAAAGCTTTGTAAAAACATGGTGGTTATTGCAACGGGGATCACCTCTTCCCATTCCGAACAGAGTCGTTAAGCCCGTTTGCGCCGATGGTACTAGTACGCTGGGAGAGTAGGTCGCCGCCATACTTATACAGAAACCCTCGC
>Ga0315907_10005305_pt1 | contig 14120 bp, 13 predicted proteins | sample LakEriMetagenome_3_FD_203525 | JGI IMG/M metagenome (GOLD analysis project Ga0315907, IMG submission 203525) | Freshwater fungal communities from buoy surface, Lake Erie, Ohio, United States - Buoy 12 MA123 | ecosystem: Environmental > Aquatic > Freshwater > Lake > Lake biofilm | place: USA...
CGAGTTGATAGGCTTCATCAATACTGACTTCCGTCGGCACCTTGCCGCTGATGGGTTTGCCTTCCGCATCGCGCGGGCCCTGGCCGGATAGATAGATGATGTTCCCATCGCGCCGGAAGGGCACATAAGTCCCCAAGGGCTTCGGCGCTGGCGGCAGCACCAGGCCAAGCGCGGCCAAGCGGGCTTCGGGGGTGTCTTCGGACATGTCTCTCTCCGTCTTGTTGGTGATCATACTCGACACGGCTTGGCCAAGGCTGGCAAGCTTTGGGCTTGAATGTCGGAGCCTCTCCATGCCCCAGGACCAGCACGGCCTTGCCATCACCAGCGCATCGGATGGCGCAACCCGCGCTTATGATCACGTGGTGACGGGCTATCTGAAATATCGCGCCGATACGCCCGCGCGCATGAAGGCGCTGCTGGAAGCGGATGGTGAAATGCCGATGGCGCGGGTGTTGCAAGCAGCGCTCACCTTGCTCGGCTACAAGGCATCGCTTCTACCTGCCGCGCGCGAAGCGGCCGCAACGGCCACGCGCCTTGCCGCCAAGGCCAGTGCACGCGAAGCCGCCCATGCCGCTGCCGTGACCGCTTGGGCGGCGGGGGATTTGGATAAGGCTCTGGCGGGGTGGGAGGCGATTTTGCGCGACCACCCACATGACATCCTGGCGTTTCGTCTGCATCACTTCAACGCCTTTTGGTTGGGGCGTGCGGGCCTGATGCAGCGCGTGGTGGATGGTGTTTATCCGCAGTGGACGGCGGCGCTGCCCGCCTATGGCAGCATTCTTGCCTGCCGCTGCTTCGCGCATGAGGAATGCGGCAATTACCAGGTGGCGGAAGAAAGTGGCCGCGCCGCGATTGACCTTGACCCCGGCGATTTATGGGCCGCACATGCGGTGGCGCATGTGATGGAAATGCAGGGCCGCCGAGGGGAAGGCATTGCCTGGCTCGCGGGCTTGGAAAAGCATTGGGAAGGCGCCTCCAATCTGGCGCATCATTTGTGGTGGCACCGTGCGATGTATCATCTGGAACGCGCGGAATCGGAGGAGGTGCTGGCGCTTTACGATACGGGTTTTCGTAATCTGAAAAGCACGCTCACGGAAGCGGCGCCTGATTTGTATATTGACGTACAGAACGCCGCTTCAATGCTGTTTCGCTTGCAGCGCCAGGGCGTGAATGTGGGCGCGCGCTGGGAAGAATTGGCCGATAAGGCAGAAGCGCGCATTGGTGATTGCCTTTCTGCCTTTACCCTGCCGCATTGGATGATGGCGCTGACTGCCGCCGGGCGCTTCCAGGCGGCAGCGCGGCTGTTGGATGGGATACGTGATGCCATCGCTGCTGGCGGCACACTCGCGCCCATTCTGCGTGATGCGGCGCTGCCAGTGTGTGAGGCTGTGCTGGCGCATGGGCGCGGTGATCATGCCCGCGCCGTTACCGTGATGCGCCCAGCGATTGGCGTGATGCATCGCATGGGCGGCAGCCACGCGCAGCAGGATGTGCTGGAACAGCTTTTCCTGGATGCGGCGATGAAAGCCGGTATGTTGGCCGATGCGCGGTTATTGCTGGAACGCGTCGCCGGGCGCCATCCCGTGCCGCCGGAACGTCGCGTGGGTTATGCCAGCGCCGCGGCTGCCGTGATGCATTGAAAGGATAATGAGCCATGACTGAAGTCAAGGATTGGGCAAATTATAGCGCCGGGCTGAAGGCGCGCGGCAAGGAATTGGGGCAATTACACCCTGATATCGTGAAGGGTTTTGTCGCCCTTTCCAATGGCGCGGCGCAGACCAAGCATTTGGATGCGAAGACGCGCGAATTCATCGCTCTTGCCGTTGCCATCACCACGAAATGCGATGGCTGCATTGATGCCCATGCGCGCAAGGCCAAGGCCGCCGGCGCCACCAAGGAAGAAATCGCCGAAGCGCTTGGTGTTGCCATCGCGCTTAATGCCGGTGCCGCTTATACCTATGCGCTGCATGTGCTGGATGCTGTGGGGGATTAGCCTTGCTCACCCCAGGCTTTTCTTGGCCACCGCAAGGGCAGTCCGCTGTTCCTTGGTAACCGCGGGGTAATGCAGATCGAGCTTTTCAAGCACTTCAATGATTGCCGCCCCCACCACCAGGCGCGTGAACCATTTGGCATCAGCCGGCACCACGAACCAGGGCGCATGAGGCGCGGCTGTCGCGCTGATCGCGGCCTGATAGGCCTTCATATAATCATCCCAATGGGCGCGTTCCGCGACATCATTGGGTGAGAATTTCCAGTTCTTCTCAGGTTCATCAATACGGGACAGGAAGCGTCTTTTCTGTTCTTCCCTGCTCACATTCAGGAAAAATTTCAACACGACCGTGCCCTGGCGCGCCAGATAGCGTTCATAAGCCGCGATATCTTCCAGCCTTTCATCCCAGATTTTCTTGCCGATCAGGGAAGGCGGTAGCCTTTGCCGCGCGAGCAATTCAGGATGCACGCGCAGTACCAACACTTCCTCGTACCAGGAACGGTTATGGATGCCGATGCGCCCGCGTTCCGGTAATGCAATGGAATGGCGCCACAGGAAATCATGGTCCAATTCCATCGCCCCAGGCGCCTTGAAGGAATGCACTTGGCAGCCCTGCGGATTGACGCCTGAAAACACATGCCTGATGGCGCCATCTTTCCCTGCGGCATCCATCGCCTGGAAGATGCATAAGACCGACCAGCGATCCTGCGCATAGAGCTTGTCCTGCATCTCCGCGAGCCGCACGACACCCTGTTGCAGCAGCGCCTCAGCCGCAGTTTTTTCCATCTCAAGCGCGGCGGTATCGCCCGGGTCATAATCCTTCAGGCGAAAGCCGCGCCCTTTGGTCACCCGATAGCGATCCAGAATTTTGGTCACTCGTTTTTCCATCACGCGGGTTCCTTTCGTGCTTGCCACCAGGGCATGAAAATCCATAGCGCTGCGGCCAATTGGACAGAGAATGTCATGCCCAGCGCCCAGACATAACCCTCAGGCGCCCAGCCGCCAGTCGCGTTACGCGGCCAGAGATCAAGAATGACACCGATCCCGGTCTGGAAGACGAAAACCACGCAAAGCATCAGGAAATTGATGGCGGTGGAAACGCGCCCCGCCAAAGCCGGCGGAAAGCCTTGCGCAATCGCGGCATAACCCGCAGGCCCGACGGAGCCTGAGAAGGAAAAAAAGAACCAAAGGGCGGCCATGATCCAAAAATTGCTTGGCCCCAGCATCAGCATGGCCTGGGCAAAAAGACAGCCTGCGACACCGATATAGGGCATCAGCATGGGCGAATAGCCGCGCGCCTGCGCGAAGGATGCTGCCTGCCCTGTGAAAAGACTGCCGAACATCATGCCAAGCGCATAGATCAGCAATGCAGCAGCGCGCGTCCCATCACCCAAGCCACCGACATCGCGCAGCCACGGCCCGGCCCAAAGCCCCTGGTAGGTAAAATTAAGTGTGGAGAGCATACCAACTGTCGGCACCAGCCGCAGAAACACCGGGTCCTTGAAGATGCGGCCATATTCACCGATTTCCTGACGCAAGCTGCGCCTTGGTGCGGGCGCGACGCCGGGCGGTGCATTGGGCACGGAAAACCAGATCCAGGCCGATACCATGATGGCGAGTAGAGCCAGCGCGGCAAAAACTCCACGCCAGCCAATAAAGGGTAGCGCCCATTGCACCGGCATGGTGGCAGCAAGCCCACCCATGGATGCGAAGAACAAGCCAGCACCCGTAACCGCCGCGACACGTTCCTTGGGATACCATTGCGTATTGGCCTTCAGCATGGCCATCAGGCCAGCCGCCACACCAGCACCGGCCACACATCGCCCCACTGCCAGCATCAGCACATCCGTGGACAGCGCACTGATCACAAATCCCGTTGCCGCAATCAGCGCCAAGGTCGCCTGCACACGGCGCGGGCCTTTCAAATCAAGCGCAAGCCCAATCGGCAATTGCGCCATGGCGTAGCTCGCGAAAAAACATGCCGCAAGCAGCCCAAGCTCCGCCGCCGTCAGGCCAAATTCAAGCGCCAGAAACGGCCCGATCACCGCCACCAGAGACCGATTGGCCTGATTGATGAAATTGATCGCCGCAAGCGGCAGGGTAATACGGGTGAAAAGCGACATGGGCAGAGCATGGCACGGGCGCCGCCCCCCGCCCATAGGGAGGATCAGGGCAGGCGCAGCCGGACCGAAATCGGGCAATGATCGCTGATCACGTCCCGCAAGGCAGGATCACGTTCCGTATAGGAAAGCACGCGAAAACTATCCTTGACCATCCAATCCGCCGCGCGCAGCCCGAGCAGGATATGGTCAATGAAAGCGCGCCCCTGCCCATCCCGCGACCAACAGGGATTGGAAAAACCTTCCGTGGCACGGCGCATGGGGGATGCGGCATTCAGAATGGAAAGCATATCGTCGTCCCGCGAAAAACGCCGGTTGAAATCACCCAGGATGACAAAGGGGATGTTCTCGCGGCGTCTATCAGCGATCCAATCCGCCAGGATATGCGCCTGCTGGCCAAGGCTTTGGCAATCGCTGTTATTGGGTTGGCGCACGGAACCCTGTGAGCATCCGCCGTCCAGGTGAATCGACAGCAACCGCAGGCGGGCTCCATTTTCGCCATGCAGCGTGATATCCGCGCCGCGCCGCAAGGAACGCCGCGCGGTGGGGCGAAGATCAAGCGCCATCAAATCAGGATTGCGCGTGACATTGAGCCCCTTGCGCCAGGCAAAGCCCGCGCGCTGCACATCACTTTCCGCCGGAAAGTGAAAATCATAAGCGGTAGAATCAAACACCCGCGCGGCGGCTAAAGGCCCATCCACTTCCTGCAGCGCAATCACATCCGCCGCCAGCCGTTCAGCATAGGCGCGCAGGCGCGCAAAATCGGGCTCGGTCCTTGTGGTCAGATCGCGCGGGAGGTCTGGATGGCCGGCGGGCTTGGTGGTGAGCCAGGCGATATTCCAGGTGGCGAGTTTGAGTTCCTGCGCCCATGCGGGCAGCGCCAGAAACATCAGGGCCAGAAAGATCAGCGCGCGCATGGTGCCCTCATAAAAGCTGCGCCGAATAGGGCGCAGGGTCTGGCGCTATGGTTAAAGCTTCAAGGGGCCGCGCGCCAGAGGCCAACAGGAAATCAGCCAGCGCATCCATCTCGGCCGCCGGGCGCGTGATGTCGTGGAAGGGATCATTAGCGGCGGAACCGGGCGGGACCCAAATGATGGTCTCATACCGCGCGCGCGTCAGCAGCACACGATAGGTATTCAGGATATAGCGCTGTTCCTCAGTCCCGCGCACAATCTGCCATTGATGGCCGGCAAAGCGCCGTGCGCGCCATTGTCCGGCATGGCGGAGGAAATCACCGCCCCAGGCAAGGCCGACCACATCCAATTCCAAGCCCTGGCAATCATATTCGGTGGCAAAGGTTTCCAGCGCTTCGGAGGAACGGATATCCGGCCAGCGCTTCAGGAACCAATCGGCAATATCGGGCACCTGCACGCCAAGCCCCTCGGCGCGCAAGCGCCGCGCAGCGGCAGATGCGACCAGGCCAGCGCGGCGCAGGCCACGCGTGCGGGTACGCAAGGCCGCGCGCCAGGCGATTGGATCGCGCGTGATGTAGTAGGGCAATTCAGGCGTCGCTGCCGCAATGGCGCGCGCGGCGGGTGCATCACCCTGCAAGACGGCATCCACCCATTCGGTGCCCCTGCTGGTACGCAGGCTGCGAATGGGCGTTTGCAGATCGAGATCATCATCAAAGGCAAGCCAAGGTGCGGCGGCTTCGGCCAGGCGCTGCGCGGGGTCAGCGGCCGTGATGCTGCGTCGCGCCGCAACAGCACGCCAGGATACAGAAGCGGCAATCACACGGCCCCATTCGGCAAGCCCGGCCTCACCTGTGTTGATTTCCTGCCCATTGCCGATCAGCGCCACGATTACCGCCCAGCCATCATGCCGCGCCATGATTTCAAGCGTATGGGCGGGTTCGCTCGTGGTCAGGTGGCTTTTGCGGCGCTGGCCATCGCGCGTTGCTTGCGCCTCATCCCAGGCACGCTGCGCTTCATCAAAGACAATGATGCGCGCTTCGGGGATTTCATCCGCGCGGATCACGTGATGCTCCAGAAAGCGATGGACATTTTGCAGCGCGGTGCGCGCGGCGCGTTCCGCGGCCTGAAAGGCGGTACCACCCTGGGGGGCGGCATCACGCGCCAAGGCTTCACGTAGCACTGTCACCAGCGGCACGTTGCCGGAAAGAAAGGCCGCGCCGGACTCTCGCAGCGCGCCAAACACTAGATTGAGGCCGCAAAGCGTTTTGCCCGCGCCGGGAATGCCGGTGACGAAAACGACATAGCGCCCACCTTCCACACGCGCCTGCGCAATCACGCGCGCAATGGCATCCGTGGTGCGGGTCAGGTTATGCGCATCCGCGCGGGTGGCGCCGATATCCGGCACAGCATTACGCCGATACAAAAGCCGCGCCGCTTCCAGCACGCTTGGCACGGGGCGATAGGCAGAACACGCCCATGAATCGGGGTTAAGTGGCGTCGCCGGTGGAGGAATCGCCGCCTGCGCGCGCGTCACAGTATCCCGCAGCATGGCGCCATTGGCGACCATTACCGGCGCTACGCCATGCCAGAATAGCGGCAGGTCAAGATCGCGCTGCGGCACGGCAGGGGCGATCAATACAGGAATGATCGGCACGCCACGGCTGCCAGCGTGAAAATCATGCAAATCCATGGCGTAATTATCGGTCTGGCGCAGATCAGTAAGGTCAGGCTTCTGCGCGCCCATCTTGAATTCCAGCACAAATATCGCGCGATCGGTCAGCAGAATGGCATCGGCGCGTTTTTCCAGACGCAGCAAATCGCATTCCATGAAGATGTGCCAGGAAGCGTCGCCATCAGCCAGTACATCTTGCAACAGGGCCGCACTGGCTGCCCACGCATCGCGTTGCTGCACTTCAAGCCCGGCAAACCGCGCCGCCTGTTGATAAGCCAAGGCAGCAGCAATTTGCGCCGGTGTCTGACGGCGAAACGCGCCAAGGCTTTGCGCGAACCACGGCCTCATGCGTTTTGCCTTCGGGGCCAGGTTGCGATCAGCACACTCAGCATCATCAGCGCGAAGCCTATGGCATGGATGGCGGTAAAGGCTTCCTGCAAGATTACTACAGCCACCAGCGCGGCGGTCGCCGGCAAGAAGGCGGTGAAGATGCCAGCAACACCGGCACCCACACGCTTCAGGCCGGCATACCAAAGCAGCAGGCAGAGCACACTCGCCGTCAGGCTATGAAATACCAGCAACGCCGCGAGGCGCGGATCGGCAAGCGCGGCAATGCTGGCAATATCGGGTAGGGCAAAGGGTGCCAGCATCAGCGCGGAGAAAACCTGCATCCAAAGGCTTGCGGTAATCACGCCAACGCGGCCCGCAACGCGGCGGGCCAGCAGCACGTAAAGCGCCTCCCCGATCACGCCGCCGAAGATCAGCAAATTGCCTAGGACAGAACCGGCTGCTTCATCCCCGCTGCGCGCAATCGTCATCGCCGCCATGCCAAAGGCGGCCAGGCTGACGGCGATCCATTGCGGCGGCGTCAGGCGTTCGCGCAGCCAAAAGGCGCTACCCAAGGCGACCACTGCGGGTAGGCTTGCCAAGACAAGCCCACCTTCCAGCGCCGAGGTCAGGCGCAAGCCCGCCAGCAAGCCCGCATTATAGATCACAGTGCCAAACAGCGCCTGCCAGGCAAGGTTGCGCATAATCTCGCCCTCAGGTCGTGGCGCAGCTTCCAACAGGCGCGCCAAGGGCCAGAGCAGCAGCACCGCCAAAACGCAGCGCAGAAAGGCGATCATCGGAATGGGCAGCGCTTCCGCCAGCAATTTCGCCACCGCGACATTGGCGCCGACCAGCGCCATGGAGGTCGCCAATTGCAGATAGGCGATGCGCGGCACGCCCGGCGTCACGCCGCATCATCCGCCTGGCGAAAGGGGGAAAGCGTCGCAAGCGCGGCCATTTCGCGTTCCATCGCCGGGCGTTCGCGCGACAGAAATTCGCCCACCGCGCGCGAAAGCCCCGGATGCGCGATCCAATGTGCGGAATAGGTCGGCACAGGCAGATAGCCGCGCTGGATTTTATGCTCACCCTGCGCGCCGGCTTCCACGCGCGGAATGCCATGCGCAATCGCGAAATCCATCGCCATGTAATAGCAAAGCTCAAAATGCAAAAAGGGCACATCCACCATGGTGCCCCAGTTGCGGCCATAGATCGCATCGCGCCCGATCAGATTAAGCGCGGCGGCGACGGGCTCTCCATCCCGCTCCGCCACCATCAGCAGAACGCGATCACCAAGCCGCTCACCCAGCAGCGGCCAAAAAGCCCGCGTGAGATAGGCGCTGCGGCCCCATTTCTTATCCGTGGTGGCACGATAGAAACGGTGAAAGGCCTGCCAATGGCGGGGCGTGATTTCTGCCCCGCGCAAAGTGCGCAGCGTCAGCCCCGCCGCCTGCACATCGCGCCTTTCGCGCTTCAGCGCCTTGCGCTTGCGTGATGCCAAAGCGCCCAGGAAATCGTCAAAATCGCGATAGCCCGGATTGGCCCAATGGAATTGCGTGCCAAGCCTTTGAAGCCAGCCGGCATCACCCAGGGCGCGCCATTCGGCTTCTGTGCAGAAGGTGGCATGGACCGATGATGCGCCAATGCCCTTACAGGCCTGCACCAGCGCACCGGCCAAAACATCCGGCCCGAAGCCGGCTGCAGGATGGAGCAAAAGCCGCGGACCAGGCACGGGGCTGAAGGGCACGGCCACTTGCAGCTTTGGGTAGTAATCGCCGCCCGCGCGTTCCAAGGCATCCGCCCAGCCATGGTCGAAAACATATTCGCCCTGGGAGTGGGATTTGGCATAGGCGGGCGCGCAAGCAAGTAGACGCCCGGTTGCGTCGCGCAAAGCCGCATGCTGCGGCAGCCAGCCGCGTTCCGCAACCGCGCTGCCGCTTTCTTCCAAGGCCAACAGAAAGGCGTGGTTCAGGAATGGATTGTCGTCACCCGCACAGGCATCCCATTCACGCGCCGGAATTTCGCCAATGGCGCGGTGCAGGGACAGTGACAGTTCGGATGTCTGACTTTGAATGGGCACAGCGCATCATTTAGCACAAGGCGTCTTGGGATTAAATCACGCCATAACACTCGGGCAAAGATATCCTTCTTCAGGTGTGGGGAGGCCAAGCCTTACCCCTGATCAATTCGCTTCAACCCGCGGCTGAAGCGCCGAGCATTCTCTACATAATGCGTGGCTGACCCTAGCAGGCGCTGTCTGGTTTCCGCATCAAGCGCTCGGATCACCTTAGCTGGCGCACCCATCACCAATGATCCTTCGGGGATTTCCTTCCCCTCGGTCACCAACGCGCCGGCGCCGATGATACTGCCCGCACCAATCCGCGCACCATTCATCACCGTTGCCCCCATGCCAATCAGCGCACCATCGCCAATGGTGCAGCCATGCAGGATGGCACGGTGCCCAACCGTGACATCCGCGCCAATCGTCAGCGGAAACCCATTATCGGAATGCAGCACTGCGCCTTCCTGGATATTGCTGCGCGCACCGATATGAATAGGTTCATTATCGCCGCGAATGGCCGCACCAAACCAGATGCCCACATCCTCGGCCAGGATCACATGCCCCACCACCTGCGCATCAGGCGCCACCCAGAAGCGACCCTCGCCTGGGGTTTGTGGGGTCAGATCATCAAGCGCGTAGATCGGCATGGCGTTCTCCTTTTCTGTTGGCTGGATCACTTCGTGTCTTAGCGGGCGCGAAGCCTATTCGTTCTTAGGCCCACGGATAGGTCCCAGAATCTCTTCATTGTGTTGGCCGGGGCCGGCAAGGTCATGGCGAAGCGGCAGGCGCTCCGCGCCGAATTGTATGGGCAGCGCCGGGACCTTGGCACAGCGCCCATCGGCAAGCGTCACCTCATGCAAACCACCGCTTGCGAGAAGATGCGCATCTTCAAACAAATCCCAGGGCTTGGCGATGCGTGAATAGGGCAGACCCGCGCGAGCGCACATTTCCTCAAGCTCCGCAACGCGTCTCGTGATCAGCAAGGATTGCACCAATGGAATGAGCGTTTCGCGCCGCTTGGCGCGCTCCGTATTGCTGGAATATTCTGGATTTTTTAGTGACGGTGCATTCAATTCGTGGACAAAGATTTCCCATTGGCGTTCGGTCACCACGCCGATGAAGATCTGTTCGCCATCGGCCGTATCAAATACATCATAGACCCCCCAGGCGCGGCGCCCTGCCGGCATGGGTTCTGGCGCCTTGCCAGTGATCGCCTGTTGCAGCATCGCGGTGGAGACCAGGAAGGCAGCGTTTTCGAAAAGCCCCGCCTGCAAATGCTGCCCACGGCCCGAGCCATCGCGCTGGCGGAGCGCCCCCATAATGGCAATGGCGCCAAACATGCCGCCCATCATGTCATTCACCGGCGCACCCGCGCGGAGCGGCCGGCCAGGCGGGCCGGTCATGTAGGCAAGCCCTGATTGCATTTGCACAACCTCATCCAAGGCGGTGCGGTTTTCATAGGGGCCGGGCAGATAGCCCTTCAGCGAGCAATAGATCAGCCGCGGATTGCGCGCCGAAAGCGCTTCATAGCCCAGGCCCTTCGCGGCAAGTCCGCCGGGGCGGAAATTTTCGACGACCACATCGGCGGTATCAATTAGGCACTTCAGGGTTTCCAGATCGGCAGCGTCATCCGTATCCAGCGTAACGCTTTTCTTGTTGCGGCTGAAGGCGGGGAAAAAACCTGTGCCGGAAGCGACCAGGTAGCGTGTGCGATCTCCCTTGCCCGGGGGCTCAATCTTGATCACCTCAGCCCCCAGATCGGCCAGAACCAGGCCACAAGTGGGCCCCATGACCATGTGGGAGAATTCAACAACGCGAATTCCGGCAAGCGGAAGCGAATCCATGGCGGCAACCTGCGGGCGGGGTGAAGCTAGCGGCGCACCTGCCCTACGGTGCGGCGCTCGATAAAGCTTAGTCGATTTCTGATTGGAGCAAAATCAGCGAAACCTAGGCGGCCGCTTTGCACTAACAGCTGAGAGTCTGTAAGCGGAGCCTCATGGAAGAATTCATCTACACGCTACTTCGGGCTGATGATTGGCGCGTTGCGGAAGCAGCTGGCGCCTATCACGGCAGCGTGGACGATCGGCGCGATGGTTTTTTGCATTTTTCCACCGCCGCGCAGCTGCGCGCCAGCGCCGCCAAGCACCGCGCCGGAATCGCTGATTTGATGATGGTGGAAGTGCCAAGCGCTACACTGGGCGAGAGCCTGAAATGGGAACCCGCCAGCGGCGGTTCCCGGCCCGGCTTGTTCCCGCATCTTTATGGTGTCTTGCCGCTGACCGCGGTACGGCGCGCGGTGCCGCTGCCGCTTGGCGCCGATGGACGGCACCAATTCCCGCCTGAGATTCCCTAAGCCGCCAAGCTGGCGCTACCCGGTTCTGGTCGCGCGTTCGCTCATCAGACAGGCAAAGACCACAATCGCGGCACCCGCCAGGGTCCAGCTGCCAGGCCAAAGATTCCATATCGCCGCATCCAAAAGGAGCGCGAAAACCAAGGAGGAAAACTCAAGCGGCGCCAGGCGCGCAGCCCGGTCAATGCTGAACGCCAGCGCCAGCGCCAAGGTGGCCCCGCCGGCGAAAAGCCCATTGAGGATCAGCGCCAGCCAATCATAGGCATCGGGCATCACCCAATTCGCCATGGCGAAGGGCAGGATCGCCAGGAAAAGCGGACCGGAGGACCAGAAGATCAGGCGCGCCGCGCCTTGTTCCGCCCGCAATAGTCGGCTGATCGTCAGAAACCCGGCATAGGTCATGGTGCCCAGAAATGCCCAGGCATAGGCACCCCATGGGCCCGCCGCCGAAAGCCCCGGCGCCATGGCGACGATCACGCCAAGAAAACCCATGGCAGACCAGAACCAAACGGCGCGGCCATTTCTCTCCCCAAGTACAAGCGCCGCCAACAAAAGGGTGAAGAAGGGTGCGGTGAAATAGACCAGGTAGCCTTCGGCTAACGGGATCTCGCGAAAGGCAAGAAAGAAACCATAGGCCGATCCCGCCATGCATAATGCTCGTAGCAAATGCAGCCCTGGCCGCGCGGTGGAAATCGGCCCGCCGGTACCCGGGCGCAACAGGCGCAAAAGCGCCAGCAGCGTGAGCAAGGTACCGTAGCGTAGAAGCAGCACCTGATCCGCGCCGTAACGGCCCGCGAGCAGCTTTGAATTTGCATCGAGCAGCGCAAAAAGCGCCATGGCCCCCATCAGCAGCAGCGGCCCTTTGAAGCTTGTCATGAGTTCCCGGACTGGCGTTACACCGAAACGACTTCGGCCACTGTCTTCTTGCCCCGCGCCAAGGGGGCGTCAAGCGGCAAGAAAAGGGTCAACTCGAAAGGCTGAACAAGGCCAGAATGTCGGCAAGCTGCGCGCCGCCTAGCAGGATGACATCATCGCCCTCCCCGCCGTCAATCATAACGCCGAAGCCATCGGCCATGAGAAGGTCGTTACCGGCGCCGCCATCAAGGCTGTCACTGCCTGTGCCGCCGATCAGCGTATCCGCACCAGCATTACCCATCAGTATATTGTTGCTGGCATTCCCAATGATGCTATCGGCGCCATCGCCGCCAATCGCGGCTTCAATGACCACGCCGCGCGCAATCGCGATATTATTCGTCAGGCTACCAATGGAAGAAAATGCCTCGGCGTTTAGATTGATGGTTTGGTTTGCGCTGTATCCTGAGGCGTCCAGTGTATCCGCTCCGCCCGTATCATAGACAGTAAAAGCAGGCACGGTCGCGTAATTCGCAAAATCAAAGAGCGAACCAGCAGTCCCATTGCGGCCATATACATTGTCGTTAGAATTAAATGTCGTATTGGCGCCATAGAAATTATGCGCAGCCACAATATCGGCCAAGCTTGGCCCCATCACGACGCGATAGCTACCAAAACTTGCCCTTGTCTGATTGAAATAGGACATGATCGTGTAAGACCAGACATCATTCTGATACATATTATCAAGGCCATAGGTTGCGGTCTGGTTGTAAGGCCCCGCATGCCCTAATCCCAAGGCATGACCGATTTCATGTACGTAGGTCTGGAAAGAATAACTATCTATCGTGGTGCCGTAGCTCGCCAGCCAAGCTGTACTGATGTTCACCCCCATAGAGGTAATAAACCCATCTTGCCAGCTTCCACCGGCGAAAGCTCCAGATACATTGTCATCAAAGGGAATATCGCCGCCGGAAGTAACTTCCTGGAATAGCAGATTGGTCACATTCGCCCATGCTTCAAAGGCCGCCCGCGCCAACACCTGGCCCTCGCTTGTCAGCTGCGTCACATTATAGGTAATGACATTGTCAATACTGGTATTCCAGCGATGACTGCCATTGCCCCAGTACCCTGAGGTCAGAAAGTCAGCAATTTGATCCAGCGTATAGGTCGGCGGGTTGAATTCCGTAATCGCAAGCCTGAAGCCGCCGCTATATTCATCATTATAGGCACCAGCATTCACATAATAGCGCCCGGAGGTAGGCGAGATCCAGTTGAGCCGCGCGTTGCGCAGCACACCCGCGCGAATATCGTCATTCTCCGCAATTTGGACGCCGCTGGCATCGTGCAAACGGACAAGAGGATCTATCAGCGCGCCGTAGGACCCGAAAGCAACACCGTCCATCGTAATTTGGTAACGCTTGCCGGCTAACACCTCTACCGCGAACCAGTCATGATCGCCAAGCGTGTTAACCGCACCATCAACAGGAACGCCAATGGCAAGGCTTAGGCTGGTTGAGGTATCAGCCGGTACGGAATCCTCATCCGTCTCTGCGGTGATCTCCATGGGGCCAACGGCGGCCTCTGGTTTCAACGCGCCCTGACAAGCAGCGCATTGGCACCCAAAGTTGCCCGCTTCATCCGATTGGCCATTACTGCAGGTCAAATGGATCAAAAGATGCCTTGGCTCCAGCGTTACCGGATCGCGTGAAAAGAGGTGGCTCGGTTTGTTTGAACAGTTCCTGGGCGTCTCCTAAGTGTATTCCTACCTTGGTTAGGCCGCCATCGGAATTGATGGCAGCGCGGTAAAATAGGCCTCGTCCGGTGTCTGCCCGTCAA
>Ga0315907_10005306_pt1 | contig 14119 bp, 11 predicted proteins | sample LakEriMetagenome_3_FD_203525 | JGI IMG/M metagenome (GOLD analysis project Ga0315907, IMG submission 203525) | Freshwater fungal communities from buoy surface, Lake Erie, Ohio, United States - Buoy 12 MA123 | ecosystem: Environmental > Aquatic > Freshwater > Lake > Lake biofilm | place: USA...
ACTTTAGGGCGTGAACCGTTTCGTTGCGCACCTGCACCAGGGCGTCTTGAAGGGCGCAGGCTTGCGGATTCGGGCATTCCGCGCAGGGTTCGTAAAACCGATGCGAGGCGCAGGGCAGAAGGGCTATGGGCCCCTCGACCACGCGCAAAATATCGGCCAGCGAAACCTCGCTGGCGGGCCGGGCCAGCTGGTAGCCCCCGCTCCGACCGGATTCTGCGAGCAGCAGCCCTGCTTCCCGCAGCGCGCTTAGTATCTGTTCCAAAAACCGACGCGGGCTTTTGCAGGCTTCGGCCAAGCGCGCCGTGGAAAAGCGTTCGTCCGGATGCTGCGCTAAATGCTGCAGGGCATGCAGGGCGTAGACGCTCTTTCGGTTCAGCATGCGTAGATGCGGTTCAAAATGCTCGCGAGGCGCACGCCGGCCTGCACCAGGCGCTGTTCAAGCCGCGGGTAGTTCTCGTATCCGTAGCGGTAACTTAAGTTGTCTACCTCGGCCGGAGGGTAAATTCCGGCCATGCGGAGCGCCTTCGATTCATTGGCCCAGTCGAGGTAGGTTCCGCTCTGGTACTGCTTCACGCGGTCTTGAGGTGTCGTGCGCAGCAGGTGCTGGCTGTATTCGGTGTACGAAAGCTGTTGGCCGTCGATCAAGTCGCTGTCCCAAACCCGGTGCAGGTTGGTGCTCTTGCCGAAGTACTTGATTTTGATGTCGTTGCCACCCTTGTCGTCGCCACGCCCTACGTGAAGGGGTTGGTGCAGGTCCCCGATGAGGTGCACCAGGATTCGAATCGCAGCGGCCTCGCCGCCGTGCGTGAATTTTTTGGTTTCGAGTTCGCGGGTGATCTCGTCCAGCTTCATTAAAATGTCGCCTTGGCTCGGGGTTCCCGCTTCGGCATAGGTTTGGTGGTCGCCAATCGTGCAGTAGTGCCAAGGGTCCCAATGGTCGTAGGCCTTGTCGGATTTCACCTCGTCCATCCACGTGGAGCACATCGCCAAGCTTTCGCCCTGAAGCAGTGCGCTGAGTTTTTTCTCGACGCAGGGTTTGAGGTGCGCCGTGGCGATTTCGCCCACCACGCGGTGTCCAATTTGTCCCCAACCCAGTGCGGAATACGTAGCACCCACAACGAGTGCCGCAAAAACACGAATTTTTTGATGCATGCCCAAAGGTAGCACGCCGGCGGCGCAAGCCCTACCTTAGCGGCCCATGGAAGCAGCGGAATTTTTTGCACATCCCACCGCGGTCATTGATGCGGGTGCGGTTATTGGCAGCGGGTCCAAAATTTGGCATTTTACCCATGTGATGCCGGGCGCAGTGCTCGGTGAAGGCTGTAATTTGGGTCAAAACGTGGTCGTTTCGCCGGGCGTTCGCCTCGGGCGGAACGTGAAGGTTCAAAACAACGTCAGCATCTACACCGGCGTGACCTGCGACGACGACGTTTTTTTGGGTCCGAGCTGTGTGTTTACCAACGTGACCAATCCGCGGTCCGCCGTCAACCGGCGCGACCAATACGCCACCACCCACGTCGGTCGGGGAGCCAGCATCGGGGCCAATGCCACCATCGTCTGCGGTCACGACATCGGCGCTTTTGCCTTTATTGGCGCGGGGGCGGTGGTTACCAAGAACGTACCGGCCTATGCCTTGGTCGTAGGCAATCCGTCGCGGCAAATCGGTTGGATGAGCGAGTTCGGCCACCGGCTTGAATTCGATAACCAGGGCCGCGCAACCTGCCCCGAATCCGGTGAACACTATGTGCTCTCTGATGGTTACGTACACAAATCCTAAACAACGCTTTACCCGTTAATCTTATGAACTACCCCATTGACGCCCAACATTCTGAGGAGCTCGAACTCATTCGCGCGTCGGCCGCCGAGTTTGCCGCACAGCGCATCGCCCCGCACGTCATGGAATGGGACGAAGCCCAGATTTTTCCGAAAGAATTGTTCCACGAAATGGGTAAGCTCGGCTTTTTGGGCGTACTCGTTAGCCCGGAATACGGCGGTGCCGGAATGGGGTACGCGGAGTACATCACCATCGTCGACGAAATCGCGCAGGTTTGCGGAAGCATCGGTCTGAGTGTGGCCGCCCACAATTCGCTGTGTACCCAGCACATTAATCAGTTCGGAACCGAGGAGCAAAAGCGCCGTTGGCTTCCCAAACTGGCCACCGGAGAATGGATTGGTGCGTGGGGCCTCACCGAAACGGGCACGGGCAGCGACGCCGGCGGCATGAACACCACCGCGGTGCGCCACGAAAACGGCTGGATGCTCAATGGCAGCAAGAACTTTATTACCCACGCCATCAGCGGCGACGTGGCCGTGGTAATTGCCCGCACGGGCGAAAAGGGCGACAGCCACGGAATGACCGCCTTTGTGGTGGAAAAGGGCACCGCGGGTTTTCAGGGCGGACGCAAAGAGAACAAGCTCGGCATGCGCGCCAGCGAGACGGCCGGATTGTTTTTTGACCAGTGTTTTGTGCCCAACGATCAGGTGCTTGGAAGCGTAGGTGAGGGCTTTATTCAGTCGATGAAGATCCTCGACGGCGGACGAATTTCGATTGCCGCCTTGAGCCTGGGCATCGCCAAAGGTGCACACAAAGCAGCGCTTCGCTACAGCCGCGAACGCGAGCAGTTTGGCCAGCCTATTGGTGATTTTCAAGGCATTGCCTTCAAGCTTGCCGAAATGTCGACCAAAATCTACGCGGCGGAACTCATGACGCGCCACGCGGGCTCCCTCAAGGACCAAGGCCGTAAGGTCACCCAAGAATCCGCCATGGCCAAGCTGTTCGCGAGCGAGACGGCGGTTGAGGTTTCGACCGATGGCGTACAAATTCACGGTGGGTACGGGTACACGAAGGACTACCCTGCGGAGAAGTACTTCCGCGACTCGAAACTGTGCACCATTGGCGAAGGCACGTCCGAAATTCAAAAGCTCGTGATTTCGCGTGGCTTGAAGAAGGCCTAACCATATACTCACCCGAACGAGCCGTTGGCGCAGCCCCATGCAGCGCCATGCAGTAGGCTTGGAACGGAACACCTAATTGTGGTTTCTTTGTATGTTATGATTCGAATGCTACGTTTCTTCGTTGCGGCATCGCTGCTTCTTTTGGCGTCCAACTCCCTGAAGGCCACGCACGCGTACGGCGGCGAAATCACTTGGAAGTGCTTTACCACCGGTCCCAATGCCGGTAAGTTTAAGTTTTACATGATTCTCTACCGCGACTGCGGAAGCGGCAACGCGACGCTACCCGGGGGTAGTGTGGCCCTAAACTCGAATTCACCGGCCGGAACCATCACCCTTACCCAGGTTGGAACCAACACGGATGTGTCGCCAACGTGCTACGTTACGCCGTCGCCGATTCGCTGCAACGTTTCCGCGAGCGGGGAAGGGGCACTTGAAGAAGCACGTTATGAATCGGCATTCATCAACCTAACTGGCACGCCTCCCGCGGCCGGATGGACGTTTAGCTATTCACTCTGCTGCCGACCGAATACCCTGACCAATTTGCAAAATCCGGGGTCGCAAAACCTGTTCCTTCGTGCCGTGATGTACCCCTACAGCGTCAACGGAAACCAGCAAAACACGAATCCCTGCTACGATTCGTCGCCCCGTTTTCTGGAGCCACCAAAGTCGGTGATTTGCACCGGGTACGAGTATACCTACGCGCAATTTGCGTTTGACGACGACTTGGATTCCATTTACTACGATTGGGCTCCTTCGTTGACGGCTGCCGCTACCCCCATTTTGTATGTTTCACCGTACACCGCAGTGAGCCCGCTTCCCAACGGTGGAACACCGGCTCAGTTGAACAACATTACGGGCAACATTACCCTTAATCCTTCTGCAGGAGGTTCGTATGCGACGTCGATTAAGGTTTCGGCGTACCGTTGCGGCCAGCTTATTGCGGAGGTGTTCCGAGATATCCCCATGGCCATTAAAAACAACTGCCCCAGTTTGCCTACGGGTTCACCCAATACGCCCCCAACCCTAGCGGTAACCAACATCCCGGGATTTCCTCAGATCACGCCGGTAGTCATAAGTGGCGACACGGTGTACTACGAGGCCACGGTCTTTGCCGGCCAAGTGGTGAAGTTCAATCTGGTGTCCCAGGATCCTCAGCTTCTGCCCAACTTTCTCCCCCAGACCATTGGTTTTAGCCCAAGCGGTGGCCAATTCGGCATTCCGTTTTCCAACGCGAATACGGGCTGCTTAAACCCACCCTGTGCTACGGTGGTGCCGGTTGCGCCCCAAACGACCTTAACGAATCCGCTGAACAACGAAATCCTGTTTAACTGGCAGACTTCGTGCAACCACATCGCCTACCAGGGCACGCAGTGCGGATCACCGACCAACTCCTACACCTTCGCGATGCGGATGCAGGACAATTTCTGCCCGATCCCGGCGGTTTCGGTCAAATCGGTGGTAATCAATGTGGTTTCGACTATTCCGGTGCCGCCAGACATGTCCAATGCCTGCGCGACCGTCAACGGCAACGGCACCGTTGGCATTAACTGGGGATACCCCGCCGATACGGGAATGAACTTTGATGCCTACATCGTGTACCATTCCACCAGTCCGACGACGCCGTTTACCGCGATTGATACGGTTAAAAACTACAGCACGCTGTCCTACACGGACTTGACTCCGGGCCCTGGTGCGAACTACTACTACCTCCGTTCCAAGGGAGGCTGTGGCTACATCTCGGTTCCGAGCGACACCCTTCAAACGATGGGGTTGACGCTGAACTCGCTGCCGCCGACCAATTCCTACGTGGCCGATTTGAGCTGGAACACTACCCGAACGAGCTACAGCCAACCTTTTGAGGTGTGGCGCCGTCAGCTTCCGTCGGGAACCTGGCAAAAAATCGACACCACGAGCAAGCTTAATTACCGCGATACGGTCAACGTGTGCGGACAGAATTTGGAGTACCAAATCCGCACGGCGACGGGTTGCGTGAGCACCAGTAAGTCGGGCTTTTATTCCGACCAGGTCAACACCGACGTCATCGTAATCGACAGCGTTTCGGTAGTGAACGGGCAGGTGGTCATTTCGTGGACCCCTGGAGCGAGCAACGACATTGTGGACTACTACCTGCTGAAGCGTGGCGCCGGCGGTGTTTGGAGTCCGATTGATACGATCAAGCCGGGCGCAACCCTGCCGCACGTGATTCCGGGCGCCCTCGAAAGCGTGAAGGATTACTACAAGGTTATTTCGGCGGACTCCTGCGGAAACATGAGTTCGGATTTACTGGTTCAGGCCGCGAACAACATGGTTCTGTCGGAGAACATGGATCCCTGTGAAGGAATCATGCGCCTTCGTTGGAACACCTATAAGGGCTGGGGTACCGGCGGCGTAAAGCAGTACGAAATATGGATGGAAGAAACGCCCAACGGAGGTGCCACCACGGTGACGCTGGTGGGATTCAAGGGGCCGAATGATTCGACCTTTAGCCTGCGCAACCTGAGCAGCGGAACGACCTACTGCTGGTACGTACGTGCTATTGATACGGCTACGCTGAAAACCGCAACGTCCAATAAGGTGTGCATTACGTCGCTTGCCGTTCAGCGCTCGCGCCTTTTGTACTTGGCCAAGGCCAGCGTTCGCGACGACAACGGAGTAGAGCTGGTGTGCTTCATTGACAAGGACGCCGACATCGTGCACTTTGACGTGCAGCGCGCCGACGAATTGGGTGCACCGTTCAAGTCGCTGGGTCTGCTTCCCAAGCCCATTACCGGACCTTGGGAGTACCGCTTCAAGGACTTTACGGCGAACCCCAACGACCACCGTTACGTGTACCGCTTTGTGGCTACCGACAGCTGCGGAAACATCGACACGTCGAGCAACATCGGACGCACCATGGTGCTTGAAGTCGACGAGCAGGACAACCTGACCAACTTCCTGACGTGGAACGGATACATTGACTACATGGGCGGTGTGGATCGCTACGAGGTCTACCGTGCGGTGCAGCCGGCCGGCGGATTCCAGCTGGTTGGATCTACCCAGGATACCTTCTTCTTGGACAATACCCGTCCGTTGGGTGATTACAGCGGTTTGGTGGCCTACCGCGTGGTGGCCGTCGAGGGAGCGAATCCGCTGGCGTTCCGCGATGCCGACGGTTCGGTGTTCAAGTCCAACTCAACTACGGCCATGGCCGAGTTCAAGCCACGGGTGTTCATTCCAAATAGCTTCAATCCGAAGTCGGACGTGGCCGCCAACCGGGTTTGGAAGCCGGCTCAGATCTACATTACGCCCAACAGCTACAACCTGGAGATTTTTGATCGCTGGGGCCAGCGGGTGTTTGAAACCAAGGACGAGTCCAAGGGCTGGGACGGTAAGCTCAACGGAAATTTCGCCCCGTCGGGTGTGTACACCTACCAGTTGCGCTACCGCAGCATCGAAGGCGAGCTGGTGGAGCGCCGCGGAACGCTGAATTTGCTGTACTAACCGAATAGGTTCATAACTTCTTGCGGAATCCGCCCCGGGCTCGGGGCGGATTTCGTATTTTTGCATGCAACTTAATCTCAAGTTGCCATGGCTGATTTCGGCTCCAAAATTCTCGGTGAGTACCTCACCTACGACGACGTCCTTCTCGTTCCTGCTTTTTCTGAAGTGCTTCCGCGCGATGTGCGCTTGGTTTCGCGCTTTAGCCGCAACATTGAATTGAAGGTTCCGATTGCGTCGTCGGCGATGGACACGGTCACTGAAGCAGGTATGGCCATTGCCATGGCCCAAGAGGGCGGCATTGGTGTTCTTCACAAAAACTTAACGGCCGAACGCCAAGCCATGGAAGTGCGCAAGGTGAAGCGCGCGGAGTCGGGAATGATTCTGGATCCGGTTACGCTAACCGCCGACGCAACGATCGGAGAAGCCAAGAAGCTGATGGCGGAATACCGAATTGGGGGAATTCCGGTTGTGGACTCCGCCAAGAAACTCATTGGGATCATTACGAACCGCGACCTGAGGTTTGAGCACGACGACAGCCGGAATGTGGGCGAAGTCATGACGGCTGAAGGCTTGGTGACGGCGGCCGAAAACACCACCATGGAGCAGGCTGAAGTAATCCTGCAGCGCAACAAAATCGAGAAGCTTCCGGTGGTCAAGGCGGACGGCACCCTGCTTGGCTTGATTACCTACCGCGACATCAGCAAGAAGCGCACGAAGCCCTTTAGCAACATTGACGCCTTTGGGCGCCTTCGGGTGGCTGCCGCCGTCGGTGTGACGGGCGACGTCCTGGAACGCGTTACCGAATTGGTGAACGCCAACGTAGACGCCATCGTGGTAGATACGGCCCACGGACATACCCGCGGAGTGGTCGACGTGCTGCAGAAAATCAAGAAGGCCTTCCCGAACCTGGATGTGGTTGTGGGCAACATTGCGACCGCTGAGGCGGCCAAATACCTTGTGGAAGCAGGCGCCGACGCCGTGAAGGTGGGCATTGGTCCGGGTTCCATCTGCACCACGCGGGTGGTGGCGGGCGTTGGAGTTCCGCAGCTCAGTGCCGTTATGGCGGTTGCTCAGGCGATCAAAGGTTCCGGGGTGCCGGTAATTGCCGACGGCGGAATCCGCTACACCGGCGACATTGTCAAGGCCATTGCCGCGGGCGCCGACAGCGTGATGCTCGGTTCGATGTTTGCGGGCACCGAAGAGGCTCCGGGCGACACAATTATTTTGGACGGACGCCGCTACAAAAGCTACCGTGGAATGGGTTCGCTGGAGGCCATGGAGGCCGGTTCCAAGGACCGCTACTTTCAGGACGTCGAGGACGACGTGAAAAAGCTGGTTCCCGAAGGCATCGTAGGTCGGGTTCCGTACAAGGGCCACGTGAACGAAGTCATGTATCAGTTCGTGGGCGGACTCCGAGCCGGAATGGGCTACTGCGGCGCCAAGGACATCGCGGCCCTGCAGGAAAAGGCGCAGTTTGTGCGCATCACCGCCGCGGGCGTGGCCGAAAGCCATCCCCACGACGTCACCATCACCAAAGAGTCTCCGAACTACAGCCGCTAGCTTAGGGTAGGGGCTGCTGCTGGCGTCGTTCGAATTCCTGGTAGCACTGAATCAGGCTGACCAGCAGTTCGTAGTCGGTTGCCGTGCGGATTGCGTTTTGGTTGTAGCGGCAAAAAAGCAGGACTTCTTCAATTTTGGCTTCGGTGATTCCCGTTAGCTCAAACAAGGCTTCGCGGTTGCGGCTCTCGTTGAGTTGGGTTCGGTATTCGTCGGAAGCCGCTAAGGCAGCAAGTTCGCGCAGCTGCCTGGGGCGGTCCCCAAACTGATCGTACAAAAAGTCAATGGGGTTGGCGATGGTGGGGGCCTTGGGCTTCGGAACCACAATCGCGCTGCCGGTGGGGCGTGTGGGCTCTTTGAGCTCCATTTCCCGCGGTAGGTTGCTGGTCAATTTATAGGCCGTTACCGGAACTTCTTCAAGCAAAAAATTGCGGGGCGGGAGGGTTACGCGCACCGAATCGGCCTGCCGGGCGACCTGGTACCGGTATCCGTAGCCCGGACGGCTAAAAACGAGGGTGTCGTTGAGGCGGGCCTCGATGCGAAACCGGCCGTCGCGGTCCGTGGCGACGCGTTCTTCGGACCGCGCGTTGACGATCATGACATCCGGAACCCGTTCCGCAGACTTTTCCTCGGTCACGTATCCCCGAAAAACGACGCGCTGCTGGGCCCAAGCCTGGGGCAAACCGGCAACGACCAAAAGGATGCTAAAAAAAATCCGCATGGGCAGCCAAAGTACATTAATTATGCCGTTTCGGCCAGCGGATAATCCCGATATTTGCGCTTCAACACGCAGCAATCATGGCAGACGACAAGAAAGTGATTTTCTCGATGTCGGGGGTGAGCAAAATCCTCCCGAACAACAATAAAGCGATTCTTAAGGACATTTACCTCGGATTTTTTTACGGGGCGAAAATTGGCATTATCGGCCTCAACGGATCGGGTAAGTCGACGCTGCTCAAGATCATCGCCGGAATTGACAAGAGCTACCAGGGTGACGTAGTGTACTCACCGGGCTACAGCATTGGCTACCTCGAGCAGGAGCCTCAACTCGACGAGACAAAGACCGTCATTGACATCGTCAAAGAAGGCATGGCCGAAACCGTGGCGGTACTCGAGGAATACAATTCCATCAACGACCAATTTGGCCTGCCCGAGGTGTACGAAAATCCCGACGCCATGGACAAGCTGATGGCGCGTCAAGCCGAGCTGCAGGATAAGATCGATGCCACCAACGCGTGGGAACTCGATCAGGTTTTGGCCCGCGCGATGGACGCCCTGCAAGTTCCCGACGGCGACACGCCCATTTCGGTGCTTTCGGGCGGAGAACGCCGCCGGGTTGCTTTGTGCCGTTTGCTGCTGCAGAATCCCGACATCCTGCTTCTGGACGAACCGACCAACCACCTCGACGCCGAGTCTATTTTGTGGCTGGAGCACCACCTGCAGCAGTACCCTGGAACGGTAATCGCCGTAACGCACGACCGCTACTTCCTCGACAATGTGGCGGGATGGATTCTCGAGCTCGACCGCGGCGAAGGAATTCCGTGGAAAGGCAACTACTCGAGCTGGCTGGATCAAAAGACCAAGCGCTTGGAGCAAGAAGAAAAGCAGGCGAGCAAGCGCCGCAAGACCCTCGAACGCGAGCTGGAGTGGGTGCGCATGAATCCCAAAGGTCGCCAAGCCAAGAGCAAGGCTCGTTTGAACAACTACGACAAGTTGATGAGCGAGGAACAGAAGGACAAGGAGCAGCGCCTGGAGATTTACATTCCCAACGGCCCGCGCCTCGGTACGCATGTCATCGACGCGCTGCACGTGAAGAAGGGCTTTGGCGACAAGCTGCTGTACGAAGATTTGAACTTTACGCTGCCTCCGGCAGGAATTGTGGGAATCATTGGTCCAAACGGCGCGGGAAAGACGACCATCTTCCGCATGATTATGGATCAAATGAAGCCCGACGCGGGCGAGTTCAAGATCGGAGAGTCGGTGAAGGTCAGCTACGTGGATCAAACCCACGCCAAGCTGTTTGCCGATAAGTCCATTTTTGAAATCATCGCCGACGGCCAAGAGCAGTTTGAGATGGGCGGGCAGATCGTGAATTCGCGCTCGTACCTGTCGCGCTTCAACTTTAGCGGCGGCGACCAATCCAAGAAGGTGGGCGTGCTTTCCGGTGGTGAGCGCAACCGCCTCCATTTGGCGATGGCCTTGAAGGAGGGCGGAAACGTGCTCCTTCTGGACGAACCGACCAACGACCTGGACATCAATACGCTGCGCGCGCTGGAAGAGGGCCTCGAGAACTTTGCCGGTTGCGCCGTGATTATTTCGCACGACCGCTGGTTCCTGGACCGCGTGTGTACCCACATTTTGGCCTTTGAGGGTGATTCCGAAGTGTACTACTTCGAGGGTTCCTTCAGCGACTACGAAGAGAATAAGAAGAAGCGACTCGGTGGAGGTTTGGAGCCCAAGAAATTCAAATACAAAAAGTTAGTCAAGTGAGTCAGGCCCGTCCAGCAAAGGGAACCCGTGATTTTTCGGCGGCCGAGGTGCTTCGCCGGCGCTACGTCGTCGGCGTACTGCAGTCGGTCTTTGAGCGCTACGGTTTTGCCCCGCTGGAGACGCCTTCGTTCGAGAACCTGGAGACCCTGATGGGTAAGTACGGCGAAGAGGGTGATCGATTGATTTTCAAAATTTTGCGATCTGGAGATTTCATGAAATCGGTCGCGAACCCAACCCAGCCTAAGGCTTCCGAACTGGCCGATAAGGCCCTTCGCTACGACTTAACCGTGCCCTTCGCGCGCTACGTCGCGCAGAACGCTGGGGTGCTGGCGATGCCGTTTCGTCGCTACCAAATTCAGCCCGTGTGGCGCGCAGACAATCCCCAAAAGGGCCGTTTTCGCGAGTTTTACCAGTGCGACGCCGACGTCGTGGGCAGCACCAGTTTGTGGCAAGAGGTCGAGCTGGTGGCTATGTACCACGAAGCTTTTGCCACACTGGGGCTCGATGTGGTGGTGCGGGTCAATCACCGGGGGCTGTTGGCGGGAATCGCCGAGGTGGCAGGCTTGGGCGATCGCTTGATTGACTTTACGGTGGCCCTCGACAAGCTCGACAAGGTGGGCGCCGAAGGAGTTCGCTCCGAGTGGCGCGACCGAGGGTTCACCGAGGCACAGTGCGCGGCGCTCGAACCCGCGTTGACTGCCTCGGGCGGAATTCAGGATACGCTGACCCAAATGGGTAAATGGCTTTCGGCTTCCGAGGTCGGAACCAAGGCCGTGGCTGAGTTGACGTGGTTGGTGGAGCGCGCCGGCCGGACCGGGAATATTGCCTTGGACGTTACCCTGGCGCGCGGCCTCAACTACTACACGGGCTGCATTTTTGAAGTCCAGGCTACGGACGTCGCCATGGGCAGCGTGGGCGGAGGCGGTCGCTACGACAACCTCACGGGCATTTTTGGCGTACCGGGCTTAAGCGGAGTGGGCATCAGCTTTGGGCTGGACCGCATTGTGCTTTGCCTCGAAGAACGGAATCGAATGCCGAACCCGGCATCGGGTCCGCAGGTTTTGGTTGTTCAGTTTAGCGAGGCCGAGGCGGACTACGCCTTTGCGGTGGCCACGGACCTTCGTGCGGCCGGTATTCGGACGGTGATGTACCCCGAACCAGCCAAAATCAAAAAGCAGTTTGACCATGCGGAGCGCATTGGCGCTCAGTGGGTTGCGCTGGCGGGTGCCAGCGAGCAGGCTCAGGATACGGTGCAGCTTAAAAACCTGCACACGGGCGAGCAGCACCTGGTTTCACGGTCCGCATTGGGCGAATTTCGCTGGAATCAGGGCGCGTAGCGCAGTCCCAGCCGCAGCATAGGGAAGGCCTCCTCGAGGACTTCACCCGAATCGTAGTCGCGCTGCAGTCCGTATCCGATCGTGGCACGCCACTTCTTGGTCAAGAAGTAGTTCATTCCTAAAGTGTAGCGCGTTCGACGAAGTGGTGAGCGCGGGTTGAATTGCTCGTGCCACACTTCGGCCGTTGCTTCGGGAACCCATTTGCCGAATTTGCGTTCAAGGTAGAGCCCGTAGCGCACCGTGGCCGCTCGGTTTACGTGGTAGCGCAGGCCAAGGGTCACATCGGCTATTCGTACGTCCTTAAACTCGGGTTTAAACTTTTTCTCTAGGGCAAGCGTGTGGCGTGGCCGCACGTTGGCATTCAGTGGGGCTCGAAACTCGTAAAATGCCTTCCAGTTTCGCGAAGCGTCGATGGTTCCACGGAGGTCGGCAAAGTGCTGGAACTGCCCGCTGCGCCAACGCTGCTCCAACGAGGTAGCTAAATCGAAACGCCGATGCGGGCTGAGTTTAAGCGTGCTGGCTGCCCAGACCTGAGTTTGAGCCGATGAACGCAGCGGTACCCAAACCGCCACGGCAGCAACCAACAAGGCGCGCAATGCCGAACTCACAGTCCCAGAAGAGCCACCGCCAGCAGTGCGCTGAAGACGAGGTACAGCAGCGGGCGAATCATTTTGTGGACGATGTCTTTGGCGTAGCGCTCGCCCCGAAAGGTGAGGATGCCGCGTGTTTCGTCGAGCGGATGCGGGGCCAGTACCTTGCGCAGCAGCATCTCCTTGATTAACAGCGTGTCCTGAAGGGGAATTCCGCCTTTTGGGTTGTCGTAGCGGTAAAAGAGTCCGCGGAAGTAGAGGGAGATGACCTGCAGATCGTGTTGCATGCCGCAATTTAGGTCGGAGAACGAGGCAATTTACCGGAGCCAATAATTCCGAAATGCGCCTTCGGGATCGTAGTCGTTGGCCTGCTTCACGGTGTTAAAGCGTCGAATGGGGCGCGGGTCGGTGCCCACTCCGGCGATGTACGCCCAATTGGCCCAGTTGCTCGCCGGGTCGTAGTCCAAGAGCTGGGACTCGAAATAGGCCGCTCCGTAGCGCCAATCGAGGCCCATGTCGTGAATAAGGTAGGAGGCCAGGTTTTGTCGGGCGCGGTTGCTGCTGAAGCCCGTAGCGGCGAGTTCACGCATGCCGGCATCGACGAAGTCGTCTCCGGTCGTTCCGTCAACCCAGCGCTGAAACGCTTGGGCATGGAAGCCGGTTTGGGGTGCCGCATCCCGAAATCCTTTTTGGGAGAAAAGCCGGCTTCCCGCGGTGTAGGCCACCCACTGGAAGTACTCCCGCCACAGAAGTTCAACCCGTATCCATTCGACGTCGGCGCTGCCGCCCAGTTGGGCCTCGAGGGCGAGGCACTCCTGCCATACGCGCTTTGGGCTGAGTGCGCCCGACGCAAGCCAGATCGAGAATTTTGTAGAAAACTCGGTGCCCAGAAGTCCGTTTCGGCGCGTTTTGTACTGCCGAGCCCCCTCGGGTTGGCTAAAATAGGCCCGAAGTCGGGCAAGGGCATCGGCTTCGCTCGGGCCAAAGGGAATGGATTCGTTGGGGTGCTGCGGGGAATGCTTGGGGGTAATCGCCAGAGGCGCCAGCTCAAATTCGGTCTGCTCCCGTTCGGCCCGATGCCGAAATGGGGTAAAGGTGGGCGGTAGGTGGTTCAGTCCGCCGGGAATGTTTATGGGGCTCCACAGGCTGTGCGTCCAAAACGACGTAGTCTTAGGGATGGCGGCCCGAACGGCTTCTTCTTCGCAGCGCTCGTCGAAGGCCACCGATTTGCTGAATACGACTTCGTCGGCGGCGCATTGGGTCAGCCAATCGACCGCCGATCCGTCGGTTTCCACGAGCTTCACGCCCAGTGGTTCCAGCTCGGCGCGCAGCGAATCCAGGCTTCCTGAGATCCAAGACCGGCGTTTAGGGCTTAGCCGAGGTATGCCGCCAAGTCCGGTAGCCGTTTTAAGGCCGTTCCACGCAAAAAGCGCCACGGCTTCGGTTCCGGTTTGAATCGACGCGTCGCGCAGGTAGTTCCAGCATTCGTTGTCGTTCAGTCGCCGATCGTGGCGCAGCCACCAAACAATCATAAATTGTTTATTGACTGTAAATTAGATTCTGCCTGTTCAAGTAAGGCTTCGCGGTGATCGGGCTTCATTTTATCCCAGGTACGGTAGACCATGCCGACCCGAGGATTGCGCTCGAGCTGGGGGCGGTTCCGCGCGTAAAAATGCCAGTACAGGCTGTTGAAGGGGCAGGCGTTGGGGC
>Ga0315907_10005309_pt1 | contig 14114 bp, 15 predicted proteins | sample LakEriMetagenome_3_FD_203525 | JGI IMG/M metagenome (GOLD analysis project Ga0315907, IMG submission 203525) | Freshwater fungal communities from buoy surface, Lake Erie, Ohio, United States - Buoy 12 MA123 | ecosystem: Environmental > Aquatic > Freshwater > Lake > Lake biofilm | place: USA...
CCTCAATGCGTGTGGGCAGCTTCGGGAGCCGCCATAGGCGGCTGTTTACCTGCCATGAATTCCAGAGAACGCTTGCCGGCTTTCTCGAACACCAGCGTGATGGTGACTTTCTGGCCCTCGGCAATCGGCTTTTTCGGTGCCATCAGCATCAGGTGATAGCTGCCCGGTTTCAGCTGCACGCTCTGGCCGGCGGAAATCACCAGGCCTTCCGTCAGATGGCGCATCTGCATCACATCGCCGGCCATCTTCATTTCGTGGATTTCCACGCGTTCGGCCGCATCGCTGCTTGCCGAAACCAGGCGGTCCACGCTTTTTCCGGCATTGCGGATCTCGACGAAACCGCCGGCGACTTTTGCATTCGGCGGAGTGGCCCTGACCCAGGCATGACTGAAACTCAGGGAATCGGCAGCCTGCGCGCCGGTAATCAGACCCAGTGCGAGCAGTGATGAACTCAGGAAACGAAAGGACATGGCCGACTCCGAAAATGTAGAAGTTTATTTTATCGCGCCATCAGCCATCGGGTTTGATTCAACGCAATAAACGTCCGCCATCCACGGCCAAAATCTGCCCGGTGCAGTAGGACGCATCCTCGATCAGGAACCGGACCGCTTTGCAGATGTCGGCGACCTCGCCGATGCGAGTCAGCGGTGTGGCATCGAGGATGGCCTGCTTCTGGGCGTCAGATTTTCCGGATTCCGGCCAGAGGATGGCGCCTGGTGCGACGGCATTCACGCGCACCTCCGGCGCCAGTTCCAGCGCCAGCGATTGGGTCAGCATGCCCTGCGCCGCTTTAGCCATGCAATACACCGTATGCGCCGGCTTTGGGCGTTCCGCGAAGATGTCGAGCAGGTTGACGATGCAGCCCTTGTACCGTGCCAGATGCGGTGCGGCCGTCTGGCTCAGGAAGAACGGGGCACGTGCATTGGCATCGAACAGCACATCCCAGTCGGCATCGCTGCTGCTGCCGATGGGTGTGGGAAAAAAACTGCTGGCGTTGTTGATCAGCACATCCAACCGGCCGAAATGCGCCAGTACCGCCGGCACCAGCGCATCGCGCCGCGCCGCATCGCCCAGATCGGCCTGCAGGGCGATGGCGCTGTCCGGCCGGGATTGGTTGAAGTCGGCGCACAGTGCCGCTGCCTCAGCTGCAGAGTTCTGGTAATGCAGGGCGACACGGTAGCCGCGGCCATGCAGGTCGGCGGCCAGTGCCGCACCGATGCGGCGACCGGCACCGGTAATCAGGACCACGGCGGAATCATTCGGCATCATCGGATCTCGGTTCAAAACAGGACATAGACAAGGTATCCTGAACGGGCATCAATGACCAGTGAAAGACCGCATGGAATTGCCCCATCCCTCCGAGGAGGCGCTCGCCCACAGCGCACGCCTGACCGACATCATCCACCAAGCCATCGCGCTCGAGCAGGGCGCGATTCCGTTCGCGCGCTTCATGGAGCTGGCCTTGTATGCGCCGGGCCTCGGGTATTACAGCGCCGGAGCCCGTAAATTCGGCGCTGAAGGCGACTTCGTGACCGCGCCTGAACTCGGCGGCGGTTTCGCGCATGCTCTGGCGCAGGCCGGAGCGGGGGTCTTGGCGCAGATTGAAGGCGAGGGCATCTGGTTCGAGATCGGTGCCGGCACCGGCGCTTTGGCCGAGAAAACCCTGAAGTGTCTGCAAAAGCTGGGCCGTCTTCCCGCCGCCTATTGGATTCTCGAACCGAGCGCGGATCTCCGTGAACGGCAGCACACGCATCTGCAGGCCAGCCTGCCGCCGGAACTGTTCGCGCGCTGCCTCTGGCTGGACGCGCCGCCGGAACAGCCATGGCAGGGCGTTCTGGTGGCCAATGAAGTCATTGATGCATTGCCGGCCACCCGCTTCATCAAGGAAGAGGGTGAGGTTTTCGAGGAATGCGTCGCGCTCGATGCCAGGCAGCAGTTCGCACGGGTGATGCGTCCGGCCGATGCCCTGGTCAGTGGTGCGGTGCGCCATCTCGAGCGTTATCTGCAACGGGAGTTCGAGGAAGGCTACTGCTCGGAGGTGCTGCCGCAGCTGCCGTATTGGATCCAGGCCGTCGCCGGTACCATGCGCCGCGGCGCCATGCTGTTCATCGATTACGGCTATGCGCGCGGGGAATACTATGTTCCCGAACGCGACGACGGTACCTTGATCTGCCATTACCGGCACCGTGCGCACGGGGATTATTTCGTCTGGCCCGGACTGCAGGATCTGACCGCTTCGGTGGATTTCACCGCTTTGGCCGAGGCCGGAACCAGCGCCGGATTCCAGCTGGCCGGTTACTGTTCCCAGTCCAGTTTCCTGCTGGCTAACGGGCTTGCCGAGTACATCGCCGGGTATGAAAGCGGGATGGATGAAGTCGCGCGCTATCGCGAAAGCCAGATGGTCAAGAAACTGATTCTTCCCGGTGAAATGGGCGAACGTTTCCAGTTCATGGGCTTTGCCAGAGGCGTTGATTTCAGCGCCGCATTCGCCCAAGGCGATCTGAGTTACCGTCTGTGAATCCGTTGCACTGGCGGTATCTATGGTTGGCGCTCTGGTTTGCCGGCATGGCGATTGGTGCCTATCTGTCGCTGCGCGCCGGCATCCTCCGTGAGCCGGTCATTCCGCACCTCGACAAGCTCCTGCATGCGCTCGGCTACGGGGTTCTGGCCATGCTGGCCTGCGGCCTGTTCACGCCCGGGCACGCACGCCGCGCGGCATTGCTCTGGTTGATGTTGTTCGGTGGCCTCATTGAATTGGCGCAGGGCGTATGGACCGTCAATCGACTTGCAGATCCGTGGGATCTGCTGGCCAACGCCTGCGGCATCGGGCTCGCGGCAATACTGTTTCGACGGGTCAATATGCTGAATTTGGTTGAACGCGCGATTCGGAATCCGATTTAGTATCAGGCCGGTCATTGGCTCGGTCGACTTCGTGTTCCGAATAGGCGTAAAGACCGAAAATCGTCGCCATAGCCAAAATCAGCAGAAAGGCAATCCAGAGCCCGCGGACGACCGGGTTATTGAGGATCTGCTTGACCACTCAGGCCTCCTTGGCCGCGGCAATGGCTTCAATCCGTGCCTTGCGCAGTGCTTCGCCAATGGCCGGCCCGGTCGGATTACCGGAAAGATGCCCCGCACGTACCGACGAAGCCGCCAGGAAACAGCGTTGCAGCAAATCGCCATTGGTGTAGATGTCTTCCGTCATGCCCAGACGGCCCCGCTTATCAGCCTCACAGATCAACGCTAGCTGTGCAACCCGCCCAGGCCGGCGGAAGGCATCAAGCCGTGTCAGCAGCTCATGTATGATTTCCGGTCGCAATTCCTGCAGCCGCTGCATGTTCAGGTGTTCGCGGCAGGCATGGACGGCCATGGCGGCATATTCGCTCGGCACTTTCCAGCGCGCGCAGACCGACTGCACCGGCGTCAGCCCGTGATGTTCGTGCGCGATGTGTTTCGGCCAATCCTCGGCCGGCGTCAGGCCCTTGCCCAGATCATGCAGCAGTGCGGCGAAACCGATCAACGCATCGCCCGGCGCCAGCCGTGCCGCCATGTCACAGACCATTTCAATGTGATGGCCGGCATCGATTTCAGGATGGTATTCCGGCCGCTGCGGTATGCCGTAAAGTACTTCTACTTCCGGCAACAGCACGGCCAGCGCGCCGCAGGCGTGCAAGGTCTGCAGGAACGCCGAGGGTGTCCGGCTGGCCAGGGCGGCGCGGACTTCCTGCCAGATCCGTTCCGGTACCAGATGGTCGACTTCGCCGGCGACCACCATGCTCCGCATCAACGCCACGGTTTCGGGCGCCAGCGAAAAGCCGAGGTGGGCGAAACGCGCCATGAAGCGCGCTGCCCGCAGAATCCGGACAGGATCTTCCGCGAACGCGGGTGAAACATGACGCAGCACACGGGCCTGCAGATCGGACCGGCCGTTGAACGGATCAATCAGTGAACCGTCGGCATCGCGGGCGATGGCGTTGACGGTGAAATCGCGGCGGGCCAGATCCTGTTCCAGCGTCACCTGTGGATCGGCATGGAACACGAAACCTTTGTAACCCGGCGCGCTTTTGCGTTCGGTGCGGGCCAAGGCGTATTCCTCGCCGGAACGCGGATGCAGAAATACCGGAAAATCGGCACCGACCGGACGGAATCCGGCGGTCATCATCGATTCGGGGCTTTCGCCGACCACTACCCAGTCACGGTCGCCTGGAGCAAGACCGAGCAGGGCATCGCGTACCGCACCGCCGACCAGGTAGGTTTTCATCGGCGTTTCTTCTTCGCCGGCGCTTCGGGGACCGTTGCCGGAGACGGGCAACGCAGCGGAACCGGTTTATAGCTGGCGCTGAAATCGCCGCTCAGGCGCCGGCTGATCGGCACCACCGGCTGTTTCAGTCGCCAGTCGTAAATGATGCTGAATGAGAGCACGCGAGGAATGTATTCCCGGGTTTCCTTGTACGGAACGGTTTCAATCCAGAAGTCGGCATCCAGGTTGCCGCGCGCGGCGAGCCAGCGGTTCACTGCCGTCGGCCCGGCATTGTAGGCACCGATGGCCAGATAGGCTTTGCCACCGTAGGTGTCGATGACATCGCGCAATGCCCCGGCGCCCAGCACGATGTTGACTTCGGGCCGATAGAGCGATTCAGGCCCCTGCCAGGTGATGGCGTTGCGCACGGCGATGGTTTCGGCGGTCGAGGGCAGCAGCTGCAGCAGGCCGCGGGCATTGGCCGAGGAGGTGACATCCGGCATGAAGATGCTTTCGGCGCGCGCATGCGCGGTCAGCCAGGCGCGGTCGAGTCCGAAGCGGGCGCTGGCGGAACTGAACTCGCCCGGATACGGCGTGGCGAAACGCAGACTGTAATAACGCTGGTTGAGCTCGTTGGCTTCCAGCGAAAAGACGGCGCGGTCATACCAGCCGATGTCCTGCGCCATCGCCACCGCTTCGCGTTGCTGATCGGCATTGAGTGGTTTGAAGGCGGCATTCCATTCCCAGATCGCGTAATTGGCTTCATCCATTTGCCAGAGCCAGAGCGCACGATCCAGTGCGGGATTGTCGGCATGCAGTGCCGCCCGATCCTTGGCCGGCATGCGTACCTCGAGCGGGCAGAAACTGTAGTCGGCACCCAGCCGGTCGGCCGCCAGCCAGCCGTGGAAGTTGGCGGACTTTGCGGCCACGGCATACAGCGGCAGGGCTTCGTCACGCCGCCCCAGTCGTTCAAGCACACGGCCCTTGAAATACTGCCATCGGGTCTCCTGCTGCTGGGCCGGAAGCAGTTGCGGGAATGCGTTCAGCGTTCGGGCATCATCATTCACGCTGAACTGGTAGCGCATGTACCACTCCCGCAGATTGGCGCTTCGCGCTAGCTCGGGCAGGGCCGCATAGCGCGACTCTGCTTCCGGAAGGTAATTGACCAGCGACCACAAGGCGATTTCATGCCGGATTGCGTTGCTCTGTTCGGCAGTGAAGGCAGCACTGCCACTGCCGGCAGCCAGTAGTTTTTCAGCCAGACCCGGATCCTTGCGGGCCATGGCGGTATAACTTTTCTGCAGAACGCGTGCCGTCCTTGCATCGCGTGGCAGACCGGAAATATCCGTCGTTGCATCATTCAATAGGGCCCGGTAACGACTGGCCAGTGCGGCATCGCCGGCAGACATGACTGCAATCACTTCCGGCAGCCGCGCTTCGGCATCGTCAGCCAGCAGCCGATCGAAACGCTGCCAGGCCATGGCGCCGACAAGAGCACCGCTGACACGCAGGTGCTCGAAAACCTGCCCACAGTGCGCCGGCGCCTTGCTTTCGGTGCTCCATATGGAAAGCGCGTTTTGCTGCCATGCCGCATCCCGCTTCGCGGGCTCAACGGCCAGAAGGCCGGCACAGCGGCTGCCGATACTGTTGTCCGGGAACTGTGCCTGCCACTGCGCCGATGCCGGCCAGTCCTGCCGGCGGATAAGCTCGTTGCGCCATTGTCCGATCAGCCAGACGTTGGCCGGATCTTCCGGATTACTGCGGATCAGCGCAAGTGGCGCACTACCGGCGCTCATGCCTTGCCTGAACTGGATGGCCTCCAGCCAGGGCAGTAAAGGGTTGCGCCGCAAGCCCTGACGTTGGGCGTCGGTAAACGCTCCCGATTTGGCGGCCAGGAAGGCGCTGCGGAGCTCGGCTTCCTGCGGCGGTGTGCCGGCCCAAGCGGCGGGCAGGGCGGCGGCGATTATAATGACCAAGAGAGCGTGCTGTTTCCGGTGCATCGCGGAATTCCGTTTTACGACGACGTCAAAGGATAAGCATATGGCGGCTTGGTGGATATATCCAGTCTTGGGCATCGCCGCCGGCTTGCTTTCGGGATTGCTCGGCATCGGCGGCGGTCTGCTGCTGGTGGGCGCACTCATTCTTCTGTTGCCCGCACAAGGTGTTCCGGAGGCCGTTGTGGTGCCGGTCGCCTTAGCCAGTTCACTGGCCAGCATCGTGCTGACCGGCCTGTCATCGGCGTATGCGCATCACCGACGGCATGCCGTGCTGTGGTCGACCGTGCTGTGGTTGGTGCCCGGAATGCTGCTGGGTGCCGTCGCCGCCGGTTTCGGGGTGGTGCAGTGGGCAGGACCTGGATTGCGTTGGATTGTGGCCGGCTACTGCGCGTTGGTTGCGATGCAATTGTTCGCCGACTGGCCCGGCCCCCGCCCTGCCGGCCCGAAGACGCCTGCCGGTTGGCCGTGGAGCATGGCCGGCGTCCTCATCGGTGCGGTTTCCGCCGTGGTCGGCATCGGTGGCGGCAGTATGACGGTACCGGCACTGATATGGCGCGGCGTACCGGCCGTGAAGGCCGTCGCCACATCGGCGGTCTGCGGAGTGTTCATTGCCGTGGCGGCGGCACTGACCTATAGCCAGCTGAACAACCCGCATACGATGCCGGCCCACAGTCTGGGTTATGTTTATCTACCCGCAGCCTTGGGCGTGGCGCTGACGTCGATGCTGAGCGCGCCATTGGGCGCACGCTGGGCCCATCAATTGCCGGCCAATACGCTCAAGCAGCTCTTTGCGTTCTTCCTGCTGGTGATGGCACTGTTGCTGATGCTGAAATCCTGAGTCCTCACTCTTGATAGAATGATGCATGCAACTACAGCGGAATGGCGATGACCACAGTTGATCAGTACCTCTCGGCAGCCGACCATGCGATGCAACAGGGCCAACCGCCGCTGGCGCTCCAGCTGCTTATGGCCGCGCTTGCGGCCTTTCCCGAGCATCCTGATATCCTGAGCCGGCTGGCCATCGACGCCTATCGGCGCGGCGCAATGCGCGAAGCCATTGCCTACTTCGAACGGGCATTGGCGGTGGACGAATCGCCCGGCAACCGGTGCAATCTTGCCATGGCTCTTTGTGATGTCGACCGATATGCCTCAGCTCTTCAAACCATCCAGGCCCTTTCCGAGCGTCAGTGTGAAGATCCACTGATTCAATTTACAGCGGCCCGTGCTTGGCGGGGCACCGGTAATCCAGAACGTGCTTTGCGAGCCATATCCAGGGCAATCGATGCGGCGCCCGAGGATGCCGATTTTCGTTTGTTGCGTGCGCAGATTTCCGTGGATCAAGACCATTGGGACAGTGCGCTGACGGACATAGCCGCCGTTCCGGTCCTTCGCCTCTCGCCATTCCAGCATTACCGTTTGTGCGGGCTTCTGATGCAGACCGGACAATTTACCCGCGCGATGCCGGAATACCGGGCGCTGGTTGCGCGTGCGCCCGCTTATGCCGAGGCGTGGCTGGGGCTGGCGGCTGCCTGCGAACGCGCGAATGACCTCGATGGTATGCAGGACGCCCTCACCAGGGTACAGGTGTTGCCCTTGAATTCCGCACAACATGCTGGAGTCAATCAAATGCAGGGCAAGCTGGCGTCGCGACGGAACGACAATACATCAGCCTGCCGCTTTTTGGGTGCGGCATATGAAGCCGATGTCTCCGATCCGCTCTGGAAAAGCCAGGTCGGATTCGATTACGGACAATGCCTGGACAAGGTCGGCCGGTATGCCGAAGCCTGGCAGGTCTTCAATACCGCACATGCGACCCGCAACCGGATCAAGACCGATGCCGCCGGTGACCACCAGGCTCTGGACTTCTTTGCCCTGCTGCGCGTCCCCGTGAGTGGTCATTGGCCTGCGCTCGCCGCGCCGGCTGATCACCGGCCCGATCCGGTGTTCGTGGTCGGTTTTCCACGTTCCGGTACGACGTTGCTGGAGCAGATTCTCGATGCTCGCGATGGGCTGGTGTCCTTTGATGAACAGCCGTATCTGCCGAAGACCTTGTTGGCATTGCAAAACGACGGAATCGTTTATCCATCCGAGCTTGCCGCACTTGATGCTCAGAAGCGTGAACAGCTGCGGAATTACTATTTCAAACAGACCGAGGCACTTGTTCCAGAGCGTGACGGACGGCGTTTGGTCGACAAAAACCCGCTGAACTGGGCACGCGTCCCGTTGATCCGGGCACTGTTTCCACAGGCGAAGATTATTTTGGCGCTTCGCCACCCATGCGATGTCATCCTGAGCTGCTACATGCAGAATCTGCGTTCGACCGTGCTCGGTGGTGCGTTTTCCGATTTTGGCCGCATTGCCGATTTGTATATCGCCATGGCGGATTACTGGCAGGCCTTGATGCCGAAGCTCGATCTTCCGGTGCTGGTCTCGCGCTACGAAAATCTGGTCCAAGATCCGGAAGCCAGCACCCGTGAAATTGCCGCGTTCCTCGACCTTCCCTGGGATGCCGGTTGGCTCGATAACAGCACGCATGCCCGCAACAAGGCGATTATCCATACCCCGAGCTATGCCCAGGTGATGCAGCCACTGAATACCAAAGCCATGGGACGCTGGCGGCATTACCGTCCGTATTTCGATGCCGCAGTCATGGCGCAGCTGGAACCGGCTGTTTTGGCCATGGGCTATTCACTGGATTGATTTCCGGCAGTTCGAGTTCCAATGCGATCGCCAGATGATCGGACCCCGCCGCGATGTGCGTCTGGTATTGGCTGCTGGCCATGCCGCCGACCAGAATATGATCGATGGGGCGTTTCGCGGCCCAGCTCGGGAAGGTCGGAAGACTGATCTGCGGGGGAGCAAGACTGGTGAACTGGAACAGCCGGCTCATTTCCGGGGCCAGCAGGTCGCAGTTGAAATCCCCCATCAGCACCAGGCGGGGCCTGTCGGACAGCAGCTCGGCAAGATACGCGATCTGCACGCGCCGCGCACTGGCACTCAGCGACAGGTGGGTAACGGCGATATTCCAGGGCAATCCCTCATTGGCGAATTCCGCGAGCAACACCCCCCGGCCGGGTATCCGACTGGGCAGGACGAAATGCTCGATCTTGAACGGTTTCAGGCGCGACAGCAGGGCGTTGCCGGAGCCAGCGAAGCGGCTGATGCGACGGGTGGCGTGGTGCGAGCTGAAGGGAAAGCCGGCCTTTTCCGCCAGATAATCCGATTGGTTGGAAAACCCGGAGCGCAAACTGCCCGGATCGCACTCCTGCAGGCCGACCACATCGAAGGGCGCATAGGTCTGTGCCAGTGCGTCCAGATTGCCGCGCTTTCCGTTCGGAAACATATGTGACCACGAGCGAGTCACATACTCGCTGTACGCCCGGGTGATGGATCCGGCCTGGATGTTACTGCTGAGGAGTTTGATCCGACGGTCGGTCATGAGCGGCCCCGCCGGGCGGGGCGGGCATTTATTTTTTTGCCGGAGCCGCAGGCAGCGCGGCACGCTCCTTGGCAACCAGATATTCGGCGACTTTGAGGGATTCTTCGTGCGATTTGGCCGTGATGCGGTATTTGCCGTTGACGATGATGGTCGGTGTGCTGTTGACGCCGGCCCGCTGTGCGAACTGGCGGGCACGGTTGACCTTTCCGGACACGGTGGTGCTGTTCATCACGCTCAGGATTTTGGCACGGTCGACGCCGAGGCTGGCGTAGACGTCGGCGAATTCCTCCACGCTGGCGGTCTTCACTTTTTTGTCGATGAACACGGCTTTGAATACCGCGTCATGGGTCCGTTCTTGGACTTTCAGGGCTTCGGCAGCAAAAAAAGCGCGGGCACCGTTGTCCCAAATACCACCGAAGGCCGCCGGAACATAACGCAGTTTGACATCGGCCGGCAATGATTTTTTCCAGTTGTTGACCAAAGGCTGGAACTGCGCACAGTGGATGCAGGTATAGCCGAACACTTCGGCCACTTCGATGCCGCCTGTGCCCCAGGTCGGCTGCACCGGATTCAGTACGACATAATCCTTGCCGGCAACCGGCACGCCGGCCTTCAATTGGGCGCCGACGGCGAGCGGGGCGAGCAGCAACAGACTCAATACAAGATGACGGATCATGATTACTCCTTTGGGAAAAACAAAGCCGATAACATCAGCATGCTATCGGCTTGCTGAACGGATGCTGTCAGGGGTTTACTTCGCAGTAGGCTTGCCGGCTTTGTGCAAGCCCTGCAGGTAGGTGGCGAGACCTTGGATGTCTTCATCGCTCAGGCCTTTGGCGGCCTGTGACATGATGACGTTGGCGTTTTTGTCCTTGCCCCACACGGTACCGGCGCGGAATTCGTTCAGACGCAGGCTGGTGTAATCGGCGTGCTGGCCGCCGAGTGCGGGATATGTCGGACCGGGCATGCCGGCACCGGCAGGGCCGTGGCAGGCCATGCATGCCGGAACGTCGTTGGTGGCGTTGCCGGAGCGGTAGATTTTTTCACCGACCTCATAGAATTTCTTGCCGGCGTTCGGGCCCTGGGCAATGACGGTTTCATCGGCGAGTCCGGCGATGACCTTCTGCTGGCTAAAGTAAGCGCCGATATCGCGCATGTCCTGTTCGGTCAGTACCGCGGCCAGGCCGAGCATGATGGCATTGTTGCGTTCGCCGGATTTGTACATCTTCAGCTGGCGCCAGATGTATTGTTCGTGCTGGCCGGCAAGTTTCGGATACAGCGCGATGGCGGCATTGCCATCCACACCATGGCAGGCGGCGCAGGCGCCGGCTTTGGCTTGGCCTGCTTTCGGATCACCAGGCTTGACCGGACCGGTATCCACGGCAACGACCGGAACGGTCTCCGGATTGGCCGGAGCGACAGCCTGTTGGGCAATGGCGCCGGTGAATACCAGGGCGGTGCTCAGGACGAGGAGGTGGGAGAGCTTCATTGAGACTCCGAAAGCAAAAAAGTGGGTTAAGCGTCGGGCAAGCCCGTCAGTCGCCAATTATCCCAGTGTTTACGGGGTTCGGTCAATCCGTTACGGCGTTTTGCCGGAGAAACAAAGGGTAGAATAGGCCAATCTCCCCCATAGCGGTCCTCATGGCCAATCCCCTTGCCCAAGCCGAATTCGTGCTCTCGGCCAATGCCCTTGCCCAGTTGCCGAAAGATAGTCTGGCCGAAGTCGCGTTCGCGGGCCGCTCCAATGCCGGAAAATCGACGGCGCTGAACGTGCTCTGCAACCAGAACAGCCTGGCCCGGACGTCCAAGACGCCGGGCCGCACCCAGCATCTGGTGTACTTCCGCATCACCGAAAACCGCTATCTGGTCGATCTGCCCGGTTACGGTTATGCCAAGGTGCCGATTGCCGTGCGTGATCACTGGCAGGCCTTCATCACCCGCTATTTCCAGATCCGCGAGCCGCTGGTGGGCTTGGTGCTGGTGATGGACGTGCGTCACCCCCTTCGTGATTACGACCTGCAGATGCTGGACTACGCCTTCAAACGCAATATTTCCGTGCATTGTCTGCTGACCAAGGCCGACAAGCTCGGCCGCAGCGAACAGGCCCGCACTTTGGCGCTGGTGAAGAATGAGCTGGCCGGACGCGCCAGCGCGCAGCTGTTTTCCGGTTCGGCCAAGCTCGGCCTGGACGAAGCACGCGCGGTGGTCACCGGCTGGCTAATGGCGGATCCCATCGAAGGAAGCGAACGTGGCTGATAACAAATCCCCTCTGATTACCGGCAAAGATCAGCTCATCGCCTTTCATGCCTCGGGCGCGCGTGCGCCGCAGGATTGGCGGATCGGCACCGAACACGAAAAATTCGGATTCCGGCTTGATGACCTGCGCCCGCCGGTCTACGAGGGTGAAAACGGCATCGGCGCCCTGCTCAAGGGATTGACCCGCTTCGGCTGGCAGCCGGTCGAGGAGGGCGGCAACATCATCGCCCTGCTGCGTGATGATGCCTCGATTACCTTGGAGCCGGCCGGACAATTCGAGCTGTCGGGTGCCCAGCTGGAAAACATCCATCTGACTTGCAGGGAAACCAACCAGCATCTGTCGGAAGTGAAGACGGTCGGCGATGAGCTCGGCATTGGTTTTCTCGGCATGGGCTTCCAGCCGAAATGGACGCGCGCCGACATGCCCTGGATGCCGAAAGGCCGCTACAAGATCATGCGCGAATACATGCCGAAGGTCGGTTCCCTCGGACTCGACATGATGACCCGCACCTGCACCGTGCAGACCAACCTTGATTTCGAAAACGAAGCTGACATGGTCAAGAAATTCCGCGTGTCCTTGGCCCTGCAGCCGGTCGCCACCGCCCTGTTCGCCGACTCGCCGTTCACCGAGGGTAAGCCAAACGGCTACCTGAGTTATCGCTCGCACATCTGGACCGATACCGATCCCGACCGCACAGGCATGCTCGACTTCGTGTTCGAGGACGGTTTCGGGTTCGAGCGCTATGTTGACTACCTGCTCGACGTGCCGATGTATTTCGCCTACCGCGACAAAAAATACATCGATTGCGCCGGCCGCAGTTTCCGCGATTTCCTGAACGGAAAACTGGCGCCGCTGCCGGGCGAATTGCCGACGCTGGCCGACTGGTCGGACCATATGACCACCGCCTTTCCGGAAGTACGTTTGAAGAAATATCTGGAAATGCGCGGCGCCGATGGCGGCCCGTGGCGGCGGCTTTGCGCCCTGCCGGCATTCTGGGTTGGTCTGCTGTACGACACCGAGGCGCTGGATGCCGCCTGGGATCTGGTCAAGGATTTCAGCATGTCCGAACGCAACCAATTGCGCGACGGCGTTCCTAAGCACGGCCTGAAGCTGCCGTTCCGCAACAGCAGCCTGCGCGAACTGGCCATCGAAGCGCTCAAGATTTCGGCGCTTGGGCTGAAGAACCGGCGGCGGCTGAATCGCCACGGCGACGACGAGGCGCTTTTCCTGCATCCGCTGATGGAGATTGCCTTGGCCAATGAAACGCCGGCCGAACGCAAGCTGGCGCTTTACCACGGCGTCTGGAACGGCGACATCGACCAGATCTTCAAACAGTTCGCCTACTGATCCGCTGGCGTTTATGCCGGCAAAGGCGTAGGGTGGGGGCTCGCATGGATTTGTCCAGCTCCGTTCCCGCCTGCGGCCGATCCGGCCCGCACGCCGGTTCGGACTTGCCCGGGATTCATATCACTCACGATTTGAATCCGAGCACGCCATGGCCCCGCCGCTGCAGACCCGTGTCGACACCCATCATTTCGACGGCATTGCCTACCGCATCCGTTGCCTGATTGACGGTAATCAATTCGACGATCCGGACGGCGTGACCGAGGCGCTCGGCATTTCATCGGCGAGCTGGCCGTTCTTCGGCATGCTCTGGCCATCCGGTCTTCTGCTGGCTGATCTGCTCAGCCGCGAGCCGCTTGGCGGCGGTCGCATCCTGGAGCTGGGTTGCGGTCTTGGCATGGCCAGTCTGGTCATCAACGCGCGTGGCGGCGATATTCTGGCGACCGATTACCATCCGCGTGCGGAAGTCTTTCTGCACGACAACAGCCGGCGAAACGCCTTGACGGATACGCCCTTCCAGCGCCTGGATTGGCGCATGCCGAATCCCGATCTGGGAGTTTTCGATCTGATCATCGGTAGCGATCTGCTGTACGAGCCGGATCATCCGGTACTGCTATCGGAATTTCTGGCCCGGCACAGCGATGCCACGACGCGCATCATCATCGTCGATCCCAAGCGCCGTCTGCATGTGCGTTTCAGGAAGCGGATGGAAGCGGCCGGATTCACAAGCCAAAGTGATGCCGGAACGCCGGCGCAGTGGGCCGCGTTCGGTTTCAAGGGCGTGGTGCAACGCTTTGACTGTTTCAGTCCGTTCCGGTAATGGCCTTGGCAGCCTGT
>Ga0315907_10005310_pt1 | contig 14114 bp, 12 predicted proteins | sample LakEriMetagenome_3_FD_203525 | JGI IMG/M metagenome (GOLD analysis project Ga0315907, IMG submission 203525) | Freshwater fungal communities from buoy surface, Lake Erie, Ohio, United States - Buoy 12 MA123 | ecosystem: Environmental > Aquatic > Freshwater > Lake > Lake biofilm | place: USA...
CAGCGCGTTTCTGGCGCGCCGTGAAGGCGGGCGACCGGGCCACCGTCGCGGCGCAGGTCCGCTACCCGACCGCTGTGACCCTCGATGGCAAGGTCCGTCGGCTGACGGGGCCCAAGGACCTGCTCGCGCTCTACGATGGCGTGTTCACGCCGAAGTTCGTCGGGGCTATCCTCGAGAGCACCCCGCGCTACATGTTCGTTCGCGACCAAGGCGCCATGCTCGGCAGCGGCTGGGTCTGGTTCGGCGCCGACGGCAAGGTCACCGCGCTCAACAACTTCTGATCCAGCCCCGGGAGGGGACCATGTACGACATCATCGTCTTCGGCGCCACGAGCTTCGTCGGCCGCATCCTCGTCCGCTACCTGCTCGATCGCCACGGTGCGGCGGACGGTGGCCTGCGCTGGGCGATCGCCGGCCGCTCGTCCTCCCGTCTCGAGGCCCTGAAGACGGAGTTCGGTGCGCCCTCGCTCCCCACGATCGTGGTCGATGCCGCCGATGCCGAGGGTCTGCGCAAGCTGTGCGCGACCACCCGCGTCGTGGTCTCGACCGTGGGCCCTTATGCGCTGCACGGCGAGCCGCTGGTCGCCGCCTGTGCTGCGACCGGTACCGACTACTGCGACCTCACCGGCGAGGTGCAGTGGATCCGGCGCATGATCCTGCGTCATGAGGCCACAGCCCGAGCGAGCGGTGCGCGCATCGTGAACTGCTGCGGTTTCGATTCGATCCCGTCCGATCTCGGCGTCCAGGTGCTGCAGCGGGAGTCCGTGCAGCGCTACGGGCAGCCGCTCGAGCGCGTGCGCCTGCGGGTCAAGAAGATGCGGGGCGGCGCCTCGGGCGGCACCGTGGCGAGCCTGCTCAATGTCATCAAAGAAGTCCGCAAGGACCCCGCGCTGCGCACCGAACTCGCGAACCCGTATTCTTTGTGCGTCGGTGCCGAGCCGCTCGCCACCCGTCAGCCGAACGTGTCGGGCGCGGTGTACGACGAGGCCTTCGGCAGCTGGTCGGCGCCGTTCGTGATGGCGGGGATCAACACCCGCATCGTCCACCGCTCCAACGCCGTGGGCGGTTATCCCTACGGCCGCGGGTTCCGCTACGACGAGGGGGTGCTCACCGGTCGCGGCCTGCGCGGGCGACTGACGGCGAGCGGCACGGCGCTCGGTCTTGGCGCGTTCATGGTCGGCGCAGCGCTCGGGCCCATCCGCGGCCTGCTCGAGCGCTTCGTCCTGCCCAAGCCGGGCGAGGGGCCGAGCCCTGCGGCGCAGGCGAGCGGTTTCTTTGACCTCCGCCTGCATGGCACGACTGCGGATGGCCGCGCGCTGCGTGGCAAGGTCACCGGCGATCGCGACCCGGGCTATGGGTCCACCGCCAAGATGCTGGGTGAAGCGGCGGCCTGTCTGGCCTTCGATCTGCCGAAGGACGCGCTGCCCGGTGGGCTCTATACGCCCGCCACGGCGCTCGGTGAGCGCCTGGTGCAGCGGCTCGAGGCGCACGCCGGTCTGCGGTTCACCGTGGAGGATGTCGCGCGCGGCTGAGGTTCCGCCACCCGCGCCACGGCGCTCACATCTCCGGTCGGGCCTGGTCGCGCGGCGTCAACGCGCAGTTGCCGAGCATCCACTTGAGGTTGATGGCGATGCGGTCGGCCTTCGGGTCGGTGAACGCGTAGCCGTGCTCCTTGATGCTGCCGTCCGCCAGTTTCTCCATCACCGACAGCACCAGCGAGTCACGGTTGAAGTTGTCGTTCGATTCGTTGAGCACATGCCAGGTGACGGCACGCAGCATCAGGCCGATCTCGCGCGACTCGAGTCCGCGCTCCGGGTGGGCCGTCGAGCGGAACCAGTGCACTGCGCCCTTGTCGTGCAGCGTGAAGCGGTCGAAACGCTCGAACGGGACATCGATGCCACCGCCGACGCCCGGTACATCCGCATAGCAATGGAAGATGCGCGCGCGTTCGAGCCAGTACGGATCGCCCGAGGCGACACCGGTGATCCGCTTGCCATCAGCCATCCGGTATTTGTGGTCGTGGACGAAGAGATCGTCGCGCGACAGCGAGATCTCGTTGTCCGTGTACACCGCCTGGCCTTCCCAATCGAAGCGGCAGGCTTTTGGGCGTTGTAGGCCTCGGAAGTGGTCGGCACGGCGCTCGAAGTGATAATCGCAACCCTCCGTGCGGCGGAGGTCGCCAGGCTTAAGCGCCGCGAGTTCGTCCGTCCGGATCTCGCCCGACATGCGCAGGTAGTGCCGCAGGGTCACCTCGTCGGAGCCGGGGCCTGCGGCGAGCGTGGCGATGCGTGAAGAGGTCACGCTGCCCTGCGGGGTATCCGTGCGGTTCACCCAAAGAAACGCGTAGGGTCCGAAGGCGGGGGCTTCGACGCGGGTGATGGTGGTCGACATGCGTGCGTGGCGGTCCTCCAGCGGCAGTTTCCGGCGACCGTCGAAGTAGGCCTGGTTGGCGTTGTCGTAAATGCCGGGCAGCAGCTCGGCCATGATCCGCAGGTTCCGTTCGCCGGCGGTGGAGTCTTGGCCTTGCGCCAAAGCGGCTCTGGGGGCGAGTGCGGCCAAAAGCAGCCCAAGCAAAGCGATCGAGATCTGGTGTCTTGGCATCTGCCGGAGGATGCCAGAGTTCCGCGCTGCGCGGATGCCGGGTCCCCGACCGACCCCAGCGTGCGGGGGGTCGGTGGAGGGGGAGTGGTGCCCGGGAGAGGACTCGAACCTCCACGGTGTTACCCGCTAGTACCTGAAACTAGTGCGTCTACCAATTCCGCCACCCGGGCAGGGGGGGCGCGAGAATGTACGCAGCACCGCCCGGACTGTCAACGACGGCCCGCTCCGAAGCGGCGGATCCGCCTTGTGCGCAGGGTCTCCCCTCTGGGACGATGCAGGGATGACCAAACGCCGCGCCCGCAAGGGCAAGTCCTCCACCGGTCGTGCGCACGCCAAGGCACCTCCGGTCCCCGCCCATCGCAATGCGTCCCGTACCTCACGCCACGGGGGGCCGCAGCGTTCCGCCAACGGCGGTCGTACCGCAGCGGGCAGCATGGAGGGGTTGGTCAGTCCCCATCGGTCCGGCTTCGGCTTCGTCAAGGTCGAGGGCCAGGAGCAGAGCGTGTTCCTGCCGCCTCCGCAGATGTCGGGACTCACGGCGGGTGACCGGGTGCGGGTCCGGGTCCGGGAGGACGCCACGGGGCGGCTCTCCGGAGAGGTCGAGGCGGTGCTCTCGCGCGGTGTCACCGCCTTCCTCGGCACGGTCGAGGCGATCGGTCGCACGCTGTTCGTCCACTCGGTGGATCGGCGTCTCAGCCTCCGTTGCCTGATCCCGCCCGGCAAGGCGGGGGAAGCCCGCGCCGGGGACTGGGTGATCGCGCGGATCACCCGTTATCCGGACGGTCATCAGGGCGCCACCGCCGAGATCACCCGTCGATTGGATCCCGAACGGCCGCTCGAGATGGCCTGCGAGAGCGCGATCGCGCGCCATTCTTTGCCTGTGGATTTCCCGGGTGATGCATTGGTCGAGGCCGAGCGATACGGCGAGCGTGTCGACCCGCGTGAGGCAGCCCGCCGTGTCGACCTGCGGACCTTGCCGCTCGTCACCATCGACGGCGCCGATGCGCGCGACTTCGACGACGCGGTCTACGCCGAACCGACGGCGCAGGGTTTCCGATTGATCGTCGCGATCGCCGATGTCAGCCATTATGTCCGCCTCGGTACGCCGCTCGATGTCGCGGCGCGTGAACGCGGCACCTCGGTCTACTTCCCGCGGCGCGTGCTGCCGATGCTGCCGACCGCGTTGTCGGACCATCTGTGCTCGCTCGAGCCCGAGGTCGATCGGCTGTGCTTCGCCGCCGACATGCGCGTCAGCAAGGCGGGTCTGTTGCAGGACTTCCGTTTCTATCCGGCCGTGATGCGTAGCCATCGGCGTCTGACCTACGACCAAGCCTACGCGGCGCTGTTCGAGGGACGGCCGGACGCCCAACAGGCGCTCGGGCCGCTGTTGCCGGCGCTGCTGCCGCTGGTGGATCTCTATCGTTCCTTGCTCAAGGCGCGCCATCGGCGCGGTGCGCTCGATTTCGAGAGCAGCGAACCCAACTATGAATTCGACGGCAACGAGCGGGTCCGAGCCATCGGTCAGTACAGCCGCAACGAGGCGCACAAACTCATCGAGGAGTGCATGATCCTCGCCAATGTCGCGGCGGCCCGCGCCCTCAAGCAAGGTCAGGCGGGCGGTCTCTACCGGGTCCATGGCACGCCCGAGGAGAAGCGTCTCGATAGCTTGCTCTCGGCGCTCGCCTCGCTCGGTATCGAGGCCGAACTGCCTGAGGAAGTGAAGCCGCGCGACCTGCGCCGCATCACCGAGCGCCTCGGCAAGTCGGAGGACCGGCCCTTCATCGAGTCGCTGGTCGTGAGGGCGATGCCGCAGGCGGTCTACGATCCGCTCAACATCGGGCACTTCGGCCTCGCGCTCGGTGAGTACGCCCACTTCACCTCGCCGATCCGTCGTTATCCCGATCTCGTGGTGCATCGCGCGCTCAAGGCGGTGCTCGATGCGGGTGACGCGAGCGGCCGACGCCATGGCGAGACCGAGCTCGCGGTGTCGGGTGCGGAGCTCTCGAAGCTGGAGAAGAGGGCGGACGAGGCCGATCGCAGCGTCGACACCTTCCTCAAGTGCAGCTATCTGCGGGAGCGGCTCGGCCAGAGCTTCGAGGGACTGATCACCACCGTGGTCGAGTACGGCTGTTTCGTGCAGCTCCGTGGCATCAACATCGACGGGCTGCTGCGGCTCGAGGCGTTGCGCGACGACGATTACGTGCAGGAGCGCGGCGGCCAAGCCTGGGTGGGGCAGCGCACGCGTCGGCGCCTCGCGATCGGCTCGGCGGTGCGTGTGATCGTCACCAACGCCAACCCCGTCGAGGGCCTCATCGACCTCGAGCTCGATCCGCTGATCGGTGTCGTGGCCGTCAAGCCCGCCGCCAAGACCGTGCCGCCCAAGCGCTGAGGTAGGCTGCATGAACGCTCCAGAGATCGTGCATGGCCTGCACGCGGTGCAGGCGGTGTTGGCGAAGGATCCGACGAGGGTGATGCGTGTCTGCGTGCTGCGAGGCCGCGAAGATGGGCGCGTGGCGGCCTTGCTCGCGGCGGCGGCCGAGGCGCGGGTCACGGTGGAACGGGTCGACGCGGCGCGTCTCGCGCGTCTCGCCGGTGATGCGGTCCATCAAGGGGTGGTCGCGGAGGTCCGGCCTGTCGCGCCCTGGGATGAAGACCGGTTGTCCGCCGAGCTCGCGCGCCTGCAGGAAGAAGCGGCGGGCGCCGCCGCGGCGGGTGGGCGTTACGCGCCGTTGCTGCTCGCGCTCGATGGCGTGCAGGATCCCCACAACCTCGGTGCCTGCCTGCGGACGGCCGACGCCTGTGGTGCCTTGGCGGTCATCATCCCGCGAGATCGGGCCGCGCAGCCGAACGCCACCATGCGCAAAGTCGCCGCCGGTGCCGCCGAGAGCACGCCGATCGTGGTCGTCACCAACCTCGCGCGCTGCCTGCGGGACCTTAAGCAGGCCGGACTCTGGGTGGTGGGGGCCGAGGCGGAGGCGGACAAACGCGCCTCCGAGGTCGATATGACGGGCGGGACCGTGATCGTCATGGGTGCCGAGGGCAGCGGGCTGCGGCAACTCACGCGTCAGCACTGCGACCTGATGGTGCGTCTGCCCTCCCTCGGCGCCGTCGAGAGCCTGAATGTGTCGGTCGCGGCCGGGATGCTCCTCTACGAGGCCCAGCGCCAGCGCGGGGCCTGACGATCCCGGTCCGGCTTGCCCGGTGGGCGGCTATTGGCTATAGTCCGCGCCCCCCGTCTAGGCGGGGGTTCCCTTGCCACACCGGCTGTGCTTCGCCGGGTGGCGTCATACACCGTAAGGAGATCCCATGAGGCACTACGAGATCGTGTTCCTGGTCCATCCGGACCAGAGCGAGCAGGTTCCGGCCATGCTCGAGCGCTACAAGACTCTGATCACCGCGGGCGGCGGTCAGGTGCATCGGGTGGAAGACTGGGGCCGTCGCCAGCTGACCTTCCCGATCGCCAAGGTCCACAAGGCCCACTACATCCTCCTGAACATCGAGACCGACCAGAAGACCCTGGCCGAGCTCACCGGAGCGTTCCGTTTCAGCGATGCCGTGCTTCGGCACCTCGTCGTGAAGATGGACGGACCGGTCACCGAGCCCTCGCCGATGGCGCGTGCCGCCGAGGAAGAGGCTGCCGGTGGTGAAGGTGGAGTCGATCGCCCGCGCCGTGGGCGTCGCGACGACATGGGCGATGACGATGCGATCGGCGACAACGCCTGATCCGCGCATAAAAGGAAACCAAACATGAGAGATGGCAAGCAGGGCGGCGGTGGCCGCTTCACCCGTCGCAAGAAGTTCTGCCGCTTCACCGCGGAAGACGTCAAGCAGATCGACTACAAAGATCTCGTGACCCTCAAGGGCTACATCACCGAGACCGGCAAGATCGTGCCGAGCCGGATCACCGGCACGCGTTCGTTCTACCAGCGGCAGCTCGCCGTGGCCGTGCGGCGTGCGCGTTTCCTCGCGTTGCTGCCGTACACCGACCAGCACTGACCGGAGCATCCATCATGGACGTCATCCTTCTCAACAAGGTCGCCAACCTCGGCGATATCGGCGACCGCGTGAACGTGAAGTCGGGCTACGGCCGCAACTTCCTGCTGCCGCAGGGCAAGGCGACGCTCGCGACGCCCGACAACGTCACGAAGTTCGAGGCCCGTCGTGCCGAGCTCGAGAAGCTCGCCAAGGAGCAGTTGGCCGCGGCACAGGCGCGCTCGACGGCGCTCGAGGGCTTCACGCTGCGGATGTCCGCGCGTGCGGGCAGCGAAGGCAAGCTCTTCGGTTCGGTCGGCACCGCCGACATCGCCGAAGCCTGCTCGGCCCAGGGGCACAAGGTCGCCCGCGCCGAAGTGCGGCTGCCGAACGGCCCCATCCGCATGGTCGGCGACCATCAGGTCGTGCTGCACCTGCACACCGATGTGGACGTGCAGTTGCCGGTCTCGATCACCGCAGAGGATTGATCGGCTCGTGAGCGCGAGCGGCGGAGATGTGCGCACCCCGCCGCATTCGATCGAGGCGGAGCAGGCCGTTTTAGGCGGCCTGCTCCTCGACTCCCAGTCCTGGGACGACGTGGCCGATGTGCTGCGATCCGAGGACTTCTACCGTCCCGACCACCGTCTGGTCTTCGAGGCCATCGGGCAGGTCGCGGGGGCGGGAAAACCCGCCGATGCCGTCACGGTCAGCGAGCATCTCGAGCGCATCGGGCGCTTGGCTGATGCGGGCGGCCTGTCCTATCTCGGCACGCTGGTCCGCGACACCCCGACAGCGGCCAATGTCCGCGCCTATGCCGGCATCGTGCGCGAGCGCTCCTTGCTGCGGCAGTTGCTCAAGGCCGGCACCGATATCGCCGCTTCGGTCTTCAACAACGAAGGCGAGACCGCGCGCGAGCTCGTCGAGCACGCCGAGGGGCGGGTGTTCGCCATCGCGGAGCAGGGCGTGCGCGGTGCGCGCGACGGCGCGGTGTCCGTGCAATCTTTGATGCCGGCGCTCATCGACCAGATCGACGAATGGCACAACAACCCGGGTGGCCTGCGCGGCCTTCCCACCGGTTTCGACGAGTTCGACCGCAAGACCGGCGGTCTGCGTCCGGGCGACCTCGTGATCGTCGCCGGCCGCCCATCGATGGGCAAGACGACCTTCGCCGTCAACATGGCCGAGTTCGCGGCGCTGCAGGGCGGTGTCAAGGCGTCCGTGGCGATCTTCTCCATGGAGATGCCCTCCGAGCAGCTGATGACCCGCATGCTCTCCTCGATCGGTCGCGTGAGCCTCGGCCATATCCGCAGCGGCCAGATCTCCGATGACGATTGGCCGCGCATCACCGGTGCTGCCGGGCAGCTCTCCGAGGCCCGAATCTTCATCGACGAGACGCCGGCCCTCACGCCCACCGAGCTGCGTGCGCGGGCGCGTCGGGTGCACCGCGAGCACGGACTCGGTCTGGTGGTCGTCGACTACCTGCAGCTGATGCAGGTGCCCGGCAACAGCGAGAACCGCGCCACCGAGATCGCGGAGATCTCGCGCGGTCTCAAGGCCTTGGCCAAGGAATTGCGCGTGCCGGTGATCGCGTTGTCGCAGCTCAACCGCGGCGTCGAGCAGCGTGTCGACAAGAAACCGGTCATGTCCGACCTGCGCGAGTCGGGCGCCATCGAACAGGATGCCGACATGATCCTCCTCATCTACCGTGAGGAGGTCTACGACAAGAACACCACGAAGAAAGGCATCGCCGAGATCGATCTCGCCAAGCACCGCAACGGCGAGACCGGCACCTTCCTGCTGACCTTCCAAGGCCAGTACTCGCGCTTCACCAACTACGCGCCGGATTCCTACGCCGACGGCGTGCTGCGCTGACCGGAGCGCGGTCCATGGGCATCCGCGCACGCATCGACCTCGCCGCGTTGCGCGGCAACTTCTCCGTCCTGCGCCGCGCCGCACCGGGCAGCCGCGCTTTCGCGGTGGTCAAGGCCGATGCTTACGGGCACGGCGCCCTGCAGGTGGCCAGGGCGTTGTCCGGCGTGGCCGACGGGTTCGCGGTGGCGCGCCTCGGCGAGGCGATCGAACTGCGTGACGGCGGCATCCAAGATCCGATCCTGCTGCTCGAAGGCGTGAGCGCTGACGATGATCTCGCCGCCGCGCTCGCCGCGGGTCTGGATCTCGTCGTCCATGAGCCCGGTCAGATCGCGATGTTCCGGCGTCTCGCGGCACGCGGGGTGCACTCGGCGCCGATCGTCTGGCTCAAGGTCGACACCGGCATGAACCGTCTCGGATTCCGGCCCGAGGCCGTGCTCGAGGCGCGTTCGCAGTTGCTCGCCTGCGGCGTCGCTCTGCGGGACCTGCGCCTCATGACCCACTTCGCCCGCGCCGATGAGCCCTGCGTCGATACCACGCCGGCACAACTCGCACGGTTCGCCTCGATCGTGACGGCTTGGGAACAGCTGTCGGGCAGCCGTCCCGTCGTCAGTATCGGCAACTCCGCCGGCACCTTGCTGTGGCCGGCGGGGCAGGGTGATTGGATCCGTCCGGGTATCGCCCTCTACGGCGTTCCGCCCTCTGCCGAAAGGGGTGGCGGGGACGGGCTGGCCCCGGTGATGACGCTCTCCACCGAGGTGATCGCCGTGCGCGAGGTCCCGCGCGGCGAGACGGTGGGCTACGGTGGGACTTGGCAGGCGGCGCGCGACTCGAAGATCGCGATCCTCGCAGCGGGCTACGCGGACGGCTTGCCGCGGCATCTGCCCTCGGGTGCGCCGGTCGCCTTCCGCGCAGGTCACGCGCCCCTGGCGGGTCGCGTCTCCATGGACATGATCGCGGTCGATGTCACCGACCTGCCTGCGATCGCGGTCGGTGAACGGGCGGTGCTGTGGGGCGAGGGGCTGCCGGTCGAGACGGTCGCCGGATGGGCCGGCACGATCGCCTATGAATTGCTGTGTGCCGTGGCACCACGGGTGCCCCGCGAGTATGTCGGCTGAGACGCGACGGAGCGCGTCGGTCCTCAGTCCAGCCGGGCGATCACCACCGAGATGTTGTCGCGCCCGCCGCGCTCGTTGGCGAGCGACACCAGACGTTCCGCGATCGACTGCACGGGGCCGGCGTCTTGCAGGATGACGGCGATCTCCTCGTCCTCGAGCATGTTGGTCAGGCCATCGGAGCAGAGCAGGTAGGCATCACCGGCCTGCAACGCGTGCCGAGCGCAGTCGATCCGGACATCCGGGTCGGTGCCGAGCGCCCGCGAGAGGAAATTGCGCCGCGTGGAGACGCGTGCTTGGGCAGGGGTGAGGATGCCGCGGTCGACCAGTTCCTGCACTTGAGAATGGTCACGCGTGAGCATCTCGAGCACGCCTGCACGCAGACGGTAGAGGCGCGAGTCGCCGACATGGGCCACATCGAGATGCGTCGCAGAGAACCACGCGGCGACCACCGTCGTCCCCATCCCTGAGCGGCTCGGGTCGCCGTCCGCCGCTTCGAGGATGACCGCGTTGGCACGCTTGACCGCGCTCTGAAGCCGATCCGGCTCCAGCGCGGGCAGGCTGCGGGCGCTCGTGAACAGTGTCTCGATGGTGAGACGGCTCGCCAGATCGCCGGCGTTGTGGCCGCCCATCCCGTCGGCCACCACCAAGAGGCCGATCTCGGCGTCGACGCCGATCGAATCCTCGTTGCGCTGGCGCACCTTGCCGATGTCCGTGACACCGGCACACTGCATGGGCGGCGATGTTCCTGCATTCCCCATCTCACAGAGTTTAGCGCGGTGCTAGCATCGAGCCTATGCCTCGTAGTCGCGCCTTGTTCGTCTGCCGAGCTTGCGGTGCGCGATCGCCCCGCTGGCAGGGCCAGTGTCCGCAGTGCGGCGAGTGGAATGCGCTCGAGGCGGCGGTGAGCACGCCAGCCGAAGAGCGCAAGGGTGCTGTGCCTGCCGCACGCAGCCTCGCGCTGGGGGGCGTGGCGTCCCCCGACGCCGCAGGCGCCCCTCCCGGATCTGCCACAGCGGGCCGCGCGGCTCGCCGCTCTTGTGGCTCACGAGAACTCGACCGAGTTTTGGGCGGCGGCATCGTCGCCGGCAGCGTCACGCTGTTGGGCGGTGACCCGGGTATCGGCAAATCGACGCTGCTGCTGCAAGTGGCGGCACAGGTCGCCGCAGACGCTCCGGTGCTCTACGCGAGCGGCGAGGAATCCGCCGATCAGGTCGGACTGCGTGCGGAGCGGCTCGGCCTCGAGGCGCCCGGCTTGCGGATCGCGGCCGAGCCCGACCTCGAGGGGATCCTCGCGGCGGCGAGCGCGCTTGGCGCGGCATTGTTGGTCGTCGATTCGATCCAGACGGTGTCCTTGTTCGAGGTCGATGCCAGTGCCGGCGGCGTCTCGCAACTGCGGGAATGCGCGGCGGCCTTGGTGCGTTTCGCCAAGGCGACCGGGACGGCGGTGTTCATCATCGGCCATGTGACCCGCGAGGGGACCATCGCCGGGCCCAAGATGCTAGAGCACCTCGTCGATACGGTGCTTTACTTTGAGAGCGACGCCGGTTCGCGTTGGCGCATCGTGCGCGCCACCAAAAACCGCTTCGGGGCGGCCAATGAGCTCGCTTTCTTCGCGATGGTCGAGAACGGTCTGCGCGAGGTCGCCAACCCCTCGGCGATCTTCCTCGCGCGGCCGGAGAAGATCGCGCCGGGCAGCATCGTCACCGTGGCGCGCGAGGGCGGGCGGCCGTTGCTGGTCGAGATACAAGGCCTGGTCGACCCGATGCGCTTCGGCAACCCGCGGCGGGTCGCGCAGGGGCTCGATACGACCCGGCTCGCGATGTCGCTGGCGGTCATGAACCGCCACGGTGGGCTGTCGCTGCAGGACCACGACGTCTTCGTCAATGTGGTCGGCGGCTTGGCCCTGCGAGAGACCGCATCCGATCTGCCGATGCTGCTCGCGCTCGCGTCCAGCCTGCGCGACAAACCGCTGCCGGCGACCCTGGTCGCGTTCGGCGAGGTCGGCCTGACCGGCGAGGTGCGCCCGGTCGCGTTCGGCGAGGAGCGGTTGCGCGAGGCCGCCAAGCAGGGCTTCCGTCAGGCGATCGTGCCGCAGGACAACCTGCCGCGTCGGCCCATCGAGGGCCTCGAGATCCGCGGGGTGTCAGGGCTCGCCGCGGCCCTCGCCATGGCGTTCGACGGGCTCGGCTGAGCCGGCGGCACCGGTCGCGCGGGGCATGCGGACCCGGACCGTGCGCACCGTGTTGTCCGCCACCTGCAGCACCTCGATCTGCAGGCTGCCGATGCGCAGCTGGGTGCCTGCTGCGGGGATGTTCTCCAACCGCTCGATCAAAAGTCCGTTCAGGGTCTTCGGGCCATCCGTCGGCAGCGACCACCCCAGGCTGCGGTTCAGGTCGCGGATCGATGCACCCGCGTTCACGATCAGCGCGCCCGAGGTCTCTCGGTGCACATCGCGGTGCGAGAGCGTCGCAGGGTCGGAGGTGAACTCGCCGACGATCTCCTCGAGGATGTCCTCGAGCGTCACGAGCCCGAGGACATCGCCGTACTCATCGACCACGAACGCGACGCGTCGGCGGTCGCGCTGGAAGTTCGCGAGCTGCACCGTGAGCGGCGTGCTCTCCGGCACATAGTACGGCTCGCGTTGGCTCGCGATCTCTTCGAGACGCTCGCGGTCGAGCGAGCCGCGGGCGAGTTCTTGTGCGACACGCTTCATGTGCAACAAGCCGATCATGTCTTCGATGCCGCCACGGTAGACCGGCAGTCGCGTGTGGGGAGTCTGGCGCAGCTGATCGAGGATCCGCTCCCAGTCGTCCTCGAGATCGATGCCCGAGATGTCCTGACGCGGGATCATGATGTCGTTCACGGTCACCCGTTCCAGATCGAGGATGCCGATCAACATCTGCTGGTGGCTGCGCGGGATCATCACCCCGACTTCCGCCACCACCGTACGCAGTTCCTCGCGCGAGAGCGTGGACTGTTGAGTCTGCCGGTCGACCTTCAGTCCGACCAGCCGCAGCGCACCGTTCGTCACCCACCCGATCGCGGCGACCGCGGGGCGCAACAGCCACTGCAGGGCGGTGTAGACATACGCGGAGTTGACGGCGAGCGGCCGCGGATGCAGCGCGCCGTAGGTCTTGGGGCCGACCTCGCAGAAGATCAGCATCACGAGGGTGAGAAGACCGGCACCGACCGCGATCCAATCGTCGCCCCAGACCTCGATCACGATCACCGTGACCAACATGGCGGCGAGATTGTTGACGAGGTTGTTGCCGAGCAGGATCAGGCCGATCAGCCGATCGGGCCGGGACAGCAACCGTTCGGCCAAGACCGCACCCCGGTGGCCCGAGTTGGCCATGGTCCGCAGTTGGTAACGGTTGAAGCTCATCAACGCCGTCTCGGTGCCCGAGAAGAACGCGGAAAGCAGCATGCAGAGGGCCAACAAGCCCAATAGGACAGGGAGCGAAGGGTCACCCACGGTATAATCATGCGGTGTTCGACACCCTGAGTCAAAAACTTGCCCGGACCGTGCAGAACCTGCGCGGCAAGGGGCGTATCAGCGACGACAACATCGCCGAGACCCTGCGCGAGGTGCGCATGGCCCTCATCGAGGCGGATGTCGCGCTGCCGGTCATCAAGACCTTCATCGACGGGGTCCGCATCAAGGCGCAGGGGTCGGAGGTCGCCACCAGCCTCACCCCGGGGCAGGTGTTCGTCTCCATCCTGCACCGCGAGCTCGTCGAGCTCATGGGCGGGCCCCAGGCCGGGTTCGAGCTGCGGGCGCAGCCGCCCTACGTGGTGCTGCTGGCGGGGCTCCAGGGCGCCGGCAAGACCACCACCGCCGCCAAACTCGCGCGCTGGCTCATCGAGTCCCGCCGCAAACGCGTGCTGCTGGTCGGCACCGATGTGCGCCGCCCGGCGGCGATCCTGCAGCTGCAGCGTCTCGCCGAGCAGGTGGGGGCGGGGTTCCATGCCGCGGAGGCGGGCGGCGATCCGGTGGCGATCGCCACCGCAGCGCTCGAGGCGGCTCGGCAGGGTGTCTACGATGTCCTGATCGTCGACACCGCAGGCCGGTTGCACATCGACGAGAGCCTGATGGACGAGGCGCGCGCGATCGACCGAGCGGTCGCTGCGCACGAGCGGCTGTTCGTGGTCGACGCGATGGCCGGCCAAGACGCGCTGCAGTCGGCGCGTGCATTCGGCGCCGCGCTCGATCTCACGGGCATCATCCTCACCAAGGCCGATGGCGACGCGCGCGGTGGTGCCGCGCTCTCGGTGCGGCAGGTCACGGGCAAGCCGATCATCTTCCTCGGTGTCGGCGAAAAGCCCGATGCGCTGCAGCCTTTCGATCCGGAACGCATGGCGGGGCGCATCCTCGGCATGGGCGATGTGGTCGCGCTCGTCGAGCAGGTGCAGGGCAAGGTCGATGCCGCCGAGGCCGAGCGCCTCGCCAAAAAGGTCGTCGCCGGCGAGCGCTTCGATCTCTACGACCTGCGCGGTCAGTTGCAGCAGTTGCAGGGCATGGGCGGGCTCGGCGCCCTCATGGACAAACTCCCTG
>Ga0315907_10005320_pt1 | contig 14091 bp, 10 predicted proteins | sample LakEriMetagenome_3_FD_203525 | JGI IMG/M metagenome (GOLD analysis project Ga0315907, IMG submission 203525) | Freshwater fungal communities from buoy surface, Lake Erie, Ohio, United States - Buoy 12 MA123 | ecosystem: Environmental > Aquatic > Freshwater > Lake > Lake biofilm | place: USA...
CCGGGTACATCATCAACAGCAGCCCCAGGGCGATGGGCAGGGAGGTGTGATCCACTTGAGCCGCCCCCAGCGCCCCCCGCAAACCGGGCACCAGGCGGCCCAGCAGCAGCCCGCCCGCCATGGCCAGTAGGATCCAGAGCGGCAGCAGCCGGTCGAGCCACGAGAGCTGAACCAGCACGGCGTTCCGCGGTGCCCTGGCGGAGAGATCATGGCCCGGGTTTGACATGGTCCTCAGGAACAGGAAGGGGCGGGGGTGTGGCAATCGGCGGCGAGGTGGTCCAGCCAGTCGCGCAGCGTCAGCGGGGCGGAGGGCTCCAGGCGGTAATAGATCCAGCGGCCTTCCTGGCGGGAGTGGATGAGGCCGGCGTCTTTGAGCACTTTGAGGTGAAAAGAGAGCTTGGATTGGGCCAGGCCCAGCTCCCTGGTGAGGTCACAGACGCAGCGCTCCCCGCCTCGCAGGGCCGTCACCACCCGCAGGCGGATCGGCTCGGCCAGGGCGCGCAGGAGCGGCAGGATCTGATCGAGGGATCGCGAATCGGCCGCCCCCCCGATTGACATCACCCCAACACACGTCTCGCTGGTGTCAGGGGGCTTGATGGTGGCAGCCATGGAACGCGAACGATGTTAAATAACAATCCTAGTTGATCAATGCTTGACTGAAGCAGGATCGCCATGGCCGCTAGGCCCTTGCGCCCTGGCTTCTCCCGTGGATAGGAGAAGCGGCAATGAATAACGCGATTCATTTGTCGCGAAAGAGTATGGCCTTCAATGGGCTCATCACGACGCCAGACCGTGGACGACGAACCGGCCAATGATGAATCAGAGTGATCCGTCTTGTCCACTCGCTTGGGCTGAAGCGTGGCCCCGTCCCCTAGGGCGTCGGCGAGGGGTGGTTGGCGGCATCATCCTCAACCTGGTAGGCAAGTGGTGGTTGATTGTGTTGTTCAATCAGCCACATTTCTGAGAGACGTATTGGCTAGAGCATCCTTAAGCTTATTGCGAATAGATCAAGACGCTATAGGGGGCTATGGAGACGGATGCATGAAAAGGCAGGCCATCGCGGTCTCCGGGCACCGCCTCGGTGTCCTGGCTTTGATGCCCCTCGAAGACCTCGCTGTAGCCATGCCAATCATTATTGAAACGAAGCTTCCACTTGCCCTTCGCGGGAAAGCCGAGAATGTATTCGTCTTGAGTTTCGTGAAAGAAATTGGCGATAACAACGACGTCGTCGCTTGGGCCTCCCTGATCCCAGCGATGGAAGGCCAGCAGTTTACGCTCATCATTGAGATGATAAACTTGTGTGAATTGCCCACAGAGGCCAAGGGAAACGCCTTGTTGGTTGAGACGCAGAGCAATCAGATCCCGATACAGGCGCACAATGCCGCGAAACGTCTCTCGCTGATCCCAGTCAACTGGGACTGTATCGCGGAACCAGCCACCCTCAAGAAACTCCTGCCCCTGAAATAACATGGGAATGCCAGGGGCTGTAAAGACCATGGCCGCTGCCATGGTTGAGCGCTTCTGGGCGTACCAGCCTTTGGGATCATTGGAGTCAACTTCCTGGGGAATCCGAGCCTGTCCATTGGCGACATCATCATGGGATTCGCTGTAGATCACACGCTCAAACGCATCGTCGTTATAGCGATAAAGAATCGCATCGCGAATGTTGCTCAGGGAGCGGTCCTGATCTTGTACCGCGATCACAGCCTCACGGATTGGCCGGACAAAGTGCGGGTCCCATTGGGACGCGAAACCTGCTCCTCCAGCACCAACATCCTTGGTGATCCAATGATGACTCTGCAAATCTTCAGCAATGGTGATCCGGCCAGGGCGTGAGCGACTTACGGTTTCATTGATGGCCTGAAGCATGCTCCAGCCATCAGGTAGTTCCTGAGATCCATTCTCTCCGTACTTGCGAACATAGAAGGTGCTATCAAATCGCAAGCCATCGACGTGATATTCATTGAGCCACATCAGTACATTGTCGAGGATGAATTGACGCACTTCGCCTCGCCCGTAGTCAGGGCGTGTTTCTCCCCAGGGTGTGACTGCCCGATCATCATTGTAGAAATAAATGCCACCTTTACCATTTTCTGACCATCCATCGAATTGCCATAAGTCTAGATCATTTGGCCCAAAGTGATTGTAAACAACATCCAGTATCACAGCGATTCCCGCTTGATGGGCTCGTTTGATGAAGCGCTTCAGGCCGAGAGTTCCGCCGTAATCAGAATCAACGGCAAAGAGGTGAGATGGATTGTAGCCCCAAGAGCGCGTGCCCGCAAATTGCCCTACGGGCATGATCTGAATGGCATTCACGCCAAGGCGCTTGAGATGCTCCAGTCGAGCGGTAATCGTAATGAATTTCCCTGGTCGGAATGGGTCGTCATCATTGAAGGTGCCAACATGCAATTCATAAATGATGAGCTGGTTCCAGGCGGCCATGGAGAACTCATCATCCGCCCAGTCAAATGCGGGATCATGAATGATGGCGTTGCCAACCGAGTTTGTCACTTCCCTTGCATAGGGATCGATGCGCCTGATCACGCCAGCTGGTGTGACCAGTTGATACTTGTACTGATCACCAACCTTGGCCCCTTCCACTTGAGCCCTCCAGTAGCCGAGGCCCTCGTGCCGCATCGGATGGGCACTTCCGTCCCAGTCATTGAATGATCCGATGATGGAAACCTGAGTGGCGTGGGGTGCCCATAGGCGGAATTCCACTCCATTGTTGTACAGGGTTGTACCTAGCATTCTGGAAATCCGTTCTGAGATTGGAAGGCGTCCTGGTGTGTGTTGTTGGAGGCGAAGACACACTCTACCTCCGCCTTCGTCGTCGCCTCCTGATGCATATTGCTGCACATTCCAATAAATCGTCATATGGCTGAGAAGTCTTTCCGGGGCTCGCTGCGCCTGTGGTGATGACCTGTGGGAAGTGCGGCTTCAGCCTGTGCGGGAGTTGAGGCGAATCAAGAGCGCTATGTTCAGATGTAGGACGATCGTCTGACCCCCTTGATGTGGGTCAGACGATCGTCCTTGTTTCCATTGCGGTCATCCCCATGTCCAACAACGTTGACGCCGCGGCAAAAGATGCCGAAGGCAGACTGGAATCCGCCATTGGCGACCTTACCGGTGACAAAGGGCACCAGATCAAGGGAAAAGCCAAGCAGGTGCAGGCTTCCGCCATGAATGTGGCCGAGGATCTCAAGCAGGCGGCTCAATCGGTGGCTGAGAACGTTTCCCATGCCGCTGACAACGCCGCTGATCATCTGAGCTGAATACCTCAGGCGTTGCCTGACACAGATCAGGCAACGCGTTCGGGTGTCAACATGCCCTCCGCCATCCTCTCATGCTCGAACTCATCGCGATTGTCTTGATCGTCCTTTGGCTCCTTGGCCTGGTGACCTCCTTCACTCTGGGAGGATTGATTCATATCCTGCTTGTGATCGCTGTGATTTCCATCCTGCTGCGCGTGATCGGCGGTCGTCGCATTTGAGCGGGTAGGCCCTGTCCTGTCTCTCAGGAGCCCCAGGGATTGTCGACTCATTCTGGAAGTCTCCCCATGCGACCTGTGAGGGGTTGCCGCTCACTGTGGATGCCGGAACCGGAACGACTGGGATTGGCTGGATCGGGCGGGTTCTGACGCTCGGCAGTCTTCGAGCCGACCTTGAGGTCAACCCCGTGGTTGAGGAGCTGGAATCCCCCGCTTCGGCTTTGCGCTGGGGAGGGGCGAAGCCACGAGGCTGTGCTGGATCGAGAGCCATGCCATGTGACGCGGAACACCATGTCAATCAACTGGGGTTGATCTATGGTGCCGAGGTCGGTCCGCGCATTCTCCTTCCTTGATGAAACTCGGCATCAACGGTTTCGGGCGCATCGGCCGCCTGGTCTTCCGGGCCCTTTGGGGTCAACCTGGCCTCCAGATCGTCCACGTCAACGACCCCGCCGGCGACGCCCAGGCCGCCGCCCATCTGCTGGCCTTCGACTCCGTCCATGGCCGCTGGTCTCGGTCGGTGTGCGCCAACCCCGGCGAGGCGGGCGACAGCCCCGGGTTCGTGGTGGACAGCACCCCGGTGAGTTGGAGCCAGGAGAGGGATCCCACCGCCGTGCCCTGGCGCCAGGCCGGCGTGGAGATGGTGCTCGAATGCAGCGGCAAGTTCAAGACGCCGCAAACCCTCGAGCCCTACTTCGCCCAGGTGGGCCTCAAGCGCGTGGTGGTGGCCTGTCCGGTGAAGGGCGAGATCGCCGGCGCGGAGGCGCTCAACATCGTGTATGGCATCAATCACCACCTCTATGATCCCCACCGCCACCGGCTGATCACCGCCGCCTCCTGCACCACCAATTGCCTGGCGCCCGTGGTGAAAGTGGTGCACGAGAGCTTCGGCATCGCCCACGGCTCCATCACCACCCTGCATGCCATCACCAACACCCAGGTGGTGGTGGATGGCTTCAAGGGCGATTGGCGGCGGGCTCGCTCCAGTGGCCAGAGCCTGATCCCCACCACCACCGGATCGGCGAAGGCGATCGGCCTGATCTTTCCGGAGCTGGACGGCAAGCTCAACGGCCACGCCGTGCGGGTGCCCCTGCTGAGCGCCTCCCTCACTGACGCGGTGTTTGAGCTGAGGCGGCCGGTGACGGTGGAGGAGGTGAATCGGGCCTTTGAGGCCGCCGCCCATGGTCCCCTGGAGGGGATTCTGGGTTACGAAACCCGGCCCCTGGTGTCGGTGGATTACGTCAACGACCCCCGCTGCGCGATCGTCGATGGCCTCTCGACGATGGTGGTGAATGGCACCCAACTGAAGGTGTATGCCTGGTACGACAACGAATGGGGATATAGCTCCCGCCTGGCGGATCTGGCGCGCCATGTGGCCCTGATGGACGCGGGCTGAGCCATGGCCCTCTCCGCGCTTCGGCAATACGCCATCGTGACGGCCAACTACTGGGCCTTCACCCTCACCGACGGGGCGTTGCGCATGCTCGTGGTGTTCCATTTCCACGCCCTTGGGTTCAGCACCCTGGAGATCGCCCTGCTGTTTCTCTTTTATGAGTTGTTTGGCGTGCTCACCAACCTCTACGGCGGCTGGCTGGGCGGGCGGTTCGGCCTGCGTCTCACCCTCTGGAGCGGCACCTTGCTGCAGGTGGCGGCCCTCCTGATGCTGATGCCCGTGGCCGACAGCTGGCCGAGGGCCTGGAGCGTGGTCTACGTGATGGCGGCCCAAGCGATCAGCGGCATCGCCAAAGACCTCAACAAGATGAGCGCCAAGAGCGCCATCAAAACTGTGGTGCCCGAAACGCCCCACCAGCGGGAGCTGGGGCAACAGCGGTTGTTTCGCTGGGTGGCGATCCTTACCGGTTCAAAAAACGCCCTCAAGGGCGTGGGCTTTTTCCTGGGCGGCGTGCTGCTCACCACGATCGGCTTCAACCGGGCCGTGGGGGCGATGGCGGTGGCCCTGCTGCTCGCCTTCACCGCCACCTTGGCGCTGCCCGCCGAGATGGGCCGGATGAAACGCAAGCCCACCTTCGGGGCCCTGTTCGCCAAGAGCCGCGGTGTCAATCTCCTGTCGTTGGCGCGCTTCTTTCTGTTTGGAGCCCGGGATGTGTGGTTTGTGGTGGCGCTGCCGGTGTTTTTGGAGGCCGCTCTGGGCTGGAGGTTTTGGGAGGTGGGCGGCTTCATGGGCCTGTGGGTGATCGGCTACGGGATCGTGCAGGCCTCCGCTCCCGCCCTGCGGCGGGCCTGGGGCCAGAGTGGGCCCCCCGGGGTGGGGGCGCTGGCGTTTTGGAGCGCGGTGCTCACCGCCATCCCGGCCCTGATCGCGATCGCCCTCTGGCGTCAGGTGGGCCAGCCGGGTGTGGCGGTGGTGGTGGGCCTGGCGCTGTTTGGTGTGGTGTTTGCCATGAATTCCTCGCTTCACAGCTACATGATCCTGGCTTACACCGATGCCGAATCGGTGAGCCTCAACGTGGGCTTTTATTACATGGCCAATGCCTCCGGCCGGCTGGTGGGCACGTTGCTCTCGGGCGCCCTGTTTTTGTGGGGCGGGATGGAGGCCTGCCTGGTGGCCTCCGCGCTGCTGGTGGCCGCCGCTTGGGGGGTGAGCACCCGGCTGCCGGCGCCGCCCCGTCTGGCGTGCTAATGGTGGGAAGGATTGGCGCGGGATGGTGTCACGGATGCCCGAAATCCCGGGGTCGCTTCCGCCAGCCGGTGCCCTGCCACCGAGCGACGCCCGGCAATCGGAGGAGGAGGCCATGGCTCTCGGCGCGTCCCAACCCTCGGCCGCGATCCAGCCGGTGGAGGAGTGCAAGGGGATTCGATCCACCACGGATTTCCCGAAGGACCTCACCGGGCTCAGCGCCGAGCAGATCGCTCATCACTACTTGGCGATGCGCAACAGCCATGCCGCCCTCAGCCGCTCCAGGGGGCAGCTGCAGCGGCGTTCGCGGGAGTTCAGCGAGGCGCGGGAGCGGTTTTTGTCCACGTTGCGGGGCTATGAGGAGCGGTTGCTGCTCATCGGCCAGGAGAAGGTGGAGGCCATGCGTCTGGCGGAAGACATGCATCGGGAGCTGGAGGCGTTCGAGAACAAGCAACAGTCGTTGGATCGTCTCCTCGACGACTTGGATGTGGCCAAGCGGGAGACGGGGTTTTGGTCGATTTTCCAGATCAACCAGCTGATTGAGCGCATGCGTGCCTTGCTACGGGGAGGCAATCGCGCCGATGGGTGAGCTCAGCGATCGTTTCGCGGAGCTGATGGCCCGCCTGGCCAAGAGCGATGCCGATTTGTTTCGGACCATCGGCGCCCAAAACGCCAGCATGCGCGAGCTGGTGGATGACTTCGCCCCCGCCCTGGCGGAGCGCCCCTCCCAGACCCCATCTCTGGCTCCCGCTGGTCTTCTGCCCCCTGAGGCCTGTGAGCTGAAGGCCCTCAAGGGCCGTTTCGGCAAACTCGCCGAGGCCCAGACCTGGCTGGAGGGGCGAATCGGCCCGGCCCCGAAGAAGCCCACCTGGGCTGTGATCGCCCAAACCTGCCGCGAAGGCGCCTGGCCGGCGGTCACCAGCCGCGCCGCCGCAAAAAGCCTCACCGCCGCGGAGTTGGAGGCGCTGCTGACGGGCTTGGAGCGCCGGTTGGAGCAACGGTTGGAAGAGCGCTTCACCCGCCTGGAGGGCTTGCTCATCGCCCTGGCCGCCGCTGTGGAAAGGCGCCAATCGGCCTGAGCGGTGGCTGGCGCCCGGCCGGGCAATCCATGCTTTTTCGGGGTACCAACATTGATGATGTCCTTATTGGTTTGTAGCCGAACGCTCAAGATCAGCGGCGGGTAGTACATTGAGCGATAAGGGAAAAATCTTTGCTCCCGGCCGCTGGATCTTGATGTTAGGCGGTGACCTTAACGCCAGCATGGATTATCGCAAACGATCCATAGTACTATGATATCTCCCTCGACAAGATTAATAGATGGCATGGTTCGTCTCTGCAAGTAGCGGTTGCAATGGGCGACCTTATTGCAGCACGAACTAATTGGCTGGGCTTCCGGGAACACGAAGAGATGGCATCTCTCTACAAGTCTTTGGAGCTATATATTGCATTAGCGTGACAACACACCAAGCATGCATTGGATATATTGTGCGGCCTGCAAGGCCTCGTGGATTTGTTCACCTAATTGTCTCAATAACAACTCTGGCCTTTTACGAGAGTCGGGACTGCCTAAGTCGTTCGATGCCCTTACAATGGCGCCACATTGGCCTTTTCGCAAGGCTACAGTCTGCTTAAGGAATCCGGCTGATCCCACTGCCAATATCTATCCCCATTCTGCTTAAGACCCGTACCACGAAAGACTGCTTCTATGCTGCTTAAGTCCGTTGAGGCGCTAACCCTCCACTTCTTCTCAATACAATGCTCTATTGCCGCCTTCAGAAGCATGCAACCATATCTACGACCACGGCACTCTTCTCTGGTGTATACGTGAAGGGTATCATCGGTGCAAGTTGACCATTGAGCCTTGTAGACTATGCATGGATATGAATCACTTTCATCTCCCAAAGAGGTTAGACCTCGACAATGCAGCTGAGCCGTATAGACCTCATATATCTTCTTGCTATATGTCATAACTCCATACCAGCCTGATTGGCTATCAGGCAGCTTTATTTGCTCTATCTTGTAAAGTAAATTGGGACTTTCCGAAAGTTTTAGTAGCATCTTCTTGAGTTGTGCGTTTTTCATGCTCACATGTTCCGCATATGCAGTATAGCTCAGAGCAATCCTCGGACCACTCACGCTGGGCCATGTTTAATGACTAGTTGAAGCTGTGGTAGGGCAAGAATGGACCTATGGCAGCACAAAGACACAACGCGGGGCTTGGTCTGAGAGATGCCTTGTAAAGGCTCTCTAGACATTCAGTATCCTAACGTTCGAGCAAACTCTCCCGCTACGGCAAGCGTCGTAGCGGGAGGGTTAAGCGAGTGGTTAGCTGTCTCCGCAACTACTTGGACTTGTATAGCTTTTCCACCTGTTGATTTACGTAGGTGGCAAATCGGTCCACCGACATCACAGCTACTACTAGTGACGCAAGAGAGAGAATCGCAGCGCCTACTGTTACTAGCTCCATTCTGGCTTGGGTGCGGATGTTTTCTCGCGTGCTCAAGATGCCAGATAGTTGTTCCAAATGCTCTCGCGACTCCTTTTCTAGGAGCTGAGCGCGAGAGGCCAGGAAATGTGTGCGAGAACGGAGTGCCTCTGAGATTTTTGTAGGCGGGTCTTCTGGGCGCCAACCACTAGCCTGGAAGTCTTCGCAGTTCCAACTATACGAGCTAATCGTCTTGGATTTGGCCGCCAGTTCCGAGGTGAATGCTGGCACGCCAACTGACTGCTCAAAGAAGAGTCGGATTCTCTCCAGGCATTTCACAGTACCTCGTCGGGTGGTGGTATCCGGAGATAGCGTGCTCGGTGCAAGGCGAAGGCGTCGAACAATCTCGCGAAGTGCAGCGGTTGCAGCGAAATGAACCAAGACACCTCGGATTTGATCATCCACAAGCGAAATGTAGACAGAATCGTTCGGATCGCCGCGGTGCTTTAGGTGCTCCGTAGTCAGTCGCGCTGTTCTGAGGTTTACGATGGCGTGATACCGAAGATCGCCATCAAACTCGGGCCAACAGAGCTTGATTCCTTCCATGCTGTTCAGCGTCCAGACTTCCCGATGGCCAAGCGGTGAAGTTAGCCGAATCCAATCTGGCTCAAGGCTGCTGTGTTCGTAGTCAAGGAGGCAGTGGCTATCGGTTGTAAGCAGTTCAGCGGTAGGGAGTCGATTGCCGTCCGAAGCAAGCGAAAAAAGCCCCGGTAGATGCACGGTGAACCATTTTGCTACGAGCGTCCGTGTGCTGACTCGTGCTGCGTCAACCGCCCGACGCTTTGCATGTTCGACGTCATAGGAGCGGTATCCACCATGGAGGGGCTCGTGCACAGTCTTTCTGTCAAGATTGATCTCCACCTGATACGCACTGCAGGCCGGTTCCCTGAGAACGAAGCACATGATGACTGCTGTAATCGATGGCGAGAGTTGGAAGATCCAGCCACGGGCGTAGTCAACAGTGTCTGGAAGGGGTGCTGGCCGGGCTTTTGAGAGGAAGCGGCTCTTACCAGGACGGTCGATCGGTCCAAGATTGAAGCTGCCCTCGGTGCCATAGGTGCGTTGCTCATCAATCCAGGAGCCAGGGTTGGTGTTAAAGCCGAAAAGGCGCTCATCGTTCCAGCCCAATTGCTTCATGCCGCGATGAAGCTTGTCTATCTCTGCAGGGCCATAGATCTCTACACCCCATATGGCGACCTGCTGAAGACGTTCATCAGGCGGGACGCGCGAAGCAAAGTTGTGCTTTGCATCTCGGTCTCGCAGGTAGTCTCGTTCCGAGCGATATGGCGACGGTACCAACCCAGGAAATCGAAAGTGGATGCGGCGCCATACGCGCCTCAAGACTCGCTCGATTTGAGACTTAGTTTTGGGTGGATACGCTGGAGCATCCTCGACAGAAGGAGTACCCGAATTGGATTGGAGGGTATTCAGTGATCGGCCCTGAGGGGGTGCATCTTCGGACATGAAACGCCTAACGCTCCAGATCAGAAGCGGGTGAGAACTGTTGATATTGAAAGACGACTTCGTCCCCCCCGTCTTCTGCATCTGGTTGTTCGGCGGTTCACTGGATACGTTCTTGGATGTGGTTCCCATCGTGAGCGAGCTAAGTGTGGGGCAAAGCACCATTAACATGGCAGATCTTCACACGGGATCGTTTAGCGCATAAGCTTCCTTGGGAGATCAGTACGACATAGCACTAATAGTATACAATCCTACCTGGCGGGCCAGCACGCGGGCGGCCCCGTGCACGCCTTCGTCGAGCCGCAGGGTGGATCGAATCTTTGGTTGCGCGTCACACACATCGATAGAGAGGTGAGCGACCGCGTCAGCATCCTCTGGGCGGCTGTTGTCATCAACACCGGCGGAGAGCATGCCCGCCTCGGAAGGATGGTCTGCCGATGCAGACCTGCCATACTCCTCGGACGGAAGCCACGCGGGAGGCCTGGCCGAGGTGCAGCTGTTCCTCTCCACCGTCAGCGACGAATTCCGCTCCTACCGCGATCACCTGCGCCACGCCCTTGATCGCCCGAATGTGACCGTGAAGGTGCAGGAAGACTTCATCGTTTCCGGCACCCCCACCCTGGAGATGCTCGACGACTACATCCGCCATTGCGATGGGGTGATCCACCTGGTGGGCGACATGACCGGCTCGCCAGCCAGACCCCAGTCGCTGGCGGCCATTCGGGAGCGCTACCCGGATCTGGCGGAGAAACTGAAGCCGATCGCAGAATGCCTGCATCCGTGCGGTCCTTCGCTCTCCTACACCCAGTGGGAGGCCTGGCTGGCGCTGCTCCACGGCAGGAAGCTGTTCATCGCCACCCCCGATGCCGAGGCACCCCGGGATGGGAAGCACGTGCAGGATCCCGCGCAGATCCAGGCCCAGCAGGATCACCTGGCCCGTCTCCGTGGGATGGAGCGCTATCCGGGCGTCACCTTCACCAGCGCCGACCACCTCGCCTGGAACGTGCTCCGCTCCTACATCCTCGATGGGCTCGTGGAGGCGAGGCTGGATCACCTGTGCCCCCCGCCCACCACCACCGGCTGGACCTGGCCGCGCCCCTGGGATTTCTCCGGCTACCTGCGCGAGAAGCGCCAGGGCTTCATCGGCCGCCGCTGGCTGTTCGATGCGGTGAGGGCCTGGCACGGCAACCCGGTGGCCTCCCAGGCGTTGCTGATCGTGGCCGATTTCGGCGTGGGCAAATCCGCCTTCATGGCCGAACTCGCCGCCACCGGCACGGCGGAGCAGGGCCTGCCGATCGCCGCCCACCACTTCTGCGACCACAACACCGCAGCCACCCTGGAGGCCGCCACCTTCGTGCGCAGCGTGGCGGCTCAGCTCGCCGGGGTCCTACCCGCCTACCAGGCGGCGGTGGAGGCCGATCCGGAGGCCCGGCGCTGGCTGGAAGAGGCCCAGACCGATCCCGCCAGCGCCTTCAGCCAGGCGGTGATCGGCAAACTCCACGGGATTGCGGCCCCTGCGGCCCCCTCGCTGCTGCTGGTGGATGGGCTGGATGAAACCCTCGCGGACCCCTCCTCAAGCGCCGGCGGCAACGGCAGCTCGATCGTGGCCCTACTGGCCAGCGGCACAGGGAAACTTCCCCCCTGGCTGCGGGTGCTGGCCACGAGCCGCCGGCGCCAGGAGGTGCGCCAGCCGCTGGACGCCGCTTATAAATGCGATCTGCTGGATGCCGAGGAAGCCCGCAACCTCAGCGACATTCACGACTACGTGCTCGGCCGCTGCGGCAGCGAACCCCTTGCCACGCGGCTGGCACAGGCCGGCAAGAGCCCTGAGCAGCTGGCGGAGCGGCTGGCGGATTTCGAGCAGAGCGGCGGCAAGTTTCTCTACGCCGTGCGGGTGCTCAACGATCTGGCCAGCACCAACGGCTCCCTCAGGCCCGATCGCCTCGACGATCTGCCCCGCGGCATGGAGGGCTTCTACCTCGATGCCTTCCGGCACCGGTTTCCAGCAGGTGAAGACTTCGAACCGATGCGCGCTCTGCTGGGGGTGCTGTGCTCCCAACGGGAGCCGCTGGGCCGCAGGGAGCTGGCGGCCATCCTTTCGGTGGGTGAGCCCCGGGCGGTGAGCGAGCCCCAGGTGCAGCGGCTGCTGGCGAAGATCGAAGACTTTCTGCGCATCACCAACAAGTTGATCGCCTTCGACCACCTCTCCCTGGTGCAGTGGCTCAGCGAGGAGAACGACGACGGCTTCCCCCAGGCTGGCACCTATGCCGTGCAACTGGAGAACGTTCAGCAGAGATTCACCAGGTGGGCCCGCGCCGAGGTGGCGGCGGGGCGGGCCCATGAATGGCCCTACCTCACCCGCCACCTGGCGGCGCACCTCGTGCCGGGCGAGCGCCAGGAGTGTTTCTCTCAGCTGCTGCTGGATCTGCGCTGGCTTGAGGCCCGGCTCCGGTTGGCCGACCTCAACGCCCTGCTCAGCGACTGGCAGTGGATCACCCCTACCCCGGAGTTCACGGCGGTGGAGCGGGCCTTGCGTCAGGGCGCCCATGTGCTGAGCCACCAGGGGCAGGGGTGGAGCGGCCTTGAGCAACTCCCTTCCCAACTGCTGGCGCGCCTTCCCTGCAGCACCGCAGTCGAAACGGACAAGGCAGGTCAAGGCCTGCGCGACCAGGCCATCACCCAGCTCCAGCAGGCTGGCGGCCCGCGCCCCCTCACCGCCAGCCTTCTGGCCGACGAGGCCTTGCTGCGCACCCTCAGCGGCCATGCAAGCAGTGTGAACGCCCTGGCGGTGCTCCCTGACGGGCGGCTCGCTTCGGGGGCAGACGATCGAACCATCAAGCTCTGGGATCCGGCCAGCGGCCAGCTCCAAGCCACCATGGAAGGCCATTCCGGCCCGGTGAACGCCCTGGCGGTGCTCCCAGGCGGACGGCTCGCTTCGGGGGCATTCGATGGCACCATCAAGCTCTGGGATCCGGCCAGCGGCGAGCTCCAAGCCACCCTGGAAGGCCATTCCGGCTGGGTGTTTGCCCTGGCGGTGCTCCCAGGCGGACGGCTCGCTTCGGGGGCAGGCGATGGCACCATCAAGCTCTGGGATCCGGCCAGCGGCCAGCTCCAAGCCACCCTGGAAGGCCATTCCGGCCCGGTGATGGCCCTGGCGGTGCTCCCAGGCGGACGGCTCGCTTCGGGGGCAGGCGATCGCACCATCAAGCTCTGGGATCCGGCCACAGGCCAGCTCCAAGCCACCCTGGAAGGCCATTCCGGCCCGGTCAGCGCCCTGGCGGTGCTCCGCGATGGGCGCCTCGCTTCGGGATCCTGGGATAACACCATCAAGCTGTGGGATCCGACCAGCGGCCAACTACTCGCCACCCTGGAAGGCCATTCCGGCTGGGTGAGGGCCCTGGCGGTGCTCCCAGGCGGACGGCTCGCTTCGGGGGCAGACGATCGCACCATCAAGCTCTGGGATCCGGCCAGCGGCCAGCTCCAAGCCACCCTGGAAGGCCATTCCGGCCGGGTGAACGCCCTGGCGGTGCTCCCAGGCGGACGGCTCGCTTCGGGGGCAAACGATCGCACCATCAAGCTCTGGGATCCGGCCAGCGGCCAGCTCAAAGCCACCCTGGAAGGCCATTCCGACTGGGTGAGGGCCCTGGCGGTGCTCCCAGGCGGACGGCTCGCTTCGGGGGCATTCGATGGCACCATCAAGCTCTGGGATCCGGCCACAGGCCAGCTCAAAGCCACCCTGGAAGGCCATTCCGGCCCGGTGAACGCCCTGGCGGTGCTCCCAGGCGGACGGCTCGCTTCGGGGGCATTCGATCGCACCATCAAGCTCTGGGATCCGGCCAGCGGCCAGCTCCAAGCCACCCTGGAAGGCCATTCCGCCTCGGTGATGGTCCTGGCGGTGCTCCCAGGCGGACGGCTCGCTTCGGGGGCAGGCGATGGCACCATCAAGCTCTGGGATCCGGCCAGCGGCCAGCTCCAAGCCACCCTGGAAGGCCATTCCGACTGGGTGAGGGCCCT
>Ga0315907_10005329_pt1 | contig 14072 bp, 13 predicted proteins | sample LakEriMetagenome_3_FD_203525 | JGI IMG/M metagenome (GOLD analysis project Ga0315907, IMG submission 203525) | Freshwater fungal communities from buoy surface, Lake Erie, Ohio, United States - Buoy 12 MA123 | ecosystem: Environmental > Aquatic > Freshwater > Lake > Lake biofilm | place: USA...
GCCGGGGGAGACCGCAAAGGCGGCGGTGCAGGCGCCGGAGAGCACCGTCATCCCGGCCGCTAGTCCCTCGCCGCGTCGCGCGAGGGCGCGTACCAGCCAGGCGACCGACGATGCGGGGTGTCCGAGGACGGCTGCTCCCGCCGCGGTGGCCACGACCTGCCCGTTGAGTTCGAGGACGACGCCCAGCAAGCGCAGGTCGATTCCGACGGGATCGACGAGCTGTGATCCCGTGATGAATCCGGCGGACGACGAGTTGTCGGCGACCACATCCGGGAGTGTGAAGGAGTAGCCGGCGTAGCGAGAGTCGAGCACGTCGATGGCCGGCATGACGGCGGCGGTCGCTGCCAGCACGTCCGCGGCACCGATGTCGGCTCCCTCGAGGTCATCGCCGATGAGGAAGGCAATCTCGGCCTCGACACGCGGCTGGATGAAGCGCTCGACCACGAGAGGCTCGCCCGGCTCGATGCGCATGTCATTCGTCAGCCAGCCGTAGAGTGGCTCGCTCACATTCATCTGCTTCTGCTTGGCCTCGCTCGTGAGGCCAAGCTTGGCACCCACGACGCGGTGACCCTGGGCGATGCGATCGGCAACGACAAGCGCCTGTACGTCGTATGCCGTCGGGATGTCGAAGTCGCCGTAGTCGCCCGTGAGTGCCGTCGTGGCGGTGCGGCTGCGCACCGCGGCGGTGAGCCGGGTCGCGGCTTCCTGGGTGGGCAGGCTCATGTGGTCACCTCAGCTTCGGCGTGCTTGCGGGCTAGCTCGAGGGCAACGTCGATGATCATGTCCTCCTGCCCACCGACCACCTGACGACGGCCGAGCTCGAGCAGGATCTCCGAGACGGGCACGTTGTAGCGGTCGGCGGCACGCTCCGCATGGAGCAGGAAGCTGCCGTAGACACCGGCGTAGCCGAGAAGCAGGCCGGCGCGGTCGATGACCTGCTGTCGGGGCATGAGTGGCCGCACCACCTCCTCGGCCACATCCATGAGGACCAGGGGGTCCACCCCGGTCTCGATGCCGTACTTGGTCGAGACGGCGGCGAGAATCTCCGTGGGGCAGTTGCCGGCGCCAGCGCCGAGACCCGCTGACGTGCCGTCGAGGTTCTTGGCGCCCTCTTCGTAGGCGGCGATGGAGTTGGCCACGGCCATGGAGAGGTTGTTGTGCGCGTGCACGCCGAGAGGGATATCGAGGGCCTTCACGAGAGCGCTCACGCGGCGGCGAACATCCTCCACGGTCATGGCTCCGGCCGAGTCGGCGATGTAGATCGTGTCGGCGCCGTAGGACTGCATGAGGAGCGCCTGCTCCACGAGGCCCTCGGGGGAGTTCATGTGGGACATCATGAGGAATCCGATCGCCTCCATCCCGAGTTCCTTGGCCACCTTGATGTGCTGCTCGGTGATATCAGCTTCGGTGCAGTGCACGGCGATTCGGGCGACGGAGACGCCGAGCTCCCGCACCTCGCGGAGGTCATCGGCGAGGCCGATGCCCGGGAGCATGAGGCAGGCGATCTGTGCCTGCTGCGCGGTCTCGCACGCCTGGGCGATGAGTTCCTTCTCCGGCACGGCCGAGAATCCGTAGTTGAAGCTCGAGCCACCGAGCCCATCACCGTGGGCGATCTCGATGACCTGCACGCCGGCGCGGTCAAGGCCCGCGACGATCTTGATGACGTCCTCGGCGTAGTACTGGTGGCTGATCGCATGTGACCCGTCGCGCAGAGTGGAGTCGATGAGGCGGTAGTCGGTGGTCATGCGGAGGCACCTTCCCGGTGATCGGCGATCGCCTCGCCGACGCGCATGGCGGCGGCGGTCATGATGTCGAGATTCCCCGCGTAGGGGGGCAGGTAGTCACCCGCGCCCTCGACTTCCAGGAGCACGACGACCCGATGGGGGACCACCCCACCGGGCGTGTTGTAGGGACCCTCCTCGATCACGGGCGGATTCTTCAGGCGATAGCCAGGGACGTACTGCGCGACGTCCTTCTCCATGGCGTAGATGGACTCGAGGACGGCATCGTGGTCCGTGCCCTCCGGAAGCGCCCCGAAGACGGTATTGCGCATGATGATCGGCGGCTCCGCCGGATTGAGGATGATGATCGCCTTGCTCGTCTCGGCACCGCCGATCTCGCGCAGTGCTGTCGAGGTGGTCTTGGTGAATTCGTCGATGTTCTGCCGGGTGCCGGGACCCGCTGACTTCGACGACACTGTCGACACCATCTCGGCATAGGGGAGCGAGGGAACGGCTCGCCTGATGGCGTGCACCATCGGGGTGGTGGCCTGGCCGCCGCACGTCACCATGTTGATGTTGGGGGCGTCGAGGTGCTGTGTGAGGTTGACCGCCGCGATGACCTTGGGTCCGCGGGCAGCGGGAGTGAGGTCGATGGCGGTGATCCCGGCTTCGGCGTACTTCTTGGCATAGCGCACGTGCACGTACGCGCTCGTGGCGTCGAAGACCATGTCGAAGTCGTCGCCGTGCTCGAGGACCCAGTCCGGTCCCTCGTGTGGGGCGTCGATGCCGAGTGCCTTCGCGCGGGCGAGGCCATCCGAGGACGGGTCGATGCCCACGAGTGCGGTGAGCTGCAACCTGTCGCTGCGGAGCATCTTGACCATGAGGTCGGTCCCGATGTTGCCGGAGCCGACGATGGCACATCGCAAAGGCATGCCGTGATCCCTTCGTGTCGGGGCGAGCGGAGTCAGGTGGTGCGCAAGGTGATGGGGCCAAGGCGATCGAAGTCGGCGCGGAAGACGTCGCCCGCCTCGAAGGGCACGGCGGCGTGGAGTGCGCCGGTCATGATGATGGCGCCAGCCGGCAGTGAGACACCCAGGGGATGAAGGGTGTTGGCCAGCCAGGCGACGGCATCCAGGGGTCCGCCGAGTGCCGCCGCTCCCGCACCCGTCGCGACGAGCTCGCCGTTCTTCGTGAAGACCATGCCGATGAGTGCCGGGTCGAAGTCCCCCAGGGGGACGACCCTGCTCCCGAAGGCCACCGCGCCGTTGGAAGCGAGGTCGGAGACGGTGTCTGCCAGCTTGATCCTCCAGTCGGCGATGCGACTGTCGACGATCTCGAGTGCGGCTACGAGCCCGCGGGTTGCCTCCCATGCTTCGGCGGCCGTGCAATGCGGGCCTGACAAGGGTGCATCGAGGACGACGCAGATCTCGGCCTCCATGCGGGGCGAGATGTAGTCGTCGCAGGGCACCTCGCCGCCGTCGGGATAGACGGTGGAGCCGAGGACGGGTGCGTAGTCGGGCTGGTCCACGCCGAGCATCTCCTGCATGGGCTGGCTGGTGAGGCCCAGCTTGTAGCCGATGATCGAGTCTCCTTCGGCGAGCAGGCCAGCCACCAGTCCCTGCTGGACGGCGTAGGCGTCGGCGATCGTCATGTCGGGGAAGCGCTCGGTCAGCGCGGCGATGGGCGTGTGGTCGCGACGCGCAGCGAGGAGGGCCTGCGACATCTCGCGGATCTGCTCGGCGTCAGGTCTGGTCACGGGCTGCCCTCTCCTGCGGATCGACGTGGTGTGCGGGGATCGCGGTAGCCGAGACGTCGGCTGACGGCCATGGCGGCATCGACTGCGGGACGAGCGAAGCGGCGCAGGGAGTCGCTTCCCAGCCGCTGAACGGGACCCACGATGGAGAGGGCAGCAATGACCTCACCCCTCTCGTTGCGCACCGGTGCGGCGATCGAGGCGGCCCCGAGCTCGGACTCGTTGACATTCTCCGCCCACCCCTGGCGGCGGACCTCGGCGAGGGCACTGCGCAGGGCTCGGGGATCCGTGATCGTGTACGGCGTCTTGCGCTCGAGTCGCCACCCGCGCATGAGCACCTCCAACTCCTCTTCCGACAAATAGGCCAGGAGGAGCTTGCCCGTGCTGGTGCAGTGCGCATCGTTGCGGTGGCCGACCCGGCCGAAGAGCCGGAGTGTCTGAGGGCTCTCCCGTCTCTCGACGTAGACAACCTCGCGTCCGTCGAGCACCGCCACCTGCACCGTCTCGCGCGTGGCGTTGCGCAACTGGTCGATCACGGGGGAGCACGCCTCGTGAAGATCGTTGTGCAGGGCTACCGATGCACCGAGTTCATACATCGCCAATCCAAGGCGGTAGGCGCCGGTCTCGGGATCCTGCTCGAGGAGTCGCTCCTCGGCGAGGGTGCTCAGCAGGCGGTGGGCCGTGCTCTTGCCGATGCCGAGGCGCCGAGACAACTCGGTCACGCCGATGTCTCGGTCGCCACGACCGAACTCCTTGAGCAGTCGCGCGGCATTGCGCACGCTGGAGAGCGTCGAGTGCTGTCGGCGCGCAGGAGTCTCGGTCATCGTGCACTCCTCAGGTGCTGGATCAGGCTGCGCCGCACTTCGTCAGGGTCCGTGGGCGGGTCGATGCTCATGCCGGGGAGACCCGGTGCGATCGCCTGTGCGAGTGCCACATGAGCGCGGGGCAGGCCCGCGATGCTGGCGCCCTGCATCTCGTCGACCAGGCTCTCGCGCCCCGGTGCATGTGCCCGCAGTGCATCGAAGTCACGTGCTGCGGCGGCATGTGCGTGAGCAAGTCCGGTGCCAGCGTGCAGTGCATGGTGGGCGGTGAGAGTGCCCCCCGGCGGCACTGCGAGGTGGTACGCCACAGTGCGGATGCCCAGCGCGCGTCGCACTTCATCGTGATCGGGACCCTCGGTCTCCTCGATCAGGCCGAGCGCCGGCACGACGACGGGGTCGAAGAAGCGCAGGGTCCACGCGAGATCGTCGAGCGAGTCGGCCATCTCGACCTCGGGACCCCGGGGCGCGGGGAGGGATTCGACCGTGCCAATCACGTGAAGCATGCGCACGCCGGCGGCGGCCACCGTAATGCGACCCGCGGCGACGAGGGGGAGGCGGGCGCGTTCCGCGGGAGGGAGCGTGGCGACGGCATCCAGGTATGCCTGGTGCAGGGCGCGCACGTAGTCGGCCATCGCCTGCCTCATGGCCTCGGGCCCAGTCCCCTCCACGCGCGGGAACGTATCAGATACGTCCCGCATGCGGGAACGCTGTCCTTCCATGCGGGACAGCATGGGCCTAGGTTTCGAGCACCCGAGAGGCCCGCGGGCCGGGAGGAGCGACGATGGGAATCCTGCGCTTGGCGCACGTCGACATCACTGTGACGGACCTGGACCTGGCCGCGGCGTACTACACCGAGGTCATGGGGATGCTCGAGGTCGAGCGTGACGAGAACTCGGTCTATCTCAAGTGCTGGGATGAAGTGGACCATCACTCACTGCGCATCTCCTACGCGCCGCGCGTGGGCTTCGATCTCATGTCGTTCAAGGTGCTGCGCGAGGACGATCTTGCCGAGCTCGAGAATGCCGTCGGCAAGTACGGCTTCCCTGTCGAGCGGGTAAGCAAGGGCGCGTCCATCGGCCAGGGTGAGTCCATCCGCTTCGAGACGCCGTCGGGTCAGGTCATGGAGCTCGTCCACGACGTGGAGAAGGTCGGTCGCGCCACGGGCTCACTCAATCCCGTGCCGTTCTTCGAGGGGAGTCGCGGCATCGCGCCACCGCGCATGGATCACCTGCTTGTCACAGCGGAGGAGGTCGGGGAGTCGACGAAGTTCTTCACGGACGTCCTGGGATTCCGCGTGACCGAGCAGCTGCTCGACGGCGATGGGCACCAGGCTGCGACGTGGATGGAGCGCTCGCACTCCCCGCACGACCTGGCGATCGTCTCCGGGCCCAACGGAGGGCTGCATCACTTCGCCTACTGGCTGGACGACTGGGATCACGTGCGCAAGAGCGCTGACATCCTCGCCTACAACGGCATTCAGATCGACGTCGGTCCGACGCGTCACGGCATCACGCGCGGCAACACCATCTACTTCTTCGACCCGCTGGGCACGCGCAATGAGGTCTTCACCGGCGGATACCGCCCCGATCCCGATTTCCCCACCATCACGTGGACCGAGGACAACATCGGCAGGGCCGTCTTCTACTACGAGGGCGAACTCAACGAGCGATTCATGAAGGTGCACACCTGATGGCCATCCTGCGTCTGTCCCATGTGGAGATCAAGGTCCCCGATCTCGAGCTCGCCACCGCGTATTACACCGAGGTCCTTGGCCTCGTCGAGACGGCGCGGGAGCCCGAGCGCGTCTATCTCAAGTGCTGGGATGAGCACCAGCATCACTCGGTCGTGCTCACCTACTCGTCGTCCTATGGTCTCGCGCACATGGGCTGGAAGGTCGAGAGCCTCGAGGATCTCGACTACTACGCCGCACGGCTCGAGGACGCCGGAATCGCGGTGAAGCGCATGCAGGGTCTCGAGGTCGGACTCGGCGGCGGCACGGTGGCGCGCTTCGAGACGCCGTCGGGCCACCACATGGAGCTCATCCATGGCATGGAGCAGGTGGGCAACCTTCTCCCGCTCACGAACCCGCCGCCTCGCCCGCTGGGCCTCGTGGGGATCGCCCCGCCCAGGATCGACCACATCTTCCTGACGGTCGAGGACGTCAACGGCATGACGTCGTTCCTGCAGGAGGTGCTCGACTTCCACCTCACCGAGCAGGTGCTCGGCGACGATGGCTTCCAGATTGCGACCTGGCTCGAGGTGTCGCACTCCTCGCATGACATCGCGCTGGTGACCGGTCCCGATGGAGGGCTTCACCACTTTGCCTTCTGGGTCGACGACTGGAACGACATTCGCACTGCCTCCGACGTGCTGGCCTATCACGGTGTGCGCATTGAGACGAATCCCACGCGCCACGGTGCGACGCGCGGCCACTGCATCTACTTCTTCGATCCGGCCGGCAACCGCAACGAGGTCTTCACCGGCGGCTACTGGGCCGATCCCGACGAACCCCCGGTCACCTGGACCGAAGGCGAGATGGGTCGCGCGCTGTTCTACTACGACGGCGTCGTCAATCAGCGCTTCCTCACGGTGCACAGCTAGGAGTCGAGATGACAATCACTGGACCCGACGCCACGCACGTCACCCTGCCGCGCACCGAGCGCCCCGATGCACCCGCCTACCTCCAGCGCTACTTCGATCGCGAGGCGCGCGGGCTGCGCCCGGACGTGGCAGAGCCGGCCCAGCCCGAGGATGACGTCCCCCTGTACCTCCGACGATTCCGCGATCGCCGCACCGGTGACACGGGGCTGGAAGCCCCCGTGCCGCTTTGGGAGGGCGCTGATGTGGGTGCCACCCGCGCATGGGCAGAGGTCACCCGCACGAAGGAGATCGTGCCGGAGCGCAAGGACCAGACCAAGGGCGCCGTCACCGACGTCTATTTCGTGCGCCACGGCGAGACGCAGGGGTACTCGACCGAGTCGGGACTCACCCCCCTGGGCTCGTGGCAGGCCCATCGACGTGGCAAGGAACTCGCCCGCAGGGTGATGTCTGGACATCACGTCACCATGGCGTGCGCCGACACCAACCGCGCGCGCCAGACCGCCGAGGGGATCCGCAAGGGCATGCTCGATGAGCTCGTCCTCTTCGGTCGCGAGGCCACGGTCGGCGATGTCACGACGTACGAGGAATTCCGCAACTTCCAGGTCATGACCCCCGATGGCTTCCGCGACGTGACCCAGGCCTTCCGGCTGTATCTCTCCGAGTTGGAGAAGTACGAGCGCATCGGTCTTGGTGGTCGGCCCACGTGGCTCGTGGAGGTCGATCGCTTCTGGGGTATCCAGCAGGCCGGGGGCGATCCCATCACCCACTGGCTGACCATGCCCATGCTCACCTTCGAGCCCCCGGTGGCCGCCGTGCGTCGCTTCTGGGCGGGGCTCATGCGCCTGCACGACGAAACTCCGGGCCAGTCGGTGATCGTGGCAACCCACTCCGGACCCATTCGCGCCTTCGCGACGTGGGCATTGGGCTACGACCCGGGCGAGCCCTTCAATACCGAATTCGTGCGCGTCCGCCTCCTTGAGGGCGGTGAGACCGCGCTCGTGCTCTATCGCAATCGTGTCCAGGAAGTATCGGTGCCGGACTTCGACGGCCTGCCCGATTGGTGGGCCGGGCTCGAGGGTCGGGCCTTGCCCGTGAGCCGACGGGGGGAGTCCGCATGAGCGACGTGACCGTGTGGTTCGAGGGCTACTGGCCCGGTCTCAAGGCTGAGGTGGGCGGCAAGGCGGCGAGCCTCGGGGAGATGACCGGCGCAGGTCTGCCGGTCCCACCCGGCTTCGCGGTGACGACCGCGGGCTACCGCGCCGCCCACGACGCGTCCGACCTCGACGCCACGCTCGCCCGGCTGCTCCACGGCCTCGACATCTCAGACACCACTCGTGTGAGTGTGGTGTGCGGCGAGATCCGCGATGTGATCCGGGAAATGCCCCTGCCCGCCGATGTCGAGCAGCAGATTCGTCATGACTACGCCGAACTGAGCCGCAAGTGCGACGTCGAGGACCTACCCGTCGCTGTGCGGTCGTCGGCTACGTCAGAGGACTCGCCCGACGCGTCATTTGCGGGTGAGCACGACACCTACCTGTGGGTCAGGGGTGGCGACGCTGTCGTCGACGCCGTCCGTCGCTGCTGGGCCAGCCTCTTCACCGACCGCGCCACCTGCTACCGAGTGGAGATGGGCTACGAGCATCGCTCGGTCGAGATGGCTGTCGTCATTCAAAAGATGGTGCGGCCGATCGCCGCGGGCGTGGCCTTCACACTCAATCCGGCCAACGGCGACCGCTCGCAGGTGGCCGTCGACGCGGCGTGGGGCTTCGGCGAGGCTGTGGTCTCCGGAGAGGTCACACCCGACAACTTCCTCGTGGACAAGGTGCTTCTCGAGGTGAGCAAGCGCGAGATCAGCCACAAGGCGCATGAGTACCGCTTGACCGATCACGACTCGGTCGAGAAGGCCGAGGTCGAGGCGGAGCGTGCAGACACACCCTGCCTCACCGACCCCCAGTTGAAGGCCATCGCGGCCCTCGCGAAGACCGCGGAGAAGCACTACGGCTGCCCGCAGGACATCGAATGGGCGGTCGACGCTGATCTCCCGGACGGTGACAACGTCATCCTGCTCCAGGCGCGGCCGGAGACGGTGTGGAGCAAGAAGCCACGCCAATCCGTGGCGAGTTCCGCGGACAAGAACCCCATGGCCAGCATTGTCTCGACATTGATGAATCCGCTGTACGCACGTAAGGACTAGTGGAGGATCGCTCCACCCGGCAAGGACCCAGGATTCGTGACCCCCCCGGTCACGAACACACGAGAGGAATGGCAGATGGCCGATCGGTTCCCCAGCCCGTTCGACATCGAGACGCCCGCGGGCGCCGAGGGTTGGCAAGAGATGTACGTGTACTCGTCGCTCTTCAGCGAGTCACGGAAGGAGTTCGAGGACTCGATCTTCTGGTTCCAGGACGGTGTGCACTGGCCCAAGGTGCTCACACCCTGGGACGCCACCTTCTATGAGTTCGCGATCGCCTCGCTGTCGCAGTACAACACCCGCCATCTGCAGGTGCCCCCGGCCAACGGCATCGCCTTCCGCATCCTCAATGGCTACGGCTACCTCACCCCCGTCCCCGCCGATCCGGCGACCATCGAGGCGCGGGTTGAGAACTTCATGGATCGCGCCGGCTTCTACTTCATGAACTGGAACGACCTCTACGACAAGTGGATGATCAAGATCCGCAACCTGGTCAAGGAGCTCGAGAGCGTCAACTTCGAGCCCCTGCCCGAGATCGAGGACGCCGACGAGATCGTCAAGTCGGGGGCGGGACTGGGATCGGGCTATCAGATCCAGGAGAACTACCGCACACTGCTCGACCTCGCCCTCAAGCTGTGGAACTACCACTTCGAGTTCCTCAATCTCGGCTACGCCGCGTACCTGGACTTCTTCGGTTTCTGCAAGCAGGCTTTCCCCGGCATCCCCGACCTCGCTATTGCGAAGATGGTCGCGGGTGTCGAGGTCGACCTCTTCCGCCCCGACGAGGAGCTCAAGCGCCTTGCGCGCGTCGCACTCGACTCCGGTGTCGCCGAGGCGTTCGCCGTGGGCGATGTGGAGCAGACCTGCGAGATCCTCAAGGGCTCCGACGCGGGCCGTGCCTGGATCGCCTCCTTCCAGGAGTCAGCGGAGCCGTGGTTCAACTTCTCCACGGGCTCGGGCTTCTACCACTCCGACAAGATCTGGATCGAGAACGTCGAGATCCCCTTCGACTTCATCAACGACTACATCGTCAAGCTGCAGTCGGGCGAGGATCTCAATCGCCCGATGGAGGCGATTCGCGCGGAGCGGGATCGCGTCGTCAACGAGTACTCCGACCTTCTCGCCTCCGACGAGGATCGCGAGGCATTCCAGGGCAAGCTCGGCCTTGCACGCGTGGTGTTCCCCTACGTGGAGAACCACAACTTCTACGTCGAGCACTGGAGCCACTCGGTCATCTGGCGCAAGATGCGTCAGCTGGGAGAGGTCTTCGTCAAGGAAGGCTTCTGGAGCGAGCCCAACGACATCTTCTACCTCAAGCGCACCGAGGTCGAGGACGCACTGTGGGACTACTACGTCTCCTGGGCGACGCCCGAGCCAGCAGCCGGTCCCGGCCGCTGGCCCACGATCATCGAAAAGCGCAAGGGCATATGCAAGGCACTCAGCACCTGGAAGCCTGTGCCTGCCCTGGGCGCACCGCCCGAGGTCATCACCGAGCCCTTCACCGTCATGCTCTGGGGCATCACCTCCGACAGTGTGACCGCATGGCTCGGCGGCGGCGACGCCAAGGAAGGCGAGTTGCGCGGCATGGCGGCATCGCCAGGCCTCGTGGAGGGCCCGGCTCGTGTGATCTTCTCCCCGGACCAGATCAGCGAGATCCAGCAGGGCGAGATCCTGGTGGCACCGTTGACCGCACCCTCGTGGGCGCCGATCTTCGGCAAGATCCAGGCGACCGTGACCGACACGGGCGGGATGATGAGCCACGCGGCGATCGTCTGCCGCGAGTACGGCCTCCCGGCTGTCACCGGCACAGGCTTCGCCACAACCAACATCAAGACCGGACAGCGGATCCGCGTCGACGGCAACAACGGCGTCGTCACGGTCCTGGACTGACGATCACCGAGGAGGGGACTTAGGTCCCCTCCTCGGTGTCGGTCCCGCTGGGAGGAACGCACGCCTCCTATGTGAGGCCGCGAATCCCTAGCGTCACCCGCACGGCCCGGTACCGTCGAGGCACCGGATAAGCAAGGCACCGGATAAGCAAGGCCTAGAGAGCAGTACCGGAACGGGAAGGACCACCCATGCTGACTGTCGAGCAGAACGAGGAACTGACCAAGGTCGGACCCGGCACCCCCATGGGGGAGTTGCTGCGTCGCTACTGGTACCCCATCGCCTTCGAGCAGGACTTCGACTCAGCCCCCACCAAGACCGTGCGGCTCCTCAGCGAGGACTGGACCCTCTTCAAGACTCCCAAGTCCGGCAAGTACGGCATCGTCGCCGAGCACTGCCCGCATCGCAGCGCGTCGCTCACCTACGGCGTCGTCCACGAGGATGGCATTCGCTGCGGCTACCACGGATGGAAGTGGGACTTCGACGGCAACTGCCTCGAGCAGCCCGCCGAGGCGGACAATCAGAACTTCCGCGACCGCGTCAAGCAGAAGGCCGGCAAGGCACAGGTCATGGGAGGCATGGTCTGGGTGTACGTCGGCCCCGATCCCGCGCCCGAGCTTCCGCGCTTCGACGTTTTCGTCATGGACGGCATCAAGGACTGCGGCTACGCGACCCTGCCCTGCAATTGGCTTCAGATCATGGAGAACTCCGTCGACCCCCACCACGTGGAGTGGCTGCACGGCTACTACTTCAACTTCATGGGCGAGACCCAGGGCTTCGACGCCCCCAAGGCCTTCCAGAAGAAGCACCTCAGGACGGGCTTCGAGGAGATGGAGTGGGGCATCCTCAAGCGTCGCGTCCTCGAGGGCGGCTCTGAGGAGAATGACGACTGGAAGGTGGGCCACCCGCTGGTCTTCCCCTTCTACATGCGCGTGGGTGGCGCGGGCATCGACCAGATGCAGATTCGCGTGCCCATCGACGACACGACAACGTGGAAGCTCTTCTATTCCAATCACGCGCCGGACCGTGGCCAGTGGGAGCAGCAGGACCGCCCGGTGTTCTATGAGTACTTCTGGCGCGACGACCAGGGCCGCTTCATCACCGACTACATCGAAGGTCAGGACATCATGGCCTGGGTGAGCCAGGGCCCCGTGACCGATCGCACCCAGGAGCACCTGGGTCGCTCTGATGCCGGCGTCGCAATGTTGCGCAAGATGTTCAAGGAGAACATGAAGCGCGTGGCCAACGGCGAGGATCCCCTCGGCACGGTTCGTGAACCGCACGAGATCATCCCCCTGCCCTGCGAGCGCGACAAGTTCGGCGCCGAGCGGGAGTTCGCCGAGGCGTTCATCACGATGGGCTCGATGCGCTACAGCCCGCAAAAGCAGCAGTTGCTCGACCTCCATGCCGACGCATGGGCGCGACGCGAGAAGGCCGGCGCGGGTGCCTGATGACGCCGTTGACGATCAGGCAAGAGTCGCTTTGAGTGATCTCCCGCCTGATCCGCATCGACTGCCGCCGCCCGGGGCGTGGTTTGCTCCCGATGCCGAGCGTCACTTGCTGGATCGGCCGAAGTTCTGCCCCATGTGCGCAGCGAGCATCGAGGTCCACGGCGGCATCTCGACCGAGTACTGGATGGGCGACCAGCGGGTCTTCATGACCTGGTGCGGCGAGTGCGGATGGTTCGGCGACGTGGTGCGCTACGAGATGGTCACCATCACGGAGGAGGAGCACTGAGAGATGGGCACCATCTCCAGGACTCAGCCATGACCGCTCTCGTCTTCGACTTCGGCGGTCCCGTCCTTCTCACTCCCTTTGAGCTCCGATCGGTGGGCGAGAGATCACTCGGGCTCGCCCCGGGCACATTCGCGTGGACTGGCCCCTTCGACCCCGACTCGGATGCCGACTGGCGCACCTTCCAGGCGGGCGGCATGAACGAGCGGGAGTACTGGGCCCGTCGGTGCGCGGAGTTCCACGACCTGAGCGGGGAGCCCGCGGAGATGCCCTACTTCATGGCGCATCTCTACTCCGGCAGCGAGGACGAGCTTGTGCGTCCCGCGGCCCGGCAGCTCATCGCCGATGCGAAGGCCGCGGGGATCCCGGTGGGCATCCTCACCAATGACCTCACCGCCTTCCATGATCAGCAGTGGCTGGACCGCATGACGATCCTCCGCGAGTTCGACTACATGGTGGATGGCCGCAGCGACGGAGTCCTCAAGCCGGATCCGCGCGCGTACACCCTCATGGCCGAGCGCATGGGAGTAGCGCCGGAGGAGTGCGTTTTCATCGACGACCAGCCGGGCAACATCGTCGGTGCCGAGGCGGTGAGGATGCGTACCGTGCATCTCGATCCTGTCGATCCCGATCCAGGCTTCCTGCAAGCCCGGCACATGCTCGGACTCACCTGAGGAGCTGCCATGACTCGACCTTTTCGCGTGGCCGTCATTGGCTCTGGCCCTTCCGGGATGTATGCCACCGACGCGCTGGTCAGTCAGGAGGACATCCCGGTCTCGGTCGACATCATCGATCGCCTGCCCACGCCCTTCGGCCTCGTGCGCTACGGGGTCGCTCCGGACCATCTGAGCATCCGCTCGGTCCGTGACACCCTCGACAAGGTCCTCGATCATCCCGGCGTGAGATTCCTCGGCAACGTCGAGGTGGGACGCGATGTGTCGCTGGTGCAGCTCCGTGAGTTCTACGACGCAGTCGTCTTGACCTACGGCGCTTCGCGGGATCGTGGGCTTGGAATTCCCGGCGAGGAGCTGGCCGGCAGCATCGCGGCAACCGACTTCGTCAACTGGTACACCGGTCACCCCGACACGAGCCCGGACGCATTCAGCGACTTCCTGGCCTCGTCGACCAGTGTCGCCGTGATCGGCGTCGGCAATGTCGCCGTCGATGTCACCCGCGTCCTGTCCAAGGCGCCGGATGAGATCGAGCACACCGACATGCCCCAGCACGTCTTCGCGGCCCTGCGCGCCTCAGGGATCCACGACGTGCACCTCGTGGGCCGTCGCGGACCCGCGCAGGCCACCTGGACAACCAAGGAGCTGCGCGAGCTTGGTGAGCTCGCTCAGACCCAAGTGCTCGTGGCCGAA
>Ga0315907_10005331_pt1 | contig 14070 bp, 27 predicted proteins | sample LakEriMetagenome_3_FD_203525 | JGI IMG/M metagenome (GOLD analysis project Ga0315907, IMG submission 203525) | Freshwater fungal communities from buoy surface, Lake Erie, Ohio, United States - Buoy 12 MA123 | ecosystem: Environmental > Aquatic > Freshwater > Lake > Lake biofilm | place: USA...
AGGAGAAAAAGACGGTAAAAAAATGCAACAAGTAGATTATTCAAAACTTGTACCAATTTTAATTAAAGCAATTCAGGAATTAAATAATAAAATAAATAATAAAAATGGGATATTCAATTCAACCAGTCCAAATTTGGACTAACGGAACAGCCGCAACAGGCAACTATATTGACGCTAGTATTGTAAACGACAATTTAAGCGATTATGCGCAGTTTTACTGGCAGATCAGCAGCGTTACAACAGACAGCGAAGGCGCTGAAAGTAAGCAAAGCCTTACGCAAGGTAATACGACAATTAGCGGCGGCGACTATATTGTTTGGGGCGAAAGCCAGGACATTAATTTAGCTGCTTATGAGTATATTTGTAGCAAATTAAATTTAACCTTAATACCTTAAAAAATGGACAAACTACAAACGCTTAAAGTAGCAGCTTACGACCTACTAGCTAATATAGAATGGCTACAAGCAAAGCTGCGCGAAACTAACCTCGAAATCGCAGAAGAAACTAAAAAGCAAAATGGATCTACAACTAGTAACGATAGCAATTAGTAGCCTTTGCGGCTTTGTGGCGTCCTGGGCGGTGCTTAACCAGCGCGTAAAATCGCTAGAGGAAAAGCAGGCTAAACACGACGATCACGCTGAGCGCCTTATCCGCTTAGAAACTAAGCTGGACGTTATTATACAAAAATTTAAAAATACTTCACTATGAAAAAGCTACTTAAAAACTGGAAAACTACCTTTTTTGGCTTTGCTACCGTTATTGGCGGCATTGCAGCTATTTTAAAAGGCGACCTGGTTACAGGTATTACTACAATTGGCGCAGGCCTGGGCCTTACCGCTGCTAAGGACTTTGATAAAACAGGTATTTAATGGGAAACGCCAGGACGTACATAATTGCATTAGCAATACTTGCCCTGGTATTAATAGGATCAAAAGTGAGCGCCACCAAACTAATTGCGGACTTTGAGGGCCTTAGGCTAAAAGCCTACCAGGACAGCGCAGGCATTTGGACTATTGGTTACGGTACTACGCGCAACCCCGAAACAGGTTTGCCAATAAAAAAAGGCGACACAATTACAAAGGCAAAAGCACTAGCCTGGTTAAAAATTGGCACTAGCACAAGCGAAGGCGACGTAAATAGATTAGTAAAGGTTAGGATCAATGATAACCAGCGCAGCGCGCTTACGTCTTTTGTTTACAATATAGGCCCTACTAGATTTGCAAAAAGCACAATGCTACGCAAGCTAAATGCAGGCGCACCGAAACAGGAAGTAGCAGCAGAATTTATGCGCTGGGTTTATGCAGGCGGCAAGGTAATACCAGGACTTAAAATGCGGCGCGAACTAGAAAAGCAGCTATTTTTATCCTAATGAATTACGTAGTATTATATAGCGGATATCCAGCACCCAATTTTATACAAAATAACACACAAGCAAAAAGATATTTTTTTGATAGTGTTATGCCAATAGTTAAACCCGAATTAGTAAAATATCTAAAAAAAGGCGGTTTTATATTTGGTCAAGATCTCTATAAAAATATAAGATTAAAAACAATTAAACAGCCAGTAACACAAATCAAAGTAACAAACATAAACGGAAGAAAAAAGGTTAATACTGTTACAACCTATAAAACGGTAAGATTTTTATTGTTTGATATTTATTTTGAGGACACAAATAACGAAGGCTGAGAATATATTTTACAACAAATCAAAAAAACTGGTTTATTGAATGGAGATGTCTTTATTAAAAACAAGTGCTTATACATTCCATAAATAATTGATTTTACTATATTTACACGCTCCGCTGACTCCCAGCGGAATTTTTTTTTGTTTATATGCTATTTTGTTTTATAGATTTGTAGCGACAAACGATCTACATTCATTTAAATTCTAACCGTATGACTACACCAAACGACTTAGCAGCGTATAAAAAAATGCTGCAAGAAAAAATCACTGCGCTTCAGTTTTTAGGATCTAATCTAAAAGACACTAAGCGCATAGCTATTCAGCTAACCTTTAACTGCGAAAGCCGCGTTTTAATAGAACAGCGGCTAATTCCTTTTAATTTGGAAATGGAACTGCGCACTCTTATTGACGATTCTATTGACTTTTACCAGCGCCAGTTAATTAATGCTAACCAGGGAAACTATGAGCAAATTTGACCGCGTAATTAGCTGGAGTTATACCTGGCTATTTTGTTTCCCTTTAATGCTAGTAGTTATGCTGGCAGTAGAAACAGTTTTTTTTATTTACAGATCTATAAAATTAATCCAACTATGCAAAACCAAACTTTTAACGCTCCTGCGTTTCCCCCACAAATAGCACAAGACAACCTGGGCCGCATTATTGCGCCAATTCCTGGAATGAGTAAGCTAGAATACTTTACTATTCAGCTGCTACCTTTTTACCTAGAACTAGCCACAACAAAAAAGCTATCCGACAAAGGCGAGCCAGTTACACCAGTAGAGGCGGCAATCACAGCAGCAAAACAATTAATTGAAAAACTAAACACCAACGAAAATGAAAAAGACGTACTCAGCATTATTGAATAACCCTAAATTTTGGTTATTAATTATTTTACTTTTTATGCTTTGGCTATCTAGCTACTGGAACTACTAACAAAAATGCAGACAAACGACTTGGAAATTAACGACCTGTTAAAGGCAAGGCGCTACGATCCTACAAAAAGGCCCAGCCAGGAGCAGGTCGTTTTTTCAATTAATAGTAAAATCGTTGGAACGCTGCAAAATTATGTAGTCGTTAGCGGCCTACCTAAGGCAAGCAAAAGCACCTACGTTGGCGCTATTGCTGCTAGTGCGCTTGTGCCGCATTACCAGGCAGTTTTTGGCCTTAAATTATCATTGCCAGCAGATAGGCAGCGCCTTGCCTATTTTGATACTGAGCATAGCGCCTTTGACTTTTATAGGCAAATGGATAAAATAAAAGGGTTTGCAGATAAAAATAGCTTACCCGATTTTTTTGACGCCTTTTCTACGCGTGAGGATATGCCAGGGCGCATACGTAAACTGGTAGAGGCTTATTTGCAAGCGCACACAGATTGCAGCGTTTTAATTATTGACGGACTACTTGATCTGTGTCTTAATTACAATGATGAAAGGGAAACCAGGCTACTTACTAACTGGTTTAAAAGGATCACAAAACTTTACAACGTTTTATTAATTGGAGTGCTACACCTGGGCAAAGGCCAGGGCGAAACGCTAGGACACCTGGGATCTAATACAGATCGCTGGGCGCAGAGTACCCTAATAGTTGAACGCAATAAAGAAAATCAGCAGTTTATTTTAAGGCCTAAATACTTGCGCAGTTCGGATGACTTTGATCCAATAGCTATAATGAATTTTAACGGACTATGGCAGCAAGTGCCTTACATAGAACAGGAAACTTTTACAATACCAAAAAAAGGAAAAAAATCTTAACCTGGGAACAGAGGAAACTGAACGCAAATAATATGGAACAGAAAAACAACAGCGGAACAATTTTTCGCAATGCAAAAAAGGAAACAGCGCAGGCGCCAGATTATTCGGGAACAGCAACGGTAGGGGAAAAAAAATACCGTATTGCTGGCTGGATTAACAAAAGCAAAACTGGATCTAATTACCTGCGCATTTTATTTACTGAAGTAGTAGAACAGCCGCAAGCTGGACTACCAGCAGAACAAAGCAGGCTGGAAATGGGGAGCGGCAATGTAGATAGCGTAATGATTGATGACCTACCATTTTAAAAAAAAGCGCCAGGAGCTAGGCTCAACTGGCGCGGACAAACGACCAACGGACTAACCGCGATCACCTGTATTCACTACGAAAATAGTAAAAAATGGCAAAGGATCTAAAAACAGCAATAGTTTTTTTTAAGCCTGGCACAAAGCGGCCCAGGAAATACCGAAATATATCCAACGTACTAAAATTTGGCAAATTTTGCCAGGATCTAGGCGCCTGGTACATTAACTGGTACGACAAGCAAAGCGCGAAATTTGAGCGCAGGACGTGGCTTATACGCGACTTTGAAAAAAAGCTGTAAATTAGCAGATACATAGGCAGAGTTGGTTATATTCACAATGCGGCCCCTGGTTTTTACTAGGGGCCTTTTTTTGCGCTTATATGTGCAACGATTTTTTTAAATGAAGGTCAATACAGGTAAATGTGAATAAAAAAATATCGTAAAATTCCCTAAAATATGAATTATTTTATGTAACTTTGAGTTACTCTGTGCTTGGCCCCACAAAGGCCTGCACAGATAACTCAAAAAGTTGCTATTTTACGAAAGTCAAAAAATTAGTTTGGTAAAAGTTTTGCAGGGCCAAAAAGTTTTTTTACTTTCATACGGACAAACGACATAGGACTTAAAAGCCGCGCCGACAGGCGAATGAAAAACTTATTTTATCTAATAGGCGGCGCCGCTGCACTTTTTTTACTTTCAAGGTTTAGATTCGGCCAAAAAGCTATATTTCAACTGCGCAGCCTGCGCCCAGGCGGTAGTTTGTTACAGCCAACAATTAATGTGGAAATGGCAGTGCAAAACCCGACCAATACAACGATAAAAATTAAAAGTATTACTGGATCAATTAGCGTTAATGATAGATTCCTGGCTAATGTATCAGCATTTGGCGATCAGACAGTCGCACCTAATAGCGAAAGTACGCTGCGCCTTGTGGCACGTCCTAGCGCGTTAGGAGTTTTTGAAAGTGTACGAGAATTATTGAACGCGGCAGCTGGACAGGTTAGCGTTACTTTTAGTGGATCAGCAAACGTGGACGGAATAGTTGTACCGATAACAGAAACGCGCCTCCTGTGAATGCAAGTGTATTAATGGGCAGGCTAGCACCGTTTAAAAATAAAAACGAAATGCTAGTCCAGGATCAAAGTACAGGCGACATAATAGACGCTATCTGTACTGCGCACAAAAGACACGCGCAGGAATATAGCAGGATAAGTTCTTTTTTTAATGCTGGAACACCTAGAGAAGTAGGACGTAAAATTTTTAATTTTTTAAAAAATAATGTCCGCTATGTAATTGAGCCAGGAAGTAAGCAAACTGTAAAAAGTCCTGCTGCTATCCTTGCAACAGGTTATGGGGATTGCAAGCATTACAGTTTATTTGCTGGGGGAGTACTACAAAGCCTGGGCATACCTTTTGCCTATCGTTTTGCTAGTTATAGAGAATACGACAAGCAACCGCAGCACGTCTTTGTAGTGATCAACCCAGGTAAAAACGAAATTTGGCTGGATCCAGTAGTAGGAGTTTATGACTATAAAAAACCGTATAAATACGCAACAGACAGAAAAATGGCACTATATTCAATAAGCGGAATGGGCGCAACAGCGCAACAAAAGGCAGCGTTAAAAGCTGCTAAAGCAGCCAAAAAAGCGGCGCCGACAAAAGCGGCGAAAAAAGCAGCTAAAACAGAAGTAAAAGCTGCTCGCCAGGCTGCGGGCCGCACAGCTGGGCAAGTATTAAAAAAAGGAACTAAAGCAATTTTGAAAGTAGCAGCAGCACCAGTACGCAACGCATTTTTAGCGCTAGTAGCATTAAACTTTGGCGGCCTGGGAACAAAGCTATCAATCGCCTGGCAAAAAGCACCTAGCAGAATAACTAATTTTTGGGAAGGTGCAGGCGGTCAAATTAACGCACTAAAAAAAGCCTGGGAAAAAGGATCTACTAAAAAAAGAATTTTCGGCGACGATTCAATTGGAGTAGCACCAGCGGCAGCAGCAACAGCCGCAGCGCCACTACTTGTAAAAGTTGCAGATCTATTAAAGCAGATTGGTATTGATCCTGCGGAACTGGTACAACTAGGAAAAGACGCACTAAATTCAAAGGCGCAGGAATTAGCAAAAAAAGTACTGGAGCCAAAAGCAGCGACAGAGGCTGAGTATATAGACACAGCGGATCAAGTTTTTGAACAGTCGCCAACAATGGACGTTACCAGTACACCAGTTTTTGAAAAATCAGCTGCAACTAGCAAACCTAATTTTTTACCCTTAATACTAGGCGGCGCGGCTGTCCTGTATTTTGTAACTAGAAAGAAATAAAATGACTGCAAAGCAACGCGCAGCACGCGCAAAATTTAAGGCAGTAGTAGCAGAGGCTAAAAAGCTGCGTAAGAAAAACCCTAAGCTAACACAGGCGCAAGCTGTAAAGCAAGCCTTTGCGATTAGCTACGGTAAAAAGCGCGCTGGAGTAGGTGCAGCAAAGCCAGCAAAAGTAAAAGCAAAAAAAAGTAAGGCTACTGGGGAAATGCACACAGACACGAAAAGTCATAACGTTAATATCCGCGTAGTAAGTGGAATTGAAAAATTAAGCAATAAAATGCTTGATGAAGCAAATTCAATACTCAATAAAATTAGCAATTTAGAGGTAGCTAGGGATAGAATAGAATCACGTTTAAAATATAAACAATTTGATAAAGATGATATTCCAAAAGCTAAAGCAGCGTTGAAAATTTACAAAGATCATATAAGATTATTGAAAAGACAATTAGTGCAAGTGAAAAAGTATATCAAATAATGTATAAAATTTTACCTTATACGCAGGCCCAGGCTAGGCGCTTAAATGTAAGAGTAAAGCCGAGCAGCAGAAAAGGTAAAAAAATAGATGTATATGACGGAAAAGGAAATTATATAACAAGTGTAGGCGCAAAAGGCTACCTGGACTATCCAACTTACCGAAAGTTATTTGGAAAAGCAGTAGCCGATCAGCGGCGACGCCTATATAAGCAAAGGCACGAGGCAGATAGAAAAGTGAAGGGAACGCCAGGATACTTTGCAGATCAGCTGCTGTGGTAATTAGGACGTAATAAACAAACATAAAAAAACAAAATGGCAAGACGTAGAAAAAGCACCAAAAGACGCAGCAGACGTCGTATGGGCGCAATTGGCAAAAAAGCCAACATTACAGCTGCACTGGGAATAATCGCAGGCGCAGTTATTGGTAAAAAAGTTGCAGGCTTCATTCCAGTAGGGGATGAGCGCATTAAAAATGCAGCTGTTGTAGGTATCGGACTAGCTTTCCCAATGATCCTAAAAGGGGATATTGGTAAGGCAATTGGAAACGGTATGATCGCAGCAGGTGGCGCAGGTCTAGTAGGTCAATTAGTACCAGCACTAGGTCAAATGGATGATACTATGACCTTTCCAGTAACAGTTGGCGAAGTACCCGACAATATAAGCGTAATTGCTGGTGATGATACGGTACTAGCTGGCGACGATCTTTCTGTGCTGGCAGGATATGACGAAGACGATAATTAATTAAATTACCTGTATTCACCTTTATTTAAAAACAAAAAGCCCCGCCCTGGGCGAACGAACAGGGTAAAAACAAAATGGCTTCAACAGTCGGCACACGCCTCGCCTTTGAAAAGGCAAAACAAGCGATAAACACAGCAGGTTTTTCGCTAGGTCAAGCAGTACTTTCTCAGTCCTACTTGCGCCTTGAAGTAGCTTTAAGTACTACAATTACTAGCTACCAATTCCCTGTTCTTACAAATGATGTAAGCAGCAGCAATACGACTAGCTTCAACACAGAGCAACGTCTTAATTTACAGGACGCCTTCGTTTGCTCACAGATTGGACTTTTCTTTTGCGCGCCTGCAAGTACAACAGCTACAAACTTTAAGTTGTTTACTTATCCTAATACCGTAAACTTTACAACTGCTAACGCGGCAGCTTCATTGTTGAACTGGTATAATAGCAGCCTTTCTTTGACTGTTAATAACCGTCAAATTGTACCTGCTTACGATCTTTACCGTCATTACTACGTTCCACAAACGCAGGAAACACTTGACGCAGATTATACAAGTTCAGGAATTAACTACGTGGATCAAAACGACGCAAGCAGCGACGGTTTTTATCCAGTAGAGCCAGCCTGGGTGCTTGTAGGATCTAAGCAGAACAGCTTGCAAGTACAATTGCCACAAGCTATGGCAGCAGTTCAAGCAAATAGCCGCGCTGTTATCATTATGCGTGGACATTTGGCGCAGAACGTTACCCCAGTACGTTAATTGGGAAAATAATAAAGGGGCCAGTCAAATGGCTGGCCCTATTTTTTAAAAAAAGTAAATTTTATCAAAATGGCATTTAAAGCCGCTAAGTACGAACTGGTTGAACTTTTAGTTCCTGGAGTAGCAAGTACTGGACAAACTCAAACGCAATGGAGTTTTCCCGACCTACCAAAATTGCGTTATACTAGCTTACTAGCTATGGAAAGCTGGGCAATAGATACGCTGGAAAAAAGTCCTAATAACGTGGACACGCCAACAGCTGCAATTATGGAAAAAAGTTACCTAGTGTTATACTCAAATGAGCGCCAGGACTTATACCGTATTCCCTTAATTAGTTTAATTCGCCAACAGGCTACAACTAGCGCCAGCGCACCTTTTGTACGTGCTTTGTTTGAATTTCAAGGCCAAAAGATAACCTGGGATAAGTCATTCATTCAAATTGCTAACGCACCAGCTAATACTACCAATTTTAGCTTTTGCTTTGGCGTTTATTACATTTAAGTTATGGCAGCAACTGCACAACTACGCAGCGCAAGCGCTGTGCTAAATTGGTATAATGATCAGCCGCAAGCGGCTTTCAAGTTGTATCGTTTTTCTGTTATGCCTAAAAACATTACTGGCGCCTATGACGGTAAAAGTAAGGATGAAGGCTACGAAAAGCTACAAAGTGAACTGGCGTTAATTGCTAATGATGACTATAACAATTTTGTGCTAGGCTTATTCAACGAAAAGGATAAAGAAAAAGCGACGCCTGCAATTAACAAAGTGTTTACAGTTAATGACGCGCCGATAGGAATGGTGGCAGGCTATGGCGTAAGCAATCAACAGGCACAAATAAATAACGAGATCTTAAACGAGATCCGGGCAATGAGGGCAGAAAGGCTGGCAGAAATAGAAGAAGAAGAAGCCGAAGAAGAAGAAGAAGAACAGCCAATGACGCCAGGATCAATTTTAGCAGGTATGCTTCAACAGCCACGCGTACAGGAAATGCTAATCAATGCGCTTTCTAGTATGGCTGGCAACTTTGCAAGGCCACGCGTGCAGGCTGTTAGTGGAACGCATACCGAACAAGATATGGAACAGATTTTACAAACTTTATTTAGTAAAGGGGTTACACCCGACGACCTACTTAAGTTAGCTTCAATGCCGCAAAGTCAAATAACTATGCTGCTTTCAATGCTGCGTAAATAATGGCAAACAGAATAAAAATATCTACAACAGACGTGCTGCTAATTGGCGGCGGCTTACTAGCTTTTTCAGCTGTAAAAAGGCTGCTTATTGCGGCTGGTATTGCAGCAGGACAAGGCACAAAAGCAGCTAGTGACGAGATCATTGATCCTAGAAGCTACTGGAAACCTAGTTACTACAAACGTACTGGCGGCACACTTGTAAGACGCGCAGACGCTGAAAGGTACGCTAGGCAGATTCACAGCGCGTTTGGTATTTTCCAGGATGACTTTAACGCTATTGTCGCTGCATTTAATCGTATGCCTAGTAAAGCGGCAGTATCATTTTTAGCTGACGTATTCCAGCAGATCTATAAAGAGGATCTACTTACTTTTTTAACAAATGGCGGCGGCTTATTACCCTGGGACGGACTTTCAGACAACCAGCTAAAACAATTGCTAGCGCTAACAAATAAACTACCAAACAGATGAAAAAAGGAAACTTATTGCCAATCTTATTAATTGCTGGCGCGGCATACGCTTTTATGGCGTTTCGCAGACGTCCAGGAGTAACCGTAACAGCGGATATGCCTATACGTCAAACAGCGGAAGAATTCGCAGCAGATACAGCGGCAGCGCCTAGCTTACTAGATAAGGCAGCAGACGTAATAAAAAACGTATTTACAAAGGCGCCGCAGCGTAAAGCAGCGGCCCAGGCACAGCGCCAGGCTGTTCGTATTGCTAGAAAGAAAAAGCAAGACGTTAAAGCTGTTAAGTCAGTAACGCAAAAATTAGCAAAAGGGCAGATTCGTTTTAGTGGTTTTAGAGATCAAGACGTACTTTGTTAAAATTTAAACAATGAACAGAAACTTATTATATATAGCGGCGGCAGCTTATTTTGTTTGGCTTTTCTCTAAAAAGAAAATGAATGGCACAAACGCAACCAGCGCCCAGGCGGCAGCTGGAATGGCTAAAAGAATAGTTGCTGACGCAGTTAATCAAACGACCTTCATTCCCGACGAAACTACTTTTGCGGATCAATACGCAAAAGATAAAAGCCAATGCAGATGACCTGTAAAAAATATATAACAGAAACAAAAATTTTTAGCGCTAGTTCTCAAACAGACACTAACGCCAATAGCGTGATTTTTGTTAATCAAGGTACGTCCAACGTAACGGTGGATGGTTTTTTACTAACGCCTAACCAGTCTTGGAATATAACAGGCAACGAAAACGAGATTAACGTTAAAGTATATTCTTTCAATTTTAGCGGCGCTGGCGTTAACCAATTAACAGTAATACTTAAACGATACGTTTAATGTTTGTAGATTTTAATATACTTAATCAATTAGGCAGTCCGTCTATTAACAGCAATACTTTTGCCAACCGTCCTGCGGCTGGGCAAACTGGAAGGCTGTTCGTAAGTACAGATACCTTTGAGATTTACCGCGATAACGGAACTACCTGGGATCTAATCGGCGGCCCAGGATCTAGTACAATTACTGGAACTGGTACAGCTACGCAGGTAGCGTATTTTACCAGTAGTCAGGCAATAGGATCTAGCGCGAATTTATTTTGGGATAATACTAGCGGCTTTTTAGGAGTTGGCACAGCTGCGCCAACGACTAGAATAGAAGCAGTAAAGACAGACGGAATAGGTATATACGCAAATTTTACAACTAATGCAGGTAGCGGCAGTAGTACTACTGCGCTATGGGCAAAAAACGTAACTAATAGCAGCGGCTTTGCAGCAGTTATTGAAGAAACTACGCCTAACACAACAGCAGGACAGTATCCTTTACTAATTAAGCACAGCCTATCTAGTGGAACTGCTGGCGTAGGTATGGGAACTGGTATTCACTGGCAATTACCCGACGACGCAGGCACGTTTAAAACTACGCAGCTAACAATTGAAACTATTAACGCGGCTGCTGCTACTTATGCAACTAGATACCGTTTTAATGTTCAAAATAACGGTAGCAGCTTACCAGTCGCTTACATAAATAGCACAGGTTTAGGAATCTTTACAGCAACGCCAGGCGCAGCGCTAGATATTCATAGTACTGGAATAATGGCGCAGCTTAATAGCACTAGCGCAACTGGTAACAGCTTGCTGGCTTTTCAGCGTAGCGGTAGCGGACTGTGGCGCATAGGCGATCAGTATAACGCTGGAAATAACTTTTTTGAGTTACACAATACTGTTTTAGGCATAAACGCTATGCAAGTTTTTGCAGCCACTAACAAAACTAGCTGGCAGGCAACAGAAAACTACACTAGCGGCGTAGCTAGAGGCAATTATTTTGACTATAATCTTACACTCAATCCAGCTAACCCGTTAGCTAGTCCTAACGCAATTAGTGCAGTAGGTGCAAGCCTTGATCTAACGCTTGAGGGTAGTATTACAATACCTAGCGGCGCTAGAAGTGGACTAGACGCTTACAACAGCATACGTTTTACAACTACTGGAACGCTAACACATAACCAGGGAACGCAAATTCGCGCTTATAGTAATTTAACAGCAGGCTGGGCCTTTAACGGATCAGCAACAGGTACAATAACGCACCTAGCAGGACTGCGCGCGCTGTTTCCCGATAATACAGGCAGCGCTATTGCTATTACCAATAACTACGCGCTACTTTTAAACGATCAAACTGCTAATACTGGAACGGTTACATATACTAACCGCTGGGGAGTGTATCAAGAGGGTGCAAGTGATTTAAACTATTTTGCTGGTAATTCTTTATTCGGTACTACTACTAACGTAGGCGCAAAAATTGCTATGAATGGTTATATTTTTATTAGCAATAGACCACTAGCGCAAATAGTATTTAATAGTACTGGAACGTATTACGGACAAATTCAAAACGACGCTGCCGATAAATGGAGTTTTGCTAGAAATGCCGTAAACGACGGCACATTAGGTACGCCAATAATGACGTGGCAAGCTACTAATATTAGAGTAGGAATAAATACAGATAGTCCTAATTCTATTTTTGAGGTTAAAAATACTGGAACTGGTACGAAATCTATTGCCGCTGCCTTTCGCGATAGTTCAGCTGACGGTAATGGTCTAGAAATATATAATGAAAATGGTTTAAGTTCGATATATTCTACTTATTATACTGGTGCTGGTAGCAATCAAGATTTAGGTTTTTATACTACTACAAGCGCGGGCGCTCAAAATCAAGTAATGCGCTTAACCAGTACCCAAAGAGTTGGAATAGGAACAGGTGCGCCACAATTATTATTAGAACTTAATTCATCATCTACTGCTGCTCTACCAGCAACAAGCGGTTCAACACAAAGTACAGGCGGTAGATTAAGGCTAACAACTACAGGCGCTAGTACTGCTGTTATTGATTATGGTACTGCTGGCGGTAGTGGTGGCTGGGTACAAGCAACGAACAAAAGTGATTTATCTACTAATTACGCTTATTCAATTAATCCTAATGGCGGTAACGTTCTAGTCGGCACAACGACAGACGCGGGGCAAAAGCTGCAAGTAAATGGAAGTGCTTATATTGTTAATGGAATTACAATATCAACAACAAGCACAACGCCAGGCCAAAATAATACAACAACAGGCGCTTCATTTAATAATGGTAGATTTTTCTTAAATAATAGTGGATCTGATAATATTATTGGAAGAAATGATGACGGAATTTTAATATCTTTTAGAAATGCTGGAAATGAAGTTGGTACTATTTCAATAACAACAACCGCAACAGCATACAATACTTCATCTGATTATAGATTAAAACAAAATTTTAAAGATTTTAATGCTTTGAAATTAGTAAATTCTATGAATGTCTATGACTTTGAATGGAAAGAAAACAATAAAAGAAATTATGGTGTAATTGCCCACGAATTACAGAATATTATTGACTATGCTGTAACAGGAGAAAAAGACGGTAAAAAAATGCAACAAGTAGATTATTCAAAACTTGTACCAATTTTAATTAAAGCAATTCAGGAATTAAATAATAAAATAAATAATAAAAATGGGATATTCAATTCAACCAGTACAAATATGGACTAACGGAACAGCCGCAACAGGCAACTACATTGACGCTTCAATTGTAAACGATAATCTAAGCGACTATGCGCAGTTTTACTGGCAGATATCTAGCGTAACAACAGACAGCGAAGGCGCTGAAAGTAAGCAAAGCCTAACGCAAGGAAATACTACAATTAGCGGCGCTGACTACACAGCCTGGGGCCAGTCGGCAGATATTAATTTAGCTGCTTATGAGTATATTTGCAGTCAATTAAATTTAACTCTAATACCTTAAAAAAATGGACAAACTACAAACGCTCAAAGCAGCAGCTTACGACATTTTAGCAAACATTGAATGGCTACAAGCAAAGCTGCTCGAAACTAACCAGCAAATTGCAGAAGAAACAAAAAAGCAAAATGGATCCGCAGATAATAACGATAGCAATAAGTAGCGTATTTGGCGCTGGTGCGTCCTGGGCAGTGCTTAATCAGCGCGTAAAAGCGCTAGAAGAAAAGCAGGCTAAACACGACGATCACGCCGAGCGTCTTATCCGCTTAGAAACTAAGCTGGACGTTATTATACAAAAATTTAAAAATACTTCACTATGAAAAAGCTACTTAAAAACTGGAAAACTACCTTTTTTGGCTTCGCTACTATTATTGGCGGCGTTGCAGCTATTTTAAAAGGCGACCTAGTAACTGGTATAACCACAATCGGCGCAGGCCTGGGCCTTACCGCTGCTAAGGACTTTGATAAAACAGGAATTTAATGAAAGGAGCCAGGACGTACATAATTGCACTAGCAATACTTGCCCTGGTATTAATAGGATCAAAAGTGAGCGCTACTAAACTAATAGCAGAATTTGAAGGCTTTGAAGAAAAAGCATACCAGG
>Ga0315907_10005333_pt1 | contig 14066 bp, 5 predicted proteins | sample LakEriMetagenome_3_FD_203525 | JGI IMG/M metagenome (GOLD analysis project Ga0315907, IMG submission 203525) | Freshwater fungal communities from buoy surface, Lake Erie, Ohio, United States - Buoy 12 MA123 | ecosystem: Environmental > Aquatic > Freshwater > Lake > Lake biofilm | place: USA...
AGCCATGATGGCCACAGCTGCTGAGACCGCGAAACCCCTGTCGGACATTTCCAAACCCGTCGCCGACTGGGTTGCTTCGGTTCGCGAGCTCACCCAACCCGAACGCGTCCACTGGTGCGATGGTTCGGATGCCGAATACCAACAACTCATGAGCGAGCTGCAAGCGAGCGGCGAACTCATGAAGCTCAACGAAGAGCACTACCCCAACTGTTTCCTCGCGCGCTCGCATCCGTCGGACGTCGCCCGCGTCGAGCATCTCACCTTCGTCTGCACCAAGCACAAGGATGATGCCGGTCCGAACAACAACTGGATGGCGCCCGGCGAAGCGAAAGCGAAGATGGAGTCGCTCTTCAAAGGTTGCATGAAGGGTCGCACGCTCTATGTGGTGCCCTACTGCATGGGCCCGATCGATTCGCCCTATTCGCGTTGCGGCGTCGAGATCACCGACAGCGCCTACGTTGTCATCAACATGATGCTGATGACCCGCGCGGGTCGGCCGGCACTCGAGCGCATTGGTCGTGAAGGTAGCTTCGTGAAGGGCCTGCACTCGACCGGCGAACTCGACCCCAACCGCCGTTTCATCATGCACTTCCCCGAAGAGCTCTCGATCATGAGCTTCGGCAGTGGTTATGGTGGTAACGCGTTGCTTGGCAAAAAGTGCCATGCGCTACGCATCGCGAGCTATCAGGCGCGCAACGAAGGTTGGCTCGCCGAGCACATGCTGATCGTCGGCCTCACGAGCCCGCAGGGCGAAACGCATTACGTCGCTGCGGCTTTCCCCTCCGCTTGCGGCAAAACGAATCTCGCGATGCTCATTCCGCCTGAGACGATGCCGGGCTGGAAGGTCACCACCGTGGGCGATGACATCGCTTGGTTGCATCCGGGCCCCGATGGTCGTCTGTATGCGATCAATCCGGAAGCGGGTTACTTCGGCGTGGTGCCGGGCACCAATGCCAAGACCAACCGCAATGCCTTCGAGATGATCCAGCGCAACACGCTCTTTACGAACGTCGCGCTGACCGAAGACAACCAGCCGTGGTGGGAAGGCCTCGAGAGCGGCAAGCCGGTCACGGATTGGCAGGGTCGCCCCTTCGATGCCGCCAACGGCCCGGCTGCGCAGCCGAACTCGCGCTTCACGGTGTCGGCCAAACAGAACCCCTGCTACTCGCCGCAAGCCGACAGCCCGAAAGGCGTGCCGATCTCGGCGATTATCTTTGGTGGTCGTCGTCGCGGTGTGGCGCCGCTCGTCTACGAAGCTCGCGATTGGAACCACGGCGTGCTCGTCGGTGCGTCGGTGGCCTCGGAGACGACGGCTGCCGCAATCGGTCAGGCTGGCGTGTTGCGTCGCGATCCGATGGCGATGAAGCCTTTCGCGGGCTACAACTACGGCGATTACTGGGCGCATTGGTTCGACATGGGCAAAAAGCTCAAGCACCCGCCCAAGATCTATCACGTGAACTGGTTCCGCCGCGATGCCGACGGCAAGTTCCTGTGGCCGGGCTTCGGCGACAACCTGCGCGTGCTCGCTTGGATTCTCAACCGTTGTGCCGGCAAGGCCGAGGCGCAAGAAACGGCGATCGGCAATCTGCCGCGTGCGAGCGACCTCAACCTCGAGGGACTCAAGATCGAGCAGAGCGCGCTCGACCAGCTGCTCTCGGTCAACGCCGAAGAGTGGCGCGCCGAAGCTATCGACATGGATCAGTACCTCAATGAATTCGGCGATCGCACGCCCGTCCAGTTGCGAGCCGAAGTCGCTGCGCTGCGTACGAGGCTCAGCTGATGAACCGCCGCGTCGCCGGTCACTTCTTTGGGATCGGCGTCGCGGCCTTCGCCGCTTTCGCCGCAGGAAACGCCTCGTTCGCTGCGGAGGCAGGCAAGACGGTAAGCACGGCTACCGCGCCCACGGTCTCGCTGCCACGCGAGGCCATCAAGGCCGCCGCTCAACTTCGCGATACTGCCCTCGCCTCGGATGAGGCTTATCAACTGCTCGAGTCGCTGACCACCGAGGTCGGCCCGCGCTTTGCGGGCACGGCAGGTGATCTTGCCGGTGTGAACTGGTCGCGGGAGACGCTGCAGTCGCTCGGCTTTGTCAATGTTCGTACGCCCGAGGTGATCGTGCCGCGCTGGATTCGCGGCGAAGCAAGCGCACAAACCGTCTCGCCCTACCCTCAAGCGTTCGTGACGCTCGCCATCGGCGGCAGCATCGGCACCTCGGATGAGGGCATCACGGCACCGGTCGTGATGGTCAAAGATATTCCCGAACTGCAATCGCTCCCCGCGGGCGCGGTCAAGGGCAAGCTCGTGTTCTTCAACGGTCGTATGGAACGCACGCGCGATGGCAGCGGCTACGGCAAGGCTGTCCGTGCGCGCACCGAAGGCCCGAGCATCGCCGGTGCACTCGGCGCCGCGGGCGTCGTGTTGCGCTCGGTGGGCACGAGCAAGAATCGCATCGCGCACAGCGGCACGCTCTCGTACAACATTTCGGCACCGCGTATTCCGGCGGTGGCAATCTCGAACCCCGATGCTGATAACCTCGAGCGGCACTTCAAGCTCACCGCAACCGGTGGCAAACGCGCGGGTGAGCCGGTCGTGATGAACGTGCGGGTCACCTCGCGCGATCTGCCGCAGACACGCTCCGCGAATGTGATCGCAGAAATTCCGGGCACTGATTTGGCCGATGAAGTCGTGCTCGTCGGTGCCCACCTCGACTCCTGGGACCCTTCGGTCGGCGCGCAAGATGACGGCGCGGGTGTGGCGATTGCGATCTCGGCAGCGAAGCTCGCAGCCTCGATGACCCCAAAGCCGCGTCGCACGATTCGGGTCGTGCTGTTTGCGAACGAAGAGTTTGGTTTATCTGGCGCGAACTATTATCCGGCTGACGAAGGCGATGAGAGCGTCGCCAAACACGCTTTCGCGATGGAAGCAGATTTGGGCGATGGTCCGGTGTGGAAGCTCTCCGCGCGCGTGCCCCCGCGTTATTGGTCAATGGTCAATGAGATGCATCGCCTCGTGAAGCCTTTAGGCGTTGAGCTCGGTGACAACACGGCCGCGGGTGGCGCCGATATCGGCCCGCTGCGTCGTCGCGGCGTGCCGGTGCTCGCTCCGCTGCTCGATGCCACAACCTATTTCGATATCCACCACACCGTCAACGACACACTCGATCAGGTGGACCCTGCGCACTTGAAGCAATCGACGGCCGTGTTCGCAGTCGCGACCTATCTCGCTGCGATGGTCGATGGGCCGGTAGAGAGAATCGCGGTGGATGGGGCGCGTTGAGTTAGCGACTTCGCACCCACTTTGCAGAGCGACCCTTTCCGGTAGATGCGATCAACCCCTCACGACTCAGTTCACGCAACACGACTCGCACCGTCTCACGCGAAGTCCCCGGACAAGCTGCTTCGATTTCCGATATCGAAAACGGCTGAGAGTGCGTTTCGATCGCTCTTTTTACGCGATCTGATTTCGTACCCGAACGAGGCTGGAGTTCATTGACGCGTTCCTCAAACTCACGATACGCGCGCAGCAACACACCCCAAAAGTAATTCAACCATGGGTGAGGATCGTGACGCCCCTCATGCCAGCCCTGCGAGCTCGCCTCCAAAGTTTCGTAATAGCCTTCTTTTGATTGCTCGTAGACGCGCTCAATACTGATATATCGCCCCACCTCGTAATCCGAGTGATACAACAACATCAACGTCAGCAGTCGCGCTAGTCGACCATTGCCATCTGCGAACGGATGTATACAAAGAAAATCCAAAATCGCGAGCGGTATCACGATCAATGAGTCCGTCTGCAGTATCTGTGTAGCAGCGGAATATTGAGATGAAAGCTGCTCCACGGCCGGTAACGTGAGATGTGCCGGAACAGGCCTGAAACGCACGCGAGTCGCCCCATTGGACAATCGCTCCACGATGTCATTATCGGCAGGCTTCCACCGCCCACCTGGATTTGGCATGTACCGGTAAAGCATTCCGTGAAGTTGCAGCATGATGTTCGGCGTGAACGTCATCTCACGAGCTGACGAATGCATCATGGCTAAGGCATCACGATACCCGGCGACCTCCTGCTCTGAGCGATTGCGCGGCTGAGCGAGGTTTACCACCAACCGTCGGAGCCGATCTCTCGGCACGGTGACACCCTCGAGTCTGTTGGACGATTCGCTCGACTCGATCTTCGCGACTTCCAATAACCCGCGAAGAACCTCAGGCGCCTGACGGAAAAACAATTCCTGCCGGCCTCGAAACTCGCCGACGGCGCGCATGGTTGAAAGCTGCGCGCTATCAAAGCGTAGATCGGCGAGGAAGTGCGGCGTGAGTGACTTCATGATCGCAACCGATGGCGAAAATAGGGTGGTCATCAGTATAAATGGGGTATTTAAATACTTAATACCCTATTTATGGCTGAATTCGGCAATTTTGCCTCGGGCGACGCTGCAAGTTACTCTGCCCCCACATTTGGATTGCACTATGATACTCGACCCCTCCAAAGACACCGACGCACTGATCGTCGGCGCGGGCGCCGTCGGACTTGCCTGTGGCTATGCGCTCGCGAGTCACGGCCTACGCGTGATCGTGATCGAAGCGGGTCCGCGTATCGGCGAAGGTGTGTCCGCGCGCAACTCTGAGGTCATCCACGCAGGGCTTTACTATCCGACGGATTCATTGAAAGCACGGCTCTGCGTCGAAGGTCGTCGTGCGCTCTACCCTTTTCTCGAAAAGCACGGGGTGAGCTACCGCCGTTGCGGCAAGCTCGTTGTCGCTAACGGTGAGGCCGAGATCGCCGCTCTAAGAAAGGTTTACGCGCAAGCCGAGATCAACGGCGTTGAAGGCATCGAGTGGCTATCCGGTGAAGCGGCTTGTGCCCTCGAGCCTGCATTACGCTGCGATGCGGCGATCCTCTCGCGCGAGAGCGGCGTAATGGATAGCCACGGCTATATGCTCGCGCTGCAAGGCGAGATCGAATCAAACGGCGGCAGCGTCGTGTGCGAGGCGCCATTCGCCGGCGCTAAGCGCTTGGGCGATGGCGGCTGGCAGGTCGAGGTGGCCGATGCCGATCGAACGACACTTTCAACCTCTCTTCTCATCACTGCCGCCGGACTCGAAGCACAGTCGGTCGCGGCGATGATCGAGGGATATCCGCAAGAGCAGATTCCCAAGCGTCATCTCGGCAAGGGCGTCTATTTTCGATACGCCGGACGAGCGCCGTTTCAAAGACTGGTGTACCCGCCGCCGATTCCGGGTGCGCTCGGGACACACTATCGCATTGATCTCGGCGGACAAGGCGTACTCGGCCCCGATCTCGAATACGTGAACGAGATCGACTACTCCGTCGACCCGCAGCGTGCCGAGAAGTTTTATACCGACGTGCGTCGCTACTGGCCCGGCCTTGAGGAGGATTCGCTAAGACCCGACTATGCCGGCATCCGCCCGAAGATTCATGGCCCCGGCGAAACGCAGCCGGACTTTCGGATCGATGGGCCAGAGAAGCATGGGCTACCCGGCCTCATCGCGATGTTTGGTATCGAGAGCCCGGGGCTGACGAGTTCGTTGGCGATTGGGCGCCACCTCACGAACGTACGTTAACCAGTTCGAACGAGGCAGCACGTCACCTAAACGGTGTCGTGTTAACAATGCTGTAGATCGTATAAAAGTTTTTTTCGTCTGGATCCGGGTTTCCTTTGACCCGGTAGTGATACTCGTTGAAATACGACACCAAATCTAGCTGACCCTCCCCGTCCAAGTCGACAAAGACGGCGCGCTTCAGTCGGCGTTGACTATCGAAGTCACTGTGCTCCGGCGGAACACCTGTATTAAGCGGGTCGTTCCGGGTGCGCCAACCGGCGTCTGTAAATCCGTCGTAACCGATGAAATATTTAAGTTGTAAGCGGTTTGGGAACAAGTCGTTCGGCGCGGGAGCGAATTTGCCGGTCCCATCGTTGAGCGCCAATATGACTTTGGGAAAATCGTCATAGTCGTTGCACGGACACCAGCCGACTGAATCGATGATGTCTAGGTCGCCATCGCGATCAAAATCCTTCAGAAAAATATCGCCTTCGCCGATGCCGACGGTAACCTGAGTAGCAGCTCGCTCAGCCAAGGGCTGTTTCGGATAACTCACACTCGTCGCGTCGGTGAAGTTTCCCCGGCCATCATTTAGCAGCACTTGAACTTTTCGCGACTCGTAATAACGATCGATCCGCGTTGACCCGACAACGATATCCAAATCGCCATCAGCATCGATGTCGCCGACGGCAGTGTTATTGAAATAAGTATTATTACCGAAAACACCGGTCCCTACCTTTCGAAACGCAACGCCGCCCTTCCCACCAATTTGAGTCTTTTCCGTAAAGGGGCCCATCGCGATGAAGCCGGCGCATCGCGCATCGATTGTTGGGTTGTTGTAGAACGTGTAGCAGCCGTCCGCACCGACCTGCTTCTCGGCGGGATCCAATCCATTTCCATGGCGGAAGTACAGCACGATGTCGGCTATACCATCACCGTTAAAATCTCCAACCGAAGATGCATCGATGGGATTTATCGTCTCGGGCACTAAATCGAGATGGGTTGGGAAATTCCCCTTTCCATCATTGAAGATGATGTGCCCACTAAAGGTGATATCGATGTCCCCATCACCATCGAAATCACCGGCACCCGCATCGTGCGAGGGACGACTAAAGCCTTTACCCTCATTCGGATATCGTATCCGACTAGACGCATCGATCATTCCGGCTGGCGATGACAACAAGAGACCTTGAACTGCCGGCCCTACACCGGACGTGTTGTCAGCATTAGTGAACCAATTGCCAAAGTTTGCGATAAAGACATCGTCAACTTTATCGCCGTTGAAGTCAGCGACAACCATACGGTACGGATTCTGGAGAACAGTCACTGCATCCTTGTCGTAGAACTTCTTATCCTCGACGAGACGACCCGTGCCGTCATTCAGTAATAGAAGGACCTGACTGTTATACTTTTCGTTGTTTTGCGCCTCGTACGGTCGATCGACGATGTCCGCTGCAATTACGACGTCTTGGTGCCCGTCACCATTGAAGTCCCCCGCATGCATCGCCGATGGAACGTAGTTCGGGATGTAATTTTCAGACGTACTGCAATCTTTTGGTGTTGGATAACAAAACGTTGTCGTCACTCTCTCGGCAACGTGGGTCGATGCCATACCGTATTCAAGAATGGCGTAGTGCTTCGACTTGAATGCCGTGTCGATGTCGTTACGGTACGGCGACAACTTCATAAATGCGAGCCGGCTCGATTCGACGGGGGTAACCGCCATCTTGAGCGTTGCGCTGCCAGCACACTGCGATGCGCCCGTTGTCTGGACTTTAATCGTGGCGGTGGCGTTTCGATAAGCAACCGGCGCTCTAAATGAGAACTCACCATTCCCAAGATCACGAACATGCAAAATCTGTGGTTCACCAACGGCGAAGACACTGGCGCGACACCCCGGTGCTTCGGATGACACACGCACCTTGATCGGCTGGTAGGAGATTGCGCTTGAGGGCATTCCCGCGACACTGATCGACACCGCCTCGCCGTTCCGTCCCTCCTTCGAGCCCCAAAGAATATAATGTTTCGTAGCCGCTACGGTATCGCTACCAAAGGCAGCTTGGATATCGGCGTAACGAGCAATGTAGGCAAGCGCATCGAACAGGATTCGTCGCCCTTCTTTAAACCCCTCTTGAATGTAGTGCTTAGCGCCAGCGATGACGTCGGTCGCAAACGCGGCAATCAAATCGGCATAACTCGCGATATACGCTAGCGGATCAAAGGTAACCCGACGTCCCTCCTTGTAGCCCCAATCGATGTAGTGCCTAGTCGCTCGAGCCGCATCTGTGCCAAACACAGAGATCAAATCGGCATGGCTTGCGACGTATGCCAAGCCGTCGAAAGCGGTCGCAGAGCGACCTTCTCGATAACCCCATTCAATGTAGTGTCGGGTCGCTTTTTCTTCGCTACCCGCAAAGGCCAGGATAAGGTCCGGATGACTCGCCATATAGCGATTCGGGTCAAAGGTGATCGTTCGACCTTCCTTAGCGCCATACTGCTCATAGTGGGATCGACCCTTGGCAGCGTCCGCACCAAGCGCCTGAATCAGATCACCGTGACTTGCGATATAGCGCAAAGAGTCGAGGTCGGAGAGAGACCCTGAGGAGGCGAGAGCCCCTTTAAAAGGGGCTGCGAGCGCAAATAACATCCAAAAAAGCCCAAACATCCGACCCGAAAAAAGCCGGATTCCAACTCGCTTATCCATCCCGAAGTCCCCTCCCGACTGAGTGTCAGCCGGATATGTTCATTTTGGATGGAATTTACACAAAATCTGTGACGAAATAACCCTCTAAATCGGCCTTGCATCAGGTGAACTATGTAACAGCATGCGAAATCGACGACACCGATCGGCATCTTTAACCACTACCATCCAACCGCCTTAAGTGTCTGATCACAAAACATTTTTTGCTCGGGCGTCGGCGCTTCGCAGAGGCCGACCAAATCGAATGGCGCCGGCTGAGACTCGCGACGAACCAAACCGCCTAATCGATCGAGAGCGAAACCGAACCGAGTGGCGGGAACGACACCCTTCCGTAACGTTGGCTCAAAACCCGTGACGCCCTGCGAGTAACCTTCCAGCCATAACCCTCCGCCAAACGCGCACCGGGCATCCGTAACCACCGTCACCTCAGCTTGGGCATTCACGCTCAGCCCACGAGGTCTCAACTCAGACAAGTTGCGATCACCAACGTGAACCAGCAACTGGTAGCCATCCTGCACGGTCCAGACGCGATCGGAGCACAGTCGCGTCCACCCATTCGTCGGCAGCAGAGTCTCGCCACCACTAGGACGACGCCACATAACACTAGCCGTATCAGGCAATGACTTTGAAGCAAACTGGACCCCGTCATTTGCCAAATATTCCAAATACCAATGCTGAGTAATGCCGCCTTCAGACATACCCCGCGAAAGCCGATATACGCTGCCTGACAACGAGTCCGTCGCTGCGGACGCGCGTACAAGTATCGTGGTGGGCGTATTGGAATCAGCGCGACGCAACGATGCCTCAGACTGGGCTATCGCTCCAAAAATACCACTGGCTGCAGCCCGTCTTTGCGACCCACGACCTTGAACCTCGAATTGGAACGGGGTGGGCGTAGCATTAATCGGTGATGTCTCGGACACACCCGCTGACTTTGACAAATCAAAGCGGAACAGCTCCGTAAAATCATAGTTGCGGTAGTTCCACATCTTGTCGGCGAGATAAAAACCCATAACGCCCCACGTCCCTGCAGCCGATCCAACAGGCAGCACGACTCGCGCTCGATACTGCACCCACGTCGTCGCATCGCAGGGCGCAGCGGCCGTTGGTGGACAAACAAACGTTTCGCGCGTGAAGGCGGGAAAGCTGACGCCGCTTGCTGAGACGATCTGTCCGTTATCTCTCGGACTCTCAGGCGCATATCCTTCAACCCCATACTGACCACCATCGTAGTCAAAAACGATCCCAGCTGGGTTTCGAAGATAAAATATGACCTTACCCAAACCTGACGCTTCCGCAGACGGTTGCTCCTCGCGAACCCAATAAAAAAGATTAACGACCGTTTCGCCATTGGGAGATGTCGGATTAGTTGGCGAAGCTGTCACTCGGATACAGCGCTCATCTAACCCTTGCTGCTCGCATCGATCCACGTTAAGTACCGGCGCCGTGTAGTCACTCCGGTTACTCGTAAAAACGGCCTCCGGCGCACGTTCAACGCGGGGATCGGTGCCGCGATAGGAGAAAGCCGCATCGCCACGTAATCCACCACGGCCGAGTCCAAGACCGTCTGCAAACGTCGCGGAGCTAATCGTGTAGACGCCAGATGGACGGTTTGCCCACATGACATATTGGCCCTCACAAAAATGGGTTGCTCCGTCTGCCTGGCCTGCAGGTAAACGCGTGATTCTAGTCTCAACCACCTGCGCCGGCGTTCGACGCGCTGGATCCTCAGGCTCATAAACTAAATTCACGAAACACTTGGAGAGCCTGTCTGTGTTCTCCCGGACGCGCAACGAAAAATAAAGTTGTCGCGCATCTGCAGGCAAGCTCGGACTTGCCAACGGCTCCGACCTTTCCAGTAGTCGCAACGTCAACGATTTATTGATGTACTCAGGAACAATGGTGTCCTCGTTCGCATTGTTGACATACATCTGAAATCCAAAATTATCCGACTCTTGTTTCAATTTTCGGATGTTTCCAACTTTATCGGTCAATACCAACTCCATCGGTCGGTACCAACCTCCAATCGAATACGATGGGATCGTGATTTTTGCCTCGAAAACACCGCGAGAGACTCTTACTAGGTCGCCGAGGAAGCCAACGTATTTTCCTGGCGCATACTCTCGACTACGCAACCGGATGTACCCACTCACCGCGTCATCAGGGCATTCGGCATCCGATCCGCTGCAAGAAGAGTTGAAAAGCTCAAGGCGAATCGTGACAACCTTATCCTCTGTAGCAGCCCCCTTCACATTGACTGAGAGAGATCTTGGTTTGCCGGGATAAGTGTAGTCTGGATAGTAGTTGTACACCTCGAAAGTCAGATCTGATCTGATCCGTGAAACATACGCCGTTCCCTGCATGATTCGATCACGCAAGAATTCGTACTTTTTGATAGATACGGTTCGCAACTTGTCTGGGTTTGTCATGAAAGTACCAAAGGACTCACCAAAGTCCTCCGCCGGATTAAATCCAGCATAGGTACTGACAAAATCTATCCCGCCACTGCAGAATCCCCATCCGTTGCGCAAGGCCTCTTCGTCAAGACGCTCATCGTCATGGCCGATCACTTCGTTAGAACGTGAGTTTTGCCCATTGAAGCGAATATCTTCAGCAGTGGTATTAGGCGGCTCCCACGCGCCGGGGTCTGCTTTCCACTTATCGCACTGACCATTAACACCCGTTGTCTCACCTGCCTTAAGCGGATTTTTCCACCAGCCGCTTAACTTGAGCCAATCTAGCCTCGTTTGTGCATCAATGTTGTGCCAGATGAAATGTGCTTTCTCATGAACAATGATGCTATAGGTTCTTTGACGGTTTGGATTAATCATTACGGTATCCATGAACTCGTCGTATCCCACTCGAGTATGTGCGATCGCACCAGCTGATGGATTGAGAGGGCTTCGCGACCCGTTCCGACGGCGCATCGACACTTTGAGCGGAGCGTTCAGTGTCGAACTGCTGATGTCCCGCAGGGGTGCCGGGTATTCTTCATGGATGGACGCTAGGAACAGCAATTCGTTTGGACTGAATGCACGCCATTCCGTTGGCTCACAGTCACGTCGATACGCAGGACTTTGCTCACAGTAAATTGGGCGAATGACCATTCCTTCCTCGTCAGTGGTTGGCACAGTCAATCCGTAGCGGTCCTTGAAGACAGCTTTCAAGACCTCACGCTGCGTACCGTCCTCCGAAGCGATGCGCAACGCCGCCCTGAAAAGACGATTAGAGAAAAATATCCCTCTCTTTCCGTCAATTCTCGCGAGCGACGGCGCTGCGTTCTCAAAGGCTGCCACAGCAATGGCAAACTCACCGCCCACATACTGAGTCGTTGTCTTTGACAAATCCTCGGGAAGCTCGCGGCGAGTAAGGGAGATTTTGGTCACACCGGGCCACTGGGCGGTTCCCTCCTCTGATGAGCGTCTGGCAAATGGCATCGCTGCAAGGACTTGTAGGAGACGATCGGAGTACTCCTCCGTCCAGAACACACCCTGCGCGTCACCTGTCGAGGCGGGGTCGATGAGAGCAATGCCGTATTCCTCAGATAGTCGAATCGCCGACTCAGTACTCGCGATACGCTCCAGTTTTCCCAACGCCTCGACGCGGGTGGGATTTGGAACGTACGATGACACTTCCGCGCCGGCTACCGTCGCGTCCGATTCCCACCGATAGTTAAATTCGCCATCCGTCAGTCCCTTGATAGCCCGACCATCGAAGGAAATCGTTTGGCCGACCGTAACAAGTACCGAACCGGGGTTGCCGGCTGCCTCGCCCTGCATACCGACGAAGCTAAGTAACACATCAAGTAATCCCGCATTCGCCGAGCTAATTCTCGCTCCATCAGCCGCGTAGCCAGATTGCTCGAACTTCACGTAGTACTTCTTTCGAGCGTCTAGGTCAGTGAAGCGAAACGCACCCGCACTTCCCAGTTTCACAGTACGCAGTACCGAGTCGTCCTCCGCACTGACGAGAGTCACAAAGGCGGGTCTAGAAGTATCGAATTCACCGACGGTTCCCGAGATGTCTCCGAATAACACCTGGAACTCTGCAGAGATATCGCACGCACGCGAGATGATGCCAGTCGTATAGGTGTTTTCTCTGAGCACACCGTCGCAACCGCTTACCGAGGCCAAGTAGTAGCCCGATGCTGGTGTGAACAGAAAGGTTTCCCTCGCGCCGGCAGGTACACAAGCTCTGGACTTTGAAACAGCGCCGCCGGTACTGGTACTAACGGTTATCGTAAAGGAGTACTGCCTGCCCTCCTTAAACCCCCAATTGATGAAATGACGAGCTGCAGCAAGAGCATCACTGCCAAAAGCTTGCTGCAGATCGGCATGCCGCGAAAGGTACCCAAGCGCGTCGAAAATGATACGTCGACCCTCACTATATCCATACGACACGTAATGACGGATGGCAGTGAGTACGTTGACTCCAAAGGTTTGGATTAGATCCCCATAGCTTGCGATGTACTGCAGGGCGTCTAGATCCGAAAAGTTTATTTGGCGGCGCTCTTTGTACCCATACTGAATATAGTGGGTAGTAGCCTTAAGCTCATCCCCCTTAAACGCCTCGATTAGATCCGGGTGACTCGCCATATAGCGAGACGGCTCGAAGATGATTTTGCGACCTTCCTTAATGCCCCAGCTCTCGTAATGCGATCGACCCTTTTGCGGATCCGCTCCAAATGCTTCAATCAGGTCGCCGTAACTTGCGATATAGCGGAGAGAATCCAGGTCTGACAAGTTATCGGCATGAAGCGGTGCAGCAATCAAAATATTCACGAAGAACCAAGCAAAGAAACTATTCTTCATCAGTCAGCCTCAAGTAACGAACGCAAGGCTCGCCACTCAATTGATAAATCAACTCAGAAATCCGAGGTCGCGAGTGGCAAAGTTTTCTATGTTCGGTGCGACGGTCGGCATCTCCAACTGACTCAAACCAAACCATCTGGCTAAAGTGGCCACATACTGATCGGTCGAGACGGTGGGGATCATGATTCCCCCGCCAATTTCAAGCTCTCCACCGATTTCAAGGGTCGGGTAAGTTCCGAAAAATCTGCCTCCACGAACACCGCCGCCCACGACCAGCTGTGTACCACCCCAGCCGTGATCAGAACCATCGCCGTTGGATGTCAAGGTACGACCGAAGTCGGACTGCGTAAACAGTGTCACCTGCTTTTCCATACCGATCTCTATCATCGCGTCATGAAAAGCCTTGATTGACTTGCTGACATCAACGAGCAGCTTCGGATGATCCACGAGCTGTGTATCGTGATTGTCGAATCCACCGATCCCGACGAAGAATACTTGTCGCGACATGCCCAGCGTAGATCTTTGGGAAATCATTTTCGCAACCGTCTTCAGCTGGGTCGACAGCCACGACAACGGAGCACCCGAATCTGGCAGAGCATTGAATCGATGTGCCGCGCCGAGCGCATTACTCAAACGATCCGCGTAGCGGAGCGCCCGTTGCTGAACGCGCGCATAGCCCCGGTGATAGTAGGAACTCGTGGATGCGGAAAGCGTCGAGTTGAGCGAGGCATCAACCGAGAGTCGACGGGCTGATGGCAGCGGACCACAGCAGAAGGCACGAAACGTGTTGACCCCGCCAGATCCCAATACGTACGGATCGACGTTCTTGGATGCCTGAAACAGCGTCTGGCCATTTAGCGAGACATTAAGCGGCACTTGCTGCCCGCTGATTCTGGTCGCCAAAACGTCGGCGACACGCCCTGCCCAACCGGTGTTGAGCAGCAACTTGCCGCGTAGGCTGTGCCACTGGTCCTGCTGGTCGTTATGAGAAAA
>Ga0315907_10005335_pt1 | contig 14063 bp, 28 predicted proteins | sample LakEriMetagenome_3_FD_203525 | JGI IMG/M metagenome (GOLD analysis project Ga0315907, IMG submission 203525) | Freshwater fungal communities from buoy surface, Lake Erie, Ohio, United States - Buoy 12 MA123 | ecosystem: Environmental > Aquatic > Freshwater > Lake > Lake biofilm | place: USA...
TGTCAAGTGGACCTGAACGGGATCGAACCGATGACCTCCTGAATGCAAATCAGGCGCTCTCCCAGCTGAGCTACAGGCCCTTCTATTTTTCATAACCATGCTCCCGGCGAGACTCGAACTCGCAAGACCGTAAGGCCGACAGATTTTAAGTCTGTTGTGTATACCGATTCCACCACAGGAGCAACTTCTTTGGATAAAAAATCCTCCCATTGGGTTAGGGAGGAACCTATCTATTATCATATAGTGTCATCCTCACTATATGTTTGTCTCATCAATTGACAGCGCTTCTCGTCGGAAACTTCCCCGTGCCGTTATGGTGGCATCTCAACAACGAGGGGTCAAATGGAGCGGGGGGTTGTCCGACCCCGGATAGTTCCATAACAACTTCCCTTCACTTTTCAATCACTCAACACCTTAAATATACATAAGGTGAGCTTGTTTGTCAAGTCCCACCTTAATACATAGTATTTAAATAAGTTTTAAGTAAAAATAAATAAATATTTACGGACAGTGTAGGATTCGAACCCACGGTACCTTGCGGTACGAGAGATTAGTAATCTCCTGCTTTAGACCACTCAGCCAACTGTCCCAACTACTTTACTTGTCTTTGTTGGTAACCGTTTCGTATAACTTCTCAAATTCGTGATGGGTATTTACTTCGTCATCAAAGTTCTGCTTATGATAGACCTTGGCTAACTTACGGAATACTTTCTTATTAAGGTTAAGTTCTTCGCAGATGTCCCCAATAACATTCTTTTGAAGGTCACGTTCCGCTTCTACCCTGGTCATAGAAGTGGACATATCTTTGAGTGCGCCTTCTAACTTCAACTTATCGTTTGGTGTCAAGTTCATAATTACCTCGTTCAATGTTTTCTAGTAATATCTTCCCAATTAATTCTTCAAGTTCTACATCATTTTCATCAATATTCGCCGGAACTACTAATAAATTATACTGAAAGTCTAGTGTTTCGTTATCTACTGTAATCTTGCTAAAGTTAAAATGTACCCCTTTATAGTTTCCGTCTAGTATTTCAAACCAGTGGTACCCGTTTGCGTATTCATACGGTGTTGTTTTAATAATATATTTTGGTATTGTCATATTAAGTTAAGGGCGAGGCCGGATTCGAACCGGCGACTTTAGAGTTTTGCAGACTCTTGCATTGGGCCTCTCTGCCACCCGCCCAATTTATTTATATTGTTCCGTTTCTATTGCGTGTTGAATATCGCCACCTTGTAACTCTTGTTCTCTAGTCACGAAAAAAAGAAATACTAGATACAAAACTAGTGCGATTCCTGCAATAATGTGTGGTAACTTGTCATTTTCTTTCATGAAATTATTTAAGCTTATATGTTAGTGAAACTGTTGTCGGAATATACTTCCACCAATTTAAATGAGTTTGAATATTAAAAAAGTCTAAATCCTCATTTATAAAATACTTTTTTTTATAATTGTGATGTGGTTTATCTTTATAAATTCTTGATACTATTTGAAACCAAAAAAATATTTGTAATGATAAGAGGTGATTAATAATAGTATAATGTTGTGATAAATGTATATAAGCTTTATTTATCAAGTACTCACTTCTTTTATTACGAAATGTGTTTCCTTCTTTTAATTTTATGTTAAATTTATTTTGCAACGCAGACGATAAATTTTCTAAATCTATGTCAATTATGTGTAATGAGTCTTTGCTCAGTAATTGCTTATTGAACAACAAATTCCATACTACAAATAAGTCCTGCGAAGGGTGACCGTATAAAGTGCAATCTAATACAGTTTTAACATTTCTTTTAAAAAATATTTCATTTCGTGGAAAACAAAATTCTTCGTAAATATCTTTGAACTTGTATGGTAATGATTCTACATCTGGAAATGTGTTTTTCGTAGTGGTTACTTGCTTATTAACAAATTCTATAAATTTATCTACTAAGTAGTCATCAAAATATTCTAGTAAACGAATGTTTTCTCTTTCAATAAGTTCTTTACTTACTTTTGTCATAATATTATCTTGAACCCATCCGCTTATAAACTTTTGAATTGGGTTTCTTATAAGTACTATGAAATTATCATCCGTGTTTTTACCTTGTAAAAATAAATTCCAACTGAGTGCAAATTTATTTAAATATTCATAATATTTTTCTTCTGGAAGATTGGTGTGTGCGCCTTCAAATTTGACATGCTTTATTTCGTGAGTATGATTATGTACATGTACCTCACACCAACCTTCCACTTGTTCAACTAACCAAGAGGAAGCTATCTTTTCTTTGGTAAGAATCCAAGAGTTATTAAAATTAAATAATTTAAATACATTAAATTCATCTACCATATACTCTCCTATCGGGGAGACAGGACTCGAACCTGCGACACCACGCTCCCAAAGCGTGTACTCTACCAACTGAGCTACTCCCCGTAATACCTAAAATATACTATATTCTTCTGTATTTGTCAAGATGCCCTTAGCAGGACTCGAACCCACATTCCTAGTTCCGAAGACTAGTGCTCTATCCAATTGAACTATAAGGGCTAATCATTTCATATTCCCATTCAAACCAACGAAGTACTTGCTGTTGTGACTGGTAACATTCAGTCAATATCTGATATTTCTTTTCACGAACTCTTTTTTCTAGTCTAGCTTTTACATTCATATCAAATATCCACAATTTTTCTGGACATAATCTCGCCATTAAATTATGTGTACTTACATGGCGATAGTGTCCGTATTCTCCACCTTGATTGTGAGTAACCACCTTTGTCCAATCTCGTTCGCGTAATACTCGTTCAATTAACGGAATCAGTATAGACTCGTTGTATGCAGCGGAGGACTTATATGGTTCTCCATCCCAATGTTCCCATTTTTCAATTCCAATCATTTCCATCGCTTTGATAAACTCACGATGACGAACCATGTGGTTGCCATAATCCAAAACAACAACTTTATATTCTTTAGGGTGTCTAATAAGTTCTCCACCACCAAACAATGTCTCATCATCGGGGTGTGCAACAATCATCAACTTATCAATCACAGTAAAATACCTTTAGGTTGGTGTGTCGTTGTAAGATGGAGGCAGGAACTCGTTCTGTTACTTCACCCCACATTGCTTCACATAAAATATTCCACTTTGATTTACCATTTGCGATTAAAATAATTTGACGAGAATTCATAATCGTAGTAAGTCCCATTGTGATTGCTTGGGTGGGTACTTCTTCTACGGTATCAAAAAATCTACTATTATCTTTAATGGTTTGTTCCGTAAGATTTACTATTCTTGTAACAGAATCAAAACTGGAGTGCGGCTCATTAAATGCTATGTGACCATTTGTACCAATACCCAATATTGTGATGTCTAACGACCCATGTGCGTTTATTTCTTCATCGTACTTTTCATGCGGGAAGTGGATATGGTCATCGTTAAATCTAATATGAGAGTGTAGGTTCTCTCGCATGAAATAATGATAACTTTGTGGGTGGTCGTGAGAAATCCCTACATACTCATCTAAATTAAATGTATGTACCGCTGCCCAGTTGAGATTCTTACCGACCAACTCTTTATACATTCCTACGGGAGTACCGCCGGTCGGTGTTCCCAGATTACATGGTCTGCCACTAGAAATAGGAATAGCGACAAGACTTGCAACTGTCTTAGATAATTCTGTATAATCTTTTACATGATGAATCGTTATCATAATAACCTCCGAAAGAGCTGACAACCAGGATTGAACTGGTGACCTCCACTTTACCAAAGTGGTGCTCTACCAACTGAGCTATGTCAGCAATTTTTACTCTTCAACATTGATGTGGTCCACTATTTCTTTACTCATAGCATATCGACACCCCTTTATATCCACTAGTACAGTATCATTTGTATTATCTAATGGACACACTTTACATCCACTAACAAATCCCAATACTGACAACTTATGTTGGTACTCGCAACTATCTACACTTATAACTGTAATCTCTTTGTTAAGTTTTGCGTCAGTAAGTTTCATATTATAAATTTTTATTGTTAGGGCGAATGACGGGAATCGAACCCGCAACCCTCGGAACCACAATCCGATGCTCTAACCGATTGAGCTACAATCGCCATACGCTCCTGGAGGGACTCGAACCCCCAACCCATTGAGTAGAAATCAATTGCGCTATCCAATTACGCCACAGAAGCAAGTACACCAGGCTAGAGTTGAACTAGCGACCTTTCGTGTATCAGACGAATGCTCTAACCAACTGAGCTACTGGTGTATATGGGAGTGGAAGGATTCGAACCTACTCAGCCGATGGCAACGGATTTACAGTCCGGCGCAGCTCTCCAACTCTGCAGCACTCCCTTATTCTATTTCACCATCGTATCGTTTAATTTCAATCTTTGTGTTTCCCCGAGCTGATACACTTGGCCAAAATGCAATATCGTGTTTATCAAGTTCAAGGTCACCAAAGGTGTTTTTTAACTCACGAAGTGCATCTTCACGAGTTTGATACGGATGTGGGGTAACTACCCCATTGTAAGTAATATAATACATAATTCCTCCTGTGTCAATAGCTGGGGCCGGACTTGAACCGGCGACCCCGGCATTATGAGTGCCGTGCTCTAACCAGCTGAGCTACCCAGCCGTCTTACTTGGTATAACCTGGATCTCTTGGAATAACCATCCAGCACAATAGATAAAAAATTACAGCAGGAAGTGGGGAAAGAAACGCTGCAACGAAGAGTAATCTGATAAGTGTTGGGTCGATTTCCAGTGCCTCTGCAAATCCGCCGCACACTCCGGCAATTTTGTTTTCGTTGCTACTCAAATATACACGCTTCATAATACACTCCTTCGTCAAGGGGAACGGGATGGACGGGACTCGAACCCGCAACCACCGCAGTGACAGTGCGGTGCGCTAACCAATTGCGCCACCACCCCAATTTAGTACATTACAACTTTTATAGTATCAACTAACACTTTTCTTCCCACCTTTGTTGACGCCACGATAGTTGCAGTTTGTCCTCGCATGATTTCAAATGCACCAAATACACTTTTTGCATAACCCTTGTATGTGTACGAACAACAGTTTACCGTAGTTACCGTATCTACCCATGGCCAGTTAATAGTCAACCGATTTGTTATATATGATGAATCCACTCCAACTCTAACCTTCACCCAAATATCAGATTCCCATATAACTTTCGTGTGGTCTGGTAAGTTTGTTTGAAGCTCTAACGGCTTGAATGTCTGTACATTTCTGATAATTGATAATGAGTCTACATTTTTAGCAAATCTTATGTATGGTTCATTAACAACTTCAGTTGGTGACTTTGTAGAACAGCCAATCAGTGCTAACAACAATACTAGTTTTTTCATAACCCTTTTAGTTGAAGTGAAACAGGCCCACTAGGACTCGAACCTAGAAAAACAGTTTTGGAGACTGTTGTGTTGCCAATTACACTATGGACCTAGTTGAACCATCGGTACATTCCAACCGCGTCAATCAATACCCAGACTGCGTTTACGACCATCATTGGAATATCACGCTTATCATAGAATGTATGTAACATTCCCAAATGACCGAATAGTAACAATGCGTATGCAAGTGAATACGGAACTGGGAGTTTTCCTGCTAACATTACACCGCCGATAATCAAAATCAAAATTGCCCACCACTTCCGTTTATGAATCCGATGTTCTGCGGTTTCGGTCAATTCAATCGGTTTCATTTCTAGTAACTCTTTGGTCTTACGAATTGGCATAACATTCTCCTAAATTAAAGCTCCCCGGGAGGGACTTGAACCCCCGACCTAGTGATTAACAGTCACCCGCTCTAACCAACTGAGCTACCGAGGAATGTTATAGCAAGAGCCAGAATCGAACTGGCGACACGCGGATTTTCAGTCCGCTGCTCTACCAACTGAGCTATCTTGCCCCTTCAAATACTCTTCTACTAATACTTCCTTCTGTTCATTCCATTCTTGTTCTGACAACTTATGGAATCCAACACACTTTCCGTCCTCACGGGGACTACGACCGCATCCACACATTAGAACTCTCCTTTTTCCAAAAACCTTGCGATATACCAAGTTGACAATCCAATTGATATCGCAATAAATAAAAATGTAAATACTGCTGCTTTCATACTGTTCTCCTATAAGAGCGGGCGATGGGATTCGAACCCACGACAACGTGCTTGGCAAGCACGGACTCTACCACTGAGCTACACCCGCAGTACTACTTAAATTTCGTGTTCGTCGGTAATGTCTAATTTATACCGATATGGTTTTTCTTCTGTAGCAAGAAATGCAGCACCTACGGAGAAGATTAACATACCAGCACAAACAATCGTTAACATAATGTACCCTAACATATATACTCCATTCAAGTTATGCACCCTGAAGGAATCGAACCTTCAACCTGGTGATTAAGAGTCACATGCTCTGCCAATTGAGCTAAGGGTGCATTAGAGCCACGAATCGGGTTTGAACCGATGACCGCCCGATTACAAATCGGGTGCTCTACCAGCTGAGCTACCGTGGCAAACAATGCGCCAAGAGGGACTTGAACCCCCACGCCATTGAGGCGCCAGCTCCTAAGGCTGGTGCGTCTGCCAATTCCGCCATTAGCGCATCAAACGGACAGGGAGGGATTCGAACCCCCGGAGGCTTTCACCTCTTCGGTTTTCAAGACCGATGCAATAAACCACTCTACCACCTGTCCATATTAATATATATTTAACTTACTAATTTGTCAAATAAAAATGGGGAGAACCTATGTTTAGTAGGCCCTCCCCATCTTTACTTGGAGAACCGTATTACGCTACCGAATAGGTAGAGATTGAACGGCCACGAGCCTGCGGACGAGCCGAAGCCATCGTGCCAACCCGCTCGAACATCTCACCACTGAAAACAGCGTTGATGAACGAAAGGCGGGTACGGGTCTGCTGCTCACGAACACCATCACGGGTGAGGTAGTTGTGAACATCGTCAGCACTCACAACGCCGGTTGAACGACGATTAGCGAGTGAACGAAGGTACGAGGTGATACGACGAGTGGTGCTCATGCGCTCCTGCTCGTTATACGAACGAACCTCGAAACGGGTGTTGCGACTACGATTACGCTTTGCCATACAAATAACCTCTCTATAATAGAGTTTTTTACTTGTTGTTACCCTGATGTGGGCAAGTCAACATACTAAATATGAATCTTTCTTGTTAGTTTGTCAATACACCAACAAATTAAGTTGGTAATTAAATTGTATTATTAGAAAGATTCGTGTACTACTGTGACGGACTGGCCGACACGCTGTGACATTACACGGCAAAGTCCGAGAATATAGTCGGAGTCGCCCTCAATGTCACCATACCAGATTTTACCAAATTCGTTAGTACCAATAAGAATGTTCTTCATTACATTCTTCCCTTCGATAAGGTTACCAACAGGTCCAAAAATCTCTTTTGCTACTTGAACTACGGGTTCTACATCTTCTTCTGTAAAAAACATACATGCCTCAAACTATTTGAGGTTGTTGATTTGCCACCAAAGATGGCACGGGATTTAGTTTACTGTACTCAAATGCATAACATCTGGTACATAGAGTTTTGACTGCTGGTAGTTCAGTTCGTCTGACCCCATACTGACCGCATTCCTCGCACACCTTGGCGGTCAATCTTTCAATTTTATACTCTATGGATTTAAGTATAAACTCTTGTTCTTGCGTTGTCAAGTTGGTACGAGAAAAAATTACCCGCAACATTCCATTCTTTCGTTCTATTAAATAAACACCTGAGCAAAATGATAGTTCAGGTAACACGCTGTATATCATGTCGATATAGCTGTGCCAACCTGAACCTATATTAGTTATAACCTGTTCTTTATTTATCATGCTTTTCTCTTTTTCTTTTTGCTTCTTTTTCTTTTTATCGCCATTTATAAAAACGGCACACTTTCTCCGTTATCAATAAACAGAGTTTAATGAAGTAAAAATATTTTAAGCGCTTAAACCCAGTATACTAGTGGGTACAAATTTTGTCAAGAGGTACTACTTTTTCCAATCCTCTTGCTGTCCTTCTTCACTATCTTCATCTTCGTCATCTTCTTCCATACGACGAATACCATCTTCAAATGACTTCTTAAGGTCATCAAACTGCTCATCGTCATCGTCTTTTCTTATACGAGGATGACGCAGATTCATCATTTGCTCTGCGGATTCACGGAGCGCATCAACAAATGTTTCAGATGCGTTCATAGTATTTTCTGTAATCTTTTCTATCTTGTTTACTTTCATGAAAAGCATTTGTGCAGCTTTTCCTTGATTCTCTATCATCTGGTGTATCAGAATAAGTCCAGAGTGCAACTTGTTCAACATAAACACGGAGTATATCACCGCAAATATAACCACACCGGCAAGTACTCCTAATACAAACATATTCATAAAAACCTACCTTAAATAAGGTCTAATAATACATAGTGTCAAACTTCTGTTTTATTCAAAACTGTAAAATTCAACTTTGAAGTGTTTCGATTATACTATCTGCTAAATATCTGTGTTGTAACAATGTAGAGTGACGATTTTCTGTACCCTTAAATTCATCTGCGATAGTTCTATGTGGAAAGGTATTTTCCCATTCTATATAACTTAAGTAATACTTTCCGTCATATCCCTTTAAAGGAACTAGATACTCTCTAAAAAAATTATTGCTTTGAACAAGACTGCCGGTTTCCTCTTCCCAAGAATTAATTAGTAAAACTTTCGTAGTCTTAGTCCATGGTTTAATAAATGTATCTATAAAATATTTCATATTCCTATGGAACATGGGATAAAATAATTCTAGGATATTATTGGCAGGATTACGAAACAACTCTATTTGTTCGTCTGTTATTACTATGCCCTCTGCTTCTTTTAATCGATTTAAGAAAAATAAATCCTTTTCAGTAAATTTTTCCTTACGAACTTTTTTATATAAACATTCGAAATAATAATTAACTACATTCGGTATCACCCCATAAGGCGTTGTACATATATTACATTTACAAAATCGTGAAAAATGAAATGTCATTCTCATCAATGATGTAAACTGATATACCACCGCTTTCGGTGATTCACTGATATATGAATCAATTAAATGCGCACCCTTACACAATCCCCCACCGTTCATACTATCTACGATAGATGTCGCATTCAGCTCTGATGCTATCAGTCCAGCAAATCTATTATTATTTCTAAATTCTATTGATTCTTCGGTTTGTAGGCTACCCAATACATCCCAGTTGCTTTTCTTTTTTCTTTGTTCTATCCAAAATGGAGTGCCCAGATATAATTCTAAACCATCTCCCCATGTAAACGAATCACCACCAAAAACATATAAATCATTCATAATTTAACCTATACCAAACCCCGATTGATTTCTTAATTGATGCGGAACTTGACATTCTTCAAACTCATCTGTAACTGAATTATACTTATACCACCATTGGATTGGCTTCATAAAATCTATGGTGGGACGAATAACATTTAATACACTTTCTTCAATGACGGCATATTGATAAGTTCCGTCTGACAAATTCATCGTATTATTTTTTACAGAATGTTCAGCAAATTTAAATTGTGTATAAATTACTGGTGTTCTACGAGTCCCCAATACCTTATCAGTATACAAGTCTATAACCGTTACGGTATAGACTATGGGATTAATCATCTCTGTCTTTTGGTGCGATAAATTCACCACTTGTATAGTTTGACATCTCTATACGCATTGCCGCGAGTTCTGCTTGTAACAATGTGGTGACTTCAACTTGATGGTAATACTTTTCTCTCCATTCATCTAATTCTTTTTGGAGAGTACTGATTTCTGCTTTGACCGCATCAAGTTCTTCTCGTAGTTCTCTACGAAGTTCTAAGTGTTCGTTCAGTGTATCTTTTCTTTTATCAGCTAACTTAGAGACAAACTTCATCAATGCACCAAAGACTAGAGCCCCAAGCGCAGCGATGATTGCTGAATTAAATTCTCCGAACAAATTTGGTGTTCGCATTCGGTTCCTCAAAAAAGTATATTAGGAACCCTTTTTAATGAACTTAAAACTAAAAGTTTTTTCAAACGATAGATGAAAGACAACCGTTGCTAGTGCAATAGAACTAACCACATTAACGATAGAGTTTTCCGTGTGTATCAATGCACCGATGATGACACCCATCATAAATGCAACGGTTGTACAATTCACCTTCATAAATATCTCCAGAATACAATTACTGTAAGTTATCGAGGACGTAACTGTTACATAACGGTTCGTTTCTCATAACAATCAGCGTATCCCGTGCTGACCTTGCGATACTCAAAAAAGACGGACAGACAACTTGCTGTCGTTGTGCTGCATTCTTGTTGTCTATTGTGTTTAGGTAATCTGTATACCAAAGTAGTGCAACAAAAGCAACTACTAAAGACAGTGGAACTTGCAGCGGTCGAACGAAATTTCTGAAACCTTTAATCATACTTTAATCCTCCTCGTAGAATTCAATGTCATCTAGTTCGATATCGGAATTGACACCGACGATGCCATCTTGGTCCAACAAATCAGAATGGTCGAGTGCAGTTTGTACATAATCAAATGCATCTGCTTCGGTTTCGCCATAAACAATTAAATTTACTGGTACAATATATTTGTTTAGTTTATTCATATAATTCTCACAGTTTACTGTAGTATATTAGTAACCGCTGAGTTTGTCAAGTCCTTGGGAATAAATATTGGTTCGTGCGTCAATCCACGGGGCAAGATGTTTATATACTTTCATTGAAAACAAGCCATCACTTGGATAGTGTACTCCACCTTCTTCCCGTGACTTCTTGACATCCATCGCAAATCGCATCAACTCCTTACTCAGTTCTGGATGGCTCTTCATATAGAAGTGACGGAACAACAATGCGAGTAAAGTGTGACCGCTTGGGTATGAACTTGCACCATCTCCGCACACACGTTCAAACAGCGGATACAATGGAATTCCATACATCCCTGCGGTTTGAAATGGTCGTGGTCGATTATACATTATCTTTAAATAATCAATCACGGGCTCGTACACATCTAACTTTTGCTTGATTTCTTCTACTGTAGCGGTCACCCCATACGACCCTAAGAAGTCCACCATTGCTTCATATAGAGTTTCATCATATACATTGATGCGGTCAAGTCGGCTAGAGTCTACTCCCTTCTGGAGTTCTACCATATATAGTAGTTCCTTTTGGGTCATCACCTCATCAGGGTACGGCACATTCTTGAGCATATCAAATACCCCAAGTCTACTCCACTCCCGCACCAAGATACTGTTCTTTATTGCCAGTACATGCTTATATGTTGGGTTTCCATAAATCATAAAGTCTACATCCTATTATTAAATGTATATAGTATAAATAGGTTATTAATTTCATTCGTATAGGTAAAAATTTTTTCCTGGAATTTTTTTCGCCCTGTGAGGATAGCCTTTTCATTTCTGCCAGCGGGAAATCCCATTAACATTCTTGGGGAACACTGCGTATATATAGATACACCCTCCACACTAAGGAGAACCTATGAAAGCAATATATCTATTGGCATTACCTTCCGTACTATTAGGACAAGAAGTTCGCGCCCCACAACGGGGAGAAGAACGCCGGGAACCAAATAGAGTGGAACGGCCAGAACCAGTGCGGGTACACCCCCCAGCCCAAGAAGAACGCCAACGGCCGGCAGAACCCAGTAGACCTGTAGAACCACAGCGTCCACCACAACCCCCTGTAATGGGTAACCGACCCCCAATAGTGTATGTAGACCCATTCTTTCGTCCACGCCCGTATGACTGTTGGAATTGCAGAAATAGAATATCTGTAGAATTGGAGATGTCCCGCAGAAACCGTAGACCGACTCGATTGGAGATGGCACCATTAACCGATAAACAAAAGAAACAATTACTAGCCTTACGAAAAGAATACATCCAAAAGCGTAATAGAATCTTAAATAATCCATAATACTGAAAGTCTGTAATGGAATGTCCCCAAGTCTTATCTATATAAAGGATAGGGCTTGGGGATATTACTTTATAGATAAATACTTTATAAGAAAGCGAGCTATAGGGGAAAAAATTGTGCTCGTGCCGCGGACAGGCCACCCGCCCCCCTGCCGCTGCCGGCCCGGCATGGCATTCCCTAAAAAGTCACCCCTATTCTTGTCCAATTGTAACAATGCGTGTCCACCCCTTGTGTTTCTTTGGCAAAGGGTTATATTACATTCAACACTTACAGAGAGACAGAGATGACCACAGAGTACCGCAACTTCACTACTGACCATATCCAATGGCTCTTGGAAACGAATAAGATTCACCTCAGGTTGACCAAGGACACCTTTCTTGGTCGTGATGATGTGGACACCATCCTCTACAATATCGAACAGCAGACCGCTGAGCTTGTGAGCCGTGGGGTGCAGGTCTAATGGCCGTCCTCGTCTTTGGTACCTATTTCTTTCTTTTCCTTATTGTGGGTGCATTTGTGACCGAAACCCTTATCCCGAAGATGACCCGAAAGAATTGTAACGATTCGGTCAACCCCTTGTGGATTCGGTAAGACCCCCTTATATTACATTCAACAACTTCAGAGAGAGAAAATGACCAGCAAGACCGTAGATGTGACCCCCACTTGGCAGGGCATCCTTCCCGCCCTACTGACCCTGCTTCAGTCGGACAACCACAAGTCCCGGCAGGTCGCAGAGAGTGAGCTTCGCCGGATGGCTGGGCTGGCTGATGGATATGTTGAACTTTCCAAGGAGAACCGCTAATGGCTACCCGCAGTTTCATCGCTAAGTATGACACCGACGCGAACTTTTATGACGCCATCTATTGCCATTGGGATGGGTATCCGTCTGGTGTCGGTGTGACCCTTCGTGACCACTACGACACGGACCTCTGGGCAAAGATGCTCGTCAACATTGGTGACATCTCAAGCCTTCGGGATGGGTTCGAGGATACAGAGCGTGAGTCGTATAAGAAGCGTGGGGACACCGATGTAGACACCAAGACCTTCAAGTACCATTCTGAAATGGTTGAGTATTACCGCAATATGTCGTGTGAGTATGGGTATGTGTGGGAAGATGGGAAGTGGAATTGCTACGCTTTGGACCCGCAGGAAATCAACCTTTATGAGATGGAGAGTGCAGATGTCTAAGACCAAGGCAGTGACCAAGTATAAGATGGAGCAGTTTATCTATCTTAACAAGCTTCGTGAGAGTGGCGAGACGAATATGTATGGAGCGTCCCCCTACCTTCAATGCGCCTTCGACCTCCCCAAGCGTGAGGCCAGCAAGGTTCTGATTGAGTGGATGGAGTGGGTGAGTGCGAATCCGTCCAATCGTGACCTCGGCTACGATGATATCTAATATGTATAAGGGACCGCTGTACCCCGAGCAGCATGGGATGCTCTATGATGTGGCGATGATGGAAGCAGAGGAGGAGTATAAGACCTGGCTCAAATCACGGAAAGGTAAGAAAGGCGTAAAGGTGTATGCGGTCAGGTCAAATAAACTGGAGAGTACCGATGCCGATTTATAAAGTGGAAGGAGTTAAGGGTGACCATCGTATCAGCGAGCAGGCATCCAGCGAGACGAAGGCACATTGGGTGGCGGCATTCTATGTCGAGGCAGGTTACGAAGTCACCATCACCCCCTTGACAAGCGGTAGCCTTTGAGTTAGATTTAAGTATAATTGAGAACGGGCGTTGTGGTATGGGTACCCGAACCACCTAACGCTAACAGCGGTTTACTTGCCGAGTTCCGCTAAATAAAAAACTCCGACGTGCCCCACGTTACGGGAGCCCTCCGCACCAACTCCGGTGTGGGGGGTTTAAAGTTTTTGCCGGCGTGATAAAACAACCGAAGATACCCCGAAACCCTTGTCCAGCTATTCCTATCCTTGTCCATATGTAACAAAATAAAGAAATATCGGAAATGCCCTTGTGTTCCCCTAATATAAGGTTATATTTAGGGTAACTTCCAAACGGAGAACGAAATGAAGTACCACATTCGCAAGCAGGACACCATCACCACCAACTACGGCGTCTACTGGGGCCACGCGCTG
>Ga0315907_10005336_pt1 | contig 14062 bp, 13 predicted proteins | sample LakEriMetagenome_3_FD_203525 | JGI IMG/M metagenome (GOLD analysis project Ga0315907, IMG submission 203525) | Freshwater fungal communities from buoy surface, Lake Erie, Ohio, United States - Buoy 12 MA123 | ecosystem: Environmental > Aquatic > Freshwater > Lake > Lake biofilm | place: USA...
CTGAACGGACGAATAAGCGCTTTCATTATGTGGCCCTTGATCAGTCTGCAAAGCGATTATCTACAGCATTCGATTCAGTTACTTTATATGGTGAAGATCCTGATCTTCGTCCGGATATCTATGGTAAGATAGGGAATGCTGGGGTTAGTATCGCTACAGTTGATGATGCTAAAAAATTGTATTGTGGATTTGATCTTTGTGATCCAAAGACCAGTGTTAGTATGACGATCAATGGACCGGCTCCTATTATTCTAGCTTTCTTCATGAATGCAGCTATAGATCAGCAGTGTGAACGATGGATCACTCAACATGATAAATGGAATGAAGTCAATGAGCTTATTCGACAGAAGTATCAACAACTTGGTTTACCCATTTATGAGGATATTCTTCCTGATGGGAATAATGGTTTTGGTTTGAAATTATTAGGCGTATCAGGCGATGAAGTTTTGCCTGTAGATATTTATCAACAAATAAAATCATTTGCACTTTCACAGGTTCGTGGTACAGTACAGGCAGATATATTGAAAGAAGACCAGGCACAGAACACCTGTATATTCAGCACAGAGTTTGCGCTTCGCCTGATGGGTGATGTGCAATCTTATTTCATCGATCATAGTATTCGTAATTTTTATAGTGTATCTATTTCAGGATATCATATCGCAGAAGCAGGAGCGAATCCAATTACGCAACTGGCATTTACATTAGCTAATGGCTTTACGTATGTAGAATATTATTTGAGCAGGGGGATGCATATAGATGAATTTGCACCAAACCTCAGCTTTTTCTTCAGCAATGGTATGGATCCAGAATATAGTGTGATCGGTAGGGTAGCTAGGCGGATTTGGGCTAAGTCAATGAAGTACAAGTATAAAGGGAATGCACGAAGTCAGATGTTGAAATACCATATTCAAACATCCGGAAGAAGTTTGCATGCACAGGAGATCGACTTCAATGATATCCGTACAACCTTACAAGCTTTGTATGCGATTTATGACAACTGTAATTCATTGCACACTAATGCTTATGATGAGGCCATCACCACTCCAACTGAGGAAAGTGTACGAAGAGCAATGGCAATTCAGTTAATCATCAATAAAGAGTTAGGAACAGCGAAGAATGAAAATCCCAATCAGGGTTCATTCCTTATAGAAGAGCTGACTGATCTGGTTGAAGAAGCGGTGATGGCTGAGTTTGATCGATTAACAGAACGTGGAGGCGTATTAGGTGCTATGGAGAGAATGTATCAACGTAATAAGATTCAGGAAGAGAGTTTGTATTATGAAACGCTCAAACATACAGGTGAATTTCCAGTTGTGGGTGTGAATACATTCCTGAATCAGGAAGGCAGCAAGACGATAATTCCAGCTGAAGTGATCAGGAGTACGAAAGAAGAAAAAGATCTTCAGATTCGAAATTTGAAAGCCTTTAAAGTTAGAAACGCTGACCGTTCACAAAAAGCACTGGAAAATTTACAACAAGTTGCTGTAGAGAATGGAAATATTTTTGAAACGTTAATGGAAACAGTGAAATCTTGTACATTGGGTGAAATCACACACGCATTATATGAAGTGGGGGGGCAGTATAGGAGGAATGTGTAGAATAGTTGGATTAGAATGTTGACATATCGAACTTTTTAATCCGTAAATTCAAGTATTCGTAAATCCTTATGAAATTCGGAAACGTTCCTGACGAAACATTGACCTCCATCGATTTTAAGCTAGTACCTGATCCTTTTTTGAATGCGGAAGTACTTTCTGGGAAACGTTTACCATCACCAAAAATTTATGTAGGTAGCGGTAACTGGGGGCATGCCAGCTGGGTGGGTAAAATCTATCCGCCTAAAACACCAGCATCTGCATTCCGAAATGTATTCCCGAATTATTTCGGTGCTATGGAATTGAATGCAACGCATTATAAGATCTATCCTGAATCGGTTATTCGTGAATGGGCTACTCCTGCCGAAGGGAAAGATTTTAAGTATTGCCCGAAATTTCCACAATCGATCAGCCATTACAGTTCATTTTTAAAAGTGGATGAGCTGACAGATGCTTTTATTCAAAGTATCGCTGGATTTGGGGAGAACCTTGGTCCAGCCTTTCTTCAGGTGAGTGATCATTTTTCACCAGCAAAGCGTAATGTATTGTTTGGTTATCTTTCTTCGCTACCATCTGATCTTGATGTTTTCCTGGAGCTTCGTCATCCTGATTGGTTCACCGATGCAGGGGTTTCTTTTTCGATGCTAAAGGAAATGAAAAAAGGCTTAGTGATCACCGATACCCCTGGCAGACGAGATTGTGCACATATGTATTTGACTATTCCGAAATTATTTCTACGTTTTGTTAGTAATAAAGATCATAGTACTACCTATCTGCGTATTACGGACTGGGCTCAAAGAATTGGGAACTGGGTAGATCAAGGATTAGAAGAAGTGTATATTTTTCTTCATCCCGGTGACGAAACGGTTATTCCTGAATTAACCGTTGCCTGGATGGAAGCTTTAAATCAATCATGTAAGGTAAACCTTAAGCTTCCATTTATTCAGCAGGGATCCTTATTTTAGTATTATGTGTTTTTATAATGGCATAAAGATCAGCAGAGCCGATCATATTCGTCTTAAGGATATGGAGATTTCTTTAAGCGAGTATGATCTTTCTTTATTGAAGCCTCTGCAAAGTGGTTTTGATTTTGGCGACTGGCCAGTGATACGTCCAACGAGAGATGATAATCATGCTGAGTTGATGTTGATGCATTGGGAATTGATCCCTCATTTTTTACGAACATGGGGCGATGTAGAACGCTTTAGGAATGGAGGATTAAATCCCAAAACCGGTAAAAAAGACCCTCCTAAAAATACCTTGAATGCGATAGGAGAGGAAATGTTGCAAAAACCTACTTATCGCCATGCAGCGTTGAATAGGCGATGTTTAATTCTTTCCTCTTTTTTTTATGAATGGCGACATTTCACTCCACCTGCTACAAAGAAAGATATGGCCTATCCGTATAAGATATCGGTTAAAGACGCGGAGTATTTTTTCATTGCAGGTATCTGGCAACCCTGGACGGATCAGGAAACTGGTGAAACCATTGAAGGATTTTCATTGGTAACGACCAAAGCGAATGCATTGATGGAGCAGGTACACAATAAGAAAAAGCGCATGCCGCTTATTTTGACAGAAGATCTTGCTGCTGAATGGATAAGCCATGGCTTGTCTGAACAACGCATACAAGAAATTACCTCTTTTTCATTTCCATCTTCTCAAATGGACGCTTATACAATAGACAAGCAATTTAGAGTATTAGAAGACCCTACTGCGCCTTTTGCATATGGGGAATTACCCGAATTGATAAAAGATCATTAATCATTAGTCTAGTTGTTTTATTCTATTTGATTCGTCAATTAGCTGGTTGGCCAATTAGTCAATTTCTTAAACGGAAACACCCCAATCGTCTTACATTCTCCTTCTTCATGGCGGAACAGCACCAGTTTCCTGGCCGTAAATGCAGCATGAAATAATTGATGGGTGTATTTATACCATTGCTGATGATTTTCATTTTTCGGAAAACTTCCTAATTTGATGATCGGACGCTCTACTATTCGGTAGGTATCTTCATTGCCAATTAATTCCAGAACCTCTTTTAACTGGGTCGTGATTTTTTTAAAGGGTTCCGCATCTTGCACCCGGATGTAAATTACCTGCGGCGGTATCCCGCTAAAATTATTTAGTGTGACCACAAAACTTTCCAATCGCTCTGCTAAATTTCCGATCAATCGCACCATGGTCTCTTCCTGTTCTTTTCTGGCTGCCCATGCTGCCATCATCACGCCCGGTGGTTTTTCTGATCCGACATCCTCTCCAAACTCCATTTTCCACTGCAACCGCATCTGCTTTACTTGTCGGCTTACCGGTTCTTCGGCAGGAATGACCAAAGTGTATTCCGGCCATTCCTCCCTCCAAACCCCGGCGATGGTTGCCTTATTTACTAACCCATGCTCCATCCTAAAATATTTTGGCTTGATTATTTCTTTAGCATAAAATTACTAAATAATTTAGCAAAACAAAAATATTTTTATGGATGAGGGAGTATTTTTTAACGCAGCCTATACAGGCACAAAGGAATTTGACCAACACAGCGTACGAACAGCCAATGCCACTGGTTTTGGTGCTGCAGCCGATGATTTTGCCGAAAGGGGCATAGATCTGAACGAGCAGTTGATCCGCAACAAACCCGCTACTTTTTTCATGCGGGTAAGTGGAGATGCCATGATCAATGCGGGTATTCACGATGGAGATGTGGTGATTGTTGATCGAAGCATTAAACCGGTAAGCGGTAAAGTGATCATTGCTATCCTAAATGGGGATATGTTGATCCGTCGACTGGACAAAACGATCAATAAGATACGCTTGATTCCGGAAACGTCGAAACTCGCGCCTATAGATATAGATCCCTTTGCTGAATTTACAGTTTGGGGAGTAGTTACGTATGTGATCCATCAAATCGGCTAATCTATTATTTTCATGCGAGCCATTGTTGATTGCAACAGCTTCTACTGCTCCTGTGAGCGACTATTCCGGCCAGATCTGGTGGATAAACCAGTTGTTGTATTGAGTAATAACGATGGCTGCATCATTGCCAGAAGTGATGAAGCAAAAGCGGCAGGACTTGCCATGGGGGCACCATACTTTCAAACACGAGATCTGATCCGAGAAAAAAAAGTCGCTGTATTTTCTTCTAACTATAATCTTTATGGTGATTTGTCCATGCGGGTGATGGATACACTGCGCACTATGCTTCCGCCAGATGCAGTAGAAGTATATTCTGTTGATGAAGCTTTTTTGGATCTTTCTCATATTGCTCCACATGCATATGAGGAGTTTGCACTTGAACTCCGACATACCATTGAAACCTGGACAGGTATAAAAGTATCTGTTGGAGTGGCCCCAAGTAAACTACTATCCAAAATGGCTAATAAGCTTTCCAAGCGGAATAAAGAAAAAACGAAATGCGTGATGGTTCTTGATACACCAGCAAAAATTGAGGCTGCCATGATGGATTATGAAGTGGGTGATCTTTGGGGTATTGGTGGGAGGTATGCGCGAAAACTTCGGGAAATGGGTATCAATACGGCCTGGCAGCTTAAACATATGCCAGAAGAATGGGCTCGAAAAAATTTAGGCGGGGTAGTAGGCGTCCGGCTGATTCGCGAATTACATGGTATATCCTGTATCCCCATGAAAGATCCGCTGGAAGTAAAAAAGATGATCGCTACCACGCGGATGTTTGGAAGAGCAGTATATACATTACCAGAGATCCGACAAGCAGTGGCGGCATATACCGCACGGGCTGCAGAAAAATTACGCAGGCAAGGACATGCTGCAGCATTGATCGATGTATTTGTGGTCACCAACGGACAACAAGGAGAAGCATATGCCTATGATCCGAGAAGTGATCATCGCTATATTGAATTATCACGTGCTACAAGCGATACCAGCGAATTACAGAAATATGCGCTTCCTTTAGTTGAGGAATTATATCGGCCAGGAGTCAAATATCTAAAAGCAGGTGTAATCCTTTCTCACCTGGTACCAGATGAAGCCATCCAAACAGATCTTTTTTCAAAAACTCCCAGAACAGAAAATAAAAAACTGATGGAAGCAATGGATAATATTAATTTCAGTATGCGAGATGATATGGTCCGTTTTATGGCGTCTGGTTTAGCACGGCAATGGAAAATGAAACAGGAAATGTGTAGTAAAAAATTTACAACTCGTTGGGATGAGTTGTATAGAATTAGCTGATTAGCCAATCTTCGTAATTCGCCAATCGGTAATAAAATCAATTTTATCACCTGGGTTCAACACCATCAATCCCATACCATTATTAAAAGCATCCGGTGCGGCACTTAAATTTTCAATAGCTATACTGTCTCGACTTTCAGGAATATAAAGCTGAAGAAAAGGATAGTGTTGCTGAGCTATAAATTCAACTTTCACTTTATCATTTTTTAACGTACAAAAAGGTGACTTTGCTTCCTGCAATAAAAATCCGTTATCTAATGTATCAGATCCGATTAATCTTCCAGGGTAATAGGTGCTATTGGTGATATATCGGCCGGTAGGAATAAGTTCAGTACTATATTCCATCATCTGATCAGAACAAATTTCGAGGAACCAATCATCAACCTTGCCACCAAGTTTGAAATACGGATGCCATCCATCACAGATAGGTAAACTTTGCTCAGCCGCGGCCGGATTGGAAATGTGGGTGGTGATCTTTAAATTCCCCCCTGCGGATAGACGATAAGTGATGGTACAATTAAAGGGAAAGGGGTAACCTGATAATTGCCCATCGTATTGATACCGCAATACAACAGCAGCAAGCGTATTGTCTGCAATGGTTTCCATGATATCAAAAGATGCATCATAAATGATTCCATGTAAAGCAGATCCATTTAAAACAAACTTATCCAGTATGTATGGTTTCCCTTCCCAGCTATAGGTGGATTGATTCAATCGACAAACAAAAGGAGAGAGTTTAGCACTTCTAAATCCATCATGTACTCTTTTGATGAAATCATTTTTATTAGAGTATCCATCAAGGATATTGATATCATCAGATATAAATAATCCATTCAGTATAGCCCCTGCCGATGGAATGATTTCTGCACGTAATCCTGATCCCATATCAGCTAATTCCACTACTTCCCATCCATCTTTATTCAACGTGTTTATCCTGAACATAAAATAATTTCAGAAACGAATGTATTGAAATTTTAAAAATCAATACCATCGATCTCGATCTCATAGATCATCCATATCCGTAATTCTGACCAATATCGGAACCAGACCTTCCATATACCTGTTTTTAAAATATGTTCCTGTTCAGTAGTGAAACAAGTCTCATGCCAGCCGGTAACGACACAATTATTTCCATCAATACTGCATTTTCTACTTTCAATATTTAATGCTTCAATATGTTTATATCTATTCTTAAACGTATTCATACATCTTCGAAATCCCTCTATATTTAGATTTCGATGCTGGTTAATCGTTAAATTCTGTTCAAACTGAAAAGTCCATTGCATTTCATTCGTTTGTAGGATCTCCTGCAGACATTCAGAGACGGCCGTTCGGGAATTTTCATATGCAAAATCCGGATGAAATTCATCATAAACAAAATGCGTAATCATACCAGGAACATTGATATGGAGCATTCTATGAATAAAGAGTTCTTCTTTTATGAATCGATAGATTTCTTTCTCGGCTATATTAGGACTGAAAACGGTTAACTGAATGCCCTTCTGTTTCATGAACTGAAGGATCTCTTGCAGCACCTCTCCGATTTTGGCTTCTTCCATATCTGCTAAATCCGGAAAGTGCTGCGGACATCCCAGGATTTCAAACACCGTCATCTCTTTCGCCAATGCTTCTTTCTGCTCAAAATCCATGATATACTGTAAAAAATTTCTTTCCGTTTCAGGAGAAATCAACGAAGTATTTCCTGCATGTGAAAATGAAGCTCCATGCTCCAGCATTAGCTTTAATTTGAGCACATCATTTTCCATTTTCATCGCTTCTTCCGGCGAAATGTATTTATACTCTTCATGCATAATAGATGCTTTGATGAGTCAAATATCTCAATACATAATAGGGATAAACCGATCTTGATAACGGTAAATCAAAGGAAAATCATCAAGAGAAATTGTTGATTCCCTCTTTTGAGGCTCCCATGCCAAACAAGGCAAAATCATATTTCACAGGATCTTTTGGATCAAGAGAGCGTAGTGCCGCATCTAATTCAATTACTGCTTTGGCATCATTTTGTATTCTGCTTAACAATCCTAATTTTCGTGCAATTGTACCTGAATGGATATCTAGTGGGCAAGAAAGTTGAGATGGTTTAAGTGAGTTCCAGATACCAAAGTCCACCCCTTTTTTATCCTGCCGAACAAACCACCGCAGCATCATATTGATCCTTTTTGCTGATGATCCTTTTCCTGGATCGGAAATATGTTTGAGTGTTCTTCCTGGATGCGGGATGGAAAAAAATATTTCTTTGAATTTACTTATTGCAGGCTGAAGATTTTTTCTCTCTGCATATTTTGCAAAGAGAAATTCCATACCTCCGTGGTATAAATAAATATTTCTTAGCGAAAGAATAAAAAAGCGAAGATCTTCTGCATGAAAAGTTCTGTGCATACAACCTTCGATTTTATCCAACTGCTTTTTTTTGGCCGACATCACAAAGTCAAATGGACTTGAACCAAAATATTGCATCATCTTATCTGCATCATTCAAGATGGAGCGTCTGTTCCCCCAACTTATGGTTGCGGCTAAAAAGCCAGATATTTCAATATCTTCTTTTCGTGAAAATCGATGGGGTATGGAAATAGGATCCTGTTCAATAAACCGAGGCTGATTGAAATATATGACTCGCTGATCAAGAAATGTTTTCAGTTGTGTGGAGATCATAACATCATTATCCAATCGCCTGATTTAAATCATCGATCAGATCCTGTGCATCTTCAATGCCAACACTCAGGCGTATCAGCGTATCGTTCAATCCATTCTTAATCCTTTCTTCTCTGGGAATTGAAGCATGTGTCATCGTGGCTGGATGATTGATCAATGATTCAACACCACCTAAGCTTTCCGCTAATGAAAATAATTTGGTTGATGACATCATCTTCTTCGCTACATCAATTGAATTATCTTTTAATTCAAAGCTGATCATTCCTCCAAAATCACGCATTTGCTTTTTAGCGATCTCATGTCCTTTATGGTCTTCGAAACCTGGCCAGTAAACTTTTGCTACTTTAGGATGCATTTTCAAAAAAGCTGCTATCTTTTTACCATTCTCGCAATGGCGTTGCATGCGGACGTGCAGCGTTTTGATTCCCCGTAGAACCAAAAAACAATCCATTGGTCCAGGAACCGCTCCACAACTTTTTTGAATGAAATATAATTTATCCCGAAGCTCTTGATCATTCATCATCAATGCACCCATAATCACATCACTATGCCCACCTAAATATTTAGTAGCTGAATGCATAACGATATCAGCACCAAGATCAAGTGGATTCTGTAAGTACGGTGAAGCAAAAGTATTATCAACACAAGTAAGTAGGCTATGTTTCTTTGCGAGTTGGCAGATTGCTGAAATATCAGCAATATTCATTAGTGGATTGGTAGGCGTTTCAATCCATATCAACTTGGTTTCCTTTCGGATGAGCGATTCAACCAGGGTGATATCCTGCTGATTCACATAATGGAATTTGATCCCAAAGCGCTCAAAGACTTTGGAAAATAATCTATACGTACCCCCATACATATCATTACCACAAATCACCTCATCACCGGGTGATAAAAGTTTTATCACAGCATCGGTTGCTCCTACGCCTGATGAAAATGCCAGACCATATTTCGCATTTTCCAAAGCAGCAAATGCTTCTTCAAGTGCAGTACGTGTGGGGTTGAGTGAGCGGGCATATTCATATCCTTTATTAACTCCAGGAGCTTCCTGCACAAATGTAGTGGTTTGATAGATCGGGGTCATGATCGCTCCAGTAGAAGGATCTGGGTGCGAACCCGCGTGAATACAAAGGGTATTGCGATGCATATATATAATTAAAGTGATTAAAAAATAATGGGTAGTGTTGCCTTTTTGTTATCCCATAGTATATTCAGGAGAGCCCCATTCGGACTAGAATCAAAATACATGGTGAATGCATCTGTGATCTCACTTGTTGTTAGAACGTTTACTTCAGTCCGTACTACATCTTTTTTGGGATCATACTTAAACGCACCCCAGGTATCGTTTTCTCTATTTAGAATAAGTGTCCAGGATTCAGGTTGAGGGATGGCAAACAGTGTATATCGTCCTTTTTTAACTCTAACTTTCCCGATGGTAGCATCTTTAAAAAATTCAATTTCAGTTGCCTCATTTGCTCCAAATCGCCAAACTTGTCCGTATTCTACAATGCCACCAAATACTTCACGACTGTTTTTTTGCGGACGGCTATAGATCACTCGTATCGCCAGTGGTTCCTTAGCTTTATCCTGAATCTTGAGAATTGGGTAATTAGATGGATAAAAGCTTATATCCAGACTTGATTTATCCAGGGCTGGAATGGATTTATTCTGTGCCTCAACCTGAACCAACGTGATACAGCTAATCAGCAAAACGACCCATTTCTTCATACATACAAATTTTGACAAAAATACGCTGATGAAAATTGCCTTGGAAATAAGTTTTGGTCGGATTTTTAGAAGTACGGCATTTAGATTTAGAGTAAACAACTATTGATTATGAATGTTAGCCAGTACAGATCAGCGGAGGAGGCACTTTCGGTCGTTCAATCGGGTGATAGAATATTCATTCAGGGTAGTGCTCATACCCCAGTATATTTATTAAATGAGCTGGCAAAACAGAAAGATCGTTTGAGGGATGTTGAGCTCGTTTCTATCTCTTTGTATGGTGATCTGGATGTGGTAAAACCTGAATGTTTGGGACATTTCCATATAAATTCCATGTTCGTCTCTGCTTCTATTCGAGCGGCAGTTCATGAAGGTTGGGCAGATTATATACCGGTCTTTCTAAGTGAGATACCTGAGCTTTTCAAAAAAGATATTTTGCCATTGGATGTGGCGATCGTTCATGTATCTGTTCCGGATAAGCATGGTTATTGTTCATTGGGTATTTCTGTTGACGTAGCCAGAACTGCAGTGAATACAGCTAAAGTAGTGATTGCTCAAGTTAATCCAAACGTTCCGCGTACGCATGGAGATGGACTGATTCATTTTTCAAGTTTTCACTCCATGGTATTTTGTGAAGATCTGATGCAGGAAGTTCATTTTAGTGATAAAGTTGGAGAATCTGAACGGAAGATCGGTGAGCATATAGCGCATCTTGTTGAAGATCGTAGTACTATCCAAATGGGTATAGGTGCCATTCCAGATGCTGTATTGAAATCACTTATCCATCATAAAGACCTTGGTGTACATACCGAAATGTGTTCTGATGGTATTATTGAATTAGTGGAGCGGGATGTGATCAACAACAAGTATAAGCATATACATCCAAATAAAACTGTGTCTGCTTTTGCGCTGGGTTCTCGTAATTTATATGATTTTATAGATGATAATCCTTCGTTTGCTTTTTTAGATATCGATTATGTGAATGATCCTCATGTGATTTGTCGTAATCCTAAAGTGTGCGCCATTAATAGTGCGATTGAAGTAGATATCACCGGGCAAATCTGTGCGGATTCCATTGGAACATATCAATATTCTGGTGTAGGTGGGCAAATGGACTTCATGCGAGGAGCCGCATTATCTGAAAAAGGGAAACCGATTATTGCCTTAACATCCAGGACGGCAAAAGGCATCAGTCGAATTGTTCCATTTTTGAAACAAGGTGCAGGTGTAGTGACTACACGTGCCCACGCTCATTATATCGTAACTGAATATGGGGTAGCTTACTTATTTGGTAAGAATCTTCGCCAGCGGGCTAAAGCGTTAATCGATATTGCCCATCCTGAAGATCGAGATATGCTGGAAAAGGCCTGCTTTGAACGCTTCAACCATTTTCCCTGCCGGTAAGGCGAGTAAATTCTTCATAGGCTATCTGGTATAAGTCGGGGAAAAATATGGAGTATCCTGCTTTAATCGTTTTGTATTCCTGCTGGAACAACTCAAATGCGGGATGTATATCATCTAAATAGAGAGCTCTCTTTTTTAGTCCGCCTAAACTTTTTTCTACCCCATAAAAACTATGATAATGAAAAAGCCAATTCTGCTCCTGCATGAATGAGAACATGCGGGCAAAGCGTTCAGGGAAGTGATCTGTAAAATTTTCAAGTTGATCATAGGTGTGTGTAGAAAATATTTCCAATGTCTCCGTGGTAAAATGATCAAGATCTGTTGCTAAAAAGTGGTCATAAATTACATCCATTATGGCGGCACTATATAAGCCATACCTAGGCTTAAAAATATTTTTCAGTTCTTTGGTAACAGCGTGTTGATCAGTCCATTCATCAATGAACCGATGTAAGGCAATCCCTTTTTGAATATCCGGCGGCAAGTCGAATTTTTTTCTCCCTTTTACGAAATCACTGATCATATTTCCCGTGAGGATACCGGGGTGGGTGAAAGACAGATATGCGTGAGCGAGATAGTTCAAAAAAGGGTTAATTGGCTAATTCGCTAATTTACAGATTCATTTGACCAGTCCCTAATCTCAAATAAAATCTACCATCACCCATCACAAATCACTAATTTTGCCTCCTAAATTTACGGACATGGCAAAAGGACCCGTTTCTCAGTTTATGATGCATCATTACCGCCACTTCAATGCGGCGACAGTAGTGGATGCGGCAAAGGGATATGAAACGCATCTTCTGGAAGGTGGAAAAATGATGATCACTCTGGCTGGGGCCATGAGTACAGCGGAATTAGGTGTTTCGCTGGCTGAGATGATTCGTCATAATAAAGTAGATATTATTTCCTGTACTGGTGCTAACCTGGAAGAAGACATCATGAACCTGGTGGCACATACGCATTATAAACGCATTCCCAATTGGCGCGATCTTACGCCACAGGAAGAGTGGGATCTGCTGGAAAAAGGATTGAATCGAGTTACCGATACCTGTATCCCTGAAGAAGAAGCGTTCCGTAAAATACAACATCATATCGTGAAAATCTGGAAGGATGCGGAAGCTAGTGGCCAACGTTATTTTCCTCATGAATACATGTATAAACTCCTGAATAGTGGCGTGATGAAGGCAGATTATGAGATCGATCCTAAAAATAGTTGGATGATTGCTGCTGCGGAAAAGAATATTCCGATTGTTGTTCCAGGATGGGAAGATAGTACTATGGGTAACATCTTTGCTTCTTACGTGATCAAAGGAGAATTGAAAGCAAGTACCATGAAAAGTGGTATTGAGTATATGGTAATGTTGAGCGATTGGTATCGTGCAAATAGTGCAGGTAAAGGAGTTGGTTTTTTTCAGATCGGTGGTGGTATAGCCGGTGATTTTCCAATCTGTGTTGTACCGATGATGTATCAGGATTTGGAATGGCATGATGTTCCTTTCTGGAGCTATTTCTGTCAGATCAGCGATTCTACAACTTCATATGGTTCATATTCCGGTGCGGTTCCTAATGAGAAGATTACTTGGGGCAAGCTCGATATCAATACTCCTAAATATATAGTGGAAAGTGATGCTACCATTGTGGCACCATTGATCTTTGCCTATATATTAGGTTGGTAAATCAACTGTAAGGTCATAAAAAAAACCGGGTCATTTTTGAACCCGGTTTTTTGTTTGAAATAGCTTGACATTATCTTCTTGTCATGGTTGGTAAGGGAAGATCTCTCTTCATCATCGTAGGTCTATTTGCCATTTCCCAGCCAGTGTAGAATACCAATTGCGCACGCTTTTTCAGTAAAGTATAATTGATCTTATCAGGCGTATCCGTTGGTTTATGGTAATCTGCCTTCAGCATGCCATCGTAATAGAAAATTACGGGGACGCCATTTTTGGCAAAATTGTAGTGATCGCTGCGGAAATAGATCTGCTCTTTGTCATTTGGGTCATTGAATTTATAATCCAATGTCATCTTCATGTATTTATTATTTACTGCTTCGCTCAACGGTTTGAGTTCAGTACTTAACTTATCATCGCCAACTACATAAATATAGTTCAATGTATCCGCAAGCATACGCTCTGTATCAATCCTGCCGATCATATCTATATTCAGATCTGCCGTAAGTTTATCCATAGGAATGGTAGGATGTGAAGCGAAGTAGTCTGAGCCCCAAAGTCCTTTTTCTTCACCGCTTACGGCCATGAACATTACATTGCGCTCTGGTCCGTTTCCGGCAGCTTTTGCTGCAACAAATGCTTGTGCAATTTCCATAATACCAACAGTACCGGATCCATCGTCATCAGCACCATAGTTGATGATATTGCCTCTTTTACCTATATGGTCGTAGTGAGCCGTAATGATCAGCCATTCATCTTTTTTGGAAGAACCTTCAACATAACCTAATACGTTAG
>Ga0315907_10005338_pt1 | contig 14061 bp, 17 predicted proteins | sample LakEriMetagenome_3_FD_203525 | JGI IMG/M metagenome (GOLD analysis project Ga0315907, IMG submission 203525) | Freshwater fungal communities from buoy surface, Lake Erie, Ohio, United States - Buoy 12 MA123 | ecosystem: Environmental > Aquatic > Freshwater > Lake > Lake biofilm | place: USA...
ACTCTTCCTCTCACTTAGCGCTTGACGCACCCGAGTCGCGCACGGCAGTCTCCGGCGCATGAAGCCCGAGTCGCCCCTTGCCCGCCCCAACCAGATCCTCGTCGGCGACTGCATCGACCTGATGCGCCGGATGCCGGCGCGCTCGGTCGACCTCGTGTTCGCGGATCCGCCCTACAACCTCCAGCTCGGCGGCGACCTCACCCGCCCGAACCAGAGCCGGGTCGACGGCGTCGACGAGGAATGGGACCGCTTCGACGACTTCGAGACCTACGACCGCTTCACCCGCGAGTGGCTCTCCGCCTGCCGCCACGTCCTGAAGGACGACGGCGGGCTCTGGGTGATCGGCAGCTACCACAACATCTTCCGCGTCGGCGCCATTCTCCAGGACCTCGGGTTCTGGATCCTGAACGACGTGGTCTGGCGCAAGTCGAACCCGATGCCGAACTTCCGCGGCCGGCGGTTCACCAACGCGCACGAGACGATGATCTGGGCGGCCACGGGCAAGGACGCGCGCTACTGCTTCAACTACGAGGCCATGAAGCGCCTCAACGACGACCTGCAGATGCGCAGCGACTGGACGCTGCCGATCTGCACCGGCGAGGAGCGGCTGCGCGACGACGACGGGCGCAAGGCGCACCCGACGCAGAAGCCGGAAGCCTTGCTCTACCGGGTCATCAACGCCTCGACCGAGCCGGGGGACGTGGTCCTCGACCCCTTCTTCGGCACGGGCACGACGGGCGCCGTCGCCAAGCGCCTCGGCCGGAACTGGATCGGCATCGAGCGCGAGCACGGCTACGCGCGGATCGCCCAGGCGCGGATCGAGACGGTGGTCGCGAACGCCGACGAGAGCGTGCTGCGGCCCGAACAGAAGCGGCAGGAGCCCCGGGTCCCCTTCGGTCTCGTGCTGGAGCGGGGGCTCCTCGAGCCCGGCTCGCAGCTCTACGACCCCCGCGGAGCCGCCCGCGCCCGCGTTCGCGCCGACGGAACGCTCGTGGCGTCGGGCCAGTTCGGCGACCACAAGGGCTCGATCCATCAGGTGGGCGCGGCGGTCCAGGGGTTGCCGGCGTGCAACGGATGGACCTACTGGCACTTCGAGAAGGCCGGGAGCCTGATGCCGATCGACGTGCTGCGGGCCCAGCTTCGCGCCGAGATCCACTGAGCCCCGGCGTCAGGCGGCGGACAGGAGCGCCGCGGCCGCCGCGACGGACCACAGGACGCCCACCGTCCGGCGATAGAGAGCCAGCGCCCGGTCGACGTCGTCGGGGCCCAGGCGCGAGCGTCCGCGGCCCATCCACGCGTCCTCGACGCGGACGTCGCCGTAGGTCCGCGGACCGCCGAGCCGGAAGCCCAGCGCGCCGGCCATCGCCGCCTCGGGCCAACCGGCGTTGGGCGAGCGGTGCCGGGGCGCGTCGCGCCACATCGACCGCAGCGCCAGACGCGGACGGGCACCCGGCATCAGGACCGACGCGGCGGCGATCAGGAGCCCAGCCGACCGGCTTGCGGGCAGGTTCACCAGATCGTCGAGCCGCGCCGCCGCCCAGCCGAACGCCTCGTGCCGCGGCGTCCGGTGGCCGATCATGCTGTCGGCCGTGTTGATCGCCTTGTAGGCGACGATGCCCGGCAGGCCGAAGAGGGCCAGCCAGACGGCCGGCGCGACGACCCCGTCGGCGAAGTTCTCCGCGAGGCTCTCGATCGCGGCGCGGCCGACCGCCGCCCCGTCGAGCGTCGCCGGGTTCCGCCCCACGATGTGGCGGACCGCATCGCGCCCGGCCTCGATGCCGCCCGCGCGCAGGGCGGCCGGCACGGCGGCGACGAAGGCATGCAGGCTGCGCGACGCCAGCAGTGTCGAGGCGAGGACGGCCTCAACGATCCAGCCGCCCGGAAATCCCCGCAGCCAGAGCGTCAGAAACACCGTCGGCACCGTCGCCACCGCCAGCACCACGCCCAGCGAGACGACCCCGGCGGCGCGACGGACGCCGAAGCACCATCCCGGACGGTTGAGCCCGCGGTCGAGGGCGGCGATAAGGGCACCGATCCACACCACCGGGTGGCGGACGAGCGCATAGAGGCGACCGGGATAGCCGACCGCCCCCTCGACGACGAGCGCGAGGAGGAGGACGAGGAGGCTTTCGGACGGAGAGGGCATGGACGCGGACGGGCACCCGATACGACATGGCGGCGATCCCGCCGCGCTGGCGCGGGCGTTTCCCGACGCGCCGAGACCGTGGCTCGATCTCAGTACCGGAATCAATCCCCTCCCCTGGCCCGTCGGTCCGATCCCGCCGGCGTCATGGGCGCGGCTGCCCCTGCCCGGCGAGCTGGCGACGCTTCGCGACGTCGCGGCCGCCGCCTACAGGGCGCCGGGCGCGGCGTTCGTGGCACCGGCGCCGGGGACGCAGATCCTGATCGGGCTGCTGCCCCGTCTGCGCCCGCCCGGACGGGTCGCCGTGGTCGGACGCACCTATGGCGAGCACGCGCCCGCCTGGCGCGCGGCGGGCCACAGGGTCGCGACCGTCCCCTCGGTGGACCGGACCGACGGGGCGGACGTCGTCGTCGTCGTGAACCCGAACAATCCCGACGGCCGCACCGTCGAACCGGCCGTCCTTCTCGCGGTGGCGGCGGACCTGGCGGAGCGCGGCGGCCTCCTCGTCGTCGACGAGGCGTTCGCCGACGTGCGTCCCGATGTCTCGGTCGCGTCCGCGGCGGGTCGGCCGGGTCTGGTGGTGCTGCGCTCCTTCGGGAAGTTCCACGGGCTCGCCGGGCTGCGGCTCGGGTTCGCGCTGTCCGACGCCGCCACCACCGGCGCGATCCTCGCCACCCTCGGCCCCTGGGCCGTGTCCGGCCCCGCCCTGCATCTGGGGTCGGCGGCGCTTGCCGACGCCGACTGGACGGTCGCGACGCGGGTGCGGCTCGGCGCGGACGCGGCGCGCCTCGACGGGATCGTGCGCCGCGCGGGCGCCGCGGTCCTGGGGGGAACGGATCTCTTCCGCCTCGTGCGGGTTGCGGACGCCGCGTCATGGATCCGGCGGCTGGGTGCGGCCGGAATCCATGTCCGCGCCTTCGACGAGGTGCCCGACGAGATCCGGTTCGGGCTTCCAGGCCCCGCCGCGGACTGGCGGCGTCTCGCCGCGACGCTCGGAACGACGGCCGATTGAGCGCGGGTCTTCCGTGCCCGCCATCGAATGCCTATATTCGAGACGTCCGGTCGCACCGGACTATGGGGATAAACGCTTCGTGGAATAGGCGTTGTGGACCCGGGGGCGGTACCCGGCGCCTCCACCACTCATCCGGTCCGGTTGTCCGGTCCGGCGATGGGGGCGAAACAGGATCGACACGCGCAGTAAAGGCTAAGTTTTCTCCCGGCATGGTACCGCCGTCATCGGGCCAATCCCATAGGTGCCAACGACAACACGGCGCCTGCTCTTCGGATGGCCGCCTAACCCTCAACGGGGTAGGGCGTCCTGATGGATAGCGCGGTTCGGGGGGCACCGGGCAACAGAAGCCCCCCACTGGACAAGCCCTTCGGGGCCGGGAACGGGACACGGTAGAACGGATGACGGCCGAGGGCCTCCAGTACGACCGCATGATCGACGCCGCCTTCCGCGGCGTCGTCCGGCAGGCCCTGACCCAGGTGTCGCGCGATGGGCTTCCGGGCGAGCACCATTTCTATCTGACGTTCCGGACGGGCTTTCCGGGCATCGAACTGCCACCCCACCTGAAGGCCCAGTATCCGAACGAGATGACGATCGTCCTTCAGTTCCAGTTCTACGGGCTGGAGGTGGACGACGAGAAGTTCGCGGTGACCCTGAGCTTTTCGGGCGTGCGCGAGCGGATCGTCATCCCCTTCGACGCGATCAGCACCTTCGCCGATCCCTCGGTCAATTTCGCGCTCCAGTTCCAGCCGGTCGAAGCGGCCGCGGAGGCCGCCGAGCCGGTTCCCGAACCGGTCCCCGCGGCGCCCGACGAGCCGCCCGCCGAGGACGACGACGCCCCGCGCCGCGGGCAGGTCGTCGCACTCGACGCCTTCCGGAAGAAGTGACGGGTCAGGTCGCCCGCCGACGGCTCCGGAACTGCCGCACGAAGCGGGCGGGCGACGGCAGCGCAGCGATGATGCGGCTTCCCGGGACCGACCGCACGCGGCCCAGAACCGATCCGACCTTCAGCACGTCGGCGATCCGGCGGTCGAGGAACCCCCACGTCTGCGCGTGCTCCTCCGAGGTGTCGTTCAGCCAGTAGAGCGTCGTCGACCCCAGCACGCCGATCAGCAGCGCCCGCTTGCTGTACCAGTTGAGGTCGGTCGCCGTGTCGCCCGCGGCAGCCCAGATCCGGTCCGCCGTCCGCGCCACGGAGCGGGCGCCGGCCGGGGCGTTCACCGGCACCGCCAGGAAGGCCGCGGCCCTGCGGACCGCCTCCTTGTGCGGCGCCAGCACCTCGAGCCGCACCCGCACGAGGCGGGTGATCCGCTCCCGGACCTTGAGGGCCGCGAGGGTCTCCGCATCGACCGCCGCGAGCATCGCGCGGGCGGCCCAGTCCCCGAAGTGCGCCACGAGTTCCCCCGGCCCCAGCGGAAAGGCGAACGCTACGTCGGCGGCCGTCAGGCCCTCGTCCCGGGCCCCGGCGTCCAGGGCGCGGCGGGTCCATCCGTCGAACGGCACGTGCGGGAGTGCGGCCGCCAGCAGGCGGTCGCGACGGTCGCGGATCTCGGCGTCCAGGTCCTCGGGACCGGGAAAGGTCTCGTCCGTCATCACGTTCCTCGGATCTGCGGGACTGCGGTCAACGCTTCTGCGGCGGCCCTGCAAGGAAGCGAAGTTCCTCCACGAAGGACAGCCGCCGCAGATCGTCCATGCGATCGAGATAGAGCACGCCGTCCAGGTGGTCCACCTCGTGCTGGATGACGCGCGCATGTGTCCCGCTCGCCTCGCGCGCCACGGGGGCGCCGTCGAGGTCGACGCCGCGGTACCGGATGCGCGCCCAGCGCCCGACCTCGCCGCGGATGCCGGGGATGGAGAGGCAGCCTTCCCACCCCGGGACCCGCTCCTCGCCCAGCGGTTCGACGACCGGGTTGATCAGCACCCGGTCGCCCTCGGGCTCGTCGCCCGCGGCCCCCGTGGCCCTCTCGGCCGGGACGCGGAAGACGATGATCCGCAGCAGAACGTGCACCTGCGGGCCGGCGAGGCCGATCCCCGGGGCGTCGTGCATCGTCTCGACCATATCGGCGGCAAGGCGCCGGATCTCCGGATCGGTCGGATCCGTGACCGGTTCCGCGGTCTGGCGGAGGACCGGATGGCCCATGCGGGCGATCTTGAGCAGGGTCATGGCCACGGCATATTGGCCGATGGGCGGAACCGGCGCCATAGCCGGAGGTGGGCCTTCACACCGGCGGTCGGCTGTGTTAGACAGCGCAACTCGCTTGAGGAGGGATCCACAGGCGTATCCGCCATTGACGGCGTCGAAACGCCCGACGGGAGAATGGACCAACGTGCAAGTCCTCGTTCGTGACAACAACGTCGATCAGGCCCTGCGCGCGCTGAAGAAGAAGATGCAGCGCGAAGGGATCTTCCGGGAGATGAAGCTCCGCCGGAACTACGAGAAGCCCTCCGAGAAGCGCGCCCGCGAGAAGGCGGAGGCAGTCCGTCGCCTCCGCAAGCTGCTGCGCAAGCGGATGGAGCGCGAGGGCTACTGAGCCCTGCGGATCGGCCGATCGACGCCGATCCCCCCGCCAGTCGAAGATCGGACAGCCGTCCCGCGCGAAGCGCGGCGACGGCTTTTCGTTGTTTGACCGTCGACCGGGTCAGGGACCCAGCAGCAGCCGCGGCAGGAAGAGGCTGACCTCGGGCACGAGCGTCAGGATCGCCAGCACGACGAGCAGCACGCCCATCATGGGCCACAGTTCGCGGATCACGCCCGAGACCGGAATTCGTGCGACCAGCGCCGTCACGAACAGGAGCCCGCCCACAGGCGGCGTGATCATCCCCATCGTCAGGTTCACGATCACCACGATCGCGAAATGCACCGGATCGATCCCCAGCGCCGCCGCCATCGGGGCGAGGATGGGCACGAGGATCATCACGCCCGGCAACGGCTCGATGAAGATCCCGAACAGCAGCAGCAGCACGTTGACCGCGATCAGGAAGGTCAGCGGGTCGAGGCCGAGGCCGATGATCCAGCGCGCCAGCGACTGCGGCACCTGCGCGATCGTCAGCACCCAGGCGAAGCAGGCCGACGCCGCCACGATCAGCATGACCGACGCGGTCAGCAGCGCCGTCCGCAGCAGGATGCCCGGCAGCATCGCCACCGTGAGCGTGCGGTAGAGGCCCATGCCGATCACGAGCGCGTAGGCGACCGCGACGATCGAGGCCTCGGTCGGCGTGAAGGCACCGGAATGGATGCCGCCCACGATCAGCACCGGCAGGAAGAGGGCCGGCAGCGCCGTCCAGGTATTGCGCAGCGCCTCGCGCCAGGACGGGAACGCCCCCTCCCCGCGGTAGTCTCGGCGGACGCTGATCCAGTGGTTGTAGAGCATGAGCGAGACCGCGATCAGCAGGCCGGGCAGGACGCCGGCGACGAACAGCGCGATCACCGACACGCGCTGATCCTGCAGCGCGTAGATGATCATGATGATCGACGGCGGAATGATCGGCCCGACGATGGCCGTCGCGGCGGTGAGCGCCGCCGAGTATTCGGCCGAATAGCCGCGCTTGCGCATCTCGCGGATGAGGATGGATCCGGGGCCGGCGGCGTCGGCGATGGCCGAGCCGCTGATGCCGGAGAAGAAGGTCAAGGTGACGATGTTCGTGTGGCCGAGCCCGCCGCGCAGGTGGCCGACGAACTGCGCCGCGAACCGGACGAGGACCTGTGCCAAGGCACCGCCGGTCATCAGTTCCGCGGCCAGCAGGAAGAACGGCACCGCGAGCAGGGGGAAGCTGTCGATGCCGGCGAAGATGCGCTGGCTGATCGCCACCAGCGGAAGTCCCTGCGCCGTCACCGCGGCGATCGACGACAGCCCCATGGCGATGGCGACCGGCACGCCCAGCGCCATCAGGAGGCAGAGGACGCCGAAGAGGATGGCGCTGATCACAGCCCGGCCCCGGCGGAGGGGTCGAACCCCTCCGTCCCGTCGAACCGGCGTTCGCCGACGAAGCGACGGGCGACGGCGAGCACGTGCAGGATCAGGAGCGCCGCGCCGAGCGGCATGGCGGTGTAGACCAGCCCGAACGGCAGCAGCAGCACGGGCGTCGTCTGCACCCAGGTCCGGTCGACGTGGTTGGCGCCGATCCACATCATGAGCAGGCCGAAGCCGGCGACGAGCAGGAGGATCAGCACCCTCAGCGCCCGGGCGAAGCGTGGCGGAAGCGCGTCCTGGAGATTGTCGACGGCGAGGTGCCCGCCATAGCGGTAGACGAGGCCCATGCCGAGGAAAGTGAGCCAGATCATCATGTAGCGCGCCGCCTCCTCGGCCCAGACGATCGAGACGTCGGTGAGGAAGCGGAGCATGACGTTGGCGAACACGATCACGCTCATCGCCGCCAGCAGCGCGATCAGGATCGCCTGATTGACGCGCACCAGGACGCGGTCGAGACGGTCGATCATCGGACGGGCCGGACGGCCCGGCCGCCGGGCCGGCGGCCGGGCGCGCCGATCACTTGACGTCGCGGATGCGGTCGATCGCCGCCTGCCCGAAGCGCCGCGCGTATTCGGCGTAGGCCGGGGCGAGCGCCTGCTGGAACTGCGCGGTGTCGATGCCCTCCACGACCGCCATGCCGGCCGCCTTCAGCTCGGCCACGCCGCGCCGCTCCACGTCGTCGACGAAGTCGCGCATCGCCTTGCTGCCGACGGCGGCGGCCTGCCGGAATGCGGCCTTGTCGGCGTCGTTCAGCCGGTTGAACACCGTCGGCGAGAGGATGAGGAGCGCCGGCGAGAAGACGTGGCGGGTGAGCGTGATGTGCTTCTGAACCTCGTGCAGCCGGGCCGAGGTGATGACCGAGATCGGATTCTCCTGCCCGTCGATCGTGCCCTGGCGAAGGCCGGTGACGACCTCCGGCCAGGCCATCGGCGTCGGGTTGGCGCCCAGGGTGCGGAAGGCGGTCATGTGGACCTGGTTCTCCATGGTCCGCAGCTTGAGGCCACGCATGTCGCCCGGTGCGGCGACGGCGCGGGCGTTGTTGGTGAGGTGGCGGAAACCCTGCTCGCCCCACGCCAGCGCCACGAGGTTGCGCGCCGGGAACTTCGACAGGATCTCCTGACCGATCGGGCCGTCGAGCACGGTCCGGGCGTGCGTCGTGTCGCGGAAGAGGAACGGGATGTCGGTGATGCCCACCTCGGGCACGAAGTTCGCGACCGGGCCGGTCGAGGTGATGACCATGTCGAGGGTGCCGAGCTGCACGCTCTCGACCATCTCCCGCTCGCCGCCGAGCGCGCTGGACGGGAACTGCTCCACCTTGAAGCGGCCGCCCGTGAGCCTCGCCAGCTCGTCCTCGAACGCCTTGGCGCCCGCGCCGTAGTGCGAGTTGGGGGCGAGCGCGTAGCCCACCTTCACCGTCGTCTGCGCGGAGGCCGTCGCCCCCGCTGCAAGAATGCCCGCCGCGAGGAACGCGGCGGCCGCCGTGCGCATGATGCCCATCGGAACCCTCCCGGAGATCTTGTTTCGTTGTCGCGGTCTGTAGCGACCGGCAACGCGGAGTGTCAAGGCGTCCATACCCCTGATTGCGCCATGGTCTCCACGCGACGCCCGCCGCATCGGATGGGGCATGGCCGTTCGCGCCGCTGCCGCCGGGGGTGGGGTCGTGATCTTCTCGGCGGCCGGACAGCGACGGAGGCCGGGTGAATGATCGATCGGTTCCGGATCCTCGGCTCCCTCGCCGGGCTGATCGGGCTGGCGGGGTGCGCGGCACAGCCGGTGGCGACCGCCCCCGCGGCGCCGCCGGCCGATCCGCCGCCCGCCGAGACGCGCCCCCCGCCCGCCACCACGGCCCCGGTCCCGGTCGTGCCGCCGGCCCGGAGCGGATCGGGCCGGGTGCCGGCCACGGGATCGGGCGGTTCGACGCCGACCGCGGTCGTGACCCCGGGCGACCCTGGGCCGCGGACGCCGCAGCAGACGCTCATGCCACCGCCGGAGCGGCGCCCCCCGCCCTGACGGTCAGCGGCGCCGGCGGCGGTCGCGCGGCGCGGCGGTCGGCGCCATGAAGGCGGGCGGCTTCGTCGCGACCCATCGCACGAAGGCGGCGATGGCGGGGTGGGCGCGCAGCGTGTCGGGCGTCGCCCAGCGGGTCGCGATCTCGCGTTCGGTCAGATCGGCGTGGATCTTCCGGTGGCAGATCCGGTGGATCCACCCCTGCTCGCGCCCGCCCTCGCTCTTCGGGCACCAGTGGTGGCGGTTGACCGACGGGCCCGCCACCATGTCCCGCCCGCAGAGCGGACAGGGACCCAGCGAAAAGGGGCCCGTCGAGGGCCCCTGATCGTTGCCGGTCGTCAGTGACCGCCGCCGGACATCGCCTTGACGATCTGCTCGGTGATCTTCTTGGCATCGCCGAACAACATCATCGTGTTGGGCCGGAAGAACAGCTCGTTCTCCACGCCCGCGTAGCCCGACGCCATCGACCGCTTCACGAAGAAGACCGTCTTGGCCTTCTCCACGTCGAGGATCGGCATGCCGTAGATCGGGCTGGCCGGATCGGTCTTGGCGGCCGGGTTGGTCACGTCGTTCGCGCCGATGACGTAGGCGACGTCGGCTTGCGCGAAGTCGCGGTTGATGTCCTCGAGCTCGAACACCTCGTCGTAGGGCACGTTCGCCTCGGCCAGCAGCACGTTCATGTGGCCCGGCATGCGTCCGGCGACCGGATGGATGGCGTACTTCACCTCCACCCCCTCCTTCTTCAGGAGGTCGGCCATCTCGCGCAGCGCATGCTGGGCCTGCGCCACCGCCATGCCGTAGCCGGGCACGATGATGCAGCTACGGGCGTTCTGCATGATGTAGCCCGCGTCTTCGGCGGAGCCGGCCTTGACCGTCCCGCGCTCGGCCCCGGAGCCGGCCGCCGCCGCCGTCGCCTCGCCGCCGAAGCCGCCGAGGATGACGTTGAAGATCGAGCGGTTCATGCCCTTGCACATGACGTAGGACAGGATCGCGCCCGAGGCGCCGACGAGCGCGCCGGTGATGATGAGGAGATAGTTCTCCAGCGTGAAGCCGATGCCCGCCGCCGCCCAGCCCGAGTAGCTGTTCAGCATCGAGATCACGACCGGCATGTCGGCGCCGCCGATCGGCAGGATCAGCAGGAACCCGAGCGCCAGGGCGAGGATCACGATCAGCCAGAACACCACCGGCGACTGGGTGATGCACACGACCACCACCAGCACCACGATCAGCACGGCGATGGCCGCGTTCAGCACGTGCTGCATGGGGAACACCAGCGGCTTGCCGCTGACGAGGCCCTGGAGCTTGCCGAAGGCGACGATCGAGCCCGTGAAGGTGACGGCGCCGATGGCCACGCCGATCGACATCTCGATCAGGCTGCCGACCGCGATGGCGCCGGGCTGGCCGATGCCGTAGGCGGCGGGGTTCAGGAAGGCGGCCGCGGCGACGAAGACGGCGGCGAGGCCCACGAGGCTGTGGAACGCGGCCACCAGCTGCGGCAGCGCCGTCATCTGGATCTTCTGGGCGATGTAGGCGCCGACCGCCCCGCCGATGACCAGCCCCAGGACGATGAGCCAGTAGCTCGTCACGCCCGGGAGGATCAGCGTGGTGACGATGGCGATCGCCATGCCGGCGATGCCGTAGAAGTTGCCGAGACGCGCGGTCTCAGGGCTGGACAGGCCACGCAGCGCCATGATGAAGAGCACGGCGGCGACGAGGTAGGCGAGAGCGGCGAAGGTCTCCATGGGGCGTGTCCTTACTTCCGCTCTTTCTTTTTGAACATGGCCAGCATCCGCTGGGTCACGATGAACCCACCGAAGATGTTGACCGCGGCGAGGATGACGGCGAGGAAGCCCATGAACTTCGAGAAATCGAAGCCCGGAGGCCCGGCCGCGATCAGCGCGCCCACGATGATGACCGACGACACCGCGTTGGTGACCGCCATCAGCGGCGAGTGCAGGGCCGGCGTCACCCGCCAGACCACATAGTAGCCGACGAAGCAGGCCATCACGAACACGGTCAGGCCGGTCACGAAGAACGGAAGCCCGTGCGAGGCCGCCGGCATCGCCGCGGCGGCCGATGTCGCCACCTGGGCCGAGAGCGTGTCGAGCTGCCCTTGGAGGTTGGCGGCGGCCGCCCGCAGGGTCTCGATCTGGCTCTGGAGGTCGAGGGGGGTTGTGCTCATGGCGTCAGCCTCCGGTGGCCGGCGCGAACGCCGGATGGACGATCCGGCCGCCGCGGGTGAGGCAGGTGCCCTTCAGCACCTCGTCCTCGAGATCGATCTTCAGCGCGCCCGCGTCCTTTTCGACGAGCGGCTGGAGGAAGTTCAGCAGGTTTCGGGCGTAGAGCGCCGAGGCGTCCACCGCGATCCGGCTCGGGATGTTGAGGTGGCCGACGATCTTGACGCCGTACAGCTCCACCACCTCGCCCGGCTTCGAGCCCTCGACGTTGCCGCCCTGCTCCACCGCCATGTCGACCAGCACCGAGCCCGGCTTCATCGTGCGCAGCATCGCGTCGGTCACCAGCACGGGCGCCTTGCGGCCGGGGATCAGCGCGGTCGTGATCACCACGTCCTGCTTCTTGATCGTCTCGGCCACCAGCGCGCGCTGCTTCTCCTGATAGGCCGGCGACATCTCCTTGGCGTAGCCGCCGGCGGTCTGCGCCTGCTTGAACTCCTCGTCCTCGACCGCGACGAAGCTTCCGCCCAGGCTCTCCACCTGCTCCTTGGTCGCCGGCCGCACGTCGGTGGCCGAGACGATGGCGCCGAGGCGCTTGGCGGTGGCGATCGCCTGCAGGCCCGCCACGCCCACGCCCATGATGAAGGCACGGGCCGGCGGCACCGTGCCGGCGGCTGTCATCATCATCGGGAAGGCCCGGCCGAACGCGGCCGCCGCGTCCAGCACCGCCCTGTAGCCGGCGAGATTCGCCTGCGAGGACAGCACGTCCATCGACTGCGCCCGGGTGATGCGGGGCAGAAGCTCCATCGAGAAGGCGTCGATGCCGGCGGTGGCGTAGGCCTCCACCTGCGCCTTGTTCTGGTAGGGCGCCAGCAGCGCGATCAGCACGGCGCCGGTCTTCATCAGGCCCGCCTCGTCCGGCCCGCCCTCGGCGGCGGTGATCGGGCGCTGGACCTTCAGCACGATGTCGGCGTCGCCCAGCGCCGCAGCGGCGTCCGGCGCGATGGTCGCGCCCGCGGCCTCATAGGCCGCGTCGGGCACGGCGGAGGCGACGCCGGCACCGGTCTCGACCACGACGTCGAGGCCGAGGCCCTTCATCTTCCTCACGGTTTCGGGCGAGGCGGCGACGCGCTTCTCATCGGCGCGTCGTTCCTTGGGAATGGCCACACGCATGGGCATCGGGTTCCGTCTTGACCGGCGGGGACGGGAGAGGCAGGGAACATGGATGATCCGCCGCGGTTTGAAAAGGCCCGGCGGTTATGAAAACTCCCCCGCCCGCTCACTTCGTGTGGCGCGCGACCACCCCGGGCCCCTCGGCCCCCCAGGCCGGCCGGCTGTGCACCTTGCGCCCGCCGCAGGCCGAGCAGCGGAAGCGCCGCGCGATCTCCGGCACCGGCATGGCGGCGCCGAACCAGCGGATCAGCTGCGCCGTGTCGACCACCGCATGGTGGCCGCAGCCGGGCGCATGGCACCACAGCTCCACCGCCACGGTGCTCTTGATCAGGTCGGCGAGGCGGCAGACGTCCGGCTCGTCGGCCGGGCTGGCGGCGGGGGTGGCGGCCGAGGCGGCGGGGGGCGGGGACGGCGTGGCGGGCGACATGCCGACCATGATGTTCCTTCTTCGTTCTCATAGCAAGGGCACGTCGGCCGCAACCGGTCCGCATCCGCCGGAACAGCGCATGGGGACCGCCGGGCACCGTCGTGGCCATCCACAGGTCCGCCGGCCACCCGAGGCGCACGGACGGGGCAGGCGACGGGCTCGCGTCGGTCCATGCCGCGTCCGGCTTGCGGAGCGATCCGTCAGAGCAACTCGTGCTGGCGCGCCTCGGACAGGTCCTCGCGCGCCGCCGCCTTGAACGTGCCGCCCGACCAGCCGAAGGGCAGCTTGGGCAGCCGTCCCTGAAAGATCTCCGCGAGGGTGACGATCTGGACGCGCGGAAAGGTGCCGGCCTCGCAGGTGTAGAAGCCGGCGGCCGCCGCCTCCTTCTCCATCGCCCGCGTCGGCAGGGCGGCGCAGAGCAGGATGGCGAGTTCGGCGTGGCCGCGCTCGCGGTCGAGCACGCCGACGAGGTCGCGCACCGCGCCCACGCCAACCGTCTCCCCGCCCTTGACCGACACGACGGCGGCCCGGTCGGTCCGGCGGTCGGGCTTGAAGTAGAGGATGCCGTCGATGCCGCCGTCGGCCCCCTTCTTCTTGCCCTTGTAGGGCCGGGCGCCCACCTGCCCCACCGCCCACCACTGGAACTGGTACTTGTCGCGCGCCGCGAGGTCGAGGGCACCCGCCAGGTCCTTGGGCGTCCCCTCCACCGTGTAGCGCGCCCCGATGCCGGGAAAGGCGTCGCGCAGCCGCCGTTCGATCAGGGCGATGGACAGGTGGGTGACGTCGATCCCGATCCAGCGCCGCCCCAGCCTCTCCGCCGCGTGGATCGCCGTGCCGCAGCCGCAGAACGGGTCGAGCACCACGTCGCCGGGCATCGACGAGGCGGCGACGATGCGTTCGAGGAGGGCGACGGGCTTCTGGGTCGGGTAGCCGAGGCGTTCCTGGGCCTGAGAGTTGATGGGAGGGATGTCGGTCCAGATCGTCCCCACTACACCGCCACTCATCTCGTCGAGAAAGCGGATCAAGCTAGCCCGGATTATGCACCAAGGTGGCTTTGAGGGGTGGCGGGTGTAGCATAAGTCCTTGATCGGTTTTAGGATTCAGTCGCCAAACACAAATCCGCCCGACCCGAAGAGGCCCCACCCGCCATGCGCGAG
>Ga0315907_10005340_pt1 | contig 14056 bp, 13 predicted proteins | sample LakEriMetagenome_3_FD_203525 | JGI IMG/M metagenome (GOLD analysis project Ga0315907, IMG submission 203525) | Freshwater fungal communities from buoy surface, Lake Erie, Ohio, United States - Buoy 12 MA123 | ecosystem: Environmental > Aquatic > Freshwater > Lake > Lake biofilm | place: USA...
TCGATTTGAAAGTCGATTAGTTCGCAGCAGGTGCTGGAGCAGATGCTTTCTTAGCAGCTTTCTTAGGAGCAGCTTTTTTAGCAACTTTCTTAGCAACAGGCTTCTTAGCAGCAGCTTTCTTAGGAGCTACTTTCTTAGCAACCTTCTTAGCAGCAGCCTTCTTAGCAGCAGCCTTCTTAGGAGCAGCTTTCTTAACTGCCTTCTTAGCAACTGGCTTCTTAGCAGCCGCCTTCTTAGGAGCTACTTTTTTAGCAACTTTCTTAGCAGCAGCTTTCTTAGGAGCAGCTTTCTTAGCTACTTTCTTAGCAGCTGGTTTCTTAGCAGCTTTTTTAGCAGCCTTCTTAGGAGCAGCTTTTTTAGCAGCCTTCTTTGCAGCTTTTGGAGCCGCAGCTGATTTTGACTTTGTTTTCATTTTAGTAACGGTTGATTTGTTTCCTAATTTATTTATTTCTGATTTTGATTTACGTTGTACGCAGATCAAAAATTTTAGTTCTAAAAAAACAATGCGTGCATTTTCACTTTTCCACCACTTTGCATTTCGAGTGTTGGTGAAGGTAGTTTAATGAAGCTTAAAATTCGTGCTGTTGTCTTCATCCACTTCTTCGGCCATCTTACTCGATTCAAATCTGCATCAAATGATAAATAGTATGAACGCGTGCGTTGAAAATTATTAACACTATTAACATCAATTTTTGCACTCGTTAATCCGTCGACTCCATAACCAATTGCGATATTCATCCACTTCGGGAAAGCCGCGCCAGAAGCCAGACTCGATGATATGTTATATGATGCCCAATATGTTTGTCCATTGTAGTCTTTCAAAATGCGTTGTTGAAAATTACGACCAAGTTGCTCAGGATTAACATCTGCAAATCTTGAATTTGAATATGAAAATTTCAAATTGATTCTTTGTTCTTTCCAAAATTTTTGTTGCAAAACAAACAAAGTTGTTCCAGAAAAATTTGCAATTTGATCTCCCCAAGAAAATCCCCATTGCGCAGAATGACCATCTAAAATTTCTATTCCTGTCATGTAAATTAATCCAACGCTTCCTCCTAAAAATAGAGATGTGTTTTCATTCATTCCACTCCATCGCATCGATTCATATCCAATCATGCCTAAATAATATGTCGTAGTCATATGACCTACCTTATCCATTTGTAGCCATTCATCATTGTCATTGAATGAATGCAACGGACTCTTCGGATATCCTTTATACCAAAGGCTATTTAAGCCAATATAACTTGCAGTAGTTAGAACAGCTCCGCTGCTTAAGATGATTTTTTTTCTTCGTGCTAATGAGTCCACTTCTGTTTTTTGAGCGAACATTTGAATGGTTGTGAAAATGACAAGACATGTCATCAAAGCTGCATGAAGTGCTTTCTGAAGGACATGAAGTGCATATTTTGAAACCATGGAGAAAAACTTGCGTAGAAAGTTGCTGTTGCGAATATCCCTATAAATAACTGAATGATCAAAGGTATTCTATCTGGCAGAAAAACATATTCTGCATTTGACTTTTACGCTATCATGGCATTACTAAGTGCCGTGACTCAACTTCTATTGCCTTTAAAGTTTAGTTTTTTGGTGCTAGATTTTCAAGAGTTTTATTGGGATCGTGCCATCATTATGGTCATTGGATTGGTGCTTGCCTGGATAGGTTTTAGGCAGAGCATGAAGATTGAGTTGTACTATTCACTCGTTCGCGCGCAGTTTTTCATCTATTCTATTCATGCGTCATTGGCGACATTTGCGAATGACTATCAACTTGCTTATTTAGCAACGCTACTCTTTACTATTCAACTTGGAGCTTTGTCTTTTAAAACAGCAAAGCAATCGAATGCTTATTTGTTGATTGTTGTTTTGTTTTCAGAAATTTTACTTTTAATAAATGAGAATGTTACTCCCCTAATGAAGTGGGAGTTGTCGTCGCTCTTTTTCTTTAGCTTTTTGATCCAGTTTGTTTTGATGCGCTCGAAGATTAGAATTCTCTCACGTGTCAAATTGCAGCGTGACGTATTGAAGGCAGTAAGTAATAAAACAGAGCATGCTCTTCTCATTACGAACATGCAAGGCGAGATTATAGATATGAATAAGGTAGCATGTGAAATGTTTGGCTACACAGAAGATGAACTCACCGATAAGGATTTTGCTGTTTTAAGAAAGTACATTTTGTCTGAAAGCGATATTGATTTTGCATTGAAGATTTTAGAGCAAAATCATTTTTGGAGTACAGAGACTATATTAATAAGGAAGGATAACACAGAATTTGATGCATATGTATCTGTAGGTATGGTGGAGCGGAATGATCTACGATTTCTTGTATATCGTGTTTCTGACACTACTGCTTATAAGAAATCTCAAGAGGAATTGATCCGTGCGAAAGAGCAAGCAGAGGCCGCGGTGGTCGCCAAGAGTCAATTCGTAGCTACTATGAGTCATGAGATTCGTACACCGTTGAATGGAGTAATTGGAATGGCTTCATTGCTTCAATCTACAAGGTTGGATGGAAGACAAGAAGAATATGTTGAGACCATTCAACGCAGTGGACAGAGTTTGATGGTACTTATAAATGATATCCTCGATTTTAGTAAAATTGAGAGTGGCAAAATGAAATTGGATAGACAACCCATTGATGTGCGAGAGGCCATTAGCGAAGTTGTTGATCTACTTCGACCACATGCAGAATCAAAGGGGCTTATTATAAGTATGGATGTAGAGATTCATGTTCCAGAATTATTGCTACTCGATACATCTAGGACCAAGCAGATATTATTAAACCTCATCGGCAATTCTATCAAGTTTACTGATAAAGGGTATGTGCGCGTATTGGCGTATATGAAAACTAAATCAGGATGTAAGCAAGAGTTACACATCGATATTGAGGATACAGGTATTGGTATTCCAAATGATAAAATGCAAAGCTTGTTTGAATCATTTTCACAAGTGGATTCTAGTACGAGCAGAAAGTATGGCGGAACAGGACTTGGTCTTGCCATTTGCAGAGAGATTGTTCAATTGATGGGAGGAGATATTACTGTTCAAAGTAAGGAAGGCGTAGGTTCAAAATTCTGTTGTTCGATTGAAGCAGAAGAGGTGAACTGCGAATCGCAGTCGGTGAATCAAACTCAAATCAAATTTGACAGCACATTATTTCATGATGTGAGGATAATGATTGCGGAAGATAATTTCGTCAATCAACGAGTATTGCAATATATGCTTGAAACGTTGGGAGTGAAGTCTGATGTGGCGGCCAACGGTAAAGAGGTTTTGGAAAAAATAGAATTGATGCAAGTTGATGTGATTTTGATGGACGTTCAAATGCCAGAAATGGATGGTATAGAAGCGACCGAGGAAATCCGCATGCGCGATTGGCATCAACCATTCATTGTGGCTATGACTGCAAATACAGGGTCGGGAGATCGTGAGCGCTGCCTGTCTTCAGGAATGAATCATTTCATATCAAAGCCATTCGTAATCGAGCAGGTAAGTGAGTGCCTCATGATGTGGCATCAAGAAAGGGCTCTGAAGGTCTAATTGAAATAGATTTCTTATCTTCGCATAGAGGTCAGCCCCTCTATGGATTATGAAAACGAAGTTGAGATTTCAAATTCTTCTATTTATTGCGATAGTCGCCTCATGCTTGATGCTTGGAGGTGTTGTTGCTTATAACATTTATTCTTCGAGTAAACAGTTCAACGCTGGACTCAGTGTATCCATGAAGCAAAAGGCTACGGCCTTTGAAATCAATCAGACGGTTTTTCATCTCGCTTCACTTTCCAAGACTAGAGAATTAACTAAAGAAGAGCTGAGCAAATTTGCTGGATTAGTATCTAATTGGGAATTGGTACAACGAGCCTTAGTTGACGGTAATGATGTGTATCGAATTTCTCAGGACAAATCAGCAGAGCTCCGTTCGAAGTTGGAAGCTACCTCAGAACCTCTTTTGAAATCGCTTAAAAATCTAAACATCCTGTCGCAACAAACTTCCAATTGGAGTGATGAACAAGTAACTGTCACGATTCAATCAGTAGAAGCCTTTGCACTTGGTATGAACGATGTCAGTGGACAATTTAATAAGGAGTCAGACGACGAACTTTCATCGAGTTTATATATGCTCATTGCGCTAGGCTTGGGCACTTTTGTTTTGCTATGGGTAGCTTCACGAATTCTGTTAATTCCATTATTGAAGCGCGCTGAAGAATCTGAAAGTATTAAAACAATTGTTGGAAAGGAGATCGAGGATGTTCGTAATAGTAAGGTAGAATTTCTTGGTAATATGAGCCATGAACTCCGCACCCCTTTGAACGGATTGATAGGTATGACTGAGATTTTGTACAAAACAAAATTGACAGAAGAGCAGGATAAATATGTGCGTTCAATAAAGAATAGTGCAAACAATCTGCTCAATATCGTATCAGATATTTTGGATCATTCTTCGCTTGAGTCTGGCGATATTGAAATTAGAAAAGAAAATTTCTCCATTGCGGAATGTGTTGAGCAAGTCATTGATTTGCTTAAGCCATCTATTGGAGAAAAGAAGATAGAACTCATCTACGACATTGATGTCACATTGCCGGACACTGTTATTCAGGATGAGCGCCGCATTCGACAAACGTTGGTCAATATTCTTGGGTATGCTATCCAGCACACAGAAGCAGGAGATATTTTCTTGAAAGTAGAATTGCTTAATCAGGAAGGTGAATTTATTCAGGCAAAATTCAGTGTTCACTCTTCAGGCCTTGGTATGACAGAGGATCAGAAGAGAAGGGCTTTCCAGTCATTTGATGGTTCTTCGAATGGCAGCGAATCGTTGGGGTTAGCTATCACTAAAAAGTTGATAGATCGATTAGGTGGAAGAATTTGGGTGGATGGAAATAATGTGAAAGGGACTACTGTTGCCTTTACTGTAGTTGCTGAATCGGGATCTTCTATCGATTTATCCAAAGTGAGTAAATTGATGGGTAAAAAGGTCTTGGTAATTGATGACAATAAGACCAACCTTAAAGTATTGGTCAAGCAGCTTTCTGTTTGGGGAATGCAGGCCACACCATTCAACAGCTCCGATCTAGTGGTAGATATGATTGACAATCTGACCAAGTTTGATCTGTGCATCTTGGATAGCTCAATGGCTTCAGTGGGAGGGATTCCTTTGGTGGAGAGAATAAGAATGCGCTATTCTCAAGAAGAGTTGCCTATCATTCTTACTTCTGCTTCAGGAAAGATCATTCAGCAAAATGAAGATGGATTATATACTGCGTTTTTAACCAAGCCTATTAAGCAGTCGAAGTTATTGGAAACAGTGCTTCAGATCGTTCAGGGAGATGTGGAGATGAAATCCAGCTTTGGAAATCATGAGGGCGATTTTGCTAAAAAGCACTTGAAGATTTTGATTGCTTATGATAATGATTTAACCAGAGCTGTGACGGAAAAGAATCTGACCATCTTTGGACACACTTGCACTTCGGTGAAGAGTGGACGAGATATGGTGGATAAAGCGTCAACTGGACAGTTTGATTTAGTTATAGTAGATAGTCAACTCTCTGAATTGAGTGGAGTAGAGGCTTTGCGTCACCTCAAGAAAATTACCAATGAAGACGATATGCCTTTGGTTTTTGGTTTAGCCGAAGAACAAGCTCAAGGTCGTCGATTGATGAAGCAAGCAGGTGCTGATGAAATTATTCCCACGAAGCACGCAGCGGAAGATATCCAAAAGAAGATAGAAGAGTGGTTTGAAAAATAAGGTTAGTTGATATTCGCCTCGCGCTGCCACTTTCTGTAGACACTTACATATTTTTCATGTTCTGAAAGTGTTCTTGCGAAGTTATGGAATCCCGTTCCTTTCGGTTGTGCACACATAAAAAAGTAATTATGTGATTCTGCATTGAGCACTGCATCTAAATAGATGGGTTCTGTAAAGAATATAGGACCTGGTGGTAACCCCGGATTTTTGTAAGTGTTATAACGGGAGTTAGGGTCAGCATTGCTCAATTTTACACGAGCTTTTGATCCATTATAATTTTCAAACGTAAGTGTAGGATCTGCTTGAAGTGCTTGATTGACGCGAAGTCTATTGAGATAGAGTCCTGCAATTTTTGGAGCTTCAGATTTGGTAACCGTTTCTCCTTTAACAATAGATGCCAAAGTATAAACTTCCGCTTTTGTCATCTTTAAAGCTTGTGCTTTTTTTATTTTCTCTTCAGTCCAATATTCACCAGTAATGGCCGTCATTTTTTCTAAAAATTCCTCGGGCGAAATCGTCCAATAGAACTCATAAGTATTTGGGAAAATAAGGGATGAGACCTCTTCTTTTTGCACGCCATATTTCTCAAGAATTTCTTTACTTGTAAAAGCAGATATGAATTGATTGGAATCTGCTTGAAGCTGCATACCAAGTATGCCAGCCAGTTGTTCGATAGAACGAACCCCCTCAACCTTTATAAGCAAAGGCTTTTGGCTTCGAGCTCTGATTTTATTAATAATAGAATTATGACTTTCACTATTCGAGAATTGAAAGCGTCCAGGTCGGGCAGACTCAAAGTTTTTTAAAGACGCAAGCGTTAGGAATTGTGAGGTTGAAGAGATGATAGAGTCTTGGTAGAGCAAGTCCGCGAGGGTGGATACATCACACTCATTTTCCAAATAGAAAATTTTAGTTTCGTTTTTGAAAATGGCCGTCGCTACTATTACACGAGAGGTAAAATAGATACCAATGGCCGCTGCAATTACTGCGATGATGAGAATGTATTTTGTCGTTTTTTTCATACCGTAAAGCGTTCGAAGAAGTATGCAGATTTTTCTTTAAAAGAAGTCTCGCTTGTTTTTTTGAAGCCGTTTTTTTCGAATAGTCGAATACTTGCTTCATTGTCTGAATGAATCATGCAATGAATTTTTTCGATTCGAAAAGTATTACGAAGATGTGGGATAAGTATTGAGATTGCTTCATTCGCAATCCCTTTTCCCCGGTCTGAACTATCAGCAATGAGTATTCCTATTCCTGAGGATTTTTCAAAAGCAGAATAATCGAAGAGGTCGAGGGCTCCTATTTTTCGATTTGATTTTTTATCGCAGATCATCCATCTCATTTGTCCGTGTTCAAACAAATCGTTGCTAGTATTGATGAAACTTTCAATCTCCGATAGCACAAAAGGTCCAGGTGTTTCGGTAACCTTCCATAGCTCAGGATTATTTTCCCATTCCAAAATCATTGCAGCATCGGCAAGATGAATCGGTCTGAGAAAAATTTGATTTCCTTCAATCATCAATATAAACCTGTGGAGAGAAGCACGAGTGTGCATGCTTCTAGTGCTTCAATATTTTGTTGTCTCAGTACATTTTCAAATTCAGGATTTTCAGTTCCAGGGTTGAAAATGACTCTTTTGGGATGAAGGGAAAGAATGTATTCTTTCCAATCTTCCTGATTTGCAGGGTTCAGGTAGAGGGTCACAGTATCCACATTATCAATGGGCGGTCTATCAGTTATGATAGCATTTTGACCGATTTGACCAGCTTTGATTCCGATAGGAAAAACGGGATGTCCGTGTTTAGTAAGTCTTTCAGTTGCCATGAAGGAGTAGCGGTCCACCTTTGGGCTTGCCCCTAGGATCACTGTAGTTTTGGTGGTTTTTTCCATCTGAAAGGCATTATTGAAGGTCGGTAGGCAATCTGTGCTTACTTTTACGTCCGCACAAAAATACATGATAATGAGCCTACGTCAGATTTTCGGGATTTTTCTTGTAATTCTACTAGCAAGTTCTTGCACGGTGAACAAGGATTTTATGTTCAAGACCGATGCTGATTTCGCATATGATGCAATTAACAGGGATACGGCTAATGGCGAGTTTGTTCTTGCTCCCAACGATTTGTTTTCATTCGAAATTTACACGAATCAAGGGAAAGTTATTTTGGAAGCTTATTCAGCTACTGAAAGAATATTTTTGCCAGGTGCAAGAAGTAGTACTCAATTTAGAGTAGATCCTGATGGAACAGTTGAAATGCCAGTTCTTGGTAAGGTGCAGGCCGCTGGCCTAACTGTGCAGGAATTTCAAGATTATTTGGAACAGCGATATTCTGAGCAACTTGTGAATCCATATTGTTTTATAAAGATTGTCAATAGACGAGTATTGGTATATAATGGAAATGCTAGTATCGGTACCGTTGTTGGGCTTGAGAATAACAATATTCGATTAATAGAAGCGCTTACAATCTCGGGTGGATTAGGCCAAAGAGCGAATGCTTCGAAAATTAAAATTATTCGCAGCCTCAACGGAAAGACTGAAGTTTTTTTAGTGGATTTGTCTAAAATAGAAGGTATTCAAGACGCTAATATGATTGTGGAAAATGGTGATATCATTTATGTACAGTCTACGCCAAACATCGCATCTGAAGCGCTTCGTGATATCAACCCGATTGTTTCATTGACAACTTCTATTGTCCTTCTTATTACCATCTTCGGACGATTCTAATTGGATTTATTGTGGAAATCAAAACTACCCCCTTCAAGGACTTATTGATTATTCAACCTGCTGTGTTTCCCGATGAGCGAGGTTATTTTTTTGAATCTTTTAATGAATCAAAGTTTCGAGTTCAAACGGGCTTAAATATGTCTTTTATCCAAGACAATGAGAGTATGTCTTCTAAGGGAGTGCTTCGTGGCCTTCACTTTCAACTTTCCCCGAAAGCCCAGGCGAAATTAGTGCGCGTATCAAAAGGTTCAGTATTGGATGTGGTTGTGGATTTGCGAAGAACGCAGCCAACGTACGGGCAGTCTTTTAAGCTTGTTTTAAGCGCAGAAAATAAAACGCAACTTTTCATTCCAGAGGGCTTTGCTCATGGATTCTGTGTTCTGGAAGATCATACTATCTTTTCTTATAAATGCACCAATTATTATAGCAAAGAGAATGAACGTTCCATTCTTTGGAATGATCCTTCATTGGCCATAGATTGGGAGATCGAAAATCCGATTATTTCAGAAAAGGATAAGAACGCTCCACTTTTGGAATCTTTACCACATTTCTTTTTCTAAGACCATAAATTTTGTAGACCTTTGAAGTGTCTTAAATGATGCTTTATGGAATCTCCGAAGAAAATTTATTGGATGTCAGGTTTGATAGGTGCTGCAGCCGCAGTGCTTGTGCTCGTCGTATCTGCTTTTATGAATAGCGCCAAACCAGGTCCTGCGGAGAATCAAGAGTATCTGAAGCATATCCAAGAGAATTATCGCATTTTTTCATTACCACTTCCAGAGAAAATTGATTTCTGCGGTGAGGAAGTTCCTTTGAATGATCCCGATGCGTCAGAAAAATTAGATCGTGAATTATTGGTAAACTCTTATTGGCATTCGAATACACTTCTATCCATTAAGAGAGCAAGAAGATGGTTTCCTGTCATTGAACCTATATTAAAGGAGAATGGAGTACCAGATGATTTCAAATATCTTGCACTTATAGAAAGTGGATTACTCAATGTTACTTCGCCTTCAGGTGCGGTGGGTTATTGGCAGTTTTTGCCAGAAACTGCGATTCAGTATGGCTTGATTGTTAATGATGAAGTAGACGAAAGATACAATGTAGAGAAGAGCACTCAAGCTGCTTGCAGATATCTTAAGGAAGCTTTTGCAAGGTTTGGTTCCTGGTCGATGGTGGCTGCATCATATAACATGGGAATGGGCGGTCTGTCTAAGCAAGTGCAGAAGCAAGGCCAGAATAATTATTTCCAACTTCTACTTAATGATGAGACTGCACGTTATGTTTTTCGTATTCTTTCCATGAAGGAAATCGTGAATAATGCAGATAAATACGGCTTCGTAATTCGTCCATCTGATTTGTACGAACCGTATAAGTTTAGCGTGGTAGAAGTAGATAGCACCATTGATGATTTCGCTGCTTTTGCAAAGCAATATAACCTTACTTATAAGCAGGTAAAAATGTTGAATCCGTGGCTGCGTCAGGGATATCTAAAGAATAAGGAACGCAAAGTTTTCCAAATCAAGATTGCGGAGTAAGATCTTCGAATGCTATTGAAGTGATTCGACTGGTGTGTTGTCCTTCTATAATTTCTTCTCGAATCATCTGCTGCGCTATTTTTGACTCAAGCACTTCTGCCATATTTTTAATCAATCCTGCTGGAACATCTTTCTCGATGAATGCTGCCATCAATTGATCTGCATTTGTTAATGATGATTTTTCTTGAAGCTTTTCCAATAGTAAAAAACGATTTGCTACTCTAAGCTGATTTGATTTGAATCGTTCATCTATGGCGAGTTCTGGAGTGTTCAGTGTATTGCAAAGTGAACTGAATTGACGGTCGCTACCAACGGCAAGAACAATTTGTTTTTTATCGGCAGTTGAAATTATTTCTCCATAAGGAGCGATATTCGGATGTAAGGACCCGGCTCTTTTAGCAATCACACCAGACATCAAATAATTACTCGCTTGATTGACCAATGAAGAAATTCCTGCACGTTCTAACGAGCAAGAAATGATTTTTCCTTTTCCTGTTTTCAAGCGGTTGTAAAGTGCAATTAAAATGGCTTCTTTCAATTGATGTGCGGCTAGGACATCCATAAGTGCCACAGGCATTTTCGTGGGTTCAGATGTTGCGTCACCGTTCATAAACATGTACCCCGTTTCGGCTTGCACAACCACGTCATAGGCAACACGATCTTCATTGGAAGAAAATCCATAAATGGACGCTTGGATCAATGAAGGATGTTTTTGAAAAAGTTGCAGTGGTTCAAGCTGAAATTTCATTGCGTCTCCGCTTTTGAAATTCGTCAAAAGAATGTCGGCACTGGAAATTAATTGCTCCAATTCTGAGCGATGATCACCATCCGTTAAATTCAAAAACTTGATTTCTTTTTTATAGTTAATGCTAGACCAGTATGCGCTTATTGAACCCTCCTTTTCGGAGTTGGTTTTCCATGAACGAGTGACATCACCGCCTTGTTTGGGGTTTTCAATTTTAATAACATGCGCGCCGAGTTCCGCAAAAAACATTCCTACGGAAGGCCCTGCGAGAACACTCGATAAATCGATCACTTTTAATCCTTGAAAAACCTCTTGCATGGTGCTAAAGTAGTTATTCTTTTAGCGCCTTTTTAAATGTTTCAAGACATCTGTTTCGCGCAAAGGTGTGTTCAACAATAGGCTTTGGATACATCGGTGTTCCATACTCTGGAACCCAATGCTTGATGTATTTTTTCTGGGGGTCGAATTTTTCTGTTTGACTCGTTGGGTTAAATATGCGGAAGTAGGGCGCTGCGTCGCATCCGCTGCCTGCAGCCCATTGCCAACCACCGATGTTACTTGCTAGTTCGAAGTCCAATAATTTTTCTGCAAAATAACGTTCGCCCCAACGCCAATCGATAAGTAAATGCTTGGTAAGAAAACTTGCTACAACCATCCGCACACGGTTATGCATAAAGCCGGTGGCATTTAATTCACGCATGCCTGCATCTACAATTGGATAGCCTGTTTTTCCTTTGCACCATTTTTCAAAATCTCTGTCATCATTGATCCATTCAAGGCGGTCATATTGAGGTTTGAAAGAACCATCAACGCTATGTGGAAAGTGCCAAATAATCATTTGATAGAAGTCGCGCCAAATGAGTTCATTCAACCATTTTTCGTTTTTAACCAAAGCAATTTTAGTCAATTCACGGATACTGACTGTTCCGAAGCGAAGATGTAAACTCAAACGCGATGTGCCGCGCATTGATGGAATATCGCGGGTTTGATCATATTTTTCAATAATGTCAATCGAAATTTCTCGCGATGGGATCTCAATTCCCGAAGCTTCAAAGCCCATGCTTGAAAGAGTTATATTTTCGAAAGGCGCCGTCTTTAGGTAGGCGTTCTCATACTTCTCATTGGGATAGGCTTTGTAGTGATATGGCTTTAGTGTTGCTTTCCACTTTCGGCTGTATGGGGTAAATACAGTATAGGGCTTTTTGTCATCTTTAGTGACTTCGTCTTTTTCAAAAATGACATGATCTTTTGCGCCTTTGAAGGCAATATTTTTTTCTTGTAAAAGCTCAAAGATCGCTTTATCGCGAACCTGCGCATACGGTTCATAGTCTCGATTGGTCCAGACTTCTGAGATACTATATTCCTCGGTAAGTTGCTTGAATACTTCATTGGGCGTGCCGTAAAATAAACGAAGCGAAGAGCCTTTACTTTCTAATGCAGCTTTCATCGCTGCTATTTCTTGATGAATAAATTCTACACGCGCATCTTTTTTTGGTAGAAGGTCAAGAATTGTTTTATCAAAAATGAAAATAGGCAGTACTGGATTTCCAGATTTTAATGCCGACCAGAGTGCGGCATTATCGTGTAATCTTAGATCTCTACGAAACCAGAAAATAGTGATGGCTTGGCTCATGAGTAAATCTCGTTTAATGCTACGTCGATTTGTGGGTATTGAAACTTAAATCCAGTTTGAATTATTTTTTCAGATGAAATGCGTTGGCTATTTAACAGCATACTACTCATTTCACCAAACAGCAATTTTAACGCGAAAGCCGGCACATTGGGAAAGAAGAAAGGTTTGTTGAGGGCTTTTGCTAGGGCTTTAGAGAAAATGGCGTTAGTGCAAGTCCCAGGGGCGTTAGCATTGAATGTTCCTTCAATAGGCTTTTCCAAAGCGTGTATATAGAGATTAACAAGATCATCGAGATGTATCCAACTCATGTATTGCTCTCCAGATCCAGTGGCACTGCCCAAACCTAGTTTGAAGAAAGGAGTCATTTTCGCCAATGCTCCATCATTTTGATCAAGGACTACACCTACTCGCAGAAGAACTCTACGCATTCCCATTTGTACTGCTGGCATTGTAGCGTTTTCCCATGCTAAAGTGAGGTCGGATAAAAATCCTTGTCCGGCCTGTGCTTCCTCATGCTGCAATTCAGTGGAAGATCCATAGTATCCCGAAGCGCTAGTTGAAACGAAGGTGTGAGGTTTTTTATCAGCTTGCTCGCAAATCTTAATGAGTAAGTTGGTGCTCTTAATTCTGCTTGAAACTAAAACTTCTTTTGTCTCTTTTGTCCAACGATTGGATACATTATATCCAGCTAAGTTAATCACTGCATCGAATGCACTCACCTCACTGGAATTGAATTCTCCTGTGGATGGGTTCCAATAGCTATGAACAATTTGCGGATGATAGCTCTTCAGATTTTTCTTGGTAGTGAGATTTATGACCGCGTTTCCTTGTGCAACAAGTTTCGCGATCAAATGCGATCCAACGAGGCCAGAACCTCCGCTAATCAGTATTTTCATAGCACATAAAACAATCATCTTATCTGATGGTTCATTAGAGGATTTCATTCATCTTTGTTCCATGAGACCATTAATTACCAGCCTTTTAATTCTTTTGTCATGCGACTTATTTTCTCAAACTCCCTGCGAGAATGGTATGGCCGACATTTATCCTTGTGAAAACATTGATTTTTGGACGCATATGACGCCATCAGAATTTGGCAATGGAACGACTAATGAGGTGTGGGGCTGGACGGATCCATTAGATGGAAAGGAATATGTGATTTTGGGAAAATCATCAGGCGTTGCGTTTATTGATATTGAAGATCCTGCGAATCCTCTTTATTTAGGAACGCTTCCTACACACACGGTGAGTTCCTTGTGGCGCACCTTTCGAATTTTCAATAATTATTTATTTGTAGGTAGCGAAGCGAATGGACATGGGCTTCAGGTATTCGATCTTACGAAGCTTCGCAATGTTTCTAATCCTCCTACCGCGTTTGCTGCCGATGCACATTACTCGGGATTTGGAAGATGTCACACACTAGTAATTCATGAAGAAACAGGAATGCTCTATGCTTGTGGCACGAACACTTATAGCGGTGGATTGCATGTTGTAAATATTAATAATCCTCTACAGCCAGTAATAGCAGGAGGTTACAATTTAGATGGCTACACACACGAGGCTCAAGTAGTCACTTATAATGGTCCCGATCAGGATTATCAAGGCGACGTAATTGTGTTCTGTTACAATGGAAATAATCCTGCGAATTTGACGATTGTCAATGCGTCTGATCCAA
>Ga0315907_10005347_pt1 | contig 14050 bp, 14 predicted proteins | sample LakEriMetagenome_3_FD_203525 | JGI IMG/M metagenome (GOLD analysis project Ga0315907, IMG submission 203525) | Freshwater fungal communities from buoy surface, Lake Erie, Ohio, United States - Buoy 12 MA123 | ecosystem: Environmental > Aquatic > Freshwater > Lake > Lake biofilm | place: USA...
TTCATCATTGGTGATACGGGTTTGGGTATTGCAAAGCTGTTGACTTGCGGTGGTCTTTTTATATGGACAGTAGTGGATTGGTTCCTGATCATGGATGCCACCAGAGAGAAAAATTTCATCAAAATGCAACAGTTCCTGTATTGATGTTTTCCAGTGCGCGCAGGTTGTATGGTCTCATGGCCCTTTTTTGTGTGGCTGGATATACCTGGCTTTATTTGCACATTGATAAAAGCTGGTCAACACATGTTGGAACCGTCTGTATCCTGAAGAGGACCACGGGTATTCCTTGTCCCTCTTGTGGATCCACCCGTTCCATCTTATCCTTGTTGCACGGTGATCTTGTGGCAGCCTTGTTGTGGAATCCTTTTGGTTATTTGATCTTCGCTGGACTCCTGATCGTACCTTTCTGGATGATGCACGATGTGATCAGGAAACAAAGAACCCTGCTGACTGTATATCAAAACATGGAGTCTCTTTTACAGCGAAGAATTGTGACCTGGCCTTTGGTGATCATGGTATTGTTGAACTGGTGCTGGAATATTTACAAAGGGGTATGAAAGAACAGAACTTTTCTTATGTTCCTGATGAACAGGAGTTGGAAAAAGCTTCCAATGGATACATCATGTCGTTGGTTGCTGTTGTTGTCGGACTTCCTCTACCGGTTATCAACCTGCTGGCGACTTTTGTTTTTTTTCTGGCTAATCGAAGGAGTACTTATTTTGTTCGCTGGCATTGTACACAGGCGCTGCTCTCCCAGTTTAGCTTGTTTCTTGTCAATACCGTTGGATTCTGGTGGACCCTATCTGTCCTGTTTAGGGAAGATGTGGAGATCAGCAATCCTTATATCGCCTATATCGCAACGGTTCTATGCTTCAACATTGGAGAGCTGGTCCTTACCATTTATACGGCCATCAAAACGCGCAAGGGAGAACATATTTCCTGGTGGTTCTATGGTCCTTTGACAAACCTTATCTGTAAATCCTGATATGAAAAAGAGTTTGTTTCAAGCACTGTTGTTGATCCTGATCTTTGCCGGAATATTTTACGGACTCAGTCAAGTGAATTGGATGAAATTGTTCCGGGTGGAAAAAGTGACGGATGCACTGGAAAAGCAATTGGGTGATATGGTCTGGTCAGACATGGAAAAGAAGTCCATTGAGTCAGGACCCGAGTATAAAATACTGGATTCTGTGCTCAATGCCATCTGCAAAGGCAATGGTCTCAACAGAGACGAAATCAAATTGCACCTGATGGAAGATGCAGAGGTCAATGCCTTTGCCTTACCAGATCATCACATGGTTGTGTATACCGGCTTGATCAAGGAATCAAAGAGCAATGATGAGATCGCAGGTGTGTTGGCACATGAGATCGCGCACATGGAGCTCAAGCATGTGATGAAAAAATTGGTGAAGCAGATCGGTTATTCGATCCTCATCAGCATCACTACCGGCGATGCAGGAGGCGAAGTAGTCAAGGAAGTATTGGGCTTGCTTACCTCCTCGGCCTATGACCGTTCATTGGAAAAGGATGCCGACCTCAAAGCAGTAGAGTATCTTAAAAATGCCAAGCTGGATGTGAAGGCCTTTGCTGATTTTCTCTATCGTTTAGGAGAAGAGAATGAAGGAGCTGTTCCCCTGACATGGATCAGCACCCATCCTGATCCGAAGGAGAGGGCGAAGTATATATTGAAAGAGGGACAAGTGACAAGGGACTAGGGGCTTGTGGATGAACTCTCGAAGGGAAAGAATATGGAGAAGATTTTGCGTGCATGAATGAAGGAACAATATGCATTCAGAACGGCATTACAATTCCAGTCTTCAATCTGTTCATGGCTCTTCTTAGCTGATGGTTTCGGTGCAGGCTTTCTTCTTCATTGATTTTACGGAACCTGAGCTTTTCACCAGGACGCTTTTGTGCAAGTTTTGACATATCCGCTGAGCAAACCCTTCCTATTCGTGGATAACCTCCGGTGGTCTGAGCATCTGCCATCAGGATGATGGGCGTTCCATCGTGTGTGACCTGGATGATCCCTGAAGCAACGGGAGTAGAAACCATCTCGTATTTTTCTTGCATCAACAATTTTTCTCCTTCCAGTCGGTATCCCATTCTGTTGGATTGTGATGAGATCGTGAAACTGCTGTCGAATAATTTTTCCTGTGAAGAGGATTGAAAAAGTTCAAATTCCGGTCCCTGCACCACTTGAATAATATCCGGTTCTGCATCATGCACAAGAAGATCCGGCACTTGCCATTGGGATGCATGTATGTTATTGCCCAATGATTTTAAGGATCCCCTTTTGAATTCCTGCTCACTGTTTTTGAAAGGCAGGATATCACCGATGAGGAGATTTCTTCCTTGCATACCGCCAATACCGGAGGGAACATAGGTGGATGCGCTTCCCATGGTGTTAGGAATTTTCAATCCTCCTGCAACAGCAAAATAAGTCCTGCATCCTCTTGCAACAGGTTGGGTGGTGATGACACTGAAAGCAGGAATAAAGAGCAAACGGTTGAAGGGCAATTCAACAGCATCGACCAATACTTTGCATCCCCCACCCGTAAAAGCACAATAGGTATTTTCATTGAACAGGATCGAAGTACCGTGCAGGGTCATTTCAACAACCGCTTCATTTTCTTCATTCCCGCAAATGATGTTGGCCAAGGATGCGGCCATCTTGTCCATCGCACCACCAACAGGAACACCGAACTGTTGAAAGCCCCATCTTCCAAGGTCCTGCACACTGCTCATGATGCCCGGTTTCAGGATGGTGATGCTCATGAGAGGGAATTGAATTCGTTAAGACTGATCGATGCAAACTTTACCTGGTCTCCTGCTTTCAACAAGCAGGAAGGTTCCTTAAGGGCGTCAAATATTTTCAAGGGGGTTCTTCCGATCACCTGCCATCCACCCGGCACTTCGGCGGGATAGATCCCCGTTTGTTGCCCCGCTAACGCCACACTTCCTATCGGAATTTTCAATGCCGGTGTTTGCTTTCTGGGTATCTGCCATCCTTCGGGTAGTATGCCCATGTAAGGAAATCCGGGGATGAACCCGATCATGTATACCCTGAAAACATTCCCTGTATGTTTTTCGATGAGTTGTTCTCGGGTAAGCTGCAAATGATCACATAGAAATTCCTGGTCTGGTCCCAAGGATCGATCATAGCATACGGGGATGGTGATGATCCTGTTTTCAGATGGTTCATGCTGCAGCTCCAAAGAAGCCAATATCCGCTCCTTCAAATAAGCCATCACTTCTTCCCTTTCGCAATTCCCATCGAAATAGATGGTTAGGCTGCTATAGGCGGGAACAATGTCCAGCAATCCATTGATGGGGTTTTGCTGAATAGCACTTCTTAATGCCATGACACGCAGGTTGTCCTGCTCACTGATCTTTTGGGAGAATGCTACCGTGAGGGCATGATCATGTATCGCGTATATCCTGAAATCTTGCACTAATAGTTGATCACCTGCTCCACAATGTTTTCAGGCAGTTCCCTGAAGGTATATTGTTGTGTGCGCAGTTGCGGTTCGAAGCCCGCCTCTTTGATCGCATCCTGGATGGAGCGATAGGTGAATCGATGCGGAGCACCCGCGGCACTTACTACATTCTCTTCGAGCATGATGCTGCCAAAATCATTGGCACCTGCATGCAAACAGATTTGTGCCACTTTTTTTCCGACAGTCAGCCACGAAGCCTGAATGTTTTTGACATTGGGTAACATGATACGGCTGATGGAGATCATGCGGATATACTCATCGGCTGTGGTCATGTTCTGGATGCCCCTGATCTTTGCCAGCAGCGTATCCACTCCCTGGAAGGTCCATGGGATGAAGGCAAGGAAGCCATTGGCTTCAGCAGGTTTGCGGGATTGCACCTCTCTGATCTTGATGAGGTGCTCAAACCGCTCTTCCAGCGTTTCCACATGTCCGAACATCATGGTCGCAGAGGTGGTGATGTTTTGCTGATGGGCCTCAGCCATCACATCCAGCCACTCCTGTGCATCGCATTTGCCGTTGCTGACGAGTCGGCGTACCCGATCGACCAGTATCTCTGCTCCTGCTCCCGGAAGGGAATCCAGTCCCGCTTCTTTCAAAGCCTTGAGCACTTCACGGTGGGTAGATTTTTCCAGTTTGGTGATATGCGCCACTTCGGGTGGGCCTAGTGCGTGTAAGCGGATGTCGGGAAATTCAGCCTTGATGGCACGGAAGGTATCTACATAGTAGGCTAAACCCAATCCGGGATGATGTCCCCCTTGCAGGAGCAACTGGTCGCCACCCCAGGCAATGGTCTCCTGGATCTTGACCCGATAGGTATCCATGTCTGTGATATAGGCTTCTGGGTGACCCGGTATGCGGTAGAAGTTGCAGAATTTGCAGTTGGCAATGCAGACATTGGTGGTGTTGACATTGCGGTCGATCTGCCAGGTTACTTTTCCATGGGGCACCTGGATCTTCCTCATTTCATCCGCCACATGCATCAGTTCGGCAAGGGGGGCTTCCTTGAAAAGAAAAAGACCCTCTTCCGCGCTCAGGTGTTCAAAATTCAGTGCCTTTTGGTACAGATCGTAAAATTGACTCATGGTTTGCTTTGATAGGCAACAAAGTTACGCTATCATTGGTTTAATAAGCAATGAAAACAGTGTTCCTCAATATGGTCACGCTCCTGATGTTGATCCAGGCAGGAGCACAGGAACAGTTTGTCGAACCTTCTTCCCGTTACATCAGTTCCATGCCTTTTCAGTTGTTGACAGGTGGTGTCATCCTCCTGAGGGCCAAGGTCAATGACATTCCCGACAGCCTCAATTTCATCCTGGATACAGGAAGTGGTGGCATATCCCTGGATTCCACAACAGTGGCGGAATATAAGATTCCCTTGCAGCCATCCGATAAGACCATCAGGGGTGTAGGGGGATTGAGAAGGGTATCTTTTTTAAATGATGCTGTACTCAAATTACCAGGTGTCACCACCAAGCACCTCAATTTTCATGTGAATGATTATGCCCTGCTCTCTAATGTATACGGGATTCGCATCGATGGGATCATCGGATATAGTTTTTTCAGCCGCTACACTGTACACCTCAATTACGACAAGCTGATCATGAGTGTATTTACCATTGGTGATTATCAATATCCTTCCGGAGGTCATCTGTTGAGGCCCATGTTTACTGCACTTCCCATCCAACAGGTCGCGTTCAAGGACAGCAGGAACTTGAAACAGTATTTTTATCTTGATACCGGTGCCGGTTTGAATTTTCTTCTCTCAGAATCCTATGCCAGGGACAGTGCCGTTCTGAGAAAAAGACGCAAGCCGCTTTTTGTCACCCAGGCAGAAGGGATGGGTGGAAAGACTACCATGCAATTGACAACTGTCAGAAAAGTCAGGATTGGTCCCTATCACTTCAATCAAGTACCCACCTTCCTTTTCAAGGATGAATACAACGTGACCAATTACCCTTTTGTTGGGGGACTGGTGGGCAATGATCTTTTGCGTCGCTTCAATGTCACCCTCAACTATGTCCGCCAGGAAGTCCACCTGGTTCCCAACAGCCATTTTAGAGATCTGTTTGATTATGCCTATTCGGGGTTGTCCTTGTATTATGTGGAGGGCAAGATCTTGGTGGATGATGTGGTTCCGGGATCACCGGCTGAAAAGGCAGGTTTGAAAAAAGAGGATATCATATTGGGCGTAGGAAGTGATTTGAGCAACAACCTGCAGCATTACAAAACCTTGTTGCAGGAGACTGGCAAAAAAATCAATCTCTTGGTGAGCCGACCATCAGGTGTTGTCATGATCTCGCTCAGGCCGGTTAGTATCAGATAGCAATTTGAGGATTCTTTATCTTCCTGCTAGGGTACTATTCCATAATTTCGCAGCATGATCAAGTTTGAAAGATTTCAGCTGTCCAATGGTTTAAAGGTATTGGTGCATACCGATACCAGCACACCGATGGCAGTCGTGAATGTTTTGTATGATGTAGGGGCCAGGGATGAAGATCCTTCACAGACAGGGTTTGCCCATTTGTTTGAACACCTCATGTTCGGTGGATCGGTCAATGTACCTGATTATGATGAGCCGCTCCAGGTGGCTGGCGGAGAGAACAATGCCTATACCACCAATGACCTGACCAATTATTATTGTCAGTTGCCAGCAGAGAATATTGAAACGGCTTTCTGGTTGGAGAGCGATCGCATGCTGAGCCTGGCTTTCAGCAAGAAAAGTTTGGATGTACAACGCAAAGTGGTTTGCGAAGAATTCAAAGAGCATTATATCAACAAGCCCTACGGCGATGTCTGGCATCTGATGCGGGAGCTGGCTTACAAGGAGCATCCCTATCGGTGGATGACCATCGGAAAGGAGTTGTCACACATAGAAAACGCCAAGCTGGAGGATGTCAAGCGATTCTTTTTCAAGCATTATACACCCTGCAATGCCATTTTGGTGGTGGCAGGAAATATCAGTTTGGAAAGGACAAAAGAGCTGACAGAAAAATGGTTTGGGGATATCCCTTCCGGAGAAAAATACAATCGTCAGTTGCCCCAAGAGGCTGTTCAAAATGAAGAGAGACGAATGACCGTCCACCGCAAAGTCCCCATGGATGCCTTTTACAAAACCTGGAAGATGTGCGGGAGGATGGATGCCGATTATTATGCCACCGATCTCTTGAGTGATATACTGGGTGGTGGTGCTTCCTCCCGGTTGTACCAGTCGCTCGTCAAAGAACAACAATTGTTCACTGCCATCAACTGTTACCATTTTGGAAGCCTGGACCGCGGTTTGTTCACCATTGAGGGACAACTCGTAAAAGGCGTTCCCATTGAGAAGGCAGAGGCGGCTGTTGAAGCGGAGCTGGAAAAGGTAAGAAGCATGCCTCCTGCATCAAGGGAGCTGGAAAAAGTGAAGAACAAGACCGAAAGTGTGATGGCTTTTGAGGACATGAGTGTGATGAACAGGGCGGGCAGTCTTGCTTTCTATGAACTGTTGGGTGACGGAGAACTCATGAACCAAGAACATGAACGATACAGGAATGTCCAGGCAGCAGACATTCATCGCATCGCCCAACAGATGCTGACGCCACAAAATAGCAATACGCTTTATTATCTCGCTGCACAGGATTAACCCTTCAATACAAGTAGATGCCCGACAGAAAAGTTTCACCCCCCATAAAAGATGCCATTGATTATCATATTTCGTTGAAAAAACCGGAAATATTCAAACTCGACAATGGTGTGACCATATACAATATCCATGCGGGAACAGAGAGGGTCGTACAGTTGGAATGGGTATTCAAGGCAGGAAACTGGTATGAGAAAAAGAACAATGTAGCCGCGGCAGCCAACTTCCTGTTGAAAAATGGCACAACGAAACACAATGCCTATGAGATCAACGAGTTTGTTGATTTCTATGGTGCCTATCTGAACAGAACCTGTTACAATGAAACTGCCAGCATCACACTGCATTGTTTGTCGCATCACCTGGAACAGTTGTTGCCCATGGTCAGGGAAATATTGACGGATGCTGTGCTTCCCGATCAGGAACTGCAAATATTCAAGCAGAACATGAAGCAAAAACTTTCGGTCAACTTGCGCAAGTGTGATTTTGTTGCTGGAAGAAAGATCGATGCCCTGTTGTTTGGCGAGAAACATCCTTACGGAATCTACAGTGAGTTGGCTGATTATGATGCGTTGAACAGAGACGAATTGCTCGAACATTATCACCATTATTACCGCAACGGTCACTGCATTGTTTTTTCAGCAGGTATCCTTCCTGATAACTACGCAGAATTGATGAACCAATATTTTGGTGATCTTCCCCTCAATACCCGTATGCTTGAAGAAATCGAGCATGACATCGTGAAGGACCCGCAGCAAAAATGGAACATCCTCAATGATCCTGATGGTGTTCAGGCTGCTATCCGTATTGCAAGACCCTTCCCTACGCGCAAACATCCTGATTTCCCCAAGGTACAGGTACTGAATGCAGTCTTTGGTGGGTTCTTTGGTTCAAGGTTGATGACGAATATCCGTGAGGACAAAGGCTATACCTATGGCATCTACAGTTTTTTGGTAAACCATATCCATGCCGGTGCCTGGATGATCAGTACAGAAGCAGGAAGAGATGTTGCAGCAGCAACTGTGAACGAAGTCTATCATGAAATGCAGCAGCTCAGAGAAAAACCAGTGGATCAAGAGGAACTGCTCCTCGTTAAAAACTATCTCATAGGAACCTTGCTGGGGGATCTTGATGGTCCCTTTCAGATCATCGGTCGCTGGAAAAATCTTATCCTGAACGACCTTGACGAGCGCTTTTTCTATCATTCCGTTGATACCATCAAAACCATTGGTTCAAAAGAGTTGCAGGAACTGGCAAACCAATATCTCCAACCGGATCAATTTCATGAGCTGGTGGTAGTTTGATCAACCTATTATCCGCGATCCGGTCTCAAGAAAGACAATGTATGGATGGATGCTATTTTAGTGAACGGAGATATTGCAGGCTTTGTGGAACTTGCTGCATCACCCGGGTGGATTCATCTTCGATGAAATAATGTTTCACGCCAGCTTTTTTAGCGGCCTTCATGACGGCCCTGATGTTCACATCTCCCTTGCCCAGCACCACATTGGTTTCTTCATCAGCGCCGCCGGTATCATTGCATGCCGTTCCGTGTTCGCGGTCTTTGAGGTGAAGCATCTTCATGCGGCTTGGATATTTTTTCAGAAGAGCTACCGGATCGGCACAGCCTTGCTTGGCCCAAAACACATCCAGTTCAAAGTTTGCGAATTCAGGATTGGTCTTGGCCACAAGGTCGTCAAACAAGGTTCCATTGGCAGAGGGCCTGAACTCATATCCGTGTGGATGATAACAGAAGTTTAGTCCCGCTTCTTTCAGGATCTTGCCCGCACGATTGAAGCGGCTGGCAGCTTCCTCTACATCTTTCATCCCAAATTCATTTCCGTTGTGGCCAATCCAAAAGCAAACTACATAGCTGGCGCCCAATGCTTTTGCATCTGCTATGGTTTTGCTCAGGTCGCCTTTCAACGCTTCGTAGTCCACGCCAATGCTCACCATCTTGTATCCCATTTCATCCAGCATTGTTTTATAGTCCTGGATCTTCATGCCATAGAGTTCACCCCCTTCCAGTTCTTTGATTCCCATCGCACGAACTTTCTGAAGGGTTCCCTTCAGGTCTTTCTTTACTTCGTTGCGAACGGAGTACAGTTGAATGCCGATTTCCTGAGCTTGCATACAGGTTGCACTGATGAGAAAAATGATAAAGAGGTATACTTTTTTCATAATACTAAATTTAAGATTCAATTTTTATTCTTATTCTTCCGCCTAAACCTTTTTCTACAATTTCATACAATGTTTTAAGGGTAAGATTACTTGGATTGTTTTCGATTCTTGAGATGTATTCCCTTTTTTTATGAATCTTTTCACCGAGCTCTGCTTGAGTAAGTTTTTTTTCCTCCCTTATCTTTTTTAAAAGAAGTCCTACTCTAAAGGCCTCTACATTGCGTTCAAGTTCATCTCTTCTTTTAGTACCTCTTTTTCCAAAAACCTCATCTTTTATTTCAGACCAGGTGCTGGTAAGGGTTTTATTTTCTTTTTTCTTCATAATATTCATTCATTAATCTAATTGCCTTTTCAATTTCATTTTTAGGGGTCTTTTGAGTTTTCTTTTGAAAGCCATTCAGTAAAATAATGATCCTTCCTTCATCAAAAAAACAAAAGACACGCCAAATATTCGATGCCAGTTGAATTCTCGCCTCATAAAGTCCCTTTGTTCCTGCAATTGCCTTTAGATAATGTGAGGGAATTCTTTGCAACGTTTCAATTGCTTCGATTACTTTGAATATTTTGTCTTGAACAGGAACAGGTTGCTTCAAGAGAAAATCTCGAAAATAATTTTTGTAAGCCCGTACTTCTCTTATCTTCATTCCAAAGGTAACTTAAAAGTTACAAATTGTAACCTATTTTACACAAACTTCAGCTATCGTGAGAAGTTTTAAAAAGCAAAAAACACTGTTGGTAATGGTTTTTTACACCAACAATCAAAGGAATTATACAACAGGACCTGGTTTTCTTGGCGGTATGATCATTTCCCCCCTATCGTTTTATAAATTCTGTTTCCAGGGCTATACTGTTCTTCTGCGTTTTTCAAAATATCTTCTTTGTAAAAGAGCACGTCTTTGAATAGTCCCTTTGTATACATTTCTGCCTGGTCCTTGAAATGCTTGGATTGCGGATCTCCGCTCTCACCACCGGCGAGCAATGATCTGGCCTTTATCTTTTTTCCGAATTCCACAGCACAGACAAAACTATTGCCACCATAGCCATAGCGCTTCTTGGTATTGGCATAAGCCCTGCTGTTATAGGAAGGCAAACTGCCCCAGGTGGAAGAAGCAAAAGGGGATGGGATGCTCGGTTGGTTATCGTCGTAGGTTGGTTTCAAGGTATTGTTGATGCGCTGGAATCGGTTGATCTCTCCCCAGGCCACTTCCCATGTGCCAAAATCTGTCTTTAGCTTTTTCAAGACATCCTGCAGCACACCGATCTTGGTAGCATCTGGCATTTCCTTCAACGCCCTGGGCAATTCCAAGGGAGAATTGATCAATCCCGTTTTACCCCGCATGGCCATGGGTACAATTCTTTCCGCCCAATGAATGGCGATGGTGGTAGCCACGGAATGGGCAGCAGATCTTTTGTCCCAGGCCGACAAGATGGCAATGGCCTTGTTGATATCGTCTTTGATATCGTTGGCGATGGTTGTCCTGCCGGCACTGATGAGCGATGGTATCAGTATGTCCATCGCCGAAAGATAGGTGTCATATCCAGCAGCGATCAAACCATTGATATCATATTTCGTCTTGATATTGAGTACCCGCACCGCATTGATACCCCGGAAATTTTCAGGGTCCGGCGCCATGTAGGTGGGATATTTTTTCTTCAGAATGCTTCCATTTCCGGCAACGGTAAAGGGCGTTGCATTGCAATTCTGCAACCATCCAATCGCAGGGTTGTAAAGATGTACGGTTTCTTCAACGGTATGCAATCCTTTCCAGTCGGTCGCAGTGGTGGTTCCATCCTGCACACCACTCCAGTCGAGGTTGGGATCACGCTTTGGCATGAAGTTGCCATGCCAGTAGGCAATGTTTCCCTGATCATCTGCATAGACCGTATTGTTGGAAATATTGGACCGCAGGTCCATGATGGATTTGAATTCCGCAAAGGTTTTGGCTTTGGTCCTGCTCCATGATTGGATCAACCCATTCAGGGATCGGTTGTTGGATTGCATGGAGATCCACTTGTCGTTTTGCAGGGCCATCACAGGACCATGATGTGTTTTGTAGATCTTGAAATCTTTTTTACCCATAGCACCATTGGCCAACTTATAGGCAATGGTGGTGGCTTGTATCGTGACAGGTTTTTGTTGGTTGTCGTGCAGATAAAAAAGTTTCTCTCCTTTTTTCTCGACGGTCTCTTCATAGAGATCTGCTACATCTGCTTCGCTCGAAGTGTGCATCCATCCGCAATGTTCATTGAATCCCTGGTAGACAAAGAATTGCCCCCATGTTACTGCGCCATAGGCATTCAATCCCTCTTCGCTTACCATGTGCACTTCGGGACGAAAATAAAACGTGACATGTGGATTGATATAGAGCATCGCATTTCCGGAAACGCTGCGGGAAGGTGCGATGGCAAAGCCATTGGAACCAATCAGCTTTTCCGGATCCTTTTTGGGCAAGGCTGCCAGGTCCGTTGAAAGACCCGCGTAAAACTTTTTGATATCATTGGCGGTGAGATCGCTGGTCTGGATAGCAGAGATGCTTCCATCGGTGTAGGTCAGTGGATACCAGGGCTTGAATTCTTTTAGCAGGGCTGGTTTTACTTTGGGATTTTTATAGAGGAAGTAGTTGATCCCATCGGCGAATGCGTTGAGGAGTTTTTTCATCCAATCCGGACTCGCCTCGTAGTCTTTGACGGATTCAGCAGAGTCGATGACCATGCGCACGAGCAGGTCTTCATAGATAGCATTTTCACCATTCACTTCGCTGGTACGGCCCAGCATGGTGATATAATTCATTTCCACGCGTTGGAAATCATCTTCACATTGTGCATACATCAATCCGAAAACACAATCGGCATCTGATTTTCCATAGATATGGGGAATGCCCCATTTGTCGCGGATGATGTTGACACGCTTGGCAGTTTCCTCCCAGCGTGTGACAGTGTTTTTGGTTTGTGCGCCAACGATGAAAGGCAAAAGCCCCAACAGGAATAAAAACTTTTTCATTTATTGTTCATTCGCTTTGAGTGCACGGATGAAATTGCCTCCGAGTATTTTGAAGATATCTTTTTTGCTGTAACCCCTTTTCATCAATTCTTCTGTGATCAGCGGCATATTCGTCACGTCATTCAACTCACGTGGTGAAGAATTGATGCCATCGAAGTCTGAGCCCAGTCCCACATGGTTGACACCGATCAACTTGACAATATGATCGAGGTGGTCGATCAAAAGGGTTAACGAGGGACGAACACCATCGATCTCATCCTTGTATTTTTCATGCAGGTAGAGATTGGCATAGAAGTCACTGGGATTGCTTTTCAGCAATGAATCTTTTTCCTGCTGGTGTTTGCGGATGAAGGCATTGTTTTTGTCGCGGAAGGAGCTGTCTACAAATCCTGAATAAAAATTCAATTGAATCACACCGCCATTCTTGCCAACTGCTTTGATCTGCTCATCGGTCAGGTTTCTTGGAACGGGGCACAATGCATAGGCGCAGCTATGGGAGGCAATGACCGGTTTGGTACTGATGCGGATGGCATCATAAAATGTTCTTTCACCTACGTGTGAGATGTCTACGATCATGCCCAGTTCATTCATGCGTTTTACGATCTGCTCACCCAATGCGTTGAGCCCGTATGGATGCCCCAGGTCTTTTTTTGCTCTCTCATCAGCGGCTGAGCTGGCCCAGGAAGTGGAGTTGTTCCAGGTAAGGGTCATGTATCGTGCTCCTCTTGCATGAAGTTTTTCGAGATTGCTGATCTCATCTTCGATCATATGTCCCCCTTCCACGCCCATCATCGCCCCCAGCTTGCCTGTGCTCACGGCAGTTTGCAGGTCCTTGCTGTTGCGCACGATCATCATGCGATTGGGATTGCGCGCAACAGTAGCATAGAGCGTATCGATTTCGCGGTTGGCAAAGGCGTAGGCGGTTCCCTTCCCATAATTTTCATCGCAGAAGATCGAGAATACCTGCACATCGATCCCCCCTTCTTTCATGCGCTTGAGATCAGAGTGGGTGATCCCTTTCAGGTTTTGGTCGAAGCTTTTCCCTTTCTCAATACCTGTGCTGATGAAGTCATTGTGGGTATCAATCACGATGGCTTTCGCATGCAATTTTTTGTAGGATTGAGAAAAAGCAGGAGATGAAAAAAGAGCAAGCGTAAAAAAAGCAAAAAGGATTTTTTTCATGATCAATCGTTGATGGCCTGATAAGCCAGTACTTTGAATCGTTCACCCACATCACCATGTTCAGTGGGATAGGCATTTTGGAAGAAGAGTCCCACAAGTCTTTCTTTGGGGTCAACCCAATACGTAGTGGCAAACATACCCCCCCAGTCGAACGTACCGATGTTGGTGGGTATTCTGGCACTTCCCCTTTCGGTGGTGATGCCAAAGCCTAGTCCGAATTTGTTGACGCCATTGTTAAGATCACCGATCTGGTTCTGTGTCATCATGCGCACGGTATTTCTGCTCAGGATGCGTTTGCCATTGTATTCACCGCCATTCAGCATCATCTGCAGGAAGATGCCATAGTCCATGATGGTGGAAGAGAGACCACCGCCACCGCTGAACATCTGCAAGTTCATGTTGGGGAAGTCTCGGTAGAAAGTACCGTTGATCTGGGTGATGGCCTCTGCTTCCTTGAGTTGTCCGTTGGTATGGGTGTAGAGGCTCACCAGTCGATTCTGTTTTTCTTTGGGCAGGTAGAAATAAGTGTCTTTCATGCCCAAAGGCTCGAAGATGCGTTTTTGGAAGAACTGA
>Ga0315907_10005348_pt1 | contig 14049 bp, 20 predicted proteins | sample LakEriMetagenome_3_FD_203525 | JGI IMG/M metagenome (GOLD analysis project Ga0315907, IMG submission 203525) | Freshwater fungal communities from buoy surface, Lake Erie, Ohio, United States - Buoy 12 MA123 | ecosystem: Environmental > Aquatic > Freshwater > Lake > Lake biofilm | place: USA...
GGCTAGGATGATGCCTTTGCGATTGTTCATGCTTTGCTTGATCTTTTTTGTGAGTAGTCGTTAGGGTTTTGAGACTGCCAGCGCCATGCTTCTGAGAGCACAAGCGCTTAGTCTAGCTCAGGTTTCTAGCCTAGGGCTTGATCTGGCAGCGATGCGTCTATTTGTTCGCTGCCGCAAAAGCGGACGCGGCAATCCTGACCATGCTCGGATTGGTGGCTTTGGTTTGGGGTAATTGTTGTCAGGAAAGTGGCACCAGACGATATCGCCTGCTGTGGGTTCCAAACACCATCGAATTAAGTGCTTTCCACTTCAAGCAAACTACTGCGAACGGTGCCGCCTTTGGCCTTGGGAGCAGGTTTTTTAACTTGACTGTGCTGGATTTTGGTCAAGGCGCCTTCATCGCCCTCGTATTGAGGTAGAAATTTTATTGCCAGCTCATGTAGAGCTAAGTGAATCACTTGTGTTTCGTCCACACCCAGCACATCAGCTAAGCGTTTGGTCGTTGTGCGGGTCACGCCAGTTGCCGTTATAAAACAGCCTCTAGGCCTTTTCTCTCAAGAATGCTGAGCAGTTTTAGAGAGGGGCCACTTGGGTTTTTATCGCCAAGTTCCCATTTTTGGATGGTGGAGACGCTGGTATTCAAAATGGCAGCAAAGACAGCTTGACTGATGTTTTCTTTTTGACGCAAACGCCTAATTTTCGTCGGTGAAATTTCTTTCACTTCAAGGTTGCACAGGACATCAAATTCGGCCATTCGTCGTTTGCCAATCAAGCCTGAGTTGCTTAGTCCCATGGCCGTTGAGTGGACTTCCTGCAAAATTCTGCTCTTGTTGTGGGTAGTCATGTTTTAACTCCATCTAAATCAATCAGCTCGCCATGCAAGATGGCTGCTGAGGTTTTATCGATGTTCAATTCCAATAATGTTTTTACTAATTCTTGCAAAGCTTTGAGTTCTGATATGTCGATGTTGCTTCTCTCGTTTTTTTCAAATCCAAATATATAAATCCACTTGTTTCCAAAATTGGTTGCCACAATGATTCGAGCCCCTGATCGCCTGCCTCGTCCACCCACTGCAACCCGTTTTTTACAACATGACCACCCAGATCTGCATCAATTAAACCTTGAGCCATCTCTGCAGCAGCACTGAAGAGTTCTTGATGCGCAATTTTGTTCTTTCGCATCCATCTGCTGAATGATTTTGTTGCTAAAACCTCAAGTTTTGGATTCATAAATATTGTTGCACTAAGTGCAACAGTTGTCAAGAGTACTTTATGTTCGATTTAAAGCGGGGCTGTGATGAAGTGCATAGCCACTTTAAGCAAGAATAGTTAGACGGTTATAAATTTTTGCAACTTGTATGCAGTTGCATTGTTAATTTATGCTGCACATACTTTGCAACCTAACTTGGTGTGGTTTACAAAGAGCCTGGGTGCTTTTTAACCCAATTTTTTACAAATCTTGCCCCTAAATGACTTTGTTCAGTCTTTGGTTGAGAGGCAGCTTTGAAACTCACAGAGCCCGGCTGATGACTTAAGTTGCATTGAATGTTTTGACTTGTATCGCTTGACTTTGACATGCTGAAGGAAATTCTTTGCGCTTCATCAGGGTCGTATACGCCGCTTAGCCCAAAGCAAATCCTTGCGCATTGAATCATTGCCTTGTGCCTGAGCATTCTTCGGGGGTGTGTGAGCCACGCCCCTTGGTTGGTGTGAACCTCATACATGTACTCCCGCACTGACGTTGCAATTTTCCTGTCCTTGCGAAAGATCGTGCACTCAAAGTAAAGGGGAAGCTCATCGTCCCCTGGCTCAGACTCAATGAATCTCATGCCATCAAATTGTGGATGTGAATTGATGACCTTGCTCCATCCGTCAACGCCCACAACTAAGACGATGTGGCTCTTCTTGCTTGGATCTGCTTGAGTTTCTATGGCATAGATCTCATTGTTAAGTGGATCAAGCTTCAGACGCTCGGCCATCATGAGTAGTCTTTCCAAATCTGCTTGATTCCAAATGCTGAGGCGACTCAAAGCAGACTGAATGATCACCTTGACGAAGGACTCATAGGAGAGGCCTGAGCGCAAAACGCTTCTTGTGACGATGTCGTCAACTTCTTTGTTGCCGACCTGTTGCCTTGGATTTGAGGCCTTGCCTGAGTTCTCTCCTGCGCGCTGATTTGATTTTGGGTTGTACCTGCTCATGCTGCACCTTTAAGTAAAAAGCGGCGCGATCCAACTACGCTTGCAGAAAACGATGCGGCAATTTCAGGGTGAGCCTTTGCAAGTGCCTTGGTGTCAATTCGTGTGCTGGCCTTTGAGCACTTCCAAGTTGCAAGGGTCTTGCCTCGGTGAGTTAGCTTTTCCGCATGCCCCATGTAATTCAGGATTTCAAGTTTGAGTCTCTCGCACTCATCACTTAAGGTTTGCGCCTTAGTGCAAACAACTTGGTACTGATCAATGCACGTCAAAAGACCCTCATCTGCTTCAACGCTTAAACCTTCCGCTTCCTTTGGAAACAAGACGGCAGCATCTTGGGCGTTGATAGGTTGAGGTGGTGTGTGGCCTAGAACATGGTCATGCCAAAAACTTGAGGCATGGCTCAAGATGAGGCCCTCGAGTTCCATGTCACGCTCGATGGTGTAGATGCGAAAGTCAGAGTTACCAATCAGGACAGCAAGGTCTGCTGCCTCGCACTCCGTGATGGCCATGTACCAGGCGCATTGAACCAAATAGAGCGGAGGGACTTGATCAGTTCCAGGCTCCCCCCAATCGTTCTTGCTGAACGCACTTGAGGTTTTGCATTCAAGCAGTCTTTTGGCGGTCACAACCCCATCAACCACAGCTGGCGTATCAGGCGTGTCTTGAATGAACCGGTCGATGTGTCCAAACATAAACCCATGGTCTTTGTGAAAGAGGGTGGGTTGATGTTCCACGGTAAACATCTGGCTAGCTCTTTCGTACTCCCTGGCAATGAAGCTCTCGTTGTGCTGGCCGTAACGTAAGTGAAGCAAGTCACGTTTTGGGGCTGGTTCGCCAGATACAAGCTCTGACCAGAGCTCAAGAGGGGTTTTATAGGAGGAGAGCCCAAGGATTGCGCCGATGTCTGTGCCACCTATGCCAATGGGCCTTGTACGAGCTGCGGGTTGAGGAAAAAAGGGAAAGTTCATGTGAGTCCTTTCAAAAGAGAGAACTCAATGTAAACTAATAAAATACAAATGTCAATTAATAATTTTATTTATAGCTTTGCGCTAATGCGCCACTCAAGAATGACACCAATAATTGTTATTGATTTGTCAATCTTAGAACTTGATTTTGTATTCAGGAATTTAATTACGTGTGTACCCGGAACATCGGAATTAAGAATTTGACCAATCACGATGCCATGGTTCTTTTGACTGGCAAGTACGTGGCAGCCGTGGGAAATTGAAATACTTCGATCTGCAATGACGATTGCACCTGCTGGAATGGTGCCTTGTTGCCAATTTAAATCTGATGAACCCAAATACCTTGTCGCAAAACTATGTTTCGTAGGTTTTGAGTAAAGGCATGTTAATTGATTGGGTTGAGTGCTTAATTTAGGCGGGCTTGGTAACAACTCCCAAGGAATATAAGGAACTGATGCCGAGTGATCAATATTCGAGATCTCACTTGCAACGTGACTTTGGCCCGTAACCAGAAACTCAACACTTGTTTCGAAAAGTTCTGCAAGCTTTTCCAACTTTCTCGGATCAGGCTGGTTCGTACCTGATTCCCAGCTTGAAACTGAGGCTCTGGATATCCCAAATACATCCCCAACCTGCTGCAAGGTCAAGCCTTTAGTAAGTCGTAAATTTTTAAGTCTCTCATTAAGCATCATGCAATCATAAGACGTAACTTGACCAATGCAATTGAACGGTTGCCAAACAATTGAAAATGACCAAATTGCATGCCTTTAGTGGCAAGTTTTACGGCCTCAAATGCTGGCCATATCAGCGTAAATGAAAGCCATCAAAAAAAGTTGAATTTTTTTCAAAACTGACTTGCATTTTAAAAATCGCGTCGGTATAAAGGGGGCTGTGGTCGCACTGACTTGGCGGCTTAAGTAGGGTAGTTTGTTTTGAGGCGCATCCGCGCATCGATCCCATGAATGTGCCGTGTGGCACTTCGCTTAAGCAGTTTCAGGCGCAGCCCTCCACAAACGCGTGGCGCAGCTGCTTGGGGCTTAAATACTTGTTCCCAAGCGCGCTGGGGATCACACTCGCACCGCAAGCAGCGGACAGGGGTTAGAAATTGCAGCAAGCGTCCCCTGCAGAACAAAACGCACTGTAGCCTGGCCAATCGGTTCCCTCTAGTGGCCTCCTTGTGTGCATGATTTTCAAAAAATCAGCTCTGCGTAGCTATTCTCATTTGAAACGCATGCACCGCCCCACTTCGCTGCGGGGTTTTTAAGCTTCAGTTGCGTGTTTGTCTGTGAGAGTTGCATCGTATGAATTTACTTGCAACGCTTGCCTTCAAAACAACTTAATTCAGCAACTCAATGCTTGGCAGCCAAATCAAGCCTGCAGCGCACACCTGCGCGCGGCTGAAAGACTTCTCATCAACATTTTTTTAAGGTTTTCATCATGACATCTTCGTTTATTTCTCGGCACTCACAAGCTGCGCAGGCTCACGCAAATTTTTCTGCACAGTTTGCAACTCATGCATATTTTGATTTTCAAAATGTGAAGAACTCCAACACATTTTTGGAGCTCGTATGAACACTTCTAACAAAGGCACGACAGCCTCAAATCAAACAGCTACAAAACAAGCAGCTACAAAACAAACTCGATCTAAAATTTCCCAAATCGTGGGTGGTAACTTCATCTTGCCTGGCGAGAGTGCGCAGCAGTTTCACAAAGCCTATGCCGAAGCGCTCGTTGAACTTGGCGCTCGAACACAGTTGCAAATTTATTTGGCCGAGCAAATTTTTCACAGCATGTGGTGGATACGGCGCTACGAATTGCAAAAGCGTGCAAGCTTGATCAGTGAGATGGTCAAAATATTAAGAAGCCCAGGTCTGGCTGAGCTCCCAAGTCTTGATCTGACTGAGCTGTTGGAGGCAGGCAGATGGGATGACCCCGCAGTACTTAATGAATTAAAGATCAAAGGTTTTACGGTTCAAAGCTTGTTGCAAAGGGCTGGCGTGCGGCATCAGGAAGAGTTGATGCGCCTGGATCAAAGCATTGCGCTTAAGGCCCATACGCTTACGCAGCTGCAAAAATCCTACGAGGCTTTGGTTAACCGCTCGGTGATGCAAGAGCGGTTAAAACTCCAAAACGATCTATTAAAGCGCGACCTCTTGGCCATTGACACGCCAATTGTGAAGGATCTTAAAACCGAGGCTCAACAGTTGGCGCATGAGGACAATACTTGGGAGCCTGAATATGATGAGCGCTAAAAAAAGAGCAGCCAATCACGCCAACGGTCTTCGCCTTCAAGCTGGGCGCAACAAGGAGGGCTTGCGCACCGCAAGCCTCAATGCCATGAAGCACGGCTTGAGTCTGCCCGTAGATGAAGTCGGTTTTGGCAAAGAAATTTCCCAAATTGCTGAGCTAATTCGGGATGAGTGCACTGATTTGTCTCAAGCCCAGGAGATGGCCAGGCGCATCATTGACTTTGAACGCAATGAGGCTTTTTTAAGAGACCACAATGATGCGTACCTTGATGCCCAAATGAAGGCTTGGTTCTTGGGGCCTCACTGCGCTAAGCTGCATCAGCTTGTGCGCCTTCACAGAGACAAGAAAAAAGTTGACTTGACTTTCACGACCGCAAATTTACAACCGAAAGGTCAGGAGCGAACGGATGAGATCAAGTTCATTGAAGACTTCATGAAGCTGCAACAAAACTCATTCTTGTCCAAGTTCAGTCATTCCAAGCGGCTTAAAGACTCTGCAATGCGGTATCAAAAGCGATCACTCAATCAATTGATCAAGGGGGTCAACCGAATTGCAACAGGTGAGGGGCCCTAGGACATTGACCGTATGCCATAGGTCTGCAAGGCGTATCATTTTTGATACAATAGTTTTGTGGAAACAGTCCTGAATGTCAAATTTTTTGCCAACTCACTGGGCTCTGAGCCAGTGAGGCTTTGGCTCAAGGGCTTGTCTGCAACGGATCCCAAAACCATAGGTTAGGACATCAAAACTGTGCAGCTGGGCTGGCCCCTTGGCATGCCTTTGGTGCGTCATTTGGGAGGCGGCCTGTGAGAGGTTAGAACCCGTCTGGACAATCGCATTGCACGGGTGTTATTTGTTTTGAGTGGCTCCACGATGGTGTTACTTCACGGTTTCATCAAGAAGCAGCAAGAAACACCCAAAGCCGATTTGGATTTGGCCATTGAGCGGCACAAAGAATTGAAAAGGAAATAAGCATGGCAAAGAAAAACATAGGTTCAAGTTTTGATGACTTCTTGAAAGAGGAGGCCATGCTTGAGGACGTTACTGCAGTGGCGATAAAGCGCGTTATTTCTTGGCAGATTGCTCAGGAAATGAAGGCGCAGCAATTGACCAAGACTGCATTGGCCAAACGCATGCACACCAGCCGCGCGTCATTGAACCGCTTGCTCGATGAGAACGACGCGAGCTTGACGCTCACAACGCTTGCAAGTGCAGCAGCAGCCCTGGGAAAAAAAGTCAATCTGCAGCTCACTTCAGCAGACAATTAGAAAGCGTAGGTGAAACAGCCGGCCTATTTGCAAAGCTGATCGTATGTAGCTAGGCGTTGTTAACTCATCAGGAACATGACAAAGCAGAGTGAAAGCCATGAATGTGACAGTTGACTTGCAGCACCTTCTCCCAGCTTGGGAGCAGTTTCGTGCTGCAACAGACATCTCCCCTATCCGAGATGAGGGCCACTACGCCAAGATGACCAAGATCCTAGAGAGTCTTCTTGATGAAGCGGGGGCAGATGAGCGCCAACCAATCATGGGGCTTCTTGACATCGTTGCTGGCTTGATTGAAAACTACGAATCAAAGTTGCACCCCTTACCTCCAACAAATGGAGTTGATACGCTTAAATTTTTGATGGAGCAGCATGGCCTCAAGCAAACTGACCTGCACGAGATCGGCAGCCAGGGCGTGGTTTCAGAAATTTTGACTGGCAAGCGTGAACTTAATTTAAGGCAAGTGCGAGCCCTCAGTGAGCGATTTGGGGTTTCCGCAGCCACTTTTTTGTAAACGAAAAATGCCAAATTGATACCGCTCTGGATTGAAAACTTAGAGAATAGAAAATGAGATCAAGGGGAAACGAAAAAAATCTTATGAATTAGGTGCAAATCAAGGCCACTCTAAGTGTGGTGTTGACAGTTATTTAAAATCAAATCATAATTTCTTATGGCACTAAATTAAAATATTCCTAAGGCACTAAATGACTTCTCATGCATCTCAATCGTATGTCAAGGTCATCGGCGCCAATGGTCAAATCTCATTGGGCAAGCAGTTTGCTGGCAGGCAAGTGCTGATCGAGGAGAGTGAGCCTGGAGTGTGGATGGTTCGCACGGCAACCGTTGTTCCGGACAATGAGCGTTGGTTGCATGAAGCGAAGGCTTCGGCTGATCTGAGCGCAGCACTTGAATGGGCTTTATCCCACCCAGCAACGGGAGACAATGCGGATGCTGTCTTGAAGCGACTGAAGGATTAAGAGATGCCCGGCAGTGACGGCAATGCAAGGGTCATCTTGGACCTTAACAATGAGAGGTTCCAGGAAAACTTGTTTTCCTTACAAAAGACCGAGCGGCATGCTGCTCTGGATACGCTGAGCAAGATTCGACAGCTGACGTGGCAACAGGTCTACCGCGACAAAGGTCTTAAGTGGGAAAAGATATTCAGCGTACGAGCGCCGCAGGGAGTTGATGCGATTTACTCCTTGCGAATTACGCACTCGCGAAGGGCAACGGCATTTCGAGACGGTCCTTATATGCGGATGCTTACGGTCGCTGCAGATCATGACAGTACATATGGCAAAAAGTGAAGTAAGCGCTGTCACTTGGGCACAATCAGAAAACCGCGACGAAAAGGTGCTAAGTGGCCTCAGAGCCCAGGTGCAAATGGATCTACTCTTCCAACTGATCCAACTCAAGAGAGAAGCGCAGGCACTCAAAATCATTGCGCTTGAAAACTCACCTGAGGCACAAGTTGGGGCTATCACCTTCTTGGATAGCGAGTCGCTTCAAGTGAAAACCAACTGGCAATGGCTCAAAGTAGAAGGAGAGTGTGTGATTAAAATTAATATTTAAGTATTAAAAATTTTCAGCCAACTTGGATTTAAATTTGAGTTGGCAATATTATTTATTCAAAAGTATTAATTTAGATTGTTGATGAGCAATATTGGAAGCCTATGTTTTGCAAAACAGAATGATTCTCATCTGGCTTGCTTTGCCGCGAACTTTGCGGGTGGTCACAGCGTTGTGGCTCATTCAGCGCGATGGCGCAGTTGGCCGCGCCCGAGCTAGACCAGGGGGCCTTCGAGTTGGACATTCGCCAAGCTCAGGCACTTGGGCGCGCACGCGCTCAGACTGCTGGGCAGTCGCGCAGCACGGTCCGCAGGCAAAGTGCTAAAAAGGGCTGAACAATGCGGCTGAGTGGCTTGTGCCAATCCATTGCTAAACTGTCCCCATATGAAAAAAACATTAAGCTTGATTTTGGCGTTGAGCACTGGTTGCGCTTTTGCTCAGTCTGCTTCTGAATCTGGCGCCTCCGCCCCCTACACCCCCACATGGGTAGCCCGCCATTATTTGCAGTGGCTAGCCGATCAGCAATCGTTGCCAGTACTGACCACCCAGTGGCCATTGCCTTCTGGTGCTGTGGCGCAAAGTTTGTCGGGTTTGTCTTCCACATCGTCTGGCGCAAATTCAGCAGCGCTTGCATTTGTTCAAAACGAGTTGGCATTGGTGCAAGGCAAAGGCAGCGTACAACTTCAAGCACGCAACCACTCGCAAGCCTTGGTAGGTTTTTCTGAAGATTATTCCAATGGCTCAAACGCCAGTTTGCGTTCAGCGGAGTGGCTTGTAGGCCAAGCCGATGGTGTTTCATTTGCTGGCCGCATAGGTATTCGTGCAGAAAGCAATGCATCTGCCATACCCGACCATTCAAACTTCAGCCCAGAAGGCAGCGCCGCAGTGCTGGGCTTTGGCGGCTGGAATGCACAGGTGTTTGCGCACCAGTTTTATTGGGGCCCTGGTTGGCAAAGCAGTTTGGTAAACGGCCACAACAGCCCTGCATGGCAGGGCGTGGGTTTGCAGCGCGGCACCATCAAACAATCAGACAGCCCATGGCTGGCTTGGATGGGGCCTTGGAACTTCGATGTGTTTGTGGCCAAGGCACAAGACCCCCTGGTGGTGGCCAATCAACATCAAGGTTATTTGTTTTCTGGCACACGCCTCACCATTAAACCCAAGCCTTGGTTAGAGGTGGGTTTTAGCAGGGGTATGCAGTCTGGAGGCACTGGGCGGCCTGGTGGCGTAAGTAGTTTTGTAAAAGCCTTCTTTGGGCAGCAGGTGAACAAAGAACCCACAGACACTTTTGAAGACACCAGTGCACAAATTGCAGGCTACGACATGCGCGTGCGCTGCCCTTTGAAGTGGGGCTCGTGTGCTGCTTACACACAGTGGATGGGTGAAGACGCTGCCGGCAAAATTCCGCTTCCTTTCAAATTCATGAGCCTCTGGGGTGTAGAAAATACCTATGCCGATGGGCGCTACAGAGTGTTTGCCGAATATGCCAACACCAACGTGTACAGCTTGCCTTGGGACAAAAAGCCTTCGTTCCCTGGGTACGTCAATCACGTATATCAGCAGGGCTATACCAATGGCGGGCGCTGGGTGGGTGCGTCACAAGGCTCGGGTGCAACCCTCACCACCTTGGGTTGGATGGATGCCGCCAACATGCAAATGGCCAAGCTTTACTTTGGCCGCATAGGCACTAGTGTGGGTGTGTATACGCCGGCCATAGAGCTGCCCCATGGAAGTATGTGGGGCTTGAGTGCACAGCAAACTGTGCTGTGGAAGGGCGCCAGCATTACGCCTGAGTTGGCCTATACCCGTTTTGCGCGGGATGCTAGCTTGGTGGGTGGGCAGCGCAGTAGCTTAAGGGCTGGGGTGGCGGTGGTGATACGCTAATAACCGTTGGGGTTTTGAGACTGCCAGCGCCACGAGTCTTGGCACATTCTGGCTACGTCTAGCTTGGCTTTCCAGCCTAATTCTTGTTCGGCCAGCTGGGTATCGGCATAGTACTCAGGTACATCGCCTGGGCGGCGGTCTACAAACTTGTAGGGCAAGGGGATGTTGTTGACCTTGGCAAAGGTGTCTGCCATTTCCTTCACGCTTACGCCTTGGCCTGTGCCCAAATTGACGGTAATGCTTTGCTGCTTGTGTTGCAAGTAGTTAAGCGCAGCCAAGTGGCCTTGAGCCAAATCCACCACATGAATATAGTCCCGCACGCCTGTGCCATCGGGAGTGGGGTAGTCTTTGCCAAAAATGCTTAAGAACTCTCGCTTGCCCACGGCCACTTGCGTGATAAAGGGCATGAGGTTGTTGGGAATACCATTGGGATGCTCGCCGATGGTGCCGCTAATGTGCGCGCCCACGGGGTTGAAGTAGCGCAGGATGGCCACTTGCCAACGAGGGTCTGCTATCAGTAAGTCTCGCAGTATGTCTTCGCACATGAGCTTGGTGCGGGCGTAGGGGCTGGCCACTTGCAGGCGGCTGTTTTCTTTAACGGGCACGGTATCGGGGTCGCCATACACCGTGGCAGACGAGCTAAACACAATGCGCCGCACATTGGCCCGCTCCATGGCTTGCAACAAGGCCAGGGTGCTGCCCACATTGTTGTCAAAGTACCGAATGGGCTGAGCCACAGATTCGCCTACTGCCTTGAGGCCGGCAAAGTGAATCACGCCTTCTATGGGGTTGGCTTTGAAAATGGCGTCTAAAGCGCTTGTATTGCGTACGTCTTCTTGAATGAAGGTGAAGTTGGGGCCGGCCAGGTTTTGAATGCGGTCTAGAACCTTAATGCTGCTGTTGCAGAGGTTGTCTAGTATCACCACGTGGTGGCCCGCGTTTAGGAGCTCTACCGCGGTGTGAGAGCCAATGTAGCCTGCGCCGCCGGTGATTAGGATTTTTGGGGTCATGGGATGGGTGCTAATCGTATCAAAAATTGATATGAATGTTGTGTCTAATCATATCGAGCTGGTTTTGGGTATTGAAAGAGGGCCCGGCTTATAATATGCAAATCGAAAGTTAAACTTTATATTTGCAAATGATTCCTCGCCAAGCAACTGAAACCTTAAAAAGGTTAGCCCGAGGTTTTCCCATTGTGGCCATCACTGGGCCAAGGCAATCGGGCAAAACGACTTTGGCCAAATGGGTGTTTAAGGACAAGCCGTATGTCTCCTTAGAAAACCCAGATGAACGTGAATTTGCAAAAACAGACCCAAAAAGATTTTTAGCCAGATTTGCCAATGGCGCCATATTGGATGAAGTGCAAAGGTGTCCAGAGCTGCTGTCTTGGCTTCAGGGCTTGGTAGACGAGCGAGGCCTGATGGGTGACTTTGTATTAACAGGGTCGGCTCAATTTGAATTGTTGGCGAGCATCACGCAAAGTCTGGCGGGTAGAGTGGGCAGGTTGGAGTTGTTACCCTTAAGTGCAGCCGAGTTGTCAGCCTCTGAGCGATTGTTGCCCACCTTGGCTGAAACACTTTTGTGCGGCGGCTACCCAGCGCTTTTTGACAGGCCAGTGCTGCCGCAAGACTGGTTTGCCAATTACATAGCAACCTATGTAGAGCGCGATGTAAGGCAACTGATTGCGGTTAAGGATGTCAGTCAGTTTCAAAGCTTTGTCAAAATGTGTGCAGCTAGAACGGGCCAACTTTTAAACCTAGCATCCTTGGGGGCCGACTGCGGCATCAGTGGCGTTACAGCGAAGCAATGGTTGAGTGTTTTAGAAAGTAGTTATGTGGTCATGCTGCTTAAGCCTCATCACCGCAATTTTGGTAAGCGGCTGGTGAAGTCGCCCAAGTTGTATTTCTTGGACGTAGGCTTGGCGGCATGGCTCATGGGTATTCGGGATGCAGCCGGTTTAGAAATACATTCGGCCCGGGGCGCATTGTTTGAAACTTGGGCAGTGGGTGAGTTGTACAAAGATCGGCTGAATCGGGGGGAGAGTGCGCAACTTTATTTTTGGCGCGACAGCACGGGCAATGAGGTCGATGTTATTTTGGAAACTGCAGTTGGCTTAAAAAGCATCGAGTTGAAGTCTGGCAGCACCTTTGCTTCAGATTGGCTGAGTGGCTTAAGCAAATGGAAGCAATTGTCCCAAGAACACCAGCCAGCATCTCAATTGGTTTATGGTGGGGATGAAAGCTATGAACGAAATGGCGTTGAGGTGTGGTCGTGGCGCGAATGTTGGAAGGCTGGGGCTGAGCCATGAAAAAATCAGCCTTTTGGATTTTCTTCTTGGCCATCAACGCGCTGGCTTTAACGCCTGGATCTTATTTGCCGCCAGAAATATTTAACTGGTGGGACAAGGCGCAGCATGCCATTGCGTTTGGGGTGTTGGCTGTATTGGCGGTGCTGGCTTACCCAGAAGCTTCTAGGCTGCGAATTGCGTTGCTTTTAATTGGGCAAGGTGTGCTGATTGAGGTGTTGCAGTATTACGGGGGTTATCGGTTTGGCGATTGGCAGGATGCGGTGGCGGACGGGGTGGGGGTTTTGGTGGGCATGTGGGGTGTAGCTTGGTTAATGAGAGTGGAGTGGTTTAGAAGCCTCATGCGCTTTGAATCTTTGAAGGAACCTCATGAGAATTAAAACTTTGAATTTATTGAGCTTGGTCTTGTTCTTTGCATCAGCCAATTTACAAGCCCAAACGCCTGTGCTCAAGATGCGTGCCGATGGTCCCGATGCTGTGGCTTTGGGGCAAGGGCAGGGATACAAGGCTTGCCCGCAAGCTTTGCTCAAGCCCGAGTGCCGGGTGGGTGCTTGGTCTGTACCGGCGTCTGCTTTTTCTAGGTACACGGTTAAGCCTTCGGCCAACCCTTGGCCGCTGCCTGATCACGAAGCACCGCCAGTAATTTCTTGGAAGTGGAATTCACTTTCCAAAACAGTAGACGACTTTATGGATGAAACGCAAACCACCGGTTTGCTGATTATTCACAAAGGCAAGGTGGTGGCCGAGCGCTATCAGTACGACCGCAAACCGGGCATGCCCATGCGCTCTTTTTCCATGGCCAAAACATTCACGGCCATGTTGGTGGGCATTGCACATGGCAAAGGCTTAATTCGTTCTTTAGACGACAAAGCCTCCGACTATTGGCCAGAAATTGCCGACTCTGCGTATGGCCAAACCACCATTCGCAATTTGCTGCGCATGTCGTCGGGGGTGCCGTTTAAAGAGCTGTACACCTGGACGCCCGATGACGACAACTGGGTGTTGGGGCAGGTGCTTTATGCGCCCAACAACGCCAATTCGCCTGCGCGCATTACTGAGTTTTTAAATGGCAAGAAAGAGCGCGGCGTAGAGCAGGGGCAGCGCTTTCACTATGCGTCCATTGAGACGGAAATTTTAGGCAGGGTGCTGAGGCGCGCTACGGGCAAGTCTGTGACTTCGCTCACGGAAGAGTGGTTGTGGCAGCCCATGGGTGCGCAAGACAGGGCGCATTGGATTGCAGCCACTACCGATGGGGCAGAGGCCACGGCTGGGGGCTTTAATGCTTCTTTGCGTGACTATGGGCGCTTTGGCATGTTGCTGGCCAATGATGGGATTCGTTCGACTGACAGTGGCGGTTTAGAAATTATTCCGCGTGAGTTTGTGTTGGACGGGACAGATGTAACCAAGCAGCCCGCAGGTTTTAAGCCGCGGGTGGCGACGCCTTATTTTGGGTATGGCTATCAAACTTGGTTGCAGCCCAACAAGTCGCGCACCTTTGCGCTGCAAGGCATTCATGGGCAGAGTATGTTGGTACAACCATCGAGCCAAATTGTGATTGTGCAGACGTCGGTGAATGCCAAACCCAGTGGGCGGCAAGATGCTAGGCCTTATCAG
>Ga0315907_10005349_pt1 | contig 14043 bp, 9 predicted proteins | sample LakEriMetagenome_3_FD_203525 | JGI IMG/M metagenome (GOLD analysis project Ga0315907, IMG submission 203525) | Freshwater fungal communities from buoy surface, Lake Erie, Ohio, United States - Buoy 12 MA123 | ecosystem: Environmental > Aquatic > Freshwater > Lake > Lake biofilm | place: USA...
ACCAAGGGGTCGCGATCCTCTACATCAGCCACCGACTCGCTGAGGTCCAAACCCTCGCGGATCGAATCTCCATTCTCCGCGATGGAAGACTTCAAGGCACCTGGTCACGCGGTGAACTCCAAGAATGCGATATCGTCGCCAAAATGACCAACCCGGCAAAATCGATTGCCCCAATAAGCTCGATCCTCCCGGCAAGTCCAGCCGAGTCTTCAAGACAAGCCTTGAGGGTCGAGCAACTCCGGCTCAGTCCCAAAGTCCAAAACGTATCGTTCTCGCTTCGCGCCGGAGAAATCCTCGGAGTCGCTGGGCTCGTCGGCTCTGGTCGAACCGAACTGCTGCGCGCGATCTTCGGCGCCGATCGTGCCTCTGGCGGATCCCTGCAAGTCGGCGACAAACCAGCCTGTAAGCCCTTTCGTAACCCCAACGAAGCCGTCCGGGCCGGGCTGGTGATGATCAGTGAAGATCGCAAGGCCGACGGATTGCTTCTGACCGAATCGATCGCTGCGAACATCCAACTTCCGATGCTCGATCGACCTGGACTTGGCCGATTCGCTTTGGCGCGAACCGGCCAAGCCCGCCGCATAGCCGAGACTTATTGTCAAAATTTGGCGATTCGTTGCGATTCGACCGACCAATCCGTCGGCACGCTCAGCGGTGGGAATCAACAAAAAGTGGTGCTCGCCAAATGGCTCGAACGCGATGGTACCGTTTTCCTTATGGACGAACCGACGCGCGGGATCGATGTCGCTGCACGCCAACAGGTCTATGAAGTGATCCGCAACTTGGCCAAAGCAGGAAAAGGGATTCTGGTCGTCAGCAGCGATCTTGAAGAACTTATCGGACTGTGCGATTCGATCGGGGTGATGTCCAACGGGCGCTGGACGGCAAGCTTCTCGGGCCCGAACTACGAACCCCAAGCCATTCTAGAGGCGATGTTTGCCGGCTACTCGGCACCCGAAACCTCCACACCCCCTTGATGAAAGACCATGCCGTGAGCTCCAACCGCGCAATCCAACAGACCCTTGCAACCTACGGTGGCCTGCTCGTAGCGATCCTCGCGCTCTTGGGCTTCTTCGGTGTGTTCGCAAAGAATTTTCTCACCGCGACGACCCTATTGACCATGGCCAATTCTATTCCGGACATCACGGTCGTGGCCGTCGGAATGACGCTGGTGCTCATCGCCGGTGGTATCGATTTGTCGGTCGGTTCGGTCCTAGCCCTCTCGGCTTGCTGCCTGGGGTGGTTGATGGTCGATCTGAAACTCCCACTGTGGCTGGCGAGTCTGGGCGCCATCGCGCTGGGAGCTTGCTGCGGTGGACTCAATGGCTGGATCAGCGCTGCGTTTCGCATTCCGGCCTTCATCGTGACTCTCGGGATGCTGGAAATCGCGCGCGGCAGCGCGTACTGGATCACCGATTCGAACACGAAATATGTCGGTTCCTCACTCGGATGGTTCTCCGATCCGATTGCACCTTTAGGTGTCTCAGTCTCTTTTCTAATCGCCACGGCGGTTGTGCTTGCCGGTCAGTGGCTCTTGCATCAAACGGTCTTAGGTCGCACCGCCGTAGCGATCGGAACGAATGCCGAATCGGTCCGCATGGCAGGAATCCGCACCACGGCTCCGATGGTAACTCTCTACGCGATTTGCGGCGGTCTATGCGGACTTGCTGGGATGATGCAGTCCTCTCGGCTCTCGACGGTCGATCCGAACTCCGGCGTCGGCATGGAACTGAGCGCGATTGCGGCTTGCGTCATCGGCGGTACGAGCTTGCGTGGGGGCCAAGGCTCGGTCGTCAGGACTTTCTTCGGTGTCCTGGTGATCTCGATTTTGCAGACCGGGCTGGCTCAACTTGGGGCAACCGATCCGATCAAAAGGATCGTCACCGGAGGGGTGATCATTCTGTCCGTGCTGCTCGATTCGCTTCGGAAACAATCCGCGATTCGATGAACCGACGCATCGCCTCAAAAAGTTCTTGACGCTCTGGCTCCCAATGCATGTCGTGAAAAAGACCTTGCCACTCGATCCAAGTGCAATGCTCCTTGGCCTGCTCAGCAAACTCACCACTGGCCTGACAGGAAGTGATTCGATCGTCGGTTCCATGCATGAGCAACAGCGGTGTCTGTAGTTCTGAGGCATGGTCGATGGCCCATTGTCCCGCTTCGAGCATCGAGAGTCCAAGCGCCGCCGAGACCCGTTGGTGTACCATCGAATCCTCGACATAAGCTGCAACGCTTCGTGGGTCTCGCGAGAGTTCCTTGGGCTCAATCGCCGTCGAAAGGGTCAACCCCGGCCACCATCGACCCAATAGCTTGGCAACGCTGAGTTTCCATGCCGGGGGAGGAAAGGTCGTGCGCAGCAGGGGACTGCATGCGATGACCCCTGCGAGATTATGCTTCCTTCGCATCGCATAGTTGATCACGATACTGCCGCCTAGGCTTTGTCCATAAAGCACGACTGGAATCCCTGGGTAGACGCGATGGAGGTAGGACTCCAGGGTTCCGATGTCATCGAGATAGGCGTCGAAATGCGGTAGTCCTCCGCCGGTTCGTCCATGTCCGCGTTGATCGATGGCAAGTACGGTGGCTCCATCGGCAACAAAGTAATCGGCTACATGCGCATAACGCTGCCCATGCTCTCCCAGTCCATGCACGATCCCAAGAATGTATCTAGGTGCGATCGTCTCGGAACACCACCGTCGCATCATGATCTTGACGGCTTGCTCTTGCTCTCCGAGCGGGTACTGCGGAATGTAAAAATCGTGAATTTCCATCCGCTGGTTTCTCCATCGATCCTCAGATCGTTTGGCTGTGATTGATCGCGTCGATGAGTTGCCGGAGCCGCCCGAGATTTCTTCGGTTGAAGTGAAACGTCAAACGCGGAAGTTGGGCAAGTTCCGGTTCGCCACTCTCCTCGGGTAACGCGGCGACCTGTTCGATCCGACCCGAAACAACGATATCAGAAAACTCGGTGTTGAGTCGATCGAGTCGCTCTGGGCTCAAGGGGCCTGTCAGCCGCATCGCTAGGGTATCGTTGACATAACGCATGCTGTGATAGACACGATAGAATCGAAGAACCTCCTCGACGGCTTCTTCATTGCTGTCGGTGACTTTGTACAGATGGACATCCTCGGGACTGATCCACCCGTCGGCGAGCAACTGCTGGCCGAAGAACTTCTCGACATTTTTCCAATAGGTTCCACCCGGCTCATCGACCAAGACCATCGGTAGGAGCGACTGCTTACCGGTTTGCAGGAGTGTCAAAACCTCGAAGGTCTCATCGAGTGTGCCAAATCCACCCGGGTAACAAACCACTGCGCTGCACTCTTTGACGAACATCAGCTTGCGGGTGAAGAAGTACTTGAGTGTCACGAGTTTCGGATCGCCATCGATCACGGGATTGGCCGACTGCTCGAAAGGGAGCATGATATTCAGGCCCATCGAGAGTTCGCGGCCAGCACCCTTGTGGCCGGCCTCCATGATCCCTCCGCCTGCCCCTGTGATCACCATCCATCCGTGATGAGCCATCTGCTTGGCAAAAGATTCCGCTTGCCGATAGGCTGGATGATCATCCTTGGTTCGAGCAGAACCGAAGATGGTGACTTTCCGACGCCGCTGGAACGGCTGGAAGACTTTGAACGCATAGCGTAGTTCGCGCAGCGTTCGAGAGAGAATTTTAAGATCGCCTCGGGACACATCGCTACTTGCGAGCTGCTCGACCGTCCGCCTCATCATCTCGAGCAAATCATGATTCGAGAGCAATGACGCAGGCTCATCGGCCGGCGTCGAACGTTCTTTTTCCCGCTCCCCGAGAGCCTCGGGAAGTATATTCCAAGGCACCTCGGACGGCTTGTGTTCATCCATGTCAGATTCGACCCATCTCAGGGCCGCGATGACTAGGTAGGTTTAACTGGGCTTTTGTCGTCAGCGCCATCTTCGGGAAGATCATCGTACTTCGCTTCGGGAAGCGACTGAGATACCGGAGCAACAAGGAATTCGACGGCGAACTCTTTGGGCTCCTTCTTGAGGATGGAGTCACCCTTGACGGTCGTCAGATCCGAAGCGGCGACGATACGCTCGATGACGAGTCGCTCGATGATTTGGTTTCGCAATGCATCCATCTGACCGGTACGATCGAGCTTGGCCTTGACCTGTCGAACCGTCGAATCGCTTTGCTCGCTGATCAACTTGATTTCGGCTTCGTACTGCTCATCGGTGGGTTCGATTTTCAGATCTTCTGCGAGTTTTTCCAGGACAAAGTGCTCTCGGAGGGCTCCCCGGGTGAGTTCTTCGATGTTCCGGCGCATCGAGTTGACCACGGTACGGATTTGGTCGTCGGAAAAGCCGTTGCGTCGCATTTCTAAAACGCGGCGTTGGAGTTCGCGTTCGGCTTGGCGTCGAACCATTCCGGTTGGCAGTTCCCAGTCGGCACCGACGGTCAATTCCTTGGTGATCTGGTCGCGTAGAAGTTGGTTTTGGTGGTATTCGCTCTGACGGGTCAGTTCGCTTCGGACGAAATCTCGCAACTCCTCGGTATCGTCAAAACCCAAGGAAGAAAGCTGGGTGCTGTTGAGCGCCTCGACGTTCACCCGGCGGATCTCAACGACCTTGAAGGTCGCATCGACTTCCTGGCCTCGCAAGGCTTCGTTGAGCGAAGTTTCCATGATCTTGACTTTGGTCGAGATTCGGTCGCCCTCTTTGGAACCGGTCATCAGTTCGCCGAAGTTTTCGATGATGCAGTCGGCAAGGCTCAATTCGGCGCGAAGAATCACCAGCGATTCCTCGAATCCGCTGATCCGACGGCCGCCCTGAGAGAATTCCCCATCGAGAATCAGACGATCACCAAGTTGAGCTTCGCCATCCCAGGGTTCTCCCGGGGTGATCCGATCGAGAGTGCGAACCAATTGGGTTTCAACCTCTTGGTCGGTCAAGGTGAACTCTGTCTTGGTCAGTTTGAGTCCTTCCCACTTGGGCGACTGAAACTCCGGACGAACTTCAATCTTAAACTCGAACGTAAAGTCTCCCGAATCCGGGAGCTTGACGGCCCCGTAGTCCATATCGGGTTCGGCAATCGCTGAGATGTCTCCACCTTCGGTAATCTGTTGGAGACTGTCCATGACCAAACTGCTTTTGACTTGGTCTGCAACGGTCTTCTTAAACCGCGACTCAAGAAGCTTCCGGGGAATCTTCCCTTGGCGAAATCCTGGCAAATCCGCCCGAGGTGCGATCTCGCTGTAGGCTTCGCGGAAGTAGCGGTCGATCTCTGCACGAGGCACCGTCACGACGATGTGCCGCTGACAAGCCGCGGTTTGATCGATCTTGACCTTGAAATCTAACTTGCCCTTGGCCTCGGTATCGACTGCTGACATTCGTAACTCGCAAAGCGAAATAAGGTAGTGAAGACAGAATAAAAAAAGGGTTTCTTTCAGGCATCCAAGAGCGGGTGATGGGATTCGAACCCACGACAACAACGTTGGCAACGTTGTGCTCTACCAACTGAGCTACACCCGCACGCACTAAGCCTGATCAAAACCCTTAGGTCTTATTTTTGAGCCGAAACGCTGAACCGGAAGTGCCTCTGGGCCCATCCGAACAACTCTCAACTCCCTTGAAATTAACCGAAACCGGGATTCGGATCAAGCCTACTTTGGCTTTCGGGCATTTTTCTCTCGATCCGATGCGCACGGGCCGATTCGCCCGGGACGATACGCACGGGACGATACGCACGGGACGATACGCACGGGACGATACGCACGGGCCGATTCGCACGGGCCGATTCGCACGGGCCGATTCGCACGGGCCGATTCGCACGGGCCGATTCGCACGGGCCGCTCCCGGTCCAGTTTTTGAGGCCAGTTTTTGAGGCCAGTTTTTCAGGCCAGTTTTTCATTCAAGCTTGGCTGGACGCCCAGGTCCGATTTTTGCTACGACTCAGGCTGTGTCCAGCTTTTAACAAAGCCTTTCGATAAGGAGCTCCCACCATGCGTTCTTGTCCTAGATTTTTCAGCTTGTCGATGAGCAAGTGTATCCAGACGAAAATTGGGCTCATGGGCCGCTCGTGTCTGTTGCTCTTTCTGATCTCAAATCTGCAAATCTCTACGGAAAGCCTCTGGGCACAGGCTCCCGTAGACTCCGCTCTGCGGCAGGCGACCTCCCATCAATCGCCCGAATCGGCTGGCCAAGTCGCCTCGGTCTTGGAGTCCGAGCCGGAGTGGCTCGAATGGATCGCTTCGAAAAACTCGAAATCCAATCCTAAATCTGCCTGGAATTCCTGGTGGCCTAGCGGCTCAAAAACCAAAACCTCTCGGCCCGTTCGCAGTTATGAAACGAACAAGAAAACCCTGACGCAGCGGTTGTCTATGTCCAGCAAGCGGATGTGGAACAAAACCACAGAATGGCTCGATCCTTATCCAGATCCGAAACCTCCCTCGGAGTCGAATTCGAAGAAGTCCAGTTGGTTCTCCTCTTGGGGGAACGCCTGGGGCAGCGAACCCAAAAAACAAAGCCAATCGGTCTCGGACTTCATCGGACAAGAGCACCCCCGCTAACGGTCTGTCCGACCGGTTTACGCACGTTGCGTCAGGCAAAACGCTCTTGGAGCGAAAGAACTTCGACGACCTTGTTGCGGCTAGCCTGCATGGCCTCTACGGCGACTCGACCGGCCGATAGGGTGGTGATGCAAGGCACGCCGTACTGCACCGAAGCGGCCCGAATGCGACCCTCGTCGGTCCTGGCTCCCTTGCCATTCGGGGTATTGATGATCAAGCTCACATCGTCGTTCTTAAGATAGTCGATCAGATTCGGGTTCCCCTCGGCGAGTTTCTTGATCCGCGTCACTGGGATCCCCGCTTTCTCGATCTCCAATGCCGTCCCGGTCGTGGCCAAGAGTTTGTATCCCATATCGTGCAACTGCTTGGCCAAACAATCGATGCCTTGGCGCTGCCTAGAGGCGATGCTCAGGAAGACATTTCCCTCGGTCGGTAAGACGGTTCCGGCCGCGATTTGGCTTTTGGTAAAGGCGATTGCGAAATCGTCGCTGATGCCCATGACCTCGCCCGTCGAACGCATCTCCGGGCCCAAAACGATATCGACCCCAGCGAATTTTCGGAAAGGGAAGACGGCTTCCTTGACCGATATGCTTCGCGGTATCGGCTCGGATTCGATCCCGAGTTCCTTGAGCTTCTTGCCGACCATCACCTTGGTGGCAATATTGGCTACCGGCACCCCGGTGGCCTTGGCGACAAACGGCACCGTTCGGCTCGCACGAGGATTGACCTCGAGCACGTAGACATGCTGCTGGCCATCGTCCTCTTTCTTGATGGCGAACTGGACGTTCATGAGTCCTACGACGCGAAGTCGCTGGGCCATGGCTCGCGTCGCGCGTCGGATCTCCGTAAGCACGTCTTGGCCAAGGGTAAACGAAGGAATGACGCAAGCCGAATCGCCCGAATGAACACCCGCCTCTTCGATATGCTCCATGATCCCCATGATGACCACATCGTCGCCATCGGAGACGGCGTCGACGTCGACCTCGATGGCGTCTTCGAGAAACCTGTCGATGAGCACCGGTTGGCCTTGGGCCACCACGAACGCCTCAGCGACGAACCGATCGAATTGCGAGTGGTCGTAGCAGATCTCCATGGCTCGTCCTCCGAGCACAAAGCTCGGGCGCACAAGGCACGGATAACCAATCTTTTGCACCTCGGCTCGGGCCTGCTCCATCGTCCTAGCGATTCCATTGGCAGGTTGCTTGAGGTTCAACTCGACGATCAGCTTTTGGAACTTCTCGCGATCCTCGGCATCCTCGATCGTCTCGACACTCGTTCCAACAATCGGTACCCCGGCATCGGCGAGAGCTCGGGCCAGGTTCAGCGGGGTTTGTCCGCCGAATTGCACGATCACTCCGTCGGGTTGCATTCGGTCGTAGATGTTCAATACATCTTCGGTCGTCAAGGGTTCGAAAAACAGTAGATCGCTCGTGTCGTAGTCGGTGCTGACGGTCTCGGGATTGCTGTTGACCATGATCGACTCGATGCCGATCTCGCGGAGCGCGTAACTCGCATGGCAACAGCAGTAATCGAATTCGATCCCCTGGCCGATCCGATTCGGACCACCCCCGAGGATCATCACCCGCTTCTTGCCACTCTCCTTCGGCGGTGTTTCGTCTTCGGTCTCGTAACTGCTGTAGTAGTAAGGAGTGTAGGCCTCGAATTCTGCGGCGCATGTATCGACGGACTTGTAAGTCGCTCGGATTCCGCGGGCAATCCTCCAGGATCGTACCTCTTGGTCGTCGCTTCCGAGCAATGTCGCCAACTGGCGATCGGAAAAACCGGCCTGCTTGGCCCTCCGCATCTGCTCGACTTGCAACTGGCTCAAACTGCCGATCTCTCGCAATTGGTTCTCCATCTGGACGATCTGATGGAGCTGGTCCAAGAACCATGGGTCGATGGCCGTGATCGTGTGGATCTCTTGCAGGCTCATTCCACTGAGTATCGCATAGCGCAGATACCAGACGCGATCCGCATTGGGTCTGGATAACTTGCTTCGGATCTCTTCGTCATCAGGCCGGCGGTCGGTATACCAAAGGTCTTTGCTGTCGGCCCCGAACCCAAAGGCTCCAACCTCAAGCCCTCGTAAAGCTTTCTGAAAGGACTCTTTGAATGTCCTGCCGATGGCCATCGTCTCGCCGACGCTTTTCATCTGCGTCGTCAAGGTCGAATCGGCTTCGGGGAATTTCTCGAAAGCAAATCTCGGGATCTTGGTGACCACATAGTCGATCGTCGGCTCAAAACAAGCTTGGGTTTTTTGAGTGATGTCGTTCTTGAGCTCCCAAAGGCGGTAGCCCACGGCCAGCTTCGCAGCGATCTTGGCAATCGGAAATCCGGTGGCTTTGCTGGCCAAAGCGCTCGATCGACTGACCCGGGGGTTCATCTCGATGACGATCATCCGACCCGTTTGCGGATGAATCGCAAACTGGATATTCGAACCCCCTGTCTCGACTCCGATTTCGCGAATAATCGCCAAGCTTGCGTCTCGCATGCGTTGGTATTCTTTGTCGGTCAAGGTTTGGGCAGGAGCCACGGTGATCGAATCGCCAGTGTGGACCCCCATGGGATCGAAGTTTTCGATCGAACAGATGATCACGACGTTGTCCTCCACGTCGCGCATCACCTCCATCTCGTACTCCTTCCAACCGATGATCGATTCCTCGATCAGGACCTCGGTAATGGGCGAAAGAGTCAGTCCGTTTTGGACCAGTGAGTCAAACTCGTTGCGGTTGTAAGCGATCGCCGATCCACTTCCACCCATGGTGAAACTCGGTCGCACCACACACGGTAACCCGACGTCGGCAAGCGCCTCGCGGCCCTCGGCGATCGTATGGACCACGTGACCTCGGCATACCTCCATCCCGATCTTCTCCATGGCCAGTTTGAAAGCATCGCGCGCCTCGGCCTTGTGAATCACCTCGGGATTCGCACCGATCATCTCGCATTGGAATTTCTCAAGCACCCCATGCTTGGCCAATTCCATCGCGATATTCAACGCCGTCTGGCCACCGAGAGTCGGCAAAATCGCATCGGGTCGCTCCCGCTCGATGACCTTGGCCACGAATTCCCACGTCAGAGGCTCGATGTAGGTCCGGTTGGCCAACGCCGGGTCGGTCATGATCGTCGCCGGATTGCTGTTGACTAGCACGACCTCAAAACCCTCCTCGCGAAGGGCTTTGCAAGCCTGGGTCCCCGAATAGTCAAACTCGCAAGCTTGGCCAATGACAATGGGGCCTGATCCGATCAACAGAATCTTGTGGATGTCGGTCCGTCGGGGCACTTGTTGCCAACCTTTCGGGGATTAAAGGAAAATTGGGATCTTTACTTGTGGCGTCGGAACAGCGGACCGGCATAACGGGCACCGGCGCCGAGCTCTTCCTCGATCCGCAATAGCTGATTGTACTTGGCCATCCGATCGGACCTGGATGCCGACCCGGTCTTGATCTGACCGGTCGAAAGGGCCACGGCCAAGTCGGCGATGGTCGAATCTTCGGTCTCACCGCTGCGATGGCTCGAGATGCTCGTATAACCGTTGCGATGGGCCAACTGGATCGCTTCGATCGTTTCGGTCAACGTTCCAATCTGATTGACCTTGATCAAGATGCTGTTGGCGATCCCCGCATCGATCCCTCGCTGAAGACGCTCGGTGTTCGTTACGAAGAGGTCGTCACCGACAAGCTGGACCTTGGAACCGACCCGGTCGGTGAGCTTCTTCCAGGAATCCCAATCGTCTTCCGAACAGCCGTCTTCGATCGAACAAATCGGATAGTTGGCTACCCAATCGGCCAGAAAGTCGACCATCTGGTCGCCCGATAGCTGCTTGCCATCGATCGTGTATTTCTTGGTCTTCTCGTCGTAGAACTCTGTCGCTGCGACGTCCAAGGCGATGAAAATCTGCTTGCCGGCTTGGTACCCAGCACGTTGGATCGCGTCCATGATCAGGTCCAAGGCTTCGCGATTGCTCTTGAGGTCCGGTGCAAAGCCCCCCTCGTCCCCGACGGAGGTGTTGAGCTTCTTCTCGCCGAGCACTTTCTTGAGGTTGTGGAAAATCTCCGTGCCAGCCCTCAAAGCCTCGCTAAAGGAGTCAAACCCCAAAGGCAACACCATGAATTCTTGGACATCGACGGAGTTGTCGGCATGTTGGCCACCGTTGATGATGTTCATCATTGGGGCTGGCAAAAGATGCGCACCGGCACCACCGAGATAGCGGTAAAGAGGCTGTCCGGTGTAATCCGCCGCCGCCTTGGCCACCGCCAACGACACGCCTAAAATCGCGTTGGCTCCGAAATTCTTCTTGTTCGGGGTCCCATCCAGTGCACACAACGTCGCGTCAATCGACCGTTGGTCCAAAGCATCCATTCCGATCATCTCATCGGCGATCTTGTCCTGAATGTTCGCCACGGCTCCAAGTACACCCTTGCCCATGTACTTGGTCTTGTCGCCGTCTCGAAGTTCCCAAGCCTCATGCGCCCCGGTGCTCGCACCACTGGGAACCGCAGCCCGACCGAACGAACCATCGACCAATCGAACGTCGACTTCGACGGTTGGATTTCCCCGGGAATCGAAGATTTGGCGGCCTTGGATGTTTTCGATCAAGCTCATGGTTTGTGTCTCAGTGAAAGGAAATTGCAATGCCGATACGTCATGGCCGAATTCTGTCCGATATTTGCAAATTTTGCTAGTCTCCCTGAGACCCCACAAGCCTAATGACAACCAAAAAAAACAAACCGACCGAGTTGCCGAATTCCGACGAACCGCTACCCTTTGGTGCTCCATATGTTCTTTTGAAGGCTCCTGATGCATGTTCACCGGACTCGTTGAATCCAAAGCGATCCTGACGGCCGCGATCCCTGTCGGACCGGGCAAACGCATGATCTTCGATCTCGGCAAACTTGCCAGTTCCGACGGCAAACCGATCGGACTCGGCGACAGCGTCGCCCTCTCGGGTTGCTGCCTGACGGTCGTCGAAATCGATGGCTCGCTTTGCCATTTCGAACTCGGTTCGGAAACCCTCTCGAAAACCAACTTCGGACTCTTGGCCCCTGGCCAAGAGGTCAACTGCGAACGCTCGCTCCGAGTCGGCGACCGGCTCGGGGGGCATTTCGTCACAGGCCATATCGATGGACTTGGACTCCTAAGGCACATTCGCAACGAGGGACAATGGCGATTCTACGAATTCACCGCGCCGATCCCGCTGCTTCGTCAAATGGCACCCAAAGGATCCATCACCATCGACGGAGTCAGTCTGACGCTCGTCGAAGCCGACGATGACCATTTTTCCGTCGCCCTGATCCCTCATACCCTCGAGGTCACCACGCTCGGAAATCTTCAGTCCGGCGACTCGGTGCACTTGGAAACCGATGTCTTGGCCAAGTACATCGCGAGGCAACTCGAAGCCCGCCGATAGCCCTCCATCGTTCGTCCAAGACCGCTGAAAATCCAATCCAATCGATCCGGGCAAGCCGAAAATGGCCTAGCCAACAAAACAGGCCAACAAAAATCGAGAAGTAACGGAATTCCTCAGGAATTTTCACGTTGGACCCTTTCGTGCCCCAACGCGAAATGTCTATGCTATCGCCCTGATGACCCATTGGATTGACCCATTGGATATCGTTTGAGCCTTTTTGGAGCACCGAGTCTCTTTCCATGAGCAAGTCGAAGATTGCCGTCGTTGAAGCTGAATCCGAAAAGTTTCCTTATCTGTATCGATCGCCACTTAAATTCGGTGGACGGGTGGTCAAGGATGTGACGGTCTTCCGCGTGGCACTGAGCCTCGAAGACCAAAACACCAAGAAAAAAGCGCACGGCATCGGCGAGATGACCATGGGGACGGCTTGGGCCTGGCCCTCGGTTAGCTTGACCCCCGAAATGGCCCTCAAGACCGTCATCGTGCTGGCCGAACGGATCGTCGCTGCGGCAACGAGCCTTGTTGCCGATCAGCACCCCCTGCACCTGGCCAGCCAAATCAAACCGATTGCCAAGAAGCTTGCCGAAGAACTCGCCGCTTCGATGAAACTGACCGAAGCGATCCCAGATCTTGCGATCGCTCTTGCAATCTCCCCCTTAGATATCGCCTTGCACGATGCCTACGGACGATTGCATGGGAAAAATTCCTTCGACTGCTTCACCCAGGAGCATGTCGGAACCGATCTGTCGCACTTCCTAGGCGAAGAATTCCTCGGTAAGGATTTCTCCGAGATCATCGCTCCAAAAACAGCACCGACTTTGTTTTTGTACCATCTGGTCGGTTCGCTCGATCCTCTGAGCAAAGATGATTTAAATCGTAAAATCGACGATGGGCTCCCTGAGACCCTCGAAGATTGGATCCGAAGCCAACAGCTATCCCATCTGAAAATCAAGCTCACAGGCAAGGAACTCGATGCCGACGTCGGACGGGTCGTCGAGATCGATCGGATCGCTTCGAGAGCGTTCCCGACCAAGCAGTTCTCGTATTCGTTGGACTTCAATGAAGCCTGCGAAAACGAAGACTATGTGATCGATTTCCTCGAAAGGCTCGAGAGACTCAATCGAGAGGCCGTCCCAAAAATCCACTACATCGAACAACCCATGGGACGCGACCTGCGACTGCGCAAAGAAGTCACGATGCACCGAGTCAGTCGCCTTAAACCGGTGGTGATCGATGAATCCCTAACCGATCTAGAAATGCTCCGGTTCGCAAAACAACAAGGCTACTCCGGCGTTGCCGTCAAAGCCTGCAAAGGGGTCAGCGATTCGATCCTCCTCAGCGCTGCGGCCAAGCAATGGGGGATGAAGATCTACGTCCAGGATCTGACCTGCATCGGCGGCTCCTTCATGGCGTCGGCCTCCCTGGCTTCGCGAATCCAAGGGGTCACGGCCGTCGAGGGAAATGGAAGGCAATACTGCCCGGCCGGAAACAAAGATTGGGAGTCTCTTTATCGCCCGATGTTCAAGATCCTCGGTGGGGTCGTTCCAACCGAATTGCTCAACGGCATCGGCATGGGCTTTTCCTGGCCTAGGAACATCCTGAGCAAAAAGTACGCCGACTTGAGCCAACCGTCCGTCTGATCCGTCCGATCCGTCCGATCCGTCCGATCCGTCCGATCCGTCCGATCCGTCTGATCCGTCTGATCCGTCCGATCCGTCTGATCCGTCTGATCCGTCCGATCCGTCCGATCCGTCCGATCCGTCCGATCCGTCCGATCCGTCCGATCCGTCCGATCCGTCTGATCCGTCTGATCCGTCTGATCCGTCTGATCCGTCTGATCCGTCCGATCCGTCTGATCCGTCCGATCCGTCCGATCCGTCTGATCCGTCTGATCAGTCTGATCAGTCCGATCAGTCCGATTCGTCCGATTCGTCCGATTCAAAATCGTAGCCTTCTTGCTCCTCAAGCGCGATCACCGGATCGCTCTTGAGGACCGATTTGGACTTCTGCACCCCAGGCGAATCGTCCCAGTTGTTCTCCCGTCGAAGCTTGTTCGGTCGCTTGCTCGGTCCCGAACCCTCCTCCGGCTGC
>Ga0315907_10005356_pt1 | contig 14022 bp, 11 predicted proteins | sample LakEriMetagenome_3_FD_203525 | JGI IMG/M metagenome (GOLD analysis project Ga0315907, IMG submission 203525) | Freshwater fungal communities from buoy surface, Lake Erie, Ohio, United States - Buoy 12 MA123 | ecosystem: Environmental > Aquatic > Freshwater > Lake > Lake biofilm | place: USA...
GTTTGGAAATTGTAGTAGCAGACGGCGAAACAGTAGAGGTGCCCATCACCGCTCAATCTGCCAATGCCGATGGATATTATTGGATGGTAAATGGAACTGAGTTTGGAGAAGGCGAACACATTAATCTTCCGATCAGTTCGGAAGGTGAATATGTAGTACAAGTAACCGCCTCTAACAGCAATTGCGCTAGCTTAGGAACAATCATTCTAAACGCTGCTTCCACTGTTGGAGTAGATGAAACGAATAATCCTGATGCGGTCACTTGGTTACAAAATGCGGATGGTATTTGGTTCTCTTTCCACGAAGCTTCAGCTGCAAAGTACACCATTGATTTGTACAACGCCGTAGGACAACGTGTTATGCAAGAAAAAGGAAACAGCTCACAGTTGGTTCACATGAATATATCGAACCTCGCTGTAGGAAGTTACACCTTTAGGATCTGGAATGAGACCGAAGTACTATTAACTGGTAAATTCCAAAAATAATCATCCACGAAATTATCTCTCCGATTTGAAAAAAGGGTCCTCTTTGCTTTGCCGAGAGGGCCCTTTTTCATTCTATGAAATGCTTATTCCTTAATCCCAACTAAATCCATCATAAAGGCATACTCCAAGGCCACTTCCTTCAATGATTCGAAGCGCCCTGATTTGCCTCCATGACCCGCATCCATGTTTACCCAGAATAGAAGTAAATTCTTGTCCGTCTTCATATCACGCATTTTCGCAATATACTTGGCCGGCTCCCAATACTGCACTTGACTGTCCCAATAACCGGTAGTCACTAAGATGTTCGGATAATCCTTCGCCTCAATGTTATCATAAGGCGAATAACTCTTCATGTACTGATAGTATGTGCTGTCTTTTGGATTACCCCACTCATCGAACTCGAAGGTGGTCAAAGGAATAGTTTCATCGAGCATAGTGGTTACTACATCCACGAACGGAACCGCTGAAACAATACCCTTAAACTGTTGTGGGGCCATGTTGGCGATAGCGCCCATTAACAAGCCTCCGGCACTTCCGCCCATGGCGAAAATAGACTCTGGAGAGGTGTACTTTTCATTGCACAGGTGCTTGGCACAGTCAATAAAATCAGAAAACGTATTTTTCTTCTTCAACAATTTTCCGTCTTCGTACCATTGGCGACCCATCTCTTGACCACCGCGAATGTGCGCAATGGCAAATACAAATCCTCTGTCTAAAAGCGATAGGCGACTAGAGCTAAAGGTTGCATCGATGCTGTAGCCATAGCTACCGTAAGCGTAAAGCAACAATGGGGCTTTTCCATTGCGGTTAAATCCTTTTTTATACACCAAAGAAATAGGAACTTTTGTTCCATCTGTGGCTGTGGCATACAAACGTTCACTGGTGTAGTTATTCGCATCATAACCGCCCACTATTTCCTGTTGTTTCAACAAGCGACGTTCCTTCGTTACCATATTAAAGTCATAGGTACTCGAAGGTGTAGTCAATGAAGAATATCCATAACGGAGTATCTCTGTGTTAAAGTCAGGATTTGCGCCTACGCCAGCAGCATAAGCAGGATCCTGAAATTCCATGTAATACTCTCCCTTTTTATCCCAACGCATAATGCGCAATTGGGTCAAGCCGTTTTTACGCTCATCTACTACCAAGTAGTCTTTGAATATTTCTATACCTTCCAACAATACATCATCCCGGTGTGCGATCACTTCTTTCCAATTTTCTTTAGAAGTGGCGTTCAACGGACAATCCATGAGCCGGAAATTTTTTGCATTGTAATTAGTTACTATGTAAAAACGATCGCCATAATGATCGATGCTGTATTCCAAATTACGCTCCCGTGGTTGAATGATGCGGAAGTTGCCTTCTGGTTGATTGGCTTCTAAAACACGGTACTCATTACTCAAAGTTTGATTGCTTCCAATTACCAAAAATTTGCGGCTTTTGGTTTTGTAAACAAAGCACGAAAACTCTTCGTCGCGTTCTTCAAACACCAATACATCTTTTGACTGATCGGTGCCAATGGTATGACGCCACACTTGATTGTCGCGAAGGGTGTTTGGATCCTTTTTTACATAAAAGATAGTTTTGTTATCCGAAGCCCAAGTAGCACCGCCCGAAGTGCCTTCTAGCTTCTCCGCCATTACTTCACCGGTTATCAAATCCTTGATGAACAAGGTATAGATGCGTCGGCTTACTTCATCCACACCAAACACCATTTTGGTGTTGTCTTCACTCACGGTATATCCACCCAAGGCCCAATAGTTTTTACCCTTCGCCATGGTAGGACCATCTACCAGCATTTCTTCTTTACCCGTTTCTAAACTTTCCTTTTTTCGGCAGTAGTAGGCATAGTCTTGCCCCTGCTCAAAACGTGTATAATACCAATATCCATTGTCCTTTACAGGCACACTTTGATCCGTTTCTTTTATCCTACCCTTCATCTCTTCAAACAACTTGGCTTGAAAGGCTTCGGTATGAGCCAACACCGATTTTGTGTAGGCATTCTCGGCCTTCAAATAATCGGTAACCGCTATGGTTTGTGCATCGGGATGCTCAGCATTTTTTTGCTCATCGCTCAGCCGCATCCAGTAATAATTATCGATGCGGGTATCACCGTGCATGGTTATTTCATGTGGTTCTTTTTTCGCTATAGGAGGATTTGATGTCATACTTTTTTGAGAAGTTTCATTTGATGAACAAGAAGTGAGTCCATATGAGCACAATGCCAATATGGGTAGTAGTAGCCGCGTTTTCATTAGCTTAAGCCATTAATTGGTACGAATGTATAACAGGAGTTTTTTCAACTACTTAAAAAAACCCATAGGTTATAAACCATTGCTACTGAATTACCTTCTCGAATCTTGAATTTTTTGATCCACCACAGAAGCCAGATCTTGTCCGGGTAAGAGGTGCAACGTATGAAGGCCCGCTTTTTCAGCGCCCACTGCATGCTGAATGGAGTCGTCGATGAACAGCGTTTCGGCGGGATCTAACTCATTCCATGCACATACTTGAAGATAGGTTTCGGGGTAGGGTTTTTTTATACCGATAACATTGCTGTAATAAACCTTCTCAAATGCTTTTCTAAACTCCTCTAGACCCATGGACGATTCGATCATTTTTTCAAACTCCGCCACGTGTATCGCATTGGTATTACTCAGCATAAATGTACGAAATCCCTGATTGCGCAGCTGCTGCACATAGGCCACTTTTTCTGGCATCAATCGCAGTAATATCGAATTCCATGCATCATCTACCTGAGCTCGCGTAGCTTGCGGTACAAACGAGTGAATGTATGTCATGAATTCTTCGTTGGCTATTTTTCCTGTTTCCAATCGGTCAAAGATTTCCGATTGAGCGGCTTGTGTGTAGATGGAAGCAAAATCTTCGAATCCTAACTCATTAAAGGCCTTTACGGGTAAGTGATAATCGATTTCAAATAATACACCACCAAAGTCAAAGATGATGTTGCGAATAGGTGCTGAAGACATAGGGTAATAAGACAATTAGCCGACTAAAGTACGGTTGTAAAACGAATACAAAAGAGGAATTTCTTAACAGCTTATTGCTTCAACCAAGCATGCGCATCTTGTGCTTTAATGCTTTTCATAGCATCGCGCGCTGCGCTTTCTGTTTCATAAGCACCGTAGGCCACCAAATAAAGCTGACCTCGTTTTCCAGCCATCGTTGCAGGATATCCTTTCGCTTTTAACTGAGCTAAAAAATTATCTGCATTTTCTTTCACCGCAAAAGCCCCACCAATGATTTCATAACGCAAGGTCTTGGTTTTTACCTCCGTTGTTTTGGTTGCTGTAGAAACGGCTGCTGCTGTATTTTCAAATTTGATGCGAATCCCGTTTTCATCCTCAGATTCGGTGAGAAAGTTATATTTCACCTCTACCAGTTCGGGTTTCGACTCACGCAATTTCTCTAAGCCCGAATTCATATCCAAAGCAAAAGAGGCGGTCTCTATTTCCATTGGCGCATAATTCGATTCCATCTTGAATGAACGAAGTGGATTTAAATCTGCGAAGGAAAAATTGCCTGTATTTTTATGCCCAATCATCCACCATGCACTGATCGCCACTATTGGAATAGCCGCTGCTACGGCTGCTTTCCACACCCAATTGCTAGCAGGCTTAGCCACAGGAGCTGGCATTTCTACTACAGGTGTGTCTTTTATTTCTCGAGCAATAGGATGCAGCTGAATAGCCGTCAAACCATAACTCTCCAATAGGAAGTTGGTTTGTTCTTCTGGAATGAATTGCAATTGACCATTGCGGTCTTTGAAGAAAATACCAATACCCGCCCAATTGAGGCGTTCATTGTTGTTCAACAAATGCAATGCTTGCGATACTTGTTCCTCAATGTGAGCGATGGCTTCGTGATAACCAATGCCCATCATGTTCGAAATATGGCCGGCCAACAGTCCATCGTTGTGCGTAAGATGGCGATTGAAACCTACATGCTTACTTGGTGGTTTTACCACGTGCGTCACTTTGCTTAGTCGAGCGCCACGATAATTGGCTACCAATCCTCCAAATCCGGGGACGATGACACAATCGTGTTCGTATAATAAGCTAGTTATGAAGGTTTCAATACGCATATCGTCACAAAGATACGGAATTCAAAAAGCGCTTCCATGGAAACGCGCACTTTTCAACAAAATTTTGTGTACTACTTCAAACCAAGGCAGAAAATCCTCACGAAACCAAGCCATTACGTAAGAGCGCCTCGAGATCTGCCGGCGAATCAATTGCCGGGGTTTCTACCGTGGTTTTTGCCACATAAATGAGGCGACCGTTTTCTAACCAACGCAACTGCTCTAAGCTTTCCATTTTTTCTAAAGGAGAAGGCGAAAGCGTGCAGATGGACTTCAAGGTTTCCAATTGATAGGCATAGAGGCCTATATGTTTGTAGTAAGCATGATGTTGCAGCCACTCTGCTGGTGGCGCTGACTTTTGAAATGGAATGGCTTGTCGGCTGAAATAAAGCGCTCTCCCACTTTCCGAAAAAACAACTTTCACTTTATTGGGGTCAAACAGAACTGTTTCTTCTTCTATTCGTTTGGCCAAGGTCGCAATTTCTACATCCGGATTTTGCATCAATTCTACCAGTGCCGATAGCTGCTCTTCAGCTACAAAGGGTTCATCGCCCTGGATATTCAAAACAGCTTCTGCAGTACCGCCCCATTTTTCATACGCCTCAAGACATCTATCTGTGCCACTAGGATGATCTGGTGAGGTCATTACCACCTTAGCTCCATGCGACTTTACATGATCATATATTCGTTGATCATCAGTGGCCACTATCATATCACACAAGTGCGCGCAACTTTGAGCTCGCTCAACTACTCGCATGATCATCGTTTTTCCACCGATATCCACCAAGGGTTTACCGGGAAAACGCGTACTACCATATCGGGCAGGTATAATGCCTACTACTCTTCTCATGGGTGCAAAGAAAAAGAATACTGCACAAGTACAAGGCGACTATCTTCTAAAGCCAACGGACGAATGGCATAAACCCGGTTCAAAATATTGCTCGCTACAATCGCTACTTTGTGCTGTGCATTGATGTTATACCCAAAGCGCGCGTCTATCACAAAATCACCTTTTTTATGCTCAGCTCGCCATCGAATTATACCCGGGTTAAAAATGGATGGGAACTCCTTTTCCAAGGTTTCAAATGCCCCATCGATGTTCTGCATGTGACTGTTCGCACGTACGCTGGCTCCTATGCTCCACGATCCAAACGTGGCTCCAACATCTACGCGAATCAAATGCTGTAAGCGATATTTCAAAATGTTGTTGGTAGGATCAGAACTTGTGGAGGCGAATGTGGCATTCGCAAAATCTCTCAGCAAAAAAGGATTGCTAGCGTTCACGGGTGCTGTGGCATATACCTGATCAGGTGTAGTACTGATGGGTTGCGTGTAAGTATAGCCTGCCAAAAACTGAACGGATGATTTATTCCATTTTGCTTCTCCCATCAATGAAAAATCTACACCGCGCACGCGAGCTCCGCCGGTATTGACACTTTTAAATCCAAGGCCAAGCATGTTGTCAAATGTGGGATTAGGATTCCATTGACCAAAGGTGAACTCAATGAAATTTTTAAACTCCTGCTGAAATACCGCTACATCTGCAAAGCCCATTACAGAGCCTATTTTAAATCCTTGTTTAATACCCAATTCCGCGTTGTATGACGTTTCTGCTTTGATGTCCGGATTGGCGTACACCTTCACCGCACCTAAAGAAGTAACAATGAATTTTTCGGCTATAGAAGGGAAGCGAAATCCTTCGCCGTATGATGCGCGGAAGAAGGTTGCTTTTCCGACCTTGTAGTTAGCCCCTGCGCGAAACACGGGCTTGCCTTGTGTTTCAGAATTGATATTGAACTCTTCATAACGCACACCGGCTGATATGTTGAGTCGATTAAAAAACTTTTTATCCAACTGAAGAAAAATCGCTCTATTTCCTGCTGTATTTCTTCCATCGGGATTGCCTCCTGTAAACAGTTCACCGCGCGCTTTTGTATCTACCACCACAACTCCTGCAGTGGTTATAAAATGTTCAACGCCCAATGATGCCCAGTCCTGCTGATATTGGTATTCGCCGTAGAGTACGTCGCTGAAATTTCCTTGATTGTTGTCGTTGTTATTATCGAGGGATTGCCATCTTGTGCGCAACGAATGTTTTGCTCCTTTTTTACCATAATAAATAGCAAAAGGATCGAGTGTAGTTAAGGTTTGAATGGTCTTCGTAGCGCTGCCTTCATAAGCACTGTAGAGCCCTGTACTATCATTCTCCCAAATCAGCGTGGCGTATGAAGTGCCTTGAGAAAAAATGCCATTGACACCGTAATTGAGTCCTTTTATTTTTTTCGAACGCACGCGTAGATTCATACTCACTCGCGCGCGATTTTCTCCATCATAACGCGTTACATTCATCGGATTGAAAGCGCCCGTATCAAAATTGCCTAGACTATCTTTCACTGGCCCTAAGTGACCTTCATCCGCTTGCAAACTCGTGCCGAGCACTAAATCTACATTTCCATATTGTTTGGAATACAAAAAGTTAAGACCACTTTTTAAGTTGTTTCTTCCCCAATAACGTGCAGCCTTATCCGCTGGATTGGAATACATTCCTTGCCATGCTTGTAGTTTAACGGTAGGAGTAAGTGTTGGATAAGCCGTGCGAAAATTGATCACACCACTTAATGCCGAGCTACCATAAAGAACGCTACTTGCACCTTTGATAATTTCTACCTGTGAGATGTTTTCCATGGGTAAAAAGCCCCAGCTCGGTTTGCCGGCGTCACCACTTAAAACAGGAAGATCGTCAATTAAAACTTGCACCCTGCTCCCCGCGCCAAAACTGTAGCCACTACCACTACGAATTTGTGGTTCATCATCGACAATAGCCACACCAGGAGCTTGCTGCAAACCTTCTTCAACGCTCGCAATGTTTTTATCTTCAAACAACTTGGGCTTAATTACCTCCATGCTCACGGTTACTTCACCTGCATCTTGCTCATACTTACCCGCGGAGATTACTACTACACGAAAGTCGTTGGACATGGGTTCCATAGCAATGTCCCACAGCAACGATTCGCCAGCCTTCAATGTGATTGACTTCTGAATGGTCTCGTATCCTATGTACTTTACCTCGAAGGTATAAGTGCCTTCTGGCATGGTGATCGAATACTTTCCCTCTAGATCTGCACTTGCACCTTTATCGCCCGCCCGCACCATGGCAATCAATGCCTCATGGGTAACGGCATCGGTAATGGTTCCATACACCTCTGCGGTTTGAGCAAAAGAATAAGATCCCACCGAAAGCAGGATAGTAAGAGATAAAAATTTCGCTAACTTCATAGGACAAGAATAAGAAAAAAATCTCTTGTCTATGCGCAGTTGCTTAGTGACGGAAGTGACGTGTGCCAGTCATGAACATAGCCATGCCATTTGCGTTGCAATAGTCAATGGACAATTGATCTTTGATACTTCCACCAGGTTGTACCACCGCCCTAACGCCCGCATTAAATGCCAATTCTACACAATCAGGAAATGGGAAAAATGCATCGCTCGCCATTACTGCCCCATTCAAATCGAAGTGAAAGGAGTGCGCTTTTTCTACTGCTTGTCGAAGTGCATCAACACGCGATGTTTGACCGGTCCCGCTGGCTATCAGCTGTCCGTTTTTGGCAAAAACAATGGTATTGCTCTTCGTGTGTTTTACCAACTTGTTGGCAAAGATCAAGTCCTTTTTCACCGCATCATCTGCATCGGTGGTAGTAACCAACCGAAGATCTTCGGTTACCTCCGTTTTCAAGTCTTTGTCCTGAAACAAAACACCATTCAACAGTGTGCGAATTTGTGTCTTCGGCAAGGTGACTTCCTTTCGTTGAAGGATAATTCGATTTACTTTTTGTTTGAGTATGACCACCGCTTCATCGCTATAAGCAGGGGCGATGATCACTTCACAGAACAATTCATGAATGTGATTAGCCGCTTCGGTATCGATAGTAGTATTGGCAATCAACACACCGCCGAATGCAGATGTGGGATCACCCGCTAATGCCGCTAAATAAGCTTCGGCAATCGTAGAGCGCGTGGCCAATCCACAAGCGTTGTTGTGTTTTAAAATCGCAAATGTTGGCGCGTCATGTTTGAATTCATCAATGAGTTGAACTGCGGCATCTACATCCAACAGGTTATTATAGCTCAACTCCTTTCCATTTAGTTTAGAAAAAAGCGCCTCGAGATCGCCATAGAAAATTCCTTTTTGATGAGGGTTTTCGCCGTAACGCAATACTTGATGCTGAGACACGCTCACTTTTAAGCTGCCCGTATTTTCTCCTAAAAAGTAGTTATAAATTGCTCCATCATAATGAGAGCTCACGTCGAATGCTGCTTTAGCTAAGGCTTTTCGCTGATCTTCCGTAGAAACACCTGCTTGCTCACTTAAAATGTGCAACAAATCAGCATATTGATTTTTGGAAGGAACAATAACAACGTCGGTATAATTTTTCGCAGCTCCACGAATGAGTGAAATGCCGCCGATATCAATTTTCTCAATGATGTCTTCGTGTGAAGCTCCAGAAGCTACTGTCTTTTCGAAGGGGTATAAATCCACCACCACGCAATCAATATTCGGAATTTCGAATTCCGCTACTTGCGCTTGATCTCCACTATCCTCTCGGCGATTGAGAATACCTCCGAAAACTTTCGGGTGTAATGTTTTCACACGACCACCCAAAATGCTTGGATATCCTGTCAAATCTTCAACAGCTACAACAGGCAAGCCCATTTTTTCGATAAAGTCTTGTGTACCGCCGGTGCTGTATATTACGATACCGAGTTCGTGCATTTTTTGGACAATAGGAGCAAGGCCATCCTTATCAAATACTGAGATAAGGGCGGATGAGATTTGTTTTTTCACCGAATTGAAGGAATTTGTTTTTTAGACGGTGCAAATGTACACATCCTTTAAGGTTGGGAGGGCGACTTGGTCTGGTCTTTTTTTCGACCACTTTTTAACTCCCATTTATAAGAGGCTTGCAGCACAAAATCGAGATCACCCGAAGACCGATCCTGCTGGATCATATAACCCACCGAAATGAATTTTCTCTTCGACAATTTATAATCGGCTGAGAGTACTGTTCTCCAATTGGTAAATGACCGCGTGTAGCCATCTAAAAACCACTCATACGAATAGGACAAATCTATTTTTTTCAATCCTTTATACTTCACAGATAATCGCTGCCGAATGGTCGATTGTACATCCACATCGCCATCACCACTCGCTAATGACGGAGCTACTTGATTGCGCGTAAGCGATGTGAAGGTAAAGTCATGCCAATCATATTTCAGCGCTAAGCCTATGGACAGCCGGTGACGGCCTGTGTAGAGTTCGTTAGACCGGCGAATACCTCCGCGATACTCAGCAACAACAGAAAGAAAATCGGTTAATTTGTATTTGCCTCCTACATCTGCAAATAGCCCTCGCACGCGGCTCATGTTTTCATCTAACCGACATTCTGGTGCTATCCCTAATTCCAATTTTTTAGAAAGCGGATAACTCACCGAAGCACCCAACCAAGCGCCAGCGTCTTTATGATACTGAGCTACTGCAGGCACTTGTGTCAACAAGGTTAAAACAAACAATATGCGCTTAAGGCTGGTCATACACAACAAAATCTGGTAATACCAATTCTTGATCGCGTTCGGTTAATTCAACCGTTTGTTTGATCACCATGCGCTCTGGATCCACCCCTGAAATTCCCGTGGTATCTCTGCTGTACACATAGATGGTGTAAGATCCCTTTCGAAGGTTCATGAATTCAAAATCGCCTTCATAATTTGTCCACACCCGATCATCAGGAGAAACATTATCGCCATAGAGAATGAATACATCGTAGTCAGCGGCATCTACAGAATATTGATAGCTGGCAGGATTGGTGAGCACTAAGCGAATATCTTTCGATACATGCCCTTTGATGGAAGCTAAGCCTCCTTCGCCCGCTTCTTTTTTACAAGAAAATAAGGACAGCACAAAAAAAACTGCCCACAGAAATCGATAAGAACTTGTCATGCACAAATAAAGGTAAAATTGATGGATGCTCGAACAGCTAGTTGGTCTGTTTACTCGGAAATAAAACGATACACCGTCAGACGCTTTGTCCCTACTCGCTCTATTATTTCTTGATCAAAAGCCCATTTCAGGTCGCGGCTTGCGGTGGGGGCTGATATATTTTTGAAAAACCCCAAATAGGTCTTTCGTGAAAAAAGATCCTCTCCAACTTTCGATTTAAACAGTTCCATTCGTTCACTCACCTGCAACGATCGATTTTGCGCAGATAATAATTCGCCCAAGGCCTCCAGAATAAGGGATAACATGAATTCGATAAACGGCGTGGAATGTCCTTTCTTATCGGATTCAGCCAATTTCAAATAATATTCGGATTGCCTTTTTTTGATCAATTGTTCGATGGGTAAATACTCAAATACGGAGTATTGACTCATCAGTATCAATGTTTGCCAAAGCCTTCCCATTCGGCCGTTTCCATCGGTAAAAGGATGAATAAACTCTAACTCATAATGGAATACACAACTCTTTATCAAAATAAGATCTTCGCTGCTTTTTAAATACTGAAAAAGATCCTTCAGCAAGCCATTTACTATAGCACCTGATGGTGCCAGATGTTCTATTTTCGAACCTTTCACTATTCCTACATTCCCTCTTCTCAATTGGCCAGCGTCAGCCACTAGTCCTTTCATCAACAAGCCATGTGCTCTTTCGAAATCCTTGCGTTTAAAAGGATCAAAGTCCTCCAATTGCTCGTACACTTTGATGGCATTTCGCACTTCCACTATATCCTTTTTCGGTGCGAGCACTCTTTTGTGGTCCATAAGTGCTGTTACCTGTTCGAGAGAAAGAGAATTGCCCTCGATTTCTAGGGAAAATTTTATGGTTTTGATTCTATTTTTCTTTCGGAGCTCGGTGGGTGGTTTGTACAAATGATTCGCCTGTACGGCCCCCAATTTCTCGGAGACGTGCGCTACCAACTCCATTATTCGAGGAGTAATATGAAATGGCGGGCTATTTTTTACTGACATAATGATAGTATCATATGATACTATCAAAGTTACGAAATAGAAAGAGCATCAACCGAACTTTTCGGTCAAAAAAAAACCGCCGAGTGGCGGTTTTTCGTTTTATCTCAAGTTGTGATAAACAGCTTGAACATCGTCATCTTCTTCAATCTTCTCTACGAGCTCGAGAATTTCATCCATTTGCTCTTCTGTTATTTCAGCAAATGAATTGGGGATTCTTTCCAAACCTGCTTTTGTGGTTGGAATGCCGCGGTCTTCGAGAGCCTTCTGCATGTTGCCGAAATCTCCAAATGCGGTGTACAAAATCACCTCGTTCTCTTCTTTTTCGATGCTTTCCAAACCGGCATCGATCAGTTCCAATTCTAACTCATCAAGGTTAGGTACATTCTCAGCAGCAATGCGAAAAACGCCTTTGCGCTCAAAAATAAAACTCAACGAACCAGAGTTACCTAAAGCTCCGCCTGCTCGGTTAAAGTACAAACGGATATTCGCTACGGTGCGTGTAGGATTGTCTGTAGCCGTTTCCACAAAAATGGGAACGCCATAAGGACCATAACCCTCATACGCTACCTCTTCGTAGTTGCTTGAATCTTTGCTTACGGCACGCTTAATGGCTGCTTCCACACGATCCTTTGGCATATTTACTCCTTTCGCGTTGGCAATCGTTTGACGCAAACGAGGATTATACGCCGGGTCGGGCCCGCCAGCTTTCACGGCCATCGCTATCTCTTTACCGATACGCGTGAAGGCTTTTGCCATCTTATCGTATCTAGCAAACATCTTGTGCTTGCGCTTTTCAAATATCCTACCCATGATCCTATCAAATAATAAGGGTGCAAACGTACAAAATCCTGGAAATTTTCCTTTCTCCAATTCTTCTTTGGGCAAAAGGCCTGTTTAGGGCTATTTTTGGAACCGTACTATGTTTTTAGAAAACAACATCAATCGCGGACGTCGTCACGGGTGGATAGAAGTCATCTGTGGATCTATGTTTTCGGGAAAAACCGAAGAACTGATCCGTAGGATGAAGCGCGCCCAATTTGCTAAAATGAAGGTGGAAATCTTCAAACCTGCGATCGATATTCGCTACAGCGATAATGAAGTAGTTAGCCACGATGCTACCGCTATCACCTCTACTCCCATTCAGCACTCTTCTCAATTGCTATTGCTCGCTAGCGATGTAGAAGTAGTGGGAATTGATGAAGCCCAATTTTTCGACGATGGCCTCCCAGAAGTGTGCAACCAACTCGCCAACATGGGCATCCGTGTAATTATTGCCGGTCTTGATATGGATTATTTGGGCCGACCTTTTGGGCCAATGCCACACTTACTCGCTATTGCTGAGTTTGTAACCAAAGTTCACGCAATTTGCGTTCAAACGGGCAATTTGGCACATCACTCCTACCGTATTGGTGAGGGTGACAATGTGGTTCAGCTTGGCGAAAAAGAAAGTTACGTACCCCTTTCGCGTGAAGCTTTCAACGCCGCTATGGCCAACAAAAAAACGAAATCCCAATGATGGCTCACTACGCGGTTTCCGAAATTGTAACTGCCATTCGAGCCGAGTGGGTAAACAAGCCTTCGGTCGCATCGGAGCAAGATCCCTTTATTCGCCATTTGCTGCTCGATAGTAGAAAAATGGTATCCCCTGAAAGTTCTCTTTTTTTTGCATTAAAAAGCCAGCGCAATGATGGTCACCGTTACTTGAAACAGGTGATCGAGGCAGGAGTAAAAACGGTAGTTGTTGAAACAACGGATCTTCTTCCTTCGCCTTGCAACGCGCATGTACTAGTAGTAAAAAACACCTTAGAAGCACTTCAACTGCTCGCGCGTTTTCACCGCGAACGCTTCCGTTTACCCGTCATTGGCATTACTGGAAGCAACGGAAAAACGATTGTTAAGGAATGGCTCAATTCCTTACTCGCTGAAGATTTTGTAATCGCCCGTAGTCCTCGCAGTTATAATTCACAGATTGGCGTTCCGCTCTCTGTATGGGGGCTTGAGGCTATTCATACCTTGGGAATATTTGAAGCTGGAATTTCTATGCCTGGTGAAATGGAGGCCTTGCGTTCCGTTATTCAACCTCAAATCGGTATCATCACCAACTTACGCGATGCGCATAGCGAGGAGTTTCATTCGTATGAGGAAAAAGCAATCGAAAAATGCCAGCTGTTTAAGGAGTGCGGAAAAATAATTTTTCCCGCTGATAGCCAACCCATATCCGAAGCGTTAAGCGCAGCCGATTTTTCTTTTTCAGAAAAAATATCGTGGTCATTCTCTTCTAGCCAAGCAGATTGGCTCGTGAAGAAAAACGTAGGTGTTCGCGATACCGAACTCACCTTTGTTCATGATGGTATTTCAACTTCCTTTCAATTTCCTTTTGTCGATGAAGCATCGATTGAAAATGGCATCACGTGC
>Ga0315907_10005358_pt1 | contig 14021 bp, 15 predicted proteins | sample LakEriMetagenome_3_FD_203525 | JGI IMG/M metagenome (GOLD analysis project Ga0315907, IMG submission 203525) | Freshwater fungal communities from buoy surface, Lake Erie, Ohio, United States - Buoy 12 MA123 | ecosystem: Environmental > Aquatic > Freshwater > Lake > Lake biofilm | place: USA...
TAGGCTAAACCGTAAGTACACCAACTCAGTAAAAGAAGCAGTTTTCTATAAGCCTTCTTTTAGCCTCCCATACAAAGAAGACGGCATAAGTGCTGGGTTGACAATGATTCAAAACTTACAGGGTAAAGATATCAGTCAGCTTGACTTGAGTAATTGGCTGAAAAGCAATGCTAACCCTAAAAAGCTAGAAACTAATCTGTTCCCTTCTGATGAGTTTACTTACAGTGTTCAAGTTAGGGAAGATGGATACACAATTGATGCGTTACTTGAACGAGATGTGGCTATTGTTCAAGAGTGTAAAAACACACGCGGTAATTGGGTTGCACTCAAGAAAGCATTGCTAGTTCCTATACCTGTACCCAAAAAGAAAAAGGATAATCTATTTAACAACAGCCTTAAAACTTACATTGCTTTAGACAAGGAATGGGAATATACGGAAAAATGGGGTGCCTCGGAAAATAGCTGTAGACAGTAGACAGGGTAAGGGTTTAGAATAGAGGGGTTGGGAGCGATAGACAACCTAAATGGTTTACTCACTGTCTTTGCACTAGCTTCACTATGTCTTTGAACTAGGTTAGGAACAATAGACAACCTCAATGGTTTACTCACAGTCGCGATTTTTAAAGAGTTCATTTTCTCTGAGTTAGGAACAATAGACAACCTAAATGGTTTACTCACTCAAGTGATTGTCCTATAGAAAATCCGAAGTCGACGAGTTAGGAACAATAGACAACCTAAATGGTTTACTCACAAATGGATTTCAGCTTTTATTACCATCCGGTAAGAGTTAGGAACAATAGACAACCTAAATGGTTTACTCACCATTGGAGATCTCATCCGATTTATGGAACCGATGTTAGGAACAATAGACAACCTAAATGGTTTACTCACTCTCTAATTCTATTTGGGATGGATAATCGTGGGTTTGGAGGTTAGGAACAATAGACAACCTAAATGGTTTACTCACTTCCTAAAAGGCTAAAAGAGTCCCGTCCATATCTAGCTGGTTGGGAGCGATAGACAACCTAAATGGTTTACTCACCTTTGCTTTGTATAAGTAGTCATCCCTCCCCCAACAAATTGTTGGGAACAATAGACAACCTAAATGGTTTACTTACCTTACTGTGTAAGACTTTCGCCACCCTCCAAAAGGTTGGGAACGATAGATAACCTTAATGGTTTACTCACATAATATTATCAAGTAAACCAACAGGGAGATAACGGCGTTGGGAACAATAGACAACCTAAATGGTTTACTCACATTGCTTCCAAGAGCTTTTGTGGGAGCGCCTCAAAGAGTTAGGAACAACATCCAACCTTAATGGTTTACTCACACGAGAAATCTGAAATCTCTAATCGATTTCTTGAAGATGAGTTAGGAACAACATCCAACCTAAATGGTTTACTCACGATGAACAAAATTGTTAACATCGAAGTAAATGTAGATGAGTTAAGAACAACATCCAACCTAAATGGTTTACTCACCTTCAACCTGCTCAACCTACAACCTAAATGGTTTACTCACCTCACACGTGCGATCGCCAAAACTCACACCACCCCACAATATAACAAGACTAAGCGGATATTCTAAAAAACTTTAAAATATTTTTTTTGACAAATCTAACTAAAACTTGTCAAACCTTTGCTACGTATAGGTTTCGGCTAATAAAAAAAGTTTTAGAAAATACTTGACAAATCTAGAATAGTGGTTTATATTATATATATACCAAACAAAAGAGAGGACGAAACGATGGCTACCCTAATTCACAACAACCAAATTTTCCAAGTAATTGAGAGCGCTGAAGAGTATGTAGTACATTTGGACAGAGAAGAAATTCTCCAAAAAATGGTTGAGGCCCTTGGAACAGCTCCCGAGACTTGGGACTACGACAAAGATGATGAGGATGAGTACTGGAGAATTGGAGATTTACAAGAAAAGTACGCTAAAGCGGAGCAGAAGTATCTACAAAAACTCCATATCGCGTTTTTCAAAAATGTCCCCGCCATGTTAGGCAACAAAGCGGTAGTACGCGAGGCCTCTGATGAAGTCCCCTTCTACTGGACAATCAAAAATCCAGGTGACTACTAATGCGATCGCTAATTTAACCGCCTTGAACAAATCTCAAGGCGGTTTTGTTTTACCTTGCTTCGCTTACACGTTGCTTGTTGGGATGGCAGGGGGGGGAGTGGTGCTACGCTAAAGCAAAGAAAAGAGGCTGCCATATTTCCATGCACCACATAAAATTTTCATGCAAACATATAAACCACAATTATATTAACTCTGCTTAGACGGTAGTTTATTGATAGAAATTTACAATAAAGTGAGAAAATAGAAAGACCTGTTTTTAGGCAGGTCTTTGAAGTCGTTAATAGTCGTTGTTAGTCGTTAATTGGGCTAAAAGTTTGTTTTCTAGCTTGGAAATAAGCTCTTTAGCCGTGAGCTTATGTCCTTTGTCGATAGCGGAATCAATCTCGTATAGAGACGAGATAATTTCCTGAAGCAATATTTCCATTTCAATTTTACTATTTAATAACTAAAAACATATTACCAAGAAAAGGAATTATTGTCAAGTAATATCTTAATTATTCTTCTTCTGGAGTATCTTGAATTAGAGATAAATCTATAACACCAAGACCTTCTTTCTCGATGCGTTTAATAGCTGCATTGACATCAGAATAATATTGAAGACCGGTTATTTTAGAGATAGCTTCAGTAGCGCGAAAGATGATGCGAGACCAAGCATCAATCTCGTGTGGGTCGTGTTCTAACTTGAGATAATCAAGACGTTCGTCGGATGACATGGAGTCAACTTTGGACAAATCAGACATTTTATATTGGAGAATTTTAGCTGCATAATTTAATAATTGAGAGTGTACTTTATAGTTTCTGCTAGCGATATCAGAAAGTTCTTGGTCAGCTTTATTAATGTCTGGATTTTTGTGATATTCCTTTTTGTCAGCAACCCAATTGCCTTCTTTAGACCACTTTTCAAGAGTTGGTTTTGGGACACGAGAAAGAACAGAAATAGCTTTTAATGATATTTTAAAATCTTCAATATATTTTTTTCTACACTCTTCTTTGGTCCATCTATTTGAATTTAAACTTTTAAGTTGCATATATCTCCAGTTGCTAAAATTATTATTGCCAAAATAACAACTAATATAGCAAATGATTGCAGATATCCACAAAAGTATTGTAAATCTTACAAAACCCCAGCCCGTTGAAACTGGGGAGCAAACCAAATGTGAATAAACCATTTAGGTTGTATTAATATTATAACACTAGTACGCTGTTTATTGAAAGAATTTGTGGCGATCGCACTGCTATAATAAAAATAAGACACCCCCAGCTGTAAAACCGAGAGTGTTAACTACAACATCACTTAAATAACATTATGGCACAGATATTTCAGTTTGAGAACCAACCAATCAGATTTGTAGATGGTAAACCCGTTGCCAATGACGTTGCTTCTGTTTTGGGGTACAAAAATCCAGCAGACTCTGTATATCGATTAGTAAAAGACAAAAACAAGAGTGTTACCAAATTATTGACAAACAGTGGAGTTCAGCAAGCAACAGTTCTAGAAGAGGCTGGCGTATATGAACTTATATTTAGTTCCAGAACTGCAATTGCTAAACGACTACAAGACTGGTTGATTGACACCATAAAGAACTTAACAATACAATACCAGGACTTTACCGCAGCTACTGACAACTCAGGCTTTATCTATCTGCTAGCTGCTAATATCCATTACAAAATTGGATGTTCTAAAACGCCACAAAAAAGATTACAGACAATACAATCTGACAACGCTAGTAGTTGCTCTATAATCCACCGTATCTTTACATTTGACATGTACGCACTTGAAAAGGCGTTGCATAAGCATTACAAACAACATTGGGTGCGTGGCGAATGGTTTGATTTACCCCAAAGTGAAGTAGACAACTTTATTGTTGTAGCTAACCAACTAGATGGACGACAAGAACAATCTTTATTACCTGATTGCCACTTATTTTAGCCATTAACCGGCTTCATAGACTTTGCTGGTGGATTTATCAATAAAACAATTTCTCACGGCTTAATCAACTGTCTCTCCCCAGAGACTATTTTCATCAAATCACCAACACTACTTGACAAGTCGCAGCGCGGGATAATCTTTCGTTCAAGACGGATTGTCCATCTTCCGAAAGACTAAGATTTTTACCAGAGAAGAATTCTTTGTTTCCGGACTCTTGTACACCTCCCAAAAATTCTCTAACTCTTGTCAAACAAGACTTTTCTCTTTTATTTATTTTTTTTCTTGCATTGATATCTGTATATAGAATCGAGATCAACTTTCTTCACTCCCCGAAATCAACTTTCTTACTTTCGGGAAATCAACTTTTCTCACTTTTTATCAAAAATGTTAGTTAATTTGTTCTACTCTGTTCTAAAACTCCTTTTTAAATCAATTCTAAGCCTCTTGTTTTTTGCAAAATGACAAACAACTCATCAATCTTCTTCCTGGCGAAATTTCCAAGCGATTTAGTATTATTTGTGTATTTAAATCTTTTTACTAGTTTCAATGCTTTGTCAAGTCTTAACATCTTTGGCATTAAAAAACCTCCCCCGTGGGAGGTTGTGACTTGTTATCTGTTTAGTAATTGTTTAATTAACTTGCGCCTCGCTCGCAAGTTGGTGGGCAGTTTCCAGCTAATTTGATAGTCCTCATCACTATCAATTAGTCCTATGAGGGCTGGATATCTAGCTTCTACTTCCGCTCTCTGGCGGTTGTAGAATAGATAATCAAAGTCCGGGAATGGGCAATGTTCCCACTCTTCATTGAGTAACTCAATATAGATATCATTATCCAACCAAGCTCGTTGCGTGTTGTGTTGTAATTTCATTGTTTTCTCCTTTGTTATTCCATCCAGTAGACACATGGAGTGTCATCATCCATGTTGTCCTCTAATAATGTGATTTGTTGTTCCCACAGCAAGTTACGAAACTTGCAATTCATCAACAGCAATGCCTTCGCTTTGGCACGCTGCTTGTTATGGGTTATCAGATGCCTTTTTAGCGATCGCCTGAAAGCAGTTCTATACTGCTTCGTCTTCTCATTGAAGAAGACGTACTTGCCTTCGGGCGATTGCCTTACCTCCACCGGCACATTGATGCCGTGGAAGTTGAATTTAAGTGTCTGCAATATTTTGTCCATGCTAAAAATTCTCCATTGGGATATTTTCCCAGTCAATTTCTTTCTCTACTTGCTGCTCAACTTCCGCTGAGTCAGCTTCTAATGAGTCTGATAAAGACTCAATTCTCTCCATTTCGTTCTGAAGCATGTAGTTAAAGTAATCCATTTTTCCTCCTGTTATTGCCCACCCCTTGGGTGGGCTTTGTGTTATTCGTCGTCGTTGTCATCTAGCAGCCAATAGATTGGCGCGTACTGGTTTTTTAATCCGTCTTTGTGGTATCTATCCACAAAAATTTGTTCATATTCAAACCACTTGTCTAATGCCTCTTTTATCTCGGCATGCTGCTCAACTGTGTAGTTAGCAGTCACTCTGTTCCACACCTTGTAATCCACAGCAACATACTTGTTGCCGCGCTCGGTTTCTGATATTTCTACTGGGAATTTGATATTCTTGTACTCAAATGTTAGTTCAGCCAATGTTTGCTCAGTCATTGTTTTCTCTCCTGTGTTTTCCATACTTTTAATATAAACCACTATTCTATTGTTGTCAAGTAGTTTATAAAAAAAGTTTTTTGTTAGAAAATCCTGTGATATCAATGGTTTTGGCTATTCTGTGTCCACCTCCCCAAAATATCTTTTTAATTTTCCGATATTTTCTCTATCTACTCTAGCTTTGTTTAATCCCGCTCCATCTACTATCACTCCGTCTAAACTCGCTCCTCTTAAATCTGCTCCATGTAAACAGGCTCCTGTTAAGTCAGCATTTGTTAAGTCCGCATACACCAGATTTGCTCCGGCTAGATTTGCTCCTGTCAAGTCGGCTCCCACCAGCTTGGCAAATCTCAAGTCAGTAAACTTGAACGACGCAAATGACGCGTCTGCTCCTGTCAAGTCGGCTCCACTCATGTCAACGTCGTCAAATCTTAGATTCTGTAAGTTGACTCCAACTAAATTCTCTCCACTCAAATCTGTACTGTTTAAATTTTTCATCTTGGTTCTCCAAAGTAATTAGTAATGTTTGTTATGTCGATTGTTGCATTTAACAGATTAGCACCTTCTAAGTTGGCTCCTGTTAAATCAGCTCCTGTTAAATCAGCTTCTTTAAGATTTGCGTATGCCAGGTTTGCGTTGCTCAAATCAGCATTCACTAGATTGGTGTATCTGAAATCAGCTCCCCTGCAATCAGCATTGCTTAAATTGGCATTGCTTAAATCAGCATACTTAAAAGAAGTAAACTTTGCGTCTACTCCACTTAAATTCGCTCCTCTCAGCTCTCCACATGCAAAGCTGCTGTTAGACAAGTCCTTTCCACTTAAATCTTGTCCAACAAAGTCTTCTCCAAAATAATCTTGATTGTTCATGTTACTCTTATGCGGTGTTGATATTAAAAAACCTGGAAATCGTCCAGGTGCGTTTTTCAGATTGATATCACTTCTCCCCTGTTGGGTCCAGACATAACGGTTGCCTTGCCAGGAAAGTATCTGGATTTTTTTGCACAGTCCTGCCAACGGGTGTCTGTGCATCCGACTACAGCAGCATCGAGAAATCCGCTGTAGTCGAGTATGTTGCCTGACTCATTTACAAACTCAACAACAACCAAATTATCGTTGATGTTGTTGATTTGCTCTCCGATAAATGCATGACATTCATCGGAAGAACGTAAGTTAAGAGTAGCTGGTACTGTGATTTTTATGTACATATTTTTCTCACTTTAGTGGTAGCAGTCGTCAATGTCTACTGCATCATCATTGGGAACGTAACGGACTTCTGGATGGCTCCAGATCAGCCCCTTGTGCTGTTGCCAGAAGTTAGCGACGTTAAAGCCGCTTCCTCTCTCTGGAACAACATCAAACTCCAACTCCCATGGGGTGGGTTTGATCGCCACAGCATGGTAAACGTGTTTTTTTGTCGTCCACCTTAGCTTTCCAATATGCTCCAGTGATGGAGCTTGGAAAAATGCAGCTTCATTGCTGACTTGGATATTGTCCCAATCGTCATCACCTTCTGACTGGGCAGCACTAGCAAACAGCTCGTGCCATTCGACATCAGTGAAAGTGTATTCCATCTCTTCGTAGAATTTCACTGCTTTCGTCTCCTCTCAACTACTCCTTTATCATAAACTACTTTTATTTTACCGTCAAGTAGTTTAGAGAAAAAAGTTTTGGATACAAAAGTGCTTTACAGCTAATCCAAATTACAACTTTTAACTCTTAAACTTCTTGAAAAATCAACAAAAAAGTGCTTTACAGCAAAACTCTCCACTCTCTACACCAGTTTTCAAACTCTGGTGATTGCATACTCACATTGTGCGGCAACACATATCTTGCCTCAATTTCAGTTCTATACAGATGCCTGCCGCCACTAGCTTTGGCAGCCGCTAATCCAGCTCTCGTGGCTGGAAAATATCTATTCTGTTCTTCTAGCTCGTCATCTCCTAAAACAACGACAGAAACACAGTAGCACGCTATTAGTCTGTCTTTGAAGACAGACAATCTATTCGCATGCCACTGCTGTGGGCGTTCTAATGCCTTCATGTTCCTCCTGTGGGTGTAAACAGCTTCCCACGACTGCCTTTCGGCAGTTTCGTCCATTGCTGCATGGACTCGTCAGGTGGATTATTTTGCTGCCCATTTTTCAAAGCTCTTAACAGGTAACGAGCGCTTCTGTCTGTCAAGCACGTATTCATCATACGCATTCAGAATACTCGTTTTAGCCGCTATCTTGGCTTCTTTCTCGCCAAGTCTTAATTGAATTTGTGCCAGGACAGCAGCTTCATCACTGCCTAGCTCTTTGGATTTATAGCGATCAACGGCATTCAGTCCGTTCCGGCGATCGTCCATTGATTCCACTACTTGCCCTATCTCTGGATTCCAAAAGTAGGAGACTATATAATCGTCTCCTACCCAAAAACGCTGTTTACTAGCGTTTCTCTTGATTTTTGCAAACCAGTCGGGTACTGGTACTGCTGCCGCTTTCTTTGCAGCTTCTTCTTTTCTCTGTATGTCGTATTGTTCATTGAGCATTCTTTGACGCTCAATTGACTTGATAAAGTCATCCCATGTCATATTCTCCCGTTGGAGAAATTCATACATCCATTTTTGGATATACTTTAATACTTGCTCTTCACTCCAAACGTGGGTGAAGTCGCTGCCTGCCCAGACGGTAGTGCCGTCTTTATGTCGGTATTCATAACGAATGTCGTAATCGTTATGAATATAAGTGTTATTGCGCATGCCATCTCCCTCCATTAAAGATGGTATGGCTATTTCTTTGGTTCTCCCTGTTGGAGAGAATTTTTGTCCCCAGTATTTTCTGGGAAGATTATTTACTACCGAACCAACTGCCTCCTCAATCGAGGAAGCAGCGACAATAGCCGCTTTGTGTCCTGAACATGCATACTTATCCCAGTCAGATAAGTACGTAAAATTTTTCTCTACTTCTTCTAGTAGAGAACTTTTACCTTCGTCTTCCCAGCTAATCAACTGGAAGATTCTGTCAGCATCAGTATCTATGCTGCCATAAATACTGATTTCAATTTGTTCCCAGTTTATATCTTCTGGGTTTTGGGATACTAGCAATACCCCATTTACCAGCTTCCCATTCAAATGGGAAGCTAGTTGTTTTTGGATGTCTATGTGTAATTCATTGCACTTAATTTTATAACTCATTGTTTTCTCCAACTTTGCTTCAGCGTCCAGCAGCTGGATGATGTACCGCCGACATCCAGCTGCCACTAATATCTGATATTTTGCTATTTGTGCCTGGATTTTCGCCGTTGTACTCATCTTCCTACTCCTGAACTTTACTTCTCTAATATAAACCACTTTATTTTACCTGTCAAGTGGTTTGGAAAATTTAATCTCTATCGTCCCAATAGCTCACTCTTGTCTCTTTTTTGGGTTTTATCCACTCCATTGACTGGATTTCCTCTAACTCCAAGAATTGCTTTTTCCACTTCATTAGTTCCTGTTCATCCACCATCTCTACATCTGTGATTGACATTATCATCTCTCTCACTGTCATGTACTCACAGACAACAATCTCTACACTTTTGTCATACTTCACTATCCCTATGTCCGGTCCGTCTCTTAAAATGACTCGGATTTTTAGTTTGTATGCTAATACTTCACTCAAAAAATCTCTAGCGCCAAACCGGAAATTTAAATACGCCGCTAAAGCAATGATTTGCCCCCTCTTGGGGGAGAGTTCGTGTGATAGCATTTATTGATAAACGGCTTTTGTTTTGGCAATATTGTATATATACAATTGGTGAAATTATGGCTAATTTAGGTGAATTAATAGTTGAATTATCTTTAGATACAGATGAATTTAACAGAAATCTTGCTGCGGCAAAAAAAGGTGCTTTAGACGCTGTAAAGTCTATGGAATCTGCTTTTTCATCTGGTTTGTCAATTAGTGTTGATGATTCTGAGCTAACTAGTTTAAACAAGCATTTAGATTCTAAAGTTAAGCATTTAAAAAAAGTAAACGAATTTTTTAAACAAAATCCTGTTACGGTTTTTGTGGATGATTCGCTTTTAACAGATTTAAATGAATTATTGCATAAAACTACTAAAAAACATACTATTGAAATTGAATATAAATATAAAAATTTAAATAATGAAAACGATATAGAAGACCAGATAGCATCCGCAGTAGAAAGAGGCTTTAAGGCGGGGATGCAAAGAGGAATAGAGCAGTCTGGCGATTTAATAGAAAAAATTGTAGAAAAATCTGTTTCTAGTGGAGTTTCTAAAGCTGATGTTAGGACAGATTCATCAGCTTCTCCAGGGACAGGTAGGAGTCTTGAAGATCTTATTAAAGAAGTCAAAGATGGATTTTCTGGCGCTGCTGATGATTCCAAGGCTGAAGTGGCATCAAAAGCAATAGAAGTTGTTTTAAAGCCAGGACAAGATTTATTAACAGGATTTTTTGAGGGATTTACCAATGATTTTGGTAAAGAACTATCTTCTGGTTTCAGAAAGTCCTTGGGTGAAACCATGGGACTAAACATGGAAAACATGGGACAGAAAATGGGAAATTCATTTTCTAAAATGATGGGAGTAAGCGTAAAGCCCATAAGTAAAGTTAAGCAAGATACTATCCCAACACAAAATAACAAAACGTGTATCCCTTCTTGTGATATAAAAACACCTCAACAAACCTTTTCTGCGCCAGGGCAAGCTTTCCAATCTATTGCAACTGGGCTAGCTATAAATACTGGACTAAAGATGGCAGGCATTGTTCAGTCTGCAATAACAAAGCAAAAAACAAAAGCTACCGATAGCTTGGCTCAGCCAATACCGCTTGATCCACTTCCTCAAAAACCAAAAAAATCTAAGTCACAGCCTGAAGCTGTACTTATTGAAGAGATTGATAGGACTGCTAGAGAGGAGCTTAAAAAGTTATCTATTTTTAATGAAATACCTCAAAAAGTAAAAGAAGCTATTGAGTCTGTTATAGAAGTAGGGCAAGAGATAGATAGCGTATTGGAAGAAGCTATAAAAACGTCTAAGCAATCTGCTCAACAAATTGATCAACCTCAGGCTTCATCAAAGTCTCTAGAGGATATTATAGCTCAATCTAAAAAAATTAAAACAGCGCAAAGCAAATATAATAAAACAATAAAAAATGTTATAGATTCTAATGCAAGCATAGGTGACTATAGCACTATTCCTTTAGTGTATCAGGACTTTAAAAAAGTAAGTAGTGACAGCAGAAAAGCAGTAGAAAAGCTAATGGCGGAAGCTAAAAGCTTAAATGCAACCCCACAACAAATAAATGAAATAGCGCAAGCTAAATCACCGATTAGTGCAGGCGAAAAAAGTGTTAAACAAGAAGTTAGCAAATCATATTTAAAAGTAAAAAAAGAAGCTGATTTGATAGCTAAAGCAAATCAGGAAGGAATTCAGGCAAACTCATCTGCATTTAAAACACTTGGGGAAGAAGAAGCTAAAAAATATATAGTTGCATTCAAAAAAATATTAGGCATATCTTCACCTTCTAAAGTTTTTATTAGTATTGGTGCTGCAATAGCTGCGGGTTTGGCTATTGGTTTAGTTACAAATAGAATTAATGTAAAAAAAGCTGCTGACGAAGTAATCTCTACCGTTAAAGACACAACAGAGCAAGGCGCGGAGTCTTTGGACAGCTTAATAGAGAATGCTGTTGATGACAAGAATAAAGCCTATGCAACCAAGGTAAAACAAGTTTTTAAAAACTCAAGAAAAGGCTCAAAAGGTTCTAATGAATTATCTCAAGATATAGGTAGTTTTCTAATTGCAAACAGCAAAATATTGTCAACGGTATTGCCGGCTTTAGGCAGGAAACCTACTTCTGTAGAGCAGAATATCCCAATGTCTCATCTTGGTAAATTTTATAGGGGAAATACAGATGTAATTAAGTTTAATGATAAAAACTCTTTATCCCCTATAATAGATGCTGTTAGTGTTTTTCTAGCTGATAAAGGTAAGCAACAGTCTGGCTATGGTTACTTAGGCGCGTTTGACAGTGAATCTAAATTTGCTAATTCAAGTAAAAAACCTGAGTTTGATCTACTTTTGAAAGATCTTAGATCGCTGCAACTAACTCTTGGGGGTTTTGGTGTAGTTAAAACAAAAACTGGGATAAATGCAGTAGATGTTTATGATTGGGCAGGTGCAAAGTCAAAACAAAAAAGGAGCTTTCCGGAAGGTGTTACCATTCCATTGCCTGCTAGTATAAATTCTAAATTAATCTCTTTATTAGATAAATTCCCTGCTATTGCAAAATCATTAAATCTCCAAAAAGATGACTTGGGCGGGTACACAAGGCATACAAATCTAGGTAAAACCAGAAAACAAATAGAGGCAGAAGCTATTGCCAGGAAAGAGGTATTATTGGAAAGCGATGGCAGGCACGTTAATGTCACGAAGTCTAATCTTAGTGCAATGTCTGACAAAGAATTTAAAAGAAGAACGTCTGGTTTGATAAGCATTAATCCTGGTGGTGGAATAAAAGTAAGTGATAGCTTACACGACATAATTGGAGGGCAAAGCTATGTACAGCAAAGACAAGTACCGCTTAAAAAAGAAAGAGAGTTGAAAAGGCTTTACTCCAAAATTTATAAGCAGTTAGAAAAGGAAAACAAGCCAATAAATGAAGAAACTGTTTTTACACATCCAGACTTTCTTAATTATATGTATGGCGATAAAGCCAAACAAAAGTCTAAAAGTAGGTTTAGGCAAAAAAGCAGAAGTAAGCCACTACAAGATGAGGAGCGACTAAATAATGGTGTTGAAGAACAATTAGACAATGACATGTTTTCAATGTTAAAAAACTTTGACTTGAAAGGAGTTGGGAATGTTTTATTGTCAATGATTTCTAACCAGTTTTTAGCGGTTTTACCTACTGGATTTAAAAATATTTTTTCTAAAATAGGGCAAGTTATACCTAAAGGAATATTGTCTATAATGCCTCAAGGTATTTTTAGTAAATTAGGAGGAAATTTATTAAAAGGAATATCAGGCATTATCCCTCAAGGACTACCAAAAAGTTTCTTGAAAATAGGCTTTAATTTAGTAGAAGGATTTTTGAATGGGTTTAGTAATTTTGGTTCTAAAAGCAAAGTTATCTCAGAGTCATTCTTTTCTTTAGTTAAAAGTGTCAAAAAAGTTTTGCGCATATCATCACCCTCCTTGATAATGAAAGGGGTGGGGCTTGACTTTGGAAAGGGTTTTGAAGATGGAGCTACAGCATCATTAGTTTATTCATTTCATAGAATATCTCAAGAATATAAAAAGTTTGTTGATAAAGAAATGAATAATCCAGCTCTTACTAAATATTCAAAGGGCATGCTTGCAAGATCTAAAAAACAAATAGATAGAGACTTGAAAGACTTTGCTAAGTCTTATAAGCAGGGAAAATTTGATAGCGAGGCAGAAGCAATGGATTATTTAAGATCCAAAGTTATGAAGCCTAATAAAGATACAATGCACTATTTTGGATTTAGTAAAAAACAACAAAATCAAATAGCAAAGGGAGCAAAGTCAGATTTTGATGTTTTAATGAATTACGATAAAAATGCTCCTGAATTAAGATACCAGAATATTTTGCCTCTTATAAGAAACTCATCTAAGAAGGTTTCTACTCTATTATTAGCAAGCCATAAAATATCAGAAGAATATAAAAAACGGATAGATGAGTTAATGAATACTCCTGGGATATCTCAATCCCAAAAGAGTCTTTATGCTGCACAGAAGAATCTTATAGACAAAAAATTACAAAAGTTTGTTGCTGATGTATCGTCCGGTAGAATGACTGATAAAGAAATACAACAAAGTATTTTAAATGCGTATAAATTTTCTCGGAAAAAAGCCCAAAGTGTTAATGTTGGGTTTGGGACTGTAAGCTCTATAGTCAAAGAATCTGGAAGTGCTGTTGCAACTAGTAAGCAATCTGTATTTAAGCAACTATTTGACAGTATTGTAGACGGGTTTTCAAGCACGTCTGGACAAGGAGTGGGCATTTTTTCTCTAGGAGGCTATCTTCGTAAAGCTGTTGGGAAGAGCCTCCAAAACATGATTGAGAAAAACTTTATGAACACAGGGCGTATGAATGCACTTTCTAGCCTGGGTTTGTTCAAAATGGCTCCTAAACTGTTTGAAATGGTAACTGGTGGTAGCGCTAATCTTACTAATTTACTGCCGCTTCTAGCGCCATTATTGCCAGGACTGATAGGTAATAAAGCAGGAAAGATAGGGCAGTTTGCTTCTAATCTTTTAAGAAATAACAACATCTTCCAGCCAGGAGGGTTGTTGCCTTCTGTCATCAAGTCTGTTGCAGGAATTGATTTAGGCAGGGAAG
>Ga0315907_10005359_pt1 | contig 14020 bp, 19 predicted proteins | sample LakEriMetagenome_3_FD_203525 | JGI IMG/M metagenome (GOLD analysis project Ga0315907, IMG submission 203525) | Freshwater fungal communities from buoy surface, Lake Erie, Ohio, United States - Buoy 12 MA123 | ecosystem: Environmental > Aquatic > Freshwater > Lake > Lake biofilm | place: USA...
CTCAGAATGCTGATCTTCGCTTTAGTCTGGATAATATCCCCATTGCTCGCTCTAATTATTTTTCTTGGGATTTCAGCCCTACACTTTGGAGAAACAGACCTATATGATACTTCGGTTTCTACATTTTTATACGGAACAGGTTTGTTATTTTTTTTACTGACTGCACATGTTGAATTTGTATCCCCAATCATTAGAAGTATCCCTACACTAACTTCATTTGATCCATCTGAATTGGTTCGTTATAAATTACCGCTATTGATATTTTCCAGCATACTACCCATAATCATGATTCTTATCCATTCTAAACCAATGGATATAAAATTAAAATTGGTATTGCGTACTAGTATCATTTTATTTTTGATGTATAACTTGCCATTATTACTCGCCTTTACTTTTTATTTTGGATGCTGGCATTCCATTCGTTCTATGGATTTTATAAGACAACATTTAAGTGTTAATCAGGAAAAGATGAGCTGGAATACATTATGTAAAAAAGCATTGCCTTTTACTGCAATTGCCATCCTATTTATCCTCATCCTTGGATATGTTTTGTATAACATGTTTGGGATGTCGATTACCTTAATGTCACTATTTATAGGTGTGGCTATTTTAACTGCACCTCACTTGTCCGTAATGAGTGACATGTATACCCAGCTAAAAAAAGCTAGTTCTATACGTTGATTTTACTTTGCTACCCAGTGAATTATGCGTATAATGAGCCATGATCCAGACCGCGATTTTTGATATGGATGGGCTCCTGATTGATTCAGAGCCATTATGGTTTGAAGCTGCAGTAGAAGTATTTAACCCTTTAGGTATTAATCTCACCCCAGCATTATATGCTGATTCAGTTGGCTTACGGACAAAAGAATTTGTTGAACATTGGTTCAAATATTATGCTTTCGATCAACTGAAAGCTCCCGCAACAATTGAGGCAATTAACGATGTGGTAATTGAAAAGATCAAACAAAAAGGTGAGGCCTTACCAGGGGTGGAATATGTTTTGGAATTATTACAAAAAGAAAGAATTAACATTGGGTTGGCAACATCATCTCCTTATAGATTAATAGATGTTATCGTTGACAAACTAAATATCAGATCCTATTTCTCCGCCTTCAGTTCTGCAGAACATCTTGAATTTGGCAAACCACATCCACAGGTTTATTTGGATTGTGCGGCCTCCCTTCAAAGCAAACCTGTTGATTGTATTTGCTTCGAAGATTCTTTTTATGGGATGATTGCCGCCAAATCTGCCAGGATGCGGTGTGTAGTCATACCTCATATGGATGTGAGAGATCAATTACGTTTCAGAGCAGCTGATCATTTATTGCATTCATTACATGATTTCACCAAAGAAATGTTAGCGTAAATAAAAAACCCCGACGATTGCCGGGGTTTTTATTTTGTAGAAGTGGGGATTACTTTGCTTCTTCTCCACCATCTTCCATTTTTTTCTTTAGCTCTGCAAGAACTCCAAGGTCACCCAGAGTTGTTTTCTCAACCTTACTCTGAACATCCTTAACCGCTTTCTTGGTCTTGGCAGCATCAGCTTTTTTCTCTTTCACAACAGCTTCTTTCTCATCAGCTTTTGCTTGTTCCCAAATGCGAGAGTGGCTTACTACGATACGCTTTTCATTACGATCGAATTCGATCACCACAAATTGAGCTGTCTCATCTAGCATTACAGGTTTGCCATCTTCCTTTACCAGGTGACGACCAGGGGCGAATCCTTCAAGACCATAAGGTAACTGAACCGTTGCACCTTTATCGTCTTTACGAGAAATAGTTCCTTCATGGATACTTCCGATTTGGAAAGTTTCCTGAAGTGTATTCCAGGGATCTTCTTCCAGTTGTTTATGTCCAAGTTGAAGCTTGCGATTTTCTTTGTCAATGTTCAAAATAGCGACATCAATCTCTGCACCAACTTTAGTGTACTCAGATGGATGATTGAAACGCTTCAACCAGCTTAGATCACTGATATGAATCATTCCACCGATACCTGGTTCCAGTTCAACGAACACACCATAAGGAGTTATATTTTTAACAGTGCCCTTATGACGACTGTCCGCAGGGAATTTACTTTCAATTTCGTTCCAAGGATCAGAAGTAAGTTGCTTAATCGACAAACTCATTTTACGAGTTTCCTTATCAAGCGTTACTACTTTCGCTTCATACTCATCCCCTAATTTGAAGAATTCCTTCGCATTGATGGGAGTATTAGCCCAAGTGATCTCTGATACGTGTACAAGTCCTTCAACCCCTGGTAGGATCTCGATAAATGCACCATAATCTTCAATATTCACAACCTTACCCTTTACCAGGCTACCTTCTACCAGTGATTCTGGTAAAGTATCCCAAGGATGTGGAGTCAGTTGCTTCAGACCTAAACTGATACGACGCTTTTCATCATCAAAATCCAATACGACTACGTTCAGTTTTTGATCCAATTTCAACACCTCAGCAGGATGGTTGATACGTCCCCAGCTGATATCGGTGATATACAAGAGACCATCTACACCGCCCAGGTCAAGGAACGCACCAAAGTCGGTGATGTTCTTGATTGTACCTTCCAGTACCTGACCTTTTTCAAGCTTGCTCATGATTTCCATGCGCTGTGCTTCGATGTCACTTTCAATTAGAGCTTTGTGAGATACTACAGCATTCTTAATGGTTTCGTTGATCTTAACCACTTTGAACTCCATATTCTTACCTACAAACTGATCATAATCCGTAACAGGCTTAACGTCAATTTGAGATCCAGGAAGGAATGTTTCCATGCCAAAGATGTCCACAATAAGACCACCCTTTGTTTTACTGGTAACCAAACCGCTAACGACTTCGCCAGTTTTGTGTACCTCAACAATTCTTTCCCAAGCACGGGTAATGCGCGCTTGCTTGCGGCTGAGATGCAGATGACCCTCACGGTCTTCTTTTTCTACAACCATAACCTCAACTTCGTCACCTACTTTTAAATTCTGCAGGTCACGGAATTCGTTGAGGGATACCAGACCATCAGATTTAAATCCAATGTTGATTACAACATCAGTCTTGGTAATTCCTACCACAGTACCTTGCATCATTTCGCCATCGGTAATGGTACGGAACGTGTTTTCGTACGCTGAATCGTACTTTTCTTTCTCTTCCTTGGTGTAGGAAGTGACGTTTTTCTTGTCGACACTCCAGTCAAAATCATCATGAGCTGAAGTAGCCACGGGAACTGTTTCTAGTGATTTGTTTTCTTCCACTTAATATGTCCTCCTTTTGTGTAGATTACAGGGGTTTTTATGGGCCCTGTTTTGGGAGGGCAAAGTTAACTTTATTTATCTGGTTTCCACCATTTTTGGCGATTTTTTTGTGACGAAATACCGACTCTACCTCGTTTTGCAAAATGAAAGAAAATATGATCTCTTCATATGGATTTAGCCCGTTAGGAATGCAGATCTTCAGCCCTTTTTACAATCAGGATATTACGATACAATATATTGATAATCAAAGCATAGTAAGGATCCTTACTTCATAGCGCCTAATGCTGATGCCAACTTATCCAACTCTTTTGTCGTAGAATATACATTTGGGGTAACGCGCACGCCATGCACATTTTCCCAGTTGATGGCAACGGTATGTATTTTATGCTTTGAAAACAACTCTCCTGATACCTCTTCCGGCTTTTTACCCAATACACCAACATTGGCGATAGCACAGGATTGATGCTTAGTATTGGGCTGATAAAAATGGATCTTCGGGAGATCTTTTACTTTATTCACCCAATGGTCTTTCAAAAAACGCAACCGATCTTCTTTCCTTTTCGCACCAATCACTTGGTAAAAGTCAACAGCTGTCCCTATGGCCATTTCCGAGGCAAAAGAACGTGTACCTAATGATTCAAATTTTCGAATATCCGGCCCGTCTGGTTCATTGTTCGACAATAATGCCCAAACGTTTTTGATCTTTTCTTTTTTTATGTATAACAATCCACTTCCAAATGGTGCACTCAACCATTTATGCAGTGATGTCGCAAAATAGTCACAACCAAGATCGGGAATCTTAAATTCAAAATGAGCAAATGTATGAGCTCCATCTCCTATCACTTCAATTCCTTTCTTATGCGCTTCATCGGCTATTTTTTTGATAGGTAAAATCTGACCAGTCCAGTTAACCAAATGGGTTACATGTACAACTTTAGTTTTTGATGTAAACGCTGATGTATATGCTTTTACAATATCATCATCATGTAGCATAGGCATTTGCAAGTCAAGCCAAATCAACTTAATCCCATCCCGCTTTTCTCTTTGTTTCCAAGCGTTGATCATATTAGGATAATCCATTTTGGAAAGTACCACTTCATCACCTTTATTGAGATTTAATCCAAAGATTACTGAATTCAAGCCCTCTGTTGAATTTCGGTTAATGGCAATTTCTTCAGCATCACAACCTGCTACCTCAGCTAATTTTTGTCGAAGCGGCTCTCTTCCCTGATCGAGTATTTGCCACATGTAATAAGTTGGTGCTTCATTACAATACTGGTAATATCGTATATGTGCATCCTGTACCACTTTAGGTTGTGGAGCTACACCTCCATTATTGAAATTGATGATATTTGGACTCATGGTATAGGCCTCCCGAATCCAACCCCAAAAATCTTCATCATCCACATCTCCTCCATTGCCATAATTGGCTATTCGGGCCATGTGATATTCTGCTTGCTTGGCAAATGCAGGATTAGCAAGTGCTAGAAAACTTAATCCTGTACCAAGAAATTTTCTTCTTTGCATACGTTTGTTGTTTTAACCTTACCTCGACGGTGTATTAAGATACAACTTTTGACGCAATATGCTTCGCAGCGGCAAAGCCACTAGTCCAAGCGTGCTGAAAATTAAATCCCCCTGTAACGCCATCTACATCCAATACTTCCCCAGCAAAATATAGATGCTGCTTTTTCCTACTTTCCATCGTATCGGGATTTACTTCTTTGGTTGACACACCACCTGCGGTTACAAATTCTTCCTTAAAGGTGGTTTTACCGGAAACTTCCAATGGATAAGAAATAATCTGTGTAATAAGCTTATTCTGCTTAGCTGCTGGTAATGTAGCCCAAGTTTCAGTCTTGATATCGGCTTTAAATAGAAGAAACTCCCACAAACGGTTAGGCAATCCAAAAGGAGATCGAGATACTAAATCAGCACCATGCGTATTTCTATAATGATGAATATGATCCCTGAATTCTTGCTCATTAAAATTGGGCAACCAATTGATCAAGGCCAATGCTTTATACGAACGATCATGTAAGTCGCGTGCTAACCAGGCAGATAATTTGATAACAGCAGGACCGCTAAGTCCCCAATGGGTAATTAAAACAGGACCACGTTCTTTTGCTTTTAAAATTGGAATGCGAACTTCAGCATCTTCAACAGCAATGCCCATTAATTTAGTGACAGGATCCTGCGGGGCGTTGAAGGTAAACAAAGAGGGAACAGGATCAATAATCGTATGTTCTGTTTCTTGTAGCCAACTATATTGTTCTGCTTTTTGATAACCACCGGTTGCCACGAGAACAAAATCTGCTACTATCTCGTTTAATTGTTCGGATTTTTGATACTGAATTTTCCATTGTGTATTATTGGCCGTAAGTTTACTCACCACAGCTTGCTGTATGATCTCAACACCGTATCGATCTGCTTCCCGCATCAAACAATTGATAATGGTTTCGCTCTTGTCCGTAACAGGAAACATTCGACCATCCTTTTCAGTTTTTAACTGAACCCCTCTCTCTTCAAACCATTTAATGGTATCTAAAGAAAAAAACTCATGAAACGCTTTTCGCACAAAATTTTTTCCTCTTGGATATTTACCCGACATGGAAATGATACCATCATCATGATGTGTAACATTACAACGTCCACCACCACTTACGCTAACTTTGGCTAATAGTTTGGATGTTTTCTCTAGAATGACCACACGCATTTCAGGCACCATGCGGGCAAGATTAACCGCACAAAAAAAACCAGCGGCACCACCACCTATAATAACCGTAATCCTAGACATTTTTTATTCTATACGAAGAACGTATTTCGGAGGTCAGTAATCACTGAAAAGTTCCGGATTTTTCTTCTCATTCTCCATAATCGTATCAAAAGAAGATAGTACATCAGCTTGTTGACGCTTAATACAAACCGTATGTTCATAATGACAAGATACTTTCCCATCTTTTGTTTTAATGGTCCAACCATCTGAATCCGTATAAACATCTTTTACACCCATGTTTATCATCGGTTCAATAGCAATAACCATGTTTTCTTTAAGCTTAGGCCCTGAGCCTTTTTTCCCAAAATTTGGGACTTGAGGATCTTCATGAAGGTTCCGACCCAGACCATGCCCAACCAACTCACGGACTACGCCATACTTATGTTTTCGTTCCGTATATTCTTGAATGGCATTCGCAATATCACCCACACGATTTCCTGCAATGGCCTTTTCTATACCCAATGTCAAAGAATTTCGGGTTACAAACATTAGCTGGGCAATTTCAGGACTTATATCACCGATTGCAAAAGTGTAGGCGCTATCCCCGTGGAAACCATTTTTATATACCCCCACATCTACGGAAACCAAATCTCCAGGCTTTAATTCATACTTATTGGGAAAACCATGTACTACTGCATCATTGACAGAGATACAGGTAGAAAAGGGGAATCCGTGATAATCCAGAAAAGAAGGGACAGCACCGTGATCACGAATGAAATTTTCAACTAATTGATCAACTGCAAGCGTAGTGATACCGGGCTTTAAAAAAGCAGCCACCTGTGATAAGGTGGCGCTTACTAATAAACTGCTTTCGCGGATCAATTCAATTTCCGCATTCGTTTTAATATAAACCATTATAACGAAGAAGTAGTTGCGGCTTGTCTTCCCTGAATTCGACCACCTTTCATAAGGCCATCGTATTGACGCATGAGCAAATGCGTTTCAATTTGCTGGAGGGTATCTAATACCACACCAACCATGATCAATAAAGAAGTACCACCGAAGAAAGTTGAGAAATTTTGTGTAACCCCTAAGCGCTGTGCTATACCAGGAAGGATACCGATCATGGCAAGGAATATTGCACCAGGTAGTGTGATACGATCCATAACCTGACCAATATAATCTGCGGTTGGCTGACCAGGAGGAACTCCCGGGATGAAGCCATTGCTTTGCTTCAAACCATCAGACATCTGCTTAGGATTAAAGATCAATGCCGTATATAGGAAGGTAAATCCAATTACCATTACGCTATATATGACCATATACCAAAAATTACTGTGATCGTTAAAGATTCGAGCAACACCTTTACCTGACTCAAGATTCGTAAAAGAGATCAATGTGGGCAAGAACATAATCGCCTGGGCGAAAATGATAGGCATTACCCCGGCCGCATTAACCTTCAATGGAAGAAATTGACGAGCTCCGGTGAGTTGCTTATTTCCAACAATCTGCTTGGCATAGTTAACCGGTATCTTGCGCACACCTTGAACGAGTATGATCAATCCAAGAATGATAGCGATAAGGATAGCAATCTCCACTAAGAAGATCAACAGACCACCGCCACCACGAGTTTGCTTTGAGGCAAATTCACCGAGGAATGATTGGGGAAGACGAGCAAGGATACCTACCATAATGATGATAGAGGTACCATTACCTAACCCTTTATCCTGAATTTTTTCACCTAACCACATTACAAACAAAGTACCTGCAGTTAAAACAAAAACGGTAGAAATCCAGAAATAAGGTGCATATGAATCTATGAGTGCTTCACGATTCACATTACGTAAGTACGCAACATAGGCAGCACCCTGCAATACCGTTACCAGTGCGGTAAGGTATCGTGTCCATTTATTAATTTTTTGTCGGCCACTATCCCCTTCTTTTTGGATCTTCTGCATTTGTGGAACCAGAATAGTCATCAATTGCATGAAGATAGAAGCAGAGATATAAGGCATGATTCCTAAAGCAAGTATTGATGCATTCGAAAAAGATCCACCAGCGAATGTATCAAACAAACCTAGCAAACCTTCTTTAGCGCTGGAGAGGTCCAGCTTATTTGGATCAATACCTGGGAGTACCACATGGGAACCAAATCTGTAAACCAATACAAGAAGCAGTGTTACGACGATTTTCGAACGTAACTCATCAATGCTCCAGATATTCCTTATGGTCTGAATGAATTTCTTCACTGAGGAAATATTTTATGCTAAAAAGATAAGACGCATGTTAACATGCGTCTGTAAATATCGGGAATTATTTCAGGATTTCAACTGATCCGCCAGCGGCTTCAATAGCTGATTTTGCTTTTTCACTAACTGCATTCACTTTGAAAACAATCTTAGACTTGATCTCGCCGTTTGCCAGTACTTTAACTTTGTCCGTTCTGTTCACCAAACCATTGATAAATAAAGTTTCCAGCGTAAATTCTGTGATACCATACTTCTCTACAATTTGCTCAATCTGGCCGAGGTTGAATACTTTGTATTCTACACGATGAGCATTCTTGAATCCACGCTTAGGGATACGACGCTGAATAGGCATCTGGCCACCTTCGTGGGCATATTTTGATTTGTAACCCGTGCGGCTCTGAGCACCTTTATTACCTTTGGTTGAGGTACCACCATGACCGGAGGCTTCACCACGACCTAGACGTTTATCTCTTTTTACGGCACCTTCTGCAGGCTTTAACGTATGAAGTTTCATATATTATTTTTTTACTCAACGCAGCGTCCCGGCTGCTCGCGGTTTTAAATATTCGGGACGAATTTAATTTAATTCTTCAACTTTTATCAGATGGTTCACTTTACGAACCATACCGAGGATCTGAGGAGTAGCTTCTACTTCCACAGCTGCATTCATCTTCCGGAGACCAAGCGCTTCCATTGTTCTCTTTTGACGCTCCGGACGATCGATCACACTTTTAACCTGAGTGATTTTAATTTTTTTCATTGTATGCGCGTTCTGATGATTAGTAAATAGTTTAGCCGTTGAAAACTTTCTTCAGGCTTAACGTTCTTGACTTAGAAACCTGAATTGGTTCACGCAACATAGCCAACGCCTTGAAAGTTGCTTTCACCACATTATGAGGATTAGCAGAACCAAGTGATTTAGCCAATACGTCGGTTACACCGGCAGACTCCAAGACAGCACGCATGCTACCTCCGGCGATCACACCAGTACCATGAGCTGCAGGCTTAATAAGTACTTTTGCAGCACCTTCTTTTGCCAGTTGATCATGAGGGATAGTACCCTTCATTACAGGAACTTTGATCAGATTCTTTTTGGCATCTTCGATACCTTTCGTAATCGCTTCCTGAACCTCTTTCGCCTTGCCCAGACCGTGTCCTACCACACCATTTTCATTACCCACTACTACTAGAGCAGAGAAACTGAAGGCACGTCCGCCTTTAGTGGTTTTAACAACACGATTGATCGCTACAACTTTTTCTTTAAGTTCCAGATCGCCCGCCTTTACTTTGTTCAAGTTTACCTTAGACATTATTTCGTCAATTAAGAGTTGAATTAGAATTTAAGACCACCTTCACGTGCACCTTCCGCTACTGCTTTAACACGACCATGATAGAGATAACCACCTCGATCGAAAACACAGGTTTGAATACCTAGTGCCAAAGCTTTTTTAGCGAGAGACATACCAACCAGCTTACTTTTTTCAGATTTATTTACTTTCTGAGCCAGGATATCTTTTTCACGACTAGACGCAGCAACTAATGTTGATCCGTTTACATCGTCTATCAGTTGACAGTAAATATCACTGTTGCTTCTGAAAACACTCAAACGAGGATTTGACGATACACCAGAAACCTTATGACGGATTCTGAATTTGATCTTCTTTCTCCTCAGAGATTTTGTATTCATGATTTCTTATTTTAGATCCCTGATTCTGCCAGGGATGATATTGAAAATTTTAAATTAAAAAACTTACTTACCTGCAGCTTTACCAGCCTTACGACGGATGTATTCACCCTTATACTTAACACCCTTCCCTTTGTAAGGCTCTGGCTTACGAAGAGAACGTATCTTGGCAGCAACCTGTCCCAGCAATTGTTTATCGATACCTTCGATAAAAATACGAGGGTTATCCCCTTTTTCCTGAGTGGTGGCAACTTTCAATTCTTTTGGAATTTCGAAAATGATGTTGTGTGAATAACCCAAAGAAAGATCAAGAACATTGCCCTGATTTGCTGCCTTATAACCAACACCCACCAGTTCTAATTCTTTCTTGAATCCTTCTGTTACACCTTTAACCATGTTTGCCACTAATGCACGATATAAACCATGCAAGGCACGATGGCGGATTTGTTCAGTTGGACGAGAAAAAACGATTTTGCCGTCTTCAACAGCAACCGTAATATCCCTGTCGATCGCTTCTTTTAATTCACCTTTCGGACCCTTAACGGTCAGCACGTTGTCATTTCCAACGGTGATGGTTACACCACCTGGAACTGCTATCGGGGCTTTTCCTATACGAGACATATGTTGTTAATTTTTGCCAGACCGGTCAGCTGCTATAGGAACAGCTTAATGTATCTGACGTTAAAAAATATTAATAAATGTAACAAAGAACTTCACCACCAACATTCTGGGCCTTGGCATCTTTGTCTGTCATCACACCACGTGAAGTAGAGATGATAGCTACACCAAGTCCATTCTTTACTCTACGGAATTCAGCTGGACTGGCATACTGACGTAATCCAGGACGGCTAACACGCTCCAGAGTTTTGATAGCTGGCTCTTTTGTTTGAGCATCATACTTAAGGGCAATCTTGATCACACCTTGTTTAGCATCATCTTCGAATTTATATTTCAGGATATACCCCTGTGCATATAAAATTTCGGTGATACGCTTCTTCAGATTAGATGCAGGAATCTCCACAATACGATGTCCAGCCATTTGGGCGTTACGTATTCTTGTCAGGAAATCTGCTATTGGATCTGTAACCATAATAATTTTCAGTTGACGTTATCAATTAATTCAATCCTGGTATTGTTTACCAGCTTGCCTTTTTTACACCTGGGATTTTTCCAGCCAGTGCCATATCACGGAAAGTTACCCTTGATATTCCGAAGTATCTCATGTATCCACGAGGACGTCCGGTCAACTGGCAACGGTTGTGCAGGCGAACTTTGGATGAATTTTTGGGAAGTTGGTCAAGTGCAGCATAATCGCCGGCAGCTTTAAGTGCAGCCCGCTTTTCAGCATACTTCTCTACCATTTTTACCCTTTTTGCCTCTCTGGCTTTTACTGAGGTTTTAGCCATTACTGATAGTATTTATTCGTTTAAGCTTTTTCTTTTCTCATGTCACGGAAAGGCATACCCAATTCGCTGAGCAATGCGTATGCTTCTTCGTTTGTTTTGGCAGTAGTCACAAAGGTGATGTCCATACCCGTTATTTTATTTATCTTATCGATATCAATCTCAGGGAAAATGATTTGCTCGGTAACTCCTAAGGTGTAGTTACCTCTTCCATCAAACGCTTTCTCACTAACGCCTTTGAAGTCACGTACACGTGGCAAAGAAGCGGCGAGTAATCGGTCAAGGAATTCATACATTTTTACACCTCTTAGGGTTACACGTGCCCCAATGGGCATTCCCTTACGAAGTTTAAAGTTTGAAATATCTTTTTTAGAGCTGGTAGCTACTGCTTTCTGACCAGTGATGGTAGATAATTCATCTACAGTGATGTCGATCAGCTTTTTATCTGCTACCGCACCATTCACACCTCTGTTTACACAGATCTTGATCAACTTTGGAGTTTGCATTGAACTCTTATAGTTGAACTTCTTTTGCAAAGCGGGTATCACTTCATCATGATACTTTTTCTGCAATCTCGGAGTATATGCTGCTGTTTTCATTATTTAATAACCTCCCCTGATTTTTTAGAAATACGAACTAGCTTACCATTTTCGCGAGTACGCTGAACTTTGGTTGGCTCACTTTTCTTGGCATCCCAAATCATCACATTAGAGATATGAATTGGTGCCTCTTTTTTAACAAGCCCACCCTTAGTATTTTGCGCAGATGGTTTGGTATGACGGGTAACTATATTGGCCCCTTCCACCAACACCCTGGCGTCATCCGGATATACCTCCAACACCTTGCGAGGTTTTTTCAGATCCTTATCATCACCGGCGATCACCACAACGGTATCTCCTTTCTTGATATTGAACTTGGCTTTGAATCTGTTGCTCATGTTTTAAACTATAGTTTAATTCTCCCTTGAGAATGATAATGTAATTAAAGTACTTCAGGTGCTAGAGAAATGATTTTCATATATCCCTTATCCCTTAGTTCTCGCGCTACCGGGCCGAAGATACGTGTACCACGTGGCTCATCAGACTGGTTTAAGAGAACTACTGCGTTATCGTCAAAACGAATATAGCTTCCATCCTTACGGCGCAGTTTATTCTTCGTGCGCACGATCACGGCTTTACAAACAGTACCTTTTTTTATACCACCTGCAGGGATGGCATCTTTTACGGTAACCACGATCTTATCGCCAATCTTGGCATAATCCTGCCCGCTGTTTCCAAGAACGCGGATACAAAGAACTTCCTTTGCACCACTGTTATCAGCTACGTTGAGCCTGCTTTCCTGCTGAATCATGTTTATTTTACTTTGTGTCCTTTTTTAAAGAACAATTGAAACAATGAATAATTTGCTACTTACGGAAATTACTTCGCCTTTTCGATGATATCAACCAATCTCCAACGCTTCGTTTTACTTAATGGACGAGTTTCCATGATGCGAACTACATCACCGGGAGTCGCTTCTCCATTCTCATCGTGTGCGTGGAACTTCGTCGTCTTCTTTACGAACTTTCCGTAGATGGGGTGCTTAACTTTTCGTTCAACGGCAACGGTGATGGTCTTCATCATCTTGTTGCTGCTAACCACTCCGATCTTTGTTTTACGTAACTTTCTTTCAGACATTTTTTTGCTGTTTTAGCTTTTTCCGACTGTTACCAGTCTTTTTTATCAGTTGTCTTTTATGCGCTCAGTTCTTTCTTCTTCAATTCTGTTTTCAGACGCGCAATATCTCTGCGCAAGCCGCGGATACTCATTGGATTCTCCAAAGGAGAGATACCATGAGCAAACTCCAACTTTTTCAGGCGTTGCTCGTCCTCTTGAATTCTTGCTTTCAGATCCTGAATATTCAATCCGGCAAGGCTCTTTAAAAAATCGTACTTCTTAGACATTTTACAGTTTTTAAGCGATTATTATTTAAGCATCCCGACGGATGATGAATTTTGTTTTAATGGGAAGTTTTGCTGCTGCTAGTGCCATAGCATCTTTTGCTACCTGCTCCGGAACACCATCTGCCTCAAACAAAATTCTTCCTGGTTCAACTACAGCTGCCCAAAATTCAGGGTTACCTTTACCTTTACCCATACGTACCTCTGCAGGTTTGCGGGTGATCGATTTATCAGGGAATACTCTGATCCACACATTACCTTCACGTTTCATCGCACGTGTCATCGCCTGACGCGCTGCTTCAATCTGGCGGTTAGTAAGCCAGATAGGCTCCAGAGCTTTCAGTCCAAAGGTTCCAAAAGATAACAATGTACCTCTCTTGGCTACCTCTCTGATTCGGCCCTTCTGCATCTTCCTGTGCTTGGTTCTTTTTGGTTGTAACATGATCGTATGATTATGACCTTAATGTTTTAATTTTTTATCTTTTTGAATCTCTGCGATCTCTGCGCTCCCCACCTCTGCGATCTCCGCGATCACCACCACGATCACCATCACGACGATCTCTGCGATCACTCACATCACTCTTTCCGCCAATAAAGTTTGGATTCAAATCACGCTTCGTTAATACTTCACCTTTACAGATCCATACTTTGATACCGATCTTTCCATATACGGTTAGAGCAAATACAGAAGCATAATCAATATCCATACGATAGGTGTGCAAAGGAACACGACCTTGTTTAATTTCCTCCGTACGAGCGATCTCAGCACCACCCAAACGTCCAC
>Ga0315907_10005360_pt1 | contig 14020 bp, 11 predicted proteins | sample LakEriMetagenome_3_FD_203525 | JGI IMG/M metagenome (GOLD analysis project Ga0315907, IMG submission 203525) | Freshwater fungal communities from buoy surface, Lake Erie, Ohio, United States - Buoy 12 MA123 | ecosystem: Environmental > Aquatic > Freshwater > Lake > Lake biofilm | place: USA...
GGCGGCTCAGCTATGAGCGAAGCACGTTGAACAGAAAACAATTTGCCAATAGCGGATCCTTCATACAAGCCGTGATTAAGAGTGTTCAGGGTGAGGAATTCACCATACCCGGATCTACATCTGAAATCCGCGATACAACGAAGACCCTGCATACGTGGTATAGTGCCAAGTTCAACTATCAAAACTACTTCTTCACCAGTAAACGCCTCAAAACAGGCTTCCATCTGGAGGGTGTAGTGAGCACTCAGAATTTCTTCAACAACTACATCTCCTCTTCCATTGCTGCTCCGGCATTCAATCCAATACCTGAGAGCAGAACCTATTTTCTGCCACAGTTCAGAGCGCATCAATATGCAGCCTATGGACTCATGAATGTTATTGCTTTTACCAAGAAGATTGAATTACGTTTGGAGGGGTATGCCTTCCATCCATTCAATTCCATCATCAAAGATTCGTTTGGAAAGGCTGTCTATGATTCAACCCCCGTTATCCATTATATCGGATCCGCGAGCTTCATTGCCCATACGCCGTTGGGCCCCATCAGCCTGTGTGCTAATTATTATGACAAAAAAGACGAGCCCTGGAGCTTTGTCTTCAACTTCGGGTACATTCTTTTCAATCGTTCGCCACGAGATTAAGAAAAAAGGGCCTTTCGGCCCTTTATTTTTTTTGATTAACCTACAATTGTATCGTAGGTCACTTTGTATTCTTTGTCGTCCGGGAAATACTCCAATCCCAAATCCAACCATTCTTTTGCCGCGTCCTTGCTCGTTCCGGCCAAATTCGTTGCGTGCATCGTTAACGCATACTTCAACAAATTCAATTCTTCCGGAGCTTGACCTGCCTTCTTCTCGGTGAGGATTGCCTTGGCCTTAGCCAACGCAGTTTCTGACTCCTTCTTTGCTTTCAGCAGGCCTTGAACAACACCCATCATGAGCTGCGCACCTGCATCGTTTGGATCTATATCCAACAACTGATCATATAACTGCTTAGCCTTGCTGTATTTCTGAGTGTCCATCATCGTCTCAGCCTGTGCTATAGCAGCACCGCGAATCTGAGCAATGTAGTCCTCGTATTCTGACAAGTACTTTTTCTCCTTGTCCTTGCTTCCGTATTTGGAAATGTATTTCATAGCATCCTTGAATGCATTCGGATACTTTTCCTTGAATTCATCACGCTTGGACATTTCATAGAAGCAGCGGCTCATGAACATATAGGGCAGAGGATCTTTCTTCGTTTCTTCATCCAGTGTGTAACCTTCTGCCTTGTAAAGACATTTCTCGAACTTCTCGGTAACAAACAAGGTGAGGAGGTCCTTGTAATCGTTTTCAGTTTGCGCTCTTGCAGCCGATGCCACCGTAAACGCTAAAATCAAAAAAGGAAATAACTTTTTCATGTGTTCTTTTGTTTGTAGGAAGCTTAACTAAAATGGTGCCTAAATGGTCTGTTACTCTTCCGACGCAAAAATGAGCAAAAAACCTTGAGTTCCATACATTCCTCTTCTGAATCGTCAACAGCCTGTATTCATTGGTTTCAATCGATGGGGTGGAACGCTGCGCCCTTTCAAATCGAGAGTTGGAGTGCACAAGAGCGGGGAGAACACGGACTCATCAATGCCCCTACGGGAAGTGGTAAAACATACGCAGGTCTATTGCCAACCATTGCACGTCATCAGAATCTGAAGTCCCCGGTAACCGGGCTGCGCCTGCTTTGGATTACCCCTATACGAGCTTTGGCTGTGGAAATCGAGAAATCAGCCAATCGGGCAATTTCAGGTTTACACAGCTCACTAACTACCGACATAAGAACAGGCGATACAGGAAATACTCGCAGGGTACAGCAACTCAAGAAGCTTCCCAATATACTCATCACAACCCCCGAGAGCCTCCACCTAATGCTCTGCGCCAAAAATGCAGGCGAACTTTTCGGGCAACTTGAAGTCATCGTAGCGGATGAATGGCACGAGTTGATGGGTACCAAACGGGGTGTGCAAGTCGAACTTGCCTTGAGCCGATTGAAAACACTTTCTCCACCATTGCTCGTCTGGGGAATTTCTGCCACCATCGGAAATATGAAAGAAGCCATGCAATGTCTGCTTGGCACACATGCTTCGGGCAGGCTCATTAGCAGCAACGTTCGCAAAGAATATGAAGTAATATCCATACTGCCTGAAAAAGCAGAACGAATGCCTTGGGCCGGGCACTTAGGAACCCGATTGGCGAAAAGTCTATTGCCCGTTATTCATCAAAGTACCTCGACACTCATTTTTACGAATGTTCGATCACAATGTGAAATTTGGTACAGAACCTTGCTCGAGCTTGACCCATCATTGGCCGGTGTAATGGCCATGCACCACGGCAGTATCAGCAAAGAAATACGAGCATGGGTTGAAGAGGCACTCTACGAAGGCCGCTTAAAAGCCGTAATTTGCACGAGCAGTCTTGATTTGGGGGTCGATTTCGCTCCTGTTGAAACCATCATTCAAATTGGAGGCCCCAAAGGTGTTGCTCGTTTCGTACAACGTGCAGGCAGAAGCGGGCATCGACCCGATGCCAAAAGTAAAATATACTTTTTACCCACACATTCGCTTGAGCTCATAGAAGCTTCCGCTCTACGCCAAGCCATTGAAGACAAATTCCTAGAAAGTAAGCCGCCACTTACGCTATGCTTCGATGTGTTAATTCAATACATCGTAACCCTAGCCTGTGGCGAGGGTTTCAACAGTGAAAAAACATTTCTCGAAGTCAAAGAAACATGCTGCTTTGCTGAGTTAACCGAAAACGAATGGAACTGGGTGGTGCGATTTGCGGCCGTTGGCGGAAATTCACTGGGGAGTTACAGCGAATACTCCAAGATTGTGCTGAAAGAAGGCTTATACAAAGTTGAGCAGGCCCGTATTGCCAACCGCCATCGTATGTCCATTGGCACTATTGTAAGTGATACACTCATGCTCGTCAAACTGCGCAAAGGCGGCATGCTCGGACACGTAGAGGAATCATTTATATCGCAGCTGGAAGAAGGCGATCATTTCTGGTTTGCGGGTCTCAGCCTGCAACTTCTCAAAGTGAAGGACATGACGGCATTGGTGCGCAAATCGGAATCTACAGCCGGTCGAACTCCCGTATGGCTAGGGGGTCGACTTCCGCTTTCTTCGCAAATGAGTATTATGCTCCGCAAGCAATTGCATGTTGCCGAACAGAATTCAAGCAATTTGATAGAGAAACATCCTGAGCTTACTTTCATTCAACCCATTTTAGAATTGCAGCGAATACGATCGCATGTGCCACTATCCAATGAGCTATTGATAGAAGTTTTTAAGACATCTGAAGGGTTTCATCATCTCTTCTATCCATTTGATGGAAGGGCGGTACATGAAGGAATCGCTTCACTCCTTGCGTTTCGCATCGGGAAAAAGATGAGCATCAGTTTCTCATTGGCTTATAATGATTATGGGTTTGAACTTCTCAGTGACCAACGCGTACCCATCGAAGAATTCATTGCTTCAGACCTCCTTTCTACCAAATCCCTTGAAAATGACATTCTAGCCGGAATTAATACAGGAGAAATGGCCAAGCGTAAGTTTCGTGATATAGCAGCTATTGCAGGTTTAGTATTCAAAGGTTATCCCGGTCAGAAAATCAAAGACCGCCATTTGCAAAATTCTTCACAGCTCATTTTTCAAGTATTCGAATCGTATGAACCGGACAACCTGCTCTTAAGACAAGCACTTGATGAAGTCGTCCACCAACAACTGGAATACACGCGCACACGAGAAGCACTGGAGCGCATGCAACAACAGCGATGTATCGTACGAATGCCTGAAAAACCAACACCTCTTGCCTTTCCGATTATGGTTGATAGGCTTCGTGAACAAATGAGTTCAGAGGCACTCCTTGAGCGTATCGGAAAAATGACGATCGAATGGGGTGATTAACTAAAAAAGTGGTGTTCCTGTCATTTCCGACGGTTGATTTACACCCAACATCTTGAGAATTGTGGGCGCCACATCAGCCAATTTACCGGCATTGACAACGGCTACGTCCTTATCGATTATCCAAACCGGAACAGGATTCGTCGTGTGGGCTGTGTTCGGAGAACCATCCTCATTCACTGCATAATCGGCATTGCCATGATCGGCTATAATAACGAACGAATAACCACACTCCAAGCCGGTCTCAACCACTTGCTTCAAGCATGCATCGGTAGTCTCAACTGCCTTTACAATGGCTTCAAAAACACCGGTGTGCCCCACCATATCAGGGTTAGCGAAGTTGAGACAGATAAACCCGGCAGGGTCGTTTCGCATTTCAGTACAAATTGCATCAGCAATTCCATGCGCGCTCATTTCAGGTTGCAAATCATACGTTGCTACTTTCGGTGAAGGGACCATGATGCGTCGTTCGCCAACGAATTCCTTCTCGCGTCCGCCACTGAAGAAGAATGTAACGTGCGGATACTTCTCTGTCTCTGCAATGCGAATCTGCGTTATGGCATTGTGCTCGAGAACCTCGCCTAGTGTCTGATTTAGATTATCCTTGTCATAGACTACCTTCACGTTTTTGTACGAATCATCGTAGTTCGTCATCGTCACATAGTACAGCGAGATTGCTTTCATGTCGTGCTCAGGCATATCTGCCTGAGTAAGCACTTCCGTTATTTCACGACAACGATCTGTTCTAAAATTGAAACAGATAACCACATCATCCGATTGAAGCATGGCCAGTGGGCGACTCTCATCATCCACGATCACCGACGGTTCAATGAACTCATCCGTGATTCCCGAAGCGTATGAGTTTTCAATAACTTCAGAAGCACGTTTATAGTAATTTCCCTCACCATGCACCAGCGCATCATAAGCGCGCTTCACTCGTTCCCATCGCTTATCGCGATCCATCGCAAAATATCTCCCACATACGGATGCTATTTTCACTGGCTTTTCGGCAATATGCTCTTCCACCTCGCGAATGAATGCCAGTCCACTTTTAGGGTCTGTATCACGTCCATCCGTAAAAACATGAATAAACGTATCTACACTGCTAAAAGTAGCAGCCATATCGCACAAGGATTTCAGATGGTTGATGTGAGAGTGCACTCCGCCATCACTGACCAACCCCATAAGATGGACTCGCTTGCCTGTATCGGCAGCATGTTGAAATGCATTTTTCAGCGCTTCATTACTTGAGAATTCTCCACTTCGTATAGCTACATTGATCTTAACAAGATCCTGATAAACCACCCTTCCTGCGCCGATATTCATATGCCCTACTTCGCTATTGCCCATTTGTCCTTCCGGCAAACCGACGTTCTCTCCATCGGTACGCAAATTAGCTGATGGGTATTGTTGAGACAAGTAATCAGCAAAAGGGGTTTTTGCCATGTGCACGGCATTACCTGCATTCAAATCACCATTACCCCAACCGTCAAGAATCACTAAACCAACTTTCTTACTCATACTTCAATATACTTTTTAAACTTAACTGTGAACAAAGCGCCACCTTCGATTCGATTGGCAGCCGATACTTCAGCTCCGTGCATGCGGGCAACGGCATCAACTATAAACAGCCCTAAACCTGTCCCTTTAGAGGTTCTGGTTTCTTCGTTTCCGATGCGATAAAACTTTTCGAAGATACGCTTCTCTTCGCCTGAAGGAATGCCCGGTCCATGATCGGAAACCGCTAACAATACGTTTCCGCCTGACTGCTGGAGCTCAACCCTGAGGGGCTTGCTTGAACCATACTTGAGAGCATTATCGATGAGGTTGCCTATGAGCACGGATAACATCTGCTCGTCACCTCTTACACGGATAGAAGCAGCAACTTGTCTCTCGATTGACACCCCAAAAATTTTTTCAAATCGGCGCACTTCCTGCTCAACCAAATCCGACAACTGCACAATGGAGGAAGTAATTGCCTCCTTACTACCATCCAGTCTGGCTGCCATAAGGATATTTTCCGTAAGCGATTGAAGACGCTTTGTTTCTTGCACCGACTGCTGCAGAAGCTCACGACGCTTATCGTCACTCAGCGTTCGTGTTTGCAACGTTTCAAGGAATAGTTTTACTGCGGCAATAGGGGTCTTCAGCTCGTGCGTGACAGAAAGGAGAAAATTCTTTTCCTTTCGAGCTATGGCCAATTCACGCGAAACGGTGCGCTGGATGTAGCGAAAACCAATGGCCAATAAGAGAAAAAACACAATGCCTTCACCCGCCACCATCCAAACCTTTGAACGAAGCTGCAGATATTGAGCATGAACATCAGACTCATTGCTCATAATAATTCGCGCATTCAACTGAACCAATTGGTAGCCCCACCAAATGAGTTGCAGCAGGACGTAGATAGCCAATATGTAGAGCACCCGCAGGGCTATTTTCTCTTTACGCATGTCGACTTACGAGGAATGTTTTCTTGGATGTGACAAAGATGGGCTAAAAAAAAGGCCCCTTTGCGGGGCCTTTCAAATTACTTCTTCTTTGTGTCCTTTGGGGCAAGCTTTGGCTGTGGACCCGGTGCAGGTGCCGGCTTGGTGCCTTCTTCTGCAGGCTTGGATCCTTCCGGACGTGGCTTAGCTTCCGGAGAGCGACGAGGCATGCGCTTCTCGAAAACCATGTGTGTAGCTTCCGGCTTATTCTCCTTGTCGTAAGTCACATAATTCTGCTGGAACTTGTAACCAACCGACGACAAATAGTTCATCGCATCCGGAACAGTTGGAAATACCATAGAACGCATTTCAGAAAGTTGCTTAATCAACTCTTTATCGGAAAGGCTTGCCAAGATCTCACGACCATAGTCAGCACGAATGGTTTGAACACCGGCCGGGTTGGTGCCAATGATCAATTCCAAAAAGAGTATTTCAGGATTTGCTATCGCAAATTTGTTATCCTGTGGCTTTGCCGCAGGGGTAACAGCAGCTGTTTTGTCTTGGGCAAATGCCAATACGGGCAAAGCCATCAATGCAATCATTACAAACTTTTTCATCATGGTTTCATTTATTAGTGTGCGCAAAAATAACCTTGCTCTCGACCGACACAACGAAAAGCTATTCACAAGCTATTAAATAGCGTTAAAGAATGGTTGATGAGATTTGAGCCATGGGCGTGCAAGACGGAAATGCTCCTTCACCCTGCCGCCGGTTCTGTATAGAACTCCAAAATCAAAAAAATCAAGCGAAAGTGTAAACCGCGTATCTGCCACGCATTGCTCCCAGGCGGAGGTCATGGACGGCGACCAGTAAATATCGTCGAGTACAATGACCGAATTTTCAGACGTGTGAGGAAAAATCTGATTAAGATATTCTAGGCAAGCTTCACCTCGATGATCACCATCGATAATCACAAAATCAACTGACGGCATTCGTTGCAACACGCCATCCAGCGTTTCTGAAAAAGGACCGGTGATGGACTCAATTGAATGCAGCCCAAGCTCACTCCATGTTTCCTTAGCCAACTCAGCAATTTCCTCGCTTCCTTCCAATGTAAAAATCTTACTGTCGGAAACCGAATCTGCAAGATGCGCGGTGGTAATGCCCAGTGATGTGCCCAACTCCAGTATGTTTTTTGATTTCGCATGCTGTGCAAGCAATGAGAGTGCGCGCGCATGAGAAGCAGGCTGAAGCGCTACTCTTGCAATATCACCAACCTTTCGCTCCATTTGTCGGTGAACCCGGCTTCCAGCTCCAAAATCCGTAACGCTTAGAACAGCTGAAACACTTCGAAGACTGGCTCTTCTATGCTCAATAGCTTCATGCTTCGGGCCTCGCATTTTGTTGCGCAACACATCCGTTATTAGTTGATATACGAACGGAGAATGCACTCCATGGGGACCTCGCGCATGCCTCAGATGACCAAAGAATGATTTAACCTCATGCAGACGATTACTCCACATGGGCCTGACTAGCTTTCGGATTTCTTTTGTAATTCAGCGACTTGTCGGAGCAATTCGGGTAACTTCTTGAAGCCCAGATAAGACTTTTTAAAGTCCATGAAACCAAAGGCCGGAGAGCCTTGCACAACACTATTGGGTTCGGTGATTGCCGAGGCAACTCCACTTTGAGCTGCGATTTTGGTTCCATCCGCAATGACGATGTGACCAACAATACCCACTTGACCACCTATCATGCAGTTTTTGCCAATGTGTGTTGAACCGGCAATTCCCGTTTGCGCGGCGATTACTGTGTTCTCTCCTATTTCAACATTGTGTGCAACCTGAATGAGATTATCGAGCTTCACACCTTTTCGGATGATTGTAGATCCAAGTGTTGCTCTATCGATAGTTGTATTGGAACCTACTTCCACGTGATCTTCGAGAATTACATTGCCAATTTGAGGAACTTTCTGATAGTTGTTTTCCGAATTCGGCGCGAACCCAAATCCATCGCCTCCTATAACAACACCGCTGTGAAGGGTGCAATGCGCACCGATTACGCAGTCGTTGTAAATACGGACACCCGCATTAACCACCGTGCACTCACCGATTGAAACATACGGACCGATGTAACAATTCGGGTAGATACGCGCTCCCTTTGCAATTCGAACTCCCTCTCCGATGTAGGTAAACTCGCCAACATAAACATCTTCTGAAATGCTCGCTGAAGCATCCACGTGCGACTTTTCACTTACAACCGCTTTTGGCATTCGCAGCTGATGATAAGCCTCTAACAATTTGGCAAAACATGCATACGGCTCGTCCACTCGAATGAGCGTTAGCGTTGCGGGTAGCGATTTTTCAGCTTTGAAATCCAGTCCTACAATAGCAATAGAAGCACCTGTCGAATAGATATGCTCTGTATATTTTGGATTAGCCAGAAAGGTGAGTGTTCCGGATTTCCCCTCCTCAATTTTAGAGAGGCCGCTGACTGAAGCGGTTGCGTCGCCTTCTACTATGCCCGAAAGCATGGCAGCAATTTGTTCGGCCGAAAATTGCATTCTACGTCTTTTTTAGATGGATTAAAAACCTTTGCGAATATACCGTCACAGCGCCAATTACCCGAAGTATCCGCTTCAGCAGACATGACAATTATCTCACTATCATGCGCGCACCAACCGACTGCATGCGTGCATAAAAGTCCGGAAAAGACTTGGACACGACCTCCGCGGATTGAATATCGACCGGAGCACCGGCCAAGCCAAGCAACGCAGCGGCCATAGCCATGCGATGATCATTGTGCGAATTCAATTGTGCCGATCGAATGGCGGCCGGATAAATTTTCATTTCATCATCGCGAAGCACGATGCGCACTCCGGCCTTGGAAAACTCCTGCTGCAAGGCCTTGGCGCGATTACTCTCCTTGTGAATGAGTCGCGTTACTCCTCTCATTACCGATACACCATCTGCAAATGCAGCGAGCACAGCAAGTGGCGGAAACAAATCAGGACAATGGGTAGCGTCAAACTCAAAAGCTCGTATTTCCGAAAGCCAAACTTGGATCGCATCGGTTTGCTCTTCATAACGCACTCCTGCTTGTCGGAGAACATCGAGGATAGACCTGTCTGCTTGCGCTGATCGCATATTCAGATTCTCAACCACTAGTCCGTTTTCAGCAGTCAAGGCACCGGCCACGAGCAGAAATGCCGCTCCACTCCAGTCACCCGGAACCGTTAACTCCACTCCCTTCCAGGCCTTCGGTGTAATATGAAATCGCCGGTAGGAATCATTCACTACCTCCACTCCGAATAGAGCCAACACTTCCAACGTAAGATCGATATAAGGTCGACTATTCAATTGACTTACCTCTACCACCGAAGGTTCAGAGGCGCGAGCAAGGGCAATGAGCAATCCCGTTAAAAATTGAGATGAAAGTGAAGCATCCAACTGAATATTTCCACCCTTCAAAGGGCCTCGAACACGCATGGGCAAACAACCTTGGTTTGAATCAACCGACACACCACTTTGCTCAAGTGCGCCAATGAGATCATGAAACGGACGCTTCATCAACGAACCTTTACCTGTAATTGTAACGGGGGTTTCGCTCAGCGCCGCTATCGACGCAAACATGCGAGAAGCCAATCCCGACTCACCACATTGAATTTCATCTTTAGCATTGCGAATACCGGCTGCAAAAGCGTGCGGGAATCCACCCTTTATCTCGACTGTTGAACCTTTGCGCGTTACGATGGCACCGAGATCTTGCACGATTTGCAACGCTGCTTCACAATCATCATTATCCGGAAATCGGTGAATGGTTGTGACCCCCTTAGCGAGCAGTGCGCACGCAACCATACGCTGCGCATCGCTCTTGCTCCCCGGGGCTTCGATGCGCCCCGTCAAAAGCGATGGCCTGACTTCTACCTTCATTTTTTACCGATGTAAATACTGGCAATGCCTCCGCTCAATGGAATGCAACGACAATCGCGATAGCCTAATTCCTGCATAATGTGGACGAAATCGGAACCGGATGGAAATGCATCAACCGACTCGGGCAGATAGGTGTATGCGCGTGCATCTTTCGAAACGAGCTTGCCAATAGTCGGCATGATGTATTTGAAATAAAACGTGAAGAGTTGCTTGATAGGGAAACCCTTTGGCCGTGAAAACTCAATGATGACACCCATTCCACCCGGCTTGAGAACGCGAAGCATTTCACTCATACCCTTGCGCAAGTCCTGAAAATTACGTACTCCGAATGCCACCGTAAATGCGTCGAAGTGACCTGTTTCAAAAGGTAAATTCTCGGAGTCTGCTATTTGAAAAGTGATGGCATGCTCCAACTTCTTATCGGCCACTTTTTTCTTGCCCACTTCAATCATTCCCGCACTGATGTCCACTCCTATTATTTGCGCGCCTTCCATTTTCATTCGCACGGCTTCCAATGCAAAATCGCCCGTGCCGGTGGCTACGTCCAAAATGAGCTTCGGATTTTCTTTCTTTAAAATGCGAATGGCTTTTTTACGCCAGAGCACATCAATACCCAGTGAAAAGAAATGATTGAGGAAATCGTAGGAATGCGAAATGTTATCGAACATCTCAGCTACCTGTTGTTTTTTTTCGCCCTCTTGCGAATACGGTTTTACTTCTTGCACGGACTATAACAGAATTAGAGGGTCATATGTTCGCCGACCATTTTCGAAATAGCCTCTTGCATCAATAATTCCTTGTCGACAGGCACCACACCAACCTTCTCGCATACCAGTCCGCCGGCTATATTGGCAAGGGCGGCATACACACTCGGCTCTGCGCCGGCTGCCATGGCCAGTGATGCCACGCTGATAACCGTATCGCCGGCACCACTCACATCTAAAATTTCACGCTTATGAGCTTTTTCATGAACGAAATCTTCCGAATGATTGGCAACAACACCCAGCTCCGAGAGTGTTACCATCGTCACCTTATTAGCCAATTGCTGTTCCAAGTGATCGATGGCTGACTTCAACGCTTTGAAGTCGTTCTTGTCAAATTCAAGCTTCAGACCTTCCTTCAATTCCTTCAAGTTGGGCTTGAACAGTGTAGCACCGCGATAACTGAAGAAATTGTCTTTCTTGGGATCAACGGCGGTTGGTATACCGCGCTCATTGGCCCAGTTCAATACCGTCGATATGACACGCTCCGTGAGCACGCCTTTGTTATAGTCTTCGAAAATGATCACATCAACTTTCTGACGTTCGAGAATCGCCTTCACACAATCGAGCAAATGGCGCTCGTCGGTAGAGCTCAGCGGAGTTGTAATCTCTTCATCAATGCGCAACAAGTGATGTCCTTGACTAATCACACGTGTTTTCACGGTGGTCATGCGCTCGGGCGAATCGATAATACCCTCCGTAGAAAATCCATTTTCCTTCAACGTCGAACGAAATACATCTCCCTTACTTCCGTCGCCCACTACGGAAGCAATGATGGCCTTTGCGCCAAGTTGCTTCACATTGAGCGCAACATTAGCGGCACCGCCCAACCGGTTTTCTCGCTTCTGCACTTGTACAATGGGCACCGGTGCTTCCGGTGAAATGCGGTCGACCTTTCCCCAGTAATAAGCATCAATCATAACATCGCCTATAATAAGCGCCGTAAGATTATTGAAGCGGGAGAAGAGTTCAGTGATTTCGTTTTTTGTCATTCGTTCTTATTTCAATTGAGCCAATCCGGTGGCAATGCGCCGAATGGCCTCCTTCAAGGTATCTTCTGATGTTGCGTAACTGATACGGATGCAATTCGCATCGCCAAATGCATCGCCCGTTACAAGCGCAACATGCTGCGTGCGCAACAAGTACATCGATAAATCAGTTGCGTCTTTAATGGTATGCTCACCGTCGGTTTTTCCGTAATAAGACGACACATCCGGGAAGAAATAAAATGCACCCTCCGGCTTATTGAGCTTGATACCCGGAATTTCTTTCAATAAGTCGTACACCAAATCGCGTCGTTTTCGGAAGGTCTCAATCATGGGCTGTATCACCTCCGGATCGGCTTCCATCGCGGCCTTCGTTGCCATCTGGGCAATGCTGTTTGCACCGCTGGTTATCTGCCCTTGCATCTTATTGCACGCATCGGCAATCCACTTGGGTGCGCCGATGAATCCGATGCGCCAGCCCGTCATGGCAAAGGCCTTTGACACACCGTTCACAGTAATTGTTCGATCCATCATGTTTCCGATCGAAGCAATGCTAGCGGTGCGACCGCTGAAGTTGATATGCTCATAAATCTCGTCGCTGATTACATACAACTCTTCCTTCTGCTCGATGATACGTGCGAATGCTTCCAGCTCTTCACGGCTGTATACCGAGCCCGTCGGATTGCATGGAGAAGAATAGATTATGAGTTTCGTCTTTTCATTGATGGCCTGCTCGAGTTGCTTCGCCGTTATCTTGAAGTCTTGCTCAACAGGCGCTGGCAACATCACCGGCACACCTCCAACGAGGCGGACCATTTCGGCGTAGCTAACCCAAAACGGACTTGGCATAATCACCTCATCGCCCGGATCAACGAGAGCATAAATCGTATTGGCGATCGCTTGCTTAGCACCTGTGGAAATGACGATTTGTTCGGGTGAATAATCCAGCCCGTTGTCGCGCTTGAACTTGGCTGCAATGGCCTTGCGCACTTCCGGAATTCCATTTACCGGCGGGTAGTGCGTAATGTTATCGTCGATGGCCTTTTTCGCAGCGTCCTTGATGAAGTCGGGCGTATTGAAATCGGGCTCACCCAGCGAAAGGCTCACTATGGGGTGACCTTGCTGTGCGAGCTCACGGCTGAGGCGAGCCATAGCCAGGGTCGCCGACTCGTTGAGTTGGCTGAGAAGGCGGGATACATTGCCCGTCTTGCTTTGCGTTTGTGGCATACGTAGTGTGTTAGCTCACCGCTCTTCAATGGTCGAAGCGGCGAACGACAAAAATAGTTTCAATTGCCTTGGCTACAAGGGTCCAAGCATTAGAATTGGAAATAAATGAAAGGGTGCATATCGGCCGACATAACCTGATACGCGAAGAAAATGACACCAATACAAACCAGAGCCAATGCAGGTATAGGGAGCATAGCGAATCGCGTGCGGTAATTTTCCTTCCACGAAGCGGGAAGCCAGTGCACAATCATTCCAAATAACACGACCAGAAACACAGTGCTGTAGCCCATCAATACCTGCGGTGCAACAGACCAATCCATGTGCATGAAAATCTGCTCGAGCATGGAAGTAGCCGACCAGAATTCCGACCAGATGTCGTGCTGCTCGTCGAGGCCTGTCCACGACGTATTGCTACCCGCGCGGAACCAAACACGTGTGAGTGTGATGAATGAGAAGGTCAGGAATATGACCCACGCGCGCACATACCAACGGTCTTTGTGATTCTCCCAGGGACTGATTTTTTTCCAGAGCTTGTAGAACACGAGTGCGAAACCGTTGAGCGCACCCCAAATGATGAAATTCCAACTCGCGCCATGCCACAAGCCGCCTATGATCATGGTGATCATCAGATTCAGATTCGTATTGAGCCAGCCGGCAAATGACTTTACCCATTGTGCCACAACGAGCGCCAAAGCCATTGCACCTGCTCCGACCGCAATCACCATCCAAGACGATGCGAGTGCACCTACAACCAAAA
>Ga0315907_10005361_pt1 | contig 14017 bp, 10 predicted proteins | sample LakEriMetagenome_3_FD_203525 | JGI IMG/M metagenome (GOLD analysis project Ga0315907, IMG submission 203525) | Freshwater fungal communities from buoy surface, Lake Erie, Ohio, United States - Buoy 12 MA123 | ecosystem: Environmental > Aquatic > Freshwater > Lake > Lake biofilm | place: USA...
CTCTTTTTTTACATCAAGAAAGGCAGATAATCAATCGTTTTTTAAAGCCAATCAAAGTGCACCTTGGTATTTGGTAGCCTTTGGAATGATAGGCACTTCACTCTCTGGTGTCACCTTTGTTTCGGTGCCCGGCACGGTAGGTAACCTAGGAGCCAATGGCGCGCCGGTGGGCATGGTTTACCTGCAAGTGGTGATTGGCTATTTTCTCGGCTATTTCGCAGTGGCGTATATTTTACTTCCGCTGTATTACCGGTTAAACTTGACGTCCATTTACGATTATCTGCGACAACGACTGGGCATGGTTTCATACAAAATAGGGGCTTTGTTTTTTATTGTATCTCGTACGCTGGGCGCCACGCTTCGCCTTTTTTTAGTGATCAATGTATTGCAGGTTTTTGTGCTTGAAGCTTTGCACGTTCCTTTTTGGCTCACCTCTGTGATTATCCTGCTCATGATACTGGTCTACACCTATAAAGGTGGCGTAAAAACGATTGTATGGACAGATACCCTTCAAACACTTTTTATGTTGCTCGCATTGGTGGTTACCGTAGGGTGGATTATGAATCACCTTAACCTAGGTTGGAGCGATGCTTTTGCGGCTATGGATGAAAAAGGATTCTTCAAGTTTTTCCAAACAGATGTCAACGATAAAAAATTCTTCCTGAAACAAATCATCGGTGGAGCTTTTATTACCATTACGATGACAGGCTTGGATCAGGAGATGATGCAGAAGAACATCAGCGTGAAAACACTTGGTGATTCACAAAAAAACATGGTGTCATTTAGTGTGATACTGGTGCTGGTCAATTTCCTTTTTTTACTGCTCGGCGGACTATTGTATGTGTATGCCGCTCAGTCAAATATCGCCCTAAAAGGAGACGATATTTTCCCAGGCATGGCCATGCAAGTAATGCCGCCATTTATTTCGTTTCTCTTTATCATTGGGCTTATTTCCGCTTTGTTTCCTTCCGCTGACGGGGCCATTACAGCGCTCACTTCTTCTTTTTGCTTAGATATTTTGGGCATCTATCGCGATGAAAAACGAACGGAAGAAGAGCGCACCAAAACCCGAAAGCGCGTGCATTTGACTTTTGCGGGTGTTTTTTTACTCATGGTGTTTTTCTTCAAATGGCTCAATAATAAATCGATCATCGATATACTCTTGGATATTGCAGGATACACCTATGGCCCATTGCTAGGACTTTTCGCCTTTGGCATACTCACCACTCGTGCAGTAAAGGACCATTGGGTGCCCGTAGCAGCTTTGCTGGGGCCATTGGTATCCATTTTTTTTGATAAATGGCTCGTGCACTGCTTGGGAGGCTACAAATTTGGGGTTGAGCTGCTCGTGATCAATGGACTCATCACCTTTGTAGGAATGTGGGTACTGAGTAAACCAGCCTCCGCTGTTAAGTAATATCTTCGCGTCATGAACAGTTCTTCCAAGCTAATCGAAGAAGCGGTGGATCAGGTAAGTAGCCTGCCCGGCATTGGTCGCAAAACAGCGCTCCGATTAGTATTGGATTTGCTCAAGAGGAAGCCTGAAGAAGTGGGGCGATTTGCAAATAGCCTTACCAACCTTCGCGAGCATATTCAGTATTGTGGCGTTTGCCATAATCTTTCTGACGCACCGAAATGCCAGATCTGCTCCAATCCTAACCGCGATGGTGCCACCGTGTGTGTGGTGCAAGACATTCGCGATGTGATGGCCATAGAAGGCACAGGGCAATATATGGGCAAGTATCACGTATTAGGAGGCATCATTTCACCCATGGATGGTGTTGGACCTTCTGACTTGAATATTGATAGCCTAATGCAGCGTGTGAGCAGCGAACATATCCAAGAAATCATTCTTGCACTCAATGCAACAATGGAGGGGGAAACCACCTCTTTTTATCTGTTCAAAAAATTGAGTGCAGCACAAGTGAAAGTGTCCGTAATTGCCCGTGGCGTAGCCGTGGGCGGTGAGTTGGAATACACCGACGAAATAACATTGGGCAGAAGCATCTTGCTGCGCACTCCTTATGAAAGCTCTTTAAAACGATAATTGATGCGCCTCACCATAGTTATCGTCAACTACAACGTACAGTATTTTCTCGAACAGTGTTTATTGTCCGTTGAAAAGGCCATTCAGGGTATAGAGGCCGAGGTATATGTAGTCGATAACAATTCCGTAGATGGCTCGGTACTCATGGTAGAGCAACGTTTTCCTTGGGTAAAGCTTATTGCGAATAAACAAAACACCGGTTTTTCGAAAGCCAATAATCAGGCTATGCGCCTGGCCAAAGGGGAACATGTTCTATTGCTCAATCCCGATACGGTTATCGAAGAAGATACCCTGAGCAAGGTGCTACAGTTTATGGATGAGCATCCACATGCCGGTGGGTTAGGTGTAAAAATGGTGGACGGGAAAGGACGCTTTTTACCCGAATCCAAAAGAGGACTTCCTACACCAGAAACGGCCTTCTATAAGATATTTGGGGTTTCTCGATTGTTTCCTCGTTCGAAAAAATTCAATCGTTATTATCTCGGGAATCTCAGCAATGAAGAAGTGCATGAGATCGAAATTCTTTCCGGTGCTTTTATGTGGATGCGCAAATCAGCGCTCGATAAAGTGGGGCTTTTAGATGAAGCCTTTTTTATGTACGGCGAAGACATTGATCTTTCTTGGCGTATCGTTCAAGGTGGTTTTAAAAACTACTATTATCCGCATACGCGCATCATTCACTACAAAGGTGAAAGCACAAAAAAGGGAAGTTTGAATTATGTGTATGTCTTTTATAATGCGATGGTGATTTTTGCGCGTAAACACTTCTCTCAAAAAAATGCAGAGTTGTTTTCGTTTTTCATTCACCTCGCTATTTGGTTGCGGGCTTCGGTGGCCATCATGTATCGATTCATCAAAGCCATTGCCCTTCCAGTATTCGATATAGCCTTGAGTCTATTGTTACTCGCCGGATTAAAAGAGTGGTATGCTTTAGCCAATGGCAAAATTTATGATGATCATTTGGTGTGGCCCGTATTTTTAGTGTGTGCTAGTTTGTGGAGTTTTTCGGCTTATTTAGGCGGAGCTTATGATAAACCGCTGAAGCCTTGGAGAGCATTAAAAGCATTGGCATTAGCTTCTGTATTATTACTGATGGCTTATTCGTTGTTGCCAGAAAACATGCGCTTTTCGCGTGCGTTGATGGTCTTTGGATCAATCGGTTCTTTCGTTGTTTTTTTCTTGAATCGTGTTTTGGTGAATGTGATTTCTTCTGGGAAAACAGGTTTGGAAAAAAAGAAAAGCAAGCGCATTGCCATTGTGGGAAGCATGAGTGAAATAGATCGTGTGCTCACTATTTTCAAGCAAACAAATTATGATATCGGCTGGGTAGCAAAAGTGTCTCCAGGAGGCGCGTCGACTACAGAGGGCTATACAGGTAGGCACGATCAGCTAGATGATATTGTGCGCGTGCACAAGCTCGATGAAGTGGTCTTTTGCGCGAAAGACATTACCGCTTCGGATATCATTTCGTTTATGAGTTCGGTAGAAAAGGGAGAGCTCGAGTTTAAGATAGCTCCGCCAGAAAGTTTATACATCATCGGTAGCAATAGCGTAGAAACGAGTGGCGATGTTTTTATCTTGGATGTCAACTCCGTTTCCAAAAAAGAAAACAGACGCAGCAAACGATGGTTTGATATTGGATTCACTCTTGCCCAGTTGCCTGTATTGCCTTTAGTAGCAGTATGGCAACAACAACCATTGGGTTATTTTTCCAATTGGATTCAAGTAGTGATAGGTAAAAAGTCGTGGGTTGGATTTGCAAAGGAGGAGAACCCATCATCGTCTTTGCCGCCCCTCAAGCAGGGTGCAGTAAATCCGATGAGTCACCTGCATCAAGCCAATCTCAATGAAGATCAAGTGCACAAGCTCAATGTTTTTTACGCGAAAGACTACCGCATCATCCATGATCTGCGCATACTCTTCCGGGCTTGGCGTCAGTGGGGATCTTAAAATCCAGCGTATTTCTTAACCGCTCCTACGAAGGCAACGAACAAAGGATGAGGATTCATCACCGTGCTTTTGTACTCAGGGTGAAACTGAGCAGCTACGTAGTAGGGGTGATTATCGAGTTCGATAATTTCTACCAAGCCGCTATCCGGATTAATACCGGTGCATTTGAGGCCTGCTTTTTCAAACTGCGCTTTGTAATCGTTGTTGAATTCAAAACGATGGCGGTGGCGCTCTTCAATCATCTCTTGGCCGTATGCTTTAAACGCCTTGCTACCCTTAGTTAGCTTGCAGGGGTATGAACCTAAACGCATCGTACCACCTTTGTTGACGATAGACTTTTGTTCTGCCATCAAACAAATTACAGGATGAGCGGTGTATTCTTTCATCTCTGTGCTGTGCGCATCAGCAAAGCCGAGCACATTGCGTGCAAACTCGATGGTGGCTACTTGCATACCGAGGCAAATACCGAAGAATGGAATTTTATTTTCACGGGCATAACGAATAGCTTCGATCTTGCCATCAATACCGCGTGATCCAAATCCAGGAGCAACAAGTAGTCCGTGAACGCCGGCTAATTTTTCTTCTACATTACGACCGTAAATTTCTTCACTGTGTATCCAGCGAATATCAACGTGTGTTTCGTTCGCTGCACCACTATGGTTAAAGGCTTCTACAATGGATTTGTAGGCGTCTTTGAGTTCAACATATTTTCCAACTAGAGCAATGGTTACTCGACTTTTGGGGTTTTTGTAACGATCCAAAAACTCGACCCATTTTTTTAGATCGGGTTTTTTCTTCGTTTTTACGTTGAGCTTTTCTAAAACAACTTCATCGAGTTTTTCCTCTAACATCATCATCGGCACATCATAGATCGTGTCGGCATCGATGCTTTGGATAACGGCATTGGAAGTAACATTACAGAACTTGGCAATTTTGGTGCGCAGTTGCTGTGAAAGTTCATGTTCCGTGCGGCATACCAAAATATCTGGCTGAACCCCATTTTCTAACAGGGTTTTTACGGAGTGCTGTGTCGGTTTTGTTTTCAACTCGCCAGCAGCACTCAAGTAAGGAATAAGCGTTAAGTGAATAACAATACAATCTTCGTCTTTTTCCCATTTCATTTGGCGAACCGCCTCTACATAGGGCAAAGATTCGATGTCGCCCACGGTTCCACCTATTTCAGTAATGACAAAATCGAAGTCGTTTTTTGATCCAAGAATTTGAATGCAACGTTTGATTTCGTCCGTGATATGAGGAATCACTTGCACGGTTTTTCCCAAATATTCTCCGCGGCGTTCTTTATCTATCACGCTTTGGTAAATGCGACCTGTGGTCACGTTGTTTCCTTGCGAAGTAGGTACGTTGAGGAAACGCTCGTAGTGACCGAGGTCCAAGTCGGTTTCAGCTCCATCTTCCGTTACATAACACTCCCCGTGCTCATAAGGATTGAGCGTGCCAGGGTCAACATTGATGTAGGGATCCAATTTTTGGATAGTCACACGGAAGCCGCGAGACTGAAGTAGTTTAGCTAAAGAGGCAGAGATGATACCCTTACCGAGCGAACTTGTTACGCCACCGGTAACAAAGATATATTTTGTAGTTTCAGACATTTCCGTATTCTTGGATACGGGAGGCAAAGTTAGGTTAAATCAACTACCGTATGCAAATGACTTTTTGCAATTCCTTGACGAAAGGGGCTAATGTCCATAGCTGTCAACGATTAAAAAAGAGTTAACGAGTTATCAACGCTAGCCCAATCCCACGTCGAGGAGCATCATCACTAAAAATCCACCAATAAGACCTAAGGTGGCCACGTCGGTGTATTTGTCTTGTTGGGTTTCGGGCACCACTTCTTCGATCACCACATAGATCATCGCTCCGGCAGCAAAGGCGAGTGCATAGGGAAGTATAGGTTGCAGTTGAATAACGGCTAATGCTCCAATAACGCCGGCTACGGGTTCCACTATAGCGGAAAGCTGACCGTACATGAAGCTCTTGGTGCGCGAAAGGCCATGTCGGCGAAGAGGAAAAGAAACCGCAATACCTTCAGGGAAGTTTTGTAGTCCAATACCGATGGCTAGCGCCACTGCTCCGCCAATGGATGCCTCGGGAATACCAGCAGCTACGCCTCCAAATAGTACGCCTACCGCAAGTCCTTCGGGAATGTTGTGCAGCGTAATGGCTAACACGAGCAGGATGGTTCGGTGCCATTTGGTTTCCGGTCCTTCGGCCTTCTCCGATGGAAAGTTGAGGTGTAAATGAGGTAATAGCTTATCAAGACCAAAAAGAAATAAGGCTCCCAATCCGAATCCTACGGCGGCGGGAATGGCTTTGGTAAATCCTTCTCCCGGGCTCATTTCAATTGCCGGTGCCAATAACGACCAGAAGCTAGCCGCAATCATTACACCTCCGGTGAATCCTAACATGCCATCGAGAACTTTGCGGCTCATGTCTTTGAATAAAAAGACCAAGGCTGCGCCCGCGGCTGTTACTAACCAGGTAAAGGTGGTGGCAATAAAAGCACCCCATACGGGATGAATGCTTCCGAAAAAGTCGAGGATAGGTTGAAAGAGCGAATGGTTTTCAATCATAAGGCTACGCAGATTAAGTTGTCAGCGGTTAGTTGACTGATTTGTATTTTTTCTTTTGAACCATGCAGTTGTACTTCGCAAGTGCCGTCATACTCCATGCGGTGAAGGAGCTGAAATTTTTGTCCGGGAACGAGTCCGAGTTTTTTTAAGTGTTGAAGAAAAGCCGTGCTGTGATCTTTTACCCCGCGAAGCAACATTTTTTGATGAGTGTTGACCGCTGAAAGCAAAACCACTTTTTCCTCTAAAAAGTTTCCTTTGGCATCGGGAATGGGATCGCCATGTGGATCGAAGCGCGGATGACCCAAAAATTCGCTGAGGCGATCTACTAATTCGGTGGATTGAATGTGTTCCAATTGCTCGGCTATTTCGTGTACCTGATCCCAGCCAAAGTGTAATTTTTCTACCAGAAATACTTCCCATAGTCGGTGCTTGCGCACTACTTGCAAAGCAATTTTTTTGCCTTTGGCAGTGAGCACCGTGCCTTGATATTTCTCGTGTTTCACCAAGCCTTTTTCATGCAGCTTTTTGAGCATATCCGTGATGCTCGAAGCCTTGGTAGAGAGATGTTCGGCTAGCGCGTTGGTGGTTACCCCCTTTGGAAAACGCTCGCTGAGGGCGTGTAATCCTTTGAGGTAATTTTCGGCGGTTTGGTTCATGGTAGTGCGAAGATAGACAAAAAAATAAATTTAGGCTTGTCTAAAAAATAGTTTTTGAGTACCCAAATAGGAAAAAAGCCTTTGAAAATGGTGGTGCAGCGCCTACTTTTGAAAGATTAGAACCACATATGCCAAAAACCTTAATCTTAATTCGCCATGCCAAATCGAGTTGGGCAATAGAAGGCCAACCCGATTTTGAGCGCCCTTTGAACGATAGAGGAATGAAAGCCGCGCCCTTTATGGCTAAGCGCTGGGCCAAGATCTTTTCACCGAAGGTGCATTTGATCAGTAGCACGGCAAAGCGTGCGCACACCACGGCTCAGTTTTTTGTAATCGCCCTGCATGAGGAATGGGGAAAACCAGTGGTTTTGAAGAATGAAAAAGCGATCTATCATGCACCGCTTTCAGACTTGTTGGCTATTGTTAATGGTCTCGAGAATAAACACTCTGAAGTTGTTTTATTCGGTCATAATCCGGGTATGAGTGAACTGCTCTATTATTTAACCGGAGAAATGATCAGCATGCCTACCTGCGCGGTGGCCAAAATTGAGTTAAATATCGATGATTGGGCCATGGTAAGCGAAGGAATAGGTACTTTGGCTGAATACGATTATCCCAAGAAACATGTCATCGAAGACTGAACAGTCCAATAGATTTTGGTGGCTGCTAGGAGCAGCAGCGGTGCTCGGAGTGCTCTATGTTTTCCGCACCATACTGATCTATTTAATTATCGCTGTAGTCATCTCTTTTATCGGAGATCCGATAGTAGAATTGCTACGGAAATTAAAGTGGCGAAAGTTTCAACTTCCACGCTCCATTGCGGCATTAATTACACTTGTTTTTTTGCTTTCTGTAATAGTGGGCATTTTGGCTCTTTTCGCTCCCTTAGTGGCAAATGAGGTAGCTTATTTTTCGTCTATTGATCCGAACATGATAGTAAGCGGTATTCAAACACGACTGGGCGGATTGAGTGCATGGCTCGATGGTTTAGGACTCGAACTAAATTCTACCGACATCTATGATTACGGTTTACACAAGGTGCGTGAAATTATGAGTTTGGAAGGTGTTACGGGAGTGGTAACAGATGCCGTGAGTATTGTGGGCAATCTCATCACCGGGTTTCTGGCGGTCTTGTTTATGTCTTTTTTCTTTTTAAAAGACGCTTCTCTTTTTTCTAAAATCGTTTTTAGACTCACACCGGAGCGCCATCGTGAAGTAGCAAAAACCATCATCAGTCATTCGCATAAAATGCTTACGCGCTATTTTATCGGATTGCTTTTTCAAACCTTGATTATGATGGTGGTGGTGAGTGTGGGCTGTATGATTTTTGGTGTGCCCAATGCACTACTCATTGGCATATTTGCTGGTCTGGCGAATATTGTTCCTTATGTAGGTCCCTTGGTAGCCCTCTTGTTTGGTCTAGTGGTGGGTTGCAGCACTGGCCTAGCAGCTGACCCCAATGCGGTTTTAACCGTGTTAGGTATGAAGGTGATAGGGGTATTCCTCATCGCACAGTTGATAGACGGCTGGTTAGTTCAACCTTTTGTGCTAGGCCCGAGCGTTGATACGCATCCCTTAGAATTGTTTGTACTTCTGTTGGCGGCAGCCACCATAGGAGGTATTACGGCTATGGCCGTGGCCTTACCCGCTTATGTAATCCTACGCATTATTTTCGGAGAAGTGTGGCCGCTGATTAGCAAACGCGATTAGCAAGTTCAGCGAAATCTACCCCATCAAAATTGCCACTGGTCATCAGCAGAAGATTTTGATTTTCCCAATTGCGAGAAGTCAATTCTTCGATGAGTTGAGCGGATTGGGTAAATACGCGCACATTCGTTCCTCCGAAGGCTTCGAGCACTTGTGCTTCTGAAATGGGAGCTAATTTTTTATGCTCGATGGTGTGCGGATTATAATACACAAAGGCCTCATCTGCCGTGGACATCGAGTCCTTATACTCACCGAGAAAATTGGCATTGAGGCTGCTGAACGTATGCAGTTCCATACAGGCCACTAAGTGACGGTTAGGGTATTGCTCTTTTAGGGCGGCAGTGGTTGCTTTTAGCTTAGAAGGAGAGTGGGCAAAGTCTTTATACACAGCAGTGCTCTCTGACTTTTTTACCAATTCTAATCTTCGCGCTGCTCCGCCGAAACTCTGGATGGCTTCGTAGAACTGAGCGGAGCTCATACCGAGAGATTCGCAGACTAACCGAGCGCCATTTAGATTTTGCAAATTGTGTCGTCCGAAAATTAAAAGAGGCAGATGGCCTTGATCCGTGATCAGGAAGGTGGTTCCGTTTTCAATAAAATGCGGATGTTCTGAGTAAGGCAAATGCTGAATGTCTGGGCGATAGTGGGCACACAGTTTTTTTACTTCTTCATCCGCTTCGCAATAAACGAGGGTTCCACCGGCTTCGATTTTATCAATAAATATGCGGAATTGATCCACGTAGTTTTCGAAGGTTGGAAATACATTGATATGGTCCCAAGCAATGCCGCTGATGAGAGCAATGTTGGGGTGGTATAAGTGAAACTTTGGTCGGCGATCAATGGGTGAGCTCAGGTATTCATCGCCTTCTAAGATGGCTCGTGGAGCTTCTGCGGAAAGTTTTACCATGCATTCAAAACCGGCCAGTTGAGCGCCCACCATGTAGTCCGTTTCCATTTGATTGTGGGCTAGCGCATGCAGTACCATTGCTGTGATGGATGTTTTGCCATGGCTACCGCCAATCACTACGCGAGTTTTCTCTTTGGTTTGCTCATAGAGATACTCGGGGTACGAATATATTTTCAACCCCAACTCTTGTGCTTTGATCAACTCGGGATTATCAGCTCTAGCGTGCATGCCCACAATTACAGCGTCGAGATTTTCGTGAATAAAAGCGGCATCCCAACCTTCGGTGGCAGGGAGTAGTCCATACTTTTTCAATCGACCTTTGGAAGGTTCGAAAATTTCGTCGTCACTGCCGGTTACTTCAAAACCTTTGAGGTGAAGAGCAATGGCTAGGTTGTGCATGGCACTTCCGCCGATGGCGATCAAATGTACTTTCACGGTTGAGTCTGTAATTAATGCATCAAAGGTGCTTGCTTTCTGAACAAGCATTTGGCCTGTTCAAAATCATTTTTCCAAAAAGGAATGTTCAGAGCGGTGAAGCAGTAGCTTAGCCTTTCAAAGCGATAAAAATGAATAGAGCATCGAAAGCTGGCCTCGGCCCTGGATCGTTAGTGTACATTGGTGACGCGCGTCAGGAAAGAGTGGGCATCCGGATTTTTTCATACAACAACGACACCGTGAAGGAAGAGCAGCTCACCTCATGGGAGCAATGCCGAGATGTAATGGAAGAAGGCAAAGTGGTATGGATTGATGTGGATGGCATACACGATCAGCAAGTAGTATCGGGAATCGGGGATATGTTTGGGGTTCATATTCTGGTGCTAGAAGACATCATGAATTCAGAGAGTAGGCCTAAGGTCGAGTTTTTTGATAGCTATCACTTTCTTACTCTGAAGATGTTAGACTTTGATAAAAAGACAAAAGCACTGAATGTAGAGCAGTTTAGTCTCATCGTGGGACAGGGCTTTGTGGTTTCGTTTCAAGAGCGACCAGGCGATAGCTTCGATGGTATTCGCGAGCGTATTCGCACGGCCAAAGGTCGTGTGCGGTCAAAGGATGGCTATTACCTCTCTTATTTATTGCTCGATGTGATTATCGACAACTACATAGCGGTATCGGAAAATTATGGAGAGCAGCTGGTACAGCTAGAACGGTTGGTGCTTCGGAAAAGCAATGAAACTACCCTTATTCAGATTCTATCCCTTCGAAAAGAACTGCTGGACTTCAAGCGGAGCATAGATCCACTCAAGGAGGCTATCAATTTGATTCAAAAAGAGTTGGATGACAACATCGGGAAGTATTACCGCGATTTGTATGACCATATCATTTATGAGTCGGAGAACTTAGCGATGTATCGCGAAATGATTGTCAACTTGCTCGACTTGCATCATTCGAGTTTGAGTGTGCGCACGAACAATGTGATGCGCGTTTTGACCATTATTACTACCATCTTTGTTCCGCTCACCTTTGTGGTGGGGGTTTATGGAATGAATTTCGAGAATATGCCCGAGTTAAAATGGACCTATGGCTATTACTACGTTCTAGGGTTTATGGCATTGGTAACCATCGGAATGCTGGTCTATTTTCAGCGGAAAAAGTGGCTGTGAAAAAACCGAAAAAAAATGGGGCAAAAAAGCAAATCCTGAAGTAAAATTGCATTCTTATTCAGCGCGCAAAGCCGATGACTTTTTTAGTGTTAATGAGACAAATGATCAACTCACTCGTTCAGCCCCTGAAAGGGATGCGAGTAACGTGTAGTTTCACTTCTGTTGTAGTGGAAACACAGGCGGTATATCCGAGAAGAATCTGAATCGAGGGTTGTTTCCAGCCACCGACCACATCAACATTCTTCAACCGCATTTTTTTTCATGAAAACAAAATACATCGACCTTATTGAGCAAACCTTTGACTGGCCCCAAGAGGAATTCCGCTTGGAAAATGAAGAGTTGCTTTTTCACGAAATCCCTTTGATGGATTTGATCCGTAAATACGGAACGCCATTAAAGTTCACGTATCTCCCCAAGATTTCACAGAACATTCAACGCGCAAAGAAGTGGTTTGAAATAGCGCGCGAAGAAGTGGGGTATGAAGGCGAATATCATTACTGCTATTGCACAAAAAGTTCGCACTTCCGCTATGTGTTGGAAGAAGCGCTGAAAAATAACATTCACCTCGAAACATCTTCTGCCTACGATATTGATCTCATTCGCCGTTTGGTGACATTGAAAAAAATCGATAAGTCGCAGCGTGTGATTTGTAATGGGTTTAAGAAGGAAGAATATGTTCAACGAATTTTGGACTTAAAAGCCGATGGCTTTGAAAATATTGTTCCGGTGATCGACAATGCATACGAGTTGAATGTATTCAAAGAGCGGGTAGATGAGCCTTTGAATATCGGATTGCGTATTGCGAGCGAAGAAGAACCGAAGTTTGAGTTTTATACCTCGCGATTGGGTATTGGCTATAAAAACATCACTCGTTTTTACAAAAAGGTGATTCATGAAGATCCGAATCTTCGTTTGAAAATGCTTCACTTTTTCATCAATTCGGGTATCAAGGATACCGCCTATTACTGGAATGAATTGGTGAAGTGTTTGAAGGTATATTGCGAGTTGCGCGAGTTATGCCCAACGCTAGATAGTTTGAATATCGGTGGAGGTTTCCCGATTAAAAATTCGTTGGTATTCAATTTCGATTACCAGTACATGGTTACCGAAATTTTACGTCAGGTAAAATCAGCTTGCGACGAGGCAGGTGTTCCAGTGCCTAATATCTACACAGAATTTGGTTCGTTTACGGTAGGTGAAAGTGGTGGGGCACTATACAAAATTCTCCATCAAAAAGAACAAAACGATCGCGAAAAGTGGAACATGATTGACTCTTCATTCATGACAACACTACCCGATACATGGGCCATCAACAAGCGGTTCATCTTATTGCCAGTCAACAATTGGGGAGAAAACTACGAGCGTGTATTCTTAGGTGGATTGACGTGCGACAGTGATGATTATTATAATTCGGAGCAGCATACCAATGCCATCTATTTACCGAAATATTATCCCGATCAAGACCAATACATAGGGTTTTTCAATACGGGTGCTTATCAAGAAACTTTAGGAGGTTTCGGGGGCATTCACCATTGTCTTGTGCCATCGCCACGGCATATTTTGATCGATCGCGATGCGAAGGGTAAACTAAAGTACAAGGAGTTTGCTCACGAGCAGAAGCCAAAAGAAGTCTTGTCTATTTTAGGATATTACGATTAAGGAAAGAGGGGCGAAAGCTCCTCTTCGTTTAAGTTGTAATAGTTCAGTTTGGAAATGGCCTTGCCGTTTTCCATGAGTAGCATCAAGGGCAATTGAGGTCCTGTTACTTTGATCAACTCATCACCTTTGTTAAAAAAGGAATAGGGAATGTGTTCCAATTTTGTTTCTTCCAAAAATGAGGGAAGATCGAGGTTTTTATCTCCATTCACGATGAGGTAGATGGGCCAATTGGGGTGATTTTTTTTGATGATTTCAGCTCGCGAAACAATCATTTTACAATTACTGCACGTAAGGCTTGCAAAGATGATGATGCACTTTTCTTTTCTAAAATCGAAAGCTGGTGGTGTTACGCCAGGAGTGGTGTAAAAAACATCGAAAGAAGGCTGTGCATTGGTGGGGTCTAAATACGTAATGGGTTGGGGGAGGTCTATGGGGTATAAAACAAAAGGCAAGAGTGTTCCCACTGCAATCATGCCTATTGTAGTCCATTTTTTCCAAGGGCGATAAACCGGAACTGGCTTTTTTTTGAATAGCCAAAAAGCCATAGCGCCCATCAGTATGTTTTTCAAGATGCCTTCAAGCGGAGTAAAATCTATTTGATTTCCGAAACAACCGCAGTTGCCTTTGTTGCCATAGAGAACAATGACTATAGTTAAATAAACGGTGTAAATGATGAGCGAGTAAAAGGCGAGGCGAGCAGTGGTGGGAAGAAACAGGCGAAAAATGAGCAAAGCGCCCAAGATGAATTCGGAGGCAATAATCGCACGGGCTTCAAAAAGCACACTTATTTCGGTGCCTAGATTTCGGTATAAAAGTTCGTTTTCGAGAAACTCGAGAGGCATCATTTTGAGGGCGCCTGATGCAATGAACAGGAGTCCTAAAAGTGAGCTGAGAAC